>Ga0207426_1000337_pt1 | contig 88200 bp, 85 predicted proteins | sample AraplaMF_Cvi_mMS_FD_184265 | JGI IMG/M metagenome (GOLD analysis project Ga0207426, IMG submission 184265) | Arabidopsis root microbial communities from the University of North Carolina, USA - plate scrape MF_Cvi_mMS (SPAdes) (version 2) | ecosystem: Host-associated > Plants > Roots > Endosphere...
AAGCGCTACATCAAGTCGATCGGCAAGGGCCTGCTCAAGGTGATGTCCAAGATGGGCATCTCGACCTACCAGTCCTATTGCGGCGCGCAGATCTTCGACGCGGTCGGCCTCAAGGCTGATTTCGTCGGCAAGTTCTTCGCCGGCACGCACACCCGCGTCGAAGGCGTCGGCCTTGCCGAGATCGCGGAAGAAGCCGTGCGCCGTCATGCCGACGCGTTCGGCGAGGCGCAGGTCTACAAGACCGCGCTCGACGTCGGCGGCGAATATGCCTATCGCAGCCGCGGCGAGGACCATGCCTGGACCGCCGAATCGGTCGGTCTGCTGCAGCACGCCGCGCGCGGCAATTCGCTGGAGCGCTACCGCGCCTTCGCCAAGATCCTCAACGAGCAGTCGGAGCGGCTGCTGACGCTGCGCGGCCTGTTCCGGATCAAGAACGCGGACGAGGAGAAGCGCAAGCCGATCCCGCTCGACCAGGTCGAGCCGGCCAAGGACATCGTCAAGCGCTTCGCCACCGGTGCGATGAGCTTCGGCTCGATCTCGCGCGAGGCGCACACCACGCTCGCGATCGCCATGAACCGGATCGGCGGCAAGTCGAACACCGGCGAAGGCGGCGAGGAAGCCGACCGCTTCAAGCCGATGCCGAACGGCGATTCCATGCGCTCGGCGATCAAGCAAGTCGCCTCGGGCCGCTTCGGCGTCACCACGGAGTATCTCGTCAACTCCGACATGATGCAGATCAAGATGGCGCAGGGCGCCAAGCCCGGCGAAGGCGGCCAGCTCCCCGGCCACAAGGTCGACGCGACCATTGCCAAGGTGCGTCACTCGACCCCGGGCGTCGGCCTGATCTCACCGCCGCCGCACCACGACATCTACTCGATCGAGGATCTGGCGCAGCTCATCTACGACCTCAAGAACGTCAACCCGACCGGTGACGTCTCGGTCAAGCTCGTCTCCGAGATCGGCGTCGGCACGGTGGCCGCGGGTGTCGCCAAGGCGCGTGCAGACCATGTCACCATCGCGGGCTTCGAGGGCGGCACCGGCGCTTCGCCGCTGACCTCGATCAAGCACGCCGGTTCGCCCTGGGAGATCGGTCTCGCCGAAACCCACCAGACGCTGGTGCGCGAGCGGCTGCGCAGCCGCATCGTGGTCCAGGTCGACGGCGGCTTCCGCACCGGCCGTGACGTCGTGATCGGCGCGCTGCTCGGCGCCGACGAGTTCGGCTTCGCGACCGCGCCGCTGATCGCGGCCGGCTGCATCATGATGCGCAAGTGCCATCTCAACACCTGCCCGGTCGGCGTCGCGACCCAGGACCCCGTCCTGCGCAAGCGCTTCACCGGCCAGCCCGAGCACGTGATCAACTACTTCTTCTTCGTCGCCGAAGAAGTCCGCGAGATCATGGCGAGCCTCGGCTTCCGCACCTTCAACGAGATGATCGGCCAGGTGCAGCTGCTCGACCAGACCAGGCTGGTCGCGCACTGGAAGGCCAAGGGCCTCGATTTCTCGAAGCTGTTCGTCAAGCAGAAGGAAGAGAAGGGCCAGAAGATCTATCACTCCGAGCGCCAGAACCATCATCTGGAAGCGGTGCTCGACCGCACGCTGATCGAGAAGGCGACGCCTGCGCTCGACCGCGGCGCGCCGGTGAAGATCGAGGCCACGATCAACAGCACCAACCGCTCCGCGGGTGCGATGCTGTCGGGCGCGGTCGCCAAGATCTACGGCCATGCCGGCCTGCCGCACGACACCATCCATGTCGGCCTCAAGGGCACCGCGGGCCAGGCCTTCGGCGCGTGGCTCGCCCACGGCGTCACCTTCGAGCTCGAGGGTGAAGGCAACGACTATGTCGGCAAGGGCCTTTCGGGCGGCAAGATCATCGTCAAGCCGCCGGCCAACAGCGGCATCGTGCCGGAAGAGAGCATCATCGTCGGCAACACCGTGATGTACGGCGCCATTCAAGGCGAGTGCTACTTCCGCGGCATCGCCGGCGAGCGCTTTGCCGTGCGCAATTCCGGCGCCGTGGCGGTGGTCGAGGGCGCGGGCGATCATTGCTGCGAATACATGACCGGCGGCATCGTGGTCGTGCTCGGCAAGACCGGGCGCAACTTCGCGGCCGGCATGTCCGGCGGTATTGCGTACGTGCTCGACGAGACCGGCGATTTCGACAAGCTCTGCAACCTCAGCATGGTCGAGCTCGAACCGGTGCTGTCCGAAGAGCTGATCAACGCCGGCACCTATAATCATGCCGGTGACCTCGAGGCGCATGGCCGGGTCGACGTGTTCAACAATCTGCTCGCCTCCGACGTCGAGCGGCTGCACGTCCTGATCTCGCGCCACGCGAAGGCGACCGGCTCCAAGCGCGCCGCCGACATCCTTGCCAATTGGAAGGACTGGCTGCCCAAATTCCGCAAGGTGATGCCGGTCGAGTACCGGCGCGCGCTGCGCGAAATGGCCGCCAACGCGGACGCCGAGCCGAAAATCGCGATCGGGGCGTAGGTAAGAAGCCTCATGGTGAGGAGGCGCGAAACGCCGTCTCGAACCATGAGACAGCCATCCGGGCCTTCATCCTTCGAGACGCGGCGCTAAGAGCGCGCCGCTCCTCAGGATGAGGGGTGAGAGAACAAAGAATCTAAGCGGCAGGGACTTCGGGTTTAATGGGCAAGATCACGGGTTTTCTGGAAATCGAACGGCACGACCGCAAGTACACCCCGGTCGCCGAGCGCGTGAAGCATTACAACGAATTCGTCGTTCCCTTGAGCGAGAAGGAAGTGCGCGACCAGGCCGCGCGCTGCATGAACTGCGGCATTCCCTATTGCCACGGCACCGGCTCGGTCGCGCCCGGCACGCCCGGCTGCCCGGTCAACAACCAGATCCCCGACTGGAACGACCTCGTCTACCAGGGCAATTGGGAAGAGGCCTCGCGCAATCTGCACTCGACCAACAATTTCCCGGAGTTCACCGGCCGCATCTGTCCTGCGCCGTGCGAAGCGTCCTGCACACTCAACATCGACGACAACCCCGTCACCATCAAGACCATCGAATGCGCGATCGTCGACCGCGCCTGGGACAATGGCTGGCTGAAGCCTGAGATCGCCGCCGAGAAGACCGGCAAGAAGGTCGCCGTGATCGGCTCGGGCCCGGCCGGCATGGCCTGCGCCCAGCAGCTCGCGCGCGCCGGCCACGACGTGCACCTGTTCGAGAAGTACGCCAAGGCCGGCGGCCTGCTGCGCTACGGCATCCCCGACTTCAAGATGGAGAAGGGCGTCATCGACCGCCGCGTCAAGCAGATGGAAGGCGAGGGCGTCACCTTCCACTACAACAGCCATGTCGGCGCCGACGGCAACGTCGATCCGCGCGAGATGCTCAACGAGTATGACGCCGTGGCGCTGACCGGCGGCGCGGAAGCCCCGCGCGACCTGCCGATCCCCGGCCGCGACCTCCAGGGCATCCACTACGCCATGGATTTCCTGCCGCAGCAGAACCGCCGCGTCTCCGAGGAGCCGCTGGGCGGCGTCCAGGAGATCCTGGCAGGCGGCAAGCACGTCGTCGTCATCGGCGGCGGCGACACCGGATCGGACTGCATCGGCACCTCGCTGCGCCAGGGCGCGCTGTCGGTGACCCAGCTCGAGATCATGCCCGCCCCGCCCGAGCGCGAGAACAAGGGCCTGACCTGGCCGAACTGGCCGCTGAAGATGCGGACGTCCTCCAGCCAGGCCGAAGGCGCGGTTCGCGAATTCGCCGTGCTGACGCAGAAGTTCTCGGGCGAGAACGGTCAGGTCAAGAAGTTGCACTGCGTCCGCGTCGACGACAAGTTCAAGCCGATCGCCGGCACCGAGTTCGAGCTCGACGCCGAGCTCATCCTGCTCGCGATGGGCTTCGTGCACCCCGTGCACGAGGGCCTGCTCAAGCTGCTCTCGGTCGACCTCGACCCGCGCGGCAACGTCAAGGCCAACACGCTGGACTACCAGACCTCGCGCCCCAACGTCTTCACCGCCGGCGACATGCGCCGCGGCCAGTCGCTGGTGGTGTGGGCGATCCGTGAAGGCCGGCTGTGCGCGAGGTCGATCGACACGTTCCTGATGGGGAAAACGGATTTGCCGCGGTAACTACAGTCGTCCTGGCGAAAGCCAGGACCCATACCGCGGAATCTATCGATGGCAGTCGGTCGTCGTACCGAACTGCCAGTCTTCGCCAAACTACTCCCTGGGGTAATGGGTCCTGGCTTTCGCCAGGACGACAGGTCAGGGTTTGGCGTCGCTGGTGGGTACCAGCGACAGTCCTCAATTCTGCAGCCTCACCCCCAGCATCACCACCGTGCCCTGCGAGCTCGAGGCCGACTGGTTCGAATCCAGGATGTCGTGGCGCAGCGTGCCCTTGATCCAGATGTTGCGGTTGAGCTTGTAGATCAGATTGCCTTCGAGCGAGTAGGTTTTGTCGTTGCGGCCCTGGTTCTGGTAGTCGTAGGTGCCGTAGGTGAACTTGCCGACCGCGGTGAGCCAGCGGCGGAAGTCGTGATCGACTTCGACGCCGTAGGTGTGCACCAGCACGCCGGAGGAGCCGGGGACGGTGGTCTCGTTGATCTGCGTGTCGGTGGCGAGCTTCACCGTGGTGAGGCCGCTCGCGTTCCAAATCAGCGAACCTGACGTGAGGAAGCCCGCGAGCTGGCTGAGGCGCGGGTCGACATAGTTGCGCGCGGAATAGCCGACCGAGACCTCGCCGGTGAGGATGCGCGAGAACTCGAAGGACGTGCCGACCTTGGCATAGCCGCCGTCTGAATCGCGCAGGAAGCCGTTGCGGTCGGCGGGCTGGTCGTGGACGCGGGTGTCGCCCTGGATCTCGACGAACGGCTTCAGGCCCGGCTTCAGCTCGTAGGAGAAGCGGCCGACGCCGCCATACTGGTTGAAGTCGCGGTCGTCGTTGCTGAAGGTCGAGCCGTCGGTGAGCTTCGAATTGGTGTAGGCGGTGCGGTCGAAGGTGGCGCCGGCGGCGACCTGGAAGCGGTTGAAGGTCTGGTCGAAGCCGACGGTGGTGCCGTAGGTGGCATAGATTGGATACTTCTGCAGGCCGGCCTGCACGTTGGGGCTGCCGGGATTGTCGGTGGCGAGCCGCAGGCGCAGCTGCGAGGTCAGCTTGAGATCGCGATTGACGTCGAGACGGCCGTCGACATGGCCGGTGAAGTCAGGACGGTCGATCTCGACCGGCGACGGCGAGGCAAAACCGTCGATCGTCGCCGGCATGTTGTTGGTGTAGCCCGAAAACGAGCCGCGCAGGTCCGCGACCAGCGCGTGGCGCTCCCAGTCGGACTGGACGAGAAGGTCGGGCGCGACGACGTAGACCGGCGAGCCGACGGGCTTGTTCAGGCGCGCCGGGTTGGTGTCGTAGCCGGCGGAGAGCTCGAGCCCGCCCTTGATCAGGAAGCTGCCGGCGTAATCGCCGACCGCGCCGAACGCGTCGTCATCGGCCTTGAGGCGACGGCGCAGCGGCTGACCGGGTACGTTGCCGGCCATCGCCGGCGGCACCGGCGGCTTGTGCGCGGTCTCCGACGGCGGCGGCGCGATGCGCGGCGGGCCCAGCGTCCTGGCCGGCGTCACGGGCGGCGGCGCCGAACCGGGACCGAGCGGGCGCTTCGGCTTGGCCTGGCCGGGATAGAACTTGGGCTGCTGCCGCTTGCGGTTCAGCGAGTCGTAGCCAGAGCCGCTGGCGCCATTGGCGGCGGGCAGACCGTAGGTCGGCACCTGGCCGACGCGCGAGGTCGCGGGCGCCTGCTGGCTCTTGCGCGGATCGGCGTTGGGATCGGGCAGCGTCGGCAGCACGTCCGATGGCGCCTGCGGCACGCCGGCGGTGCGGCGCGTCGGCAGGGTGTCGGGCGCGGCGAAGCCGCCGCGGTTGGGATTGAACAGGTCTGGCGTGATGCTCTGGGCGGCCACTGGGGCGCTTCCAAGGGACGTCAGCGCGAGACACGGCAAAGCGGCGCGCAGGAACTGCGCGCGTTTGCTCCGGCCGGTGCCTGGAGACGACCCCACGGTGGAATAACTCCAACGAAATCAAACACTTTCACGATCGTCCCCGCCGGGCGGCGGGAACCATCGTTAATGGAGTTAAAACAATTATGGTTAATGACCGGTTGAGGGCATTGGGGCGCTCGTCGCCTCGCTGGCCGGGGCGTGCTAGAGAGGCGCCAACGGGCGAACGCCCTCCTCCCTGGACCTGAACATGCCGAGCTCGAAACCGCTGATGACCCCATCATCCGGCTCCATCCCCGACAGCGTCGAATCCGGGCTCCGCACACTGGAGACCGAGAGCAGCGGCATCAACGCCCTCGCCGCTGCATTGCGCGGCCCACTCGGCGAGACCTTCGCCAAAGCCGTCGATCTGATCCGTCAGGCAAAAGGCCGCGTCATCGTTACGGGGCTCGGCAAGTCCGGGCACATGGCGCGCAAGATCGCGGCGACGCTGGCCTCGACCGGCACGCCGGCCTTCTTCGTCCACACCGCGGAAGCCGCCCATGGCGACCTCGGCATGATCACCACGGACGACGTCATCATGGCGCTGTCCTGGTCCGGCGAGCAGCCGGAGATGAAGACGCTGGTGAATTATTCGGCGCGCTTTGCGATCCCGATGATCGCGGTGACGTCGAACGCGTCGTCCTCGCTGGGACAGGCCGCCGACATCGTGATCGAGCTGCCGAAGGCGCGCGAAGCCTGCCCGCACAATCTGGCGCCGACCACCTCGACCATGATGCAGGTCGCGATCGGCGACGCCATCGCGATCGCGCTGCTCGAGGGCCGCGGCTTCACCGCGCTGGAGTTCGCGCATTTCCACCCCGGCGGCAAGCTGGGCGCGATGCTGAAATTCGTCCGCGACTACATGCGCACCGGCGCGGAGATCCCGGTCAAGCCCTTGGGCACCAAGATGTCGGACGCCGTGGTCGAGATGTCAGCCAAGGGCCTGGGCTGCGTCTGCATCGTCAACGACGCGGGCGAAGCCGTCGGCATCATCACCGACGGCGATCTGCGCCGCCACATGCGGCCCGACCTTCTGACGGCGACGGTCGACGAGATCATGACGAAGCAGCCGAAGTCCGTGCCGCCCTCGATGCTGGCGACCGAGATGATCGAGGTGCTGAACACCAGCAAGATCACGACCCTGCTGGTGACCGAAGCGGGCAAGGTGGCGGGCATCGTGCACCTGCACGATCTGCTGCGGGCGGGGGTGGCTTAAGTCACGCTGCTTCCACATCGTCATTGCGAGGGCAGCGAAGCAATCCAGGCTGCCTCAACGGAGGGATGCTGGATTGCTTCGCTGCGCTCGCAATGACGAGAGCTACGCCGGAAACCGTACCGCGTTCTCCTCCAGCGGCAGCCGCAGCCCGTTCGCCAGATATGACACCGTGCGATAGAAGCCGCACAGCAGCATGATCTCGAGGATCTGCGCCTCGTCGTAATGCGCCGAGAGCGCGGCGAACTCGGCATCGGAGAACGTCGCGCGCGCGTGCAGCGCGTCGACGCCTGCGATCAGCGCCTGCTCCGCCGGCGACCAGCAGGCCGAATTCGCATCGCCTTGCACGGTGGCACGGACTTCCTCATCGCCAAGCTTCGCCGGCCCGGCAAAGATCGCGACATGCACGCCCCATTCGTATTCGCATCGGTTCAGCGCACAGGTGCGGTCGATGACGATCTCGCGCTGGCGCAGCGACAACGGCCCCGGGTCAAGAAGCCCACCGGCGCGGAACTTGTCCCAGGCGCGGCCGTGACCGGCCATCACCCGGAACAGCAGCAGCGGCGGCGCGCCGCGCATGATGCGGTCGAACTGCGACTGGATCTCCGGGGGATAAGGCGGGGCGAGCGGCGCAATGCGCGGCATGGCCTCGGACATGGGCCGTCTCCTTTGCTACACTTATCGTAGCAATACGCTACATTATTTGTAGCACGACGCAAGAGGCGACGATGGCGAAACAGGCCGGCCCGGCAAGACAAGGCGTCCGCGGCTCGCGCACCGCGCGGCCGATCATGGTGCTGCTCGACCTGCTCGGCCGGCGCTGGGCCTTGCGGATTCTCTGGGAATTGCGCGCAGAACCCCTCACCTCGCGCAGCCTGCGCACCGCTTGCGACGAAGCCTCGCCCACGGTGCTGCAAGCGCGGCTGACGGAGCTGCGCGAGGCGGGTTTCGTCGAGCTTGGCGACGGCGGAGGCTACGGGCTGACGGCGCTGGGGCGAGAATTGTGCGAGACGTTCATGCCGCTGCACCGGTTTGCGGAGCGGTGGAAGAAGAGTTGAAGAAGCGACCGCGCACTCCGATCTCCCTTCTCCCCTTGCGGGAGAAGGTGGCGCGAAGCGCCGGATGAGGGGTATGCCTCCTCAAATTCGGATCGGCGTTGGAGGAGAGAGACCCCTCACCCGTCTCGCCGCTGCGCGGCGAGCCACCCTCTCCCACAAGGGGAGAGGGGAAGAGTCACTACGCCGCAGCGACGGTCAAATTGGCGCCGTCGACCTGCACCACCTTCACCCGCGTGCCCGCCGGCGTGTCCGGCCCTGCAACGCGCCAGACCGTATCGCCGATGCGCACCGTGCCGGAGCCGTCGATGATCGGCTTCTCCAGCGTGAACTCGCGTCCGAGCAGCGCCTCGGTGCGCTTGTTGAGGAAGGGGCTTGCGCTCTCCTCGGGCTTCGGCCGCGCGAGGCGGCGCCACACCGGCACGGCTGCAGCCGCAAACACCGCGAACATCACGAGCTGGATCTGCCAGGACAGATGCACGGCGAACGAGATCAGGCCCACCAGCAATGCCGCGAGCCCGAGCCAGAACAGAAACACGCCCGGCGCGATCGTCTCCAGCGCCATCAGGATGAAGCCGAAGATCAGCCAGTTCCAGGTGCCGAGCGATACGAACATGTCGGACATGACACGACCTCTCTGAAATGGCGCATGCCCTCAGGACACGCGCCGATCATTATCCCTGCCGCGGCGGCACTGCGGGCGGCGTGCCGCCGGTCGGCGGCACCGAGCCGGGACGGCGCGCGGCGGCGGCCGCGGATGTCGCGCTTTCGCCGAAGGTAGCCTTCGCGATCTCGCCGATGCCGGCGAGCGAGCCGAGCATCGAAGTGGCTTCCATCGGCAGCATGATGATCTTCTGGTTCGGCGCCTCGGCGAACTGGCCGAACGCCTTGATGTACTTGTCCGCGATGAAATAGTTCAACGCGGCGACGTCGCCCTTGCCGATGGCTTCGGACACCGCGAGCGTCGCCTTGGCCTCTGCTTCGGCCAGGCGCTCGCGCGCCTCGGCGTCGCGGAAGGCGGCCTCGCGGCGGCCTTCGGCTTGCAGGATCTGGCCCTGCTTGGCGCCCTCGGCGCGCAGGATCTCCGACTGGCGCTGGCCTTCGGCGGCGAGAATGTCGGCGCGCTTGACGCGCTCGGCCTTCATCTGGCGGCCCATGGCCTCGACGAGGTCGGCCGGCGGCACGATGTCCTTGATCTCGATGCGGTTGACCTTGACGCCCCAGGGCGAGACCGCGGCGTCCACGACGCGCAACAAGCGCTCGTTGATCTCGTCGCGATGCGACAGCACCTGGTCGAGATCCATCGAGCCCATCACCGAGCGGATGTTGGTCATGGTGAGGACCGTGATCGCCTGGTTGAGATTGGCGACCTCGTAGCTCGCCTTGGCCGCGTCGAACACCTGGTAGAAGGCGACGCCGTCCACCGTCACGGTGGCGTTGTCCTTGGTGATCACCTCCTGCTCGGGGATGTCGATCACCTGCTCCATCATGTTGATCTTGCGCCCGACGCGATCGAAATAGGGCACAATCAGATTGAGCCCGGGGCTCAGCGTCTGGGTGTACTTGCCGAAACGTTCGATGGTCCAGTCATAGCCCTGCGGCACCGTCTTCACGCCGGCAATCAGCGTGACGATGACGAGCAAGACAAGAACAATCGCGAAAATGTCGAAACCGCTCATAGCTCCTCCAAGGCGGAAAGGAAGCCGGGAAAAGGCCCTTTCCGGCGCTGTCATTGGTCGGGATCACGACCCTACCGGTTCAGCGGTCGCAATTCACGTCGGTTTGCCGCGATAATTCCGCAAGAACGGCGCCGGATGAATTTATTTGAACCGACGGCACTGCGGCCATTGAAAAGCTGTGGCGGCCACCCCACCGCCGGCCTAGTTGGACCAGCCGAAATTGACCGGCTTCAGCCCGGCGAGCTCGGGCCGCTCCTTGCGCAGCTTCGCAAGCTGAGCGGCGGTCGGCCTGGTCTCGAAATTGCGCGGCTGCCCCGGAAAGACGGTCGCCACGTAGTACAGGCCGGGCGAGACGATATCGATCTTGGGCGTACGCACCGGCACGAATCCCGACGCTACGCCGTTCGGGAGATAGGTGCCCGGGCGGCCCGTCGTCGTGTAGTTCTGCAGCTCGAGGCCGGTCGTTCCGACCGCGACGGGAATGGCGACAAATCCGTCCGGAGCGAGGCTGATCCCACGCGCATTGATCGCCGGAAAACCGCTGTGAACGAACTGAAGATAGTTGATGGTCTCGCTGCCGCCGTTGCCGACCACCAGGATGGCCGCGTCGCCCTTGACGGAGCTGCCGGCCCGGACCGCATCCGGATACATCGTGGACGCAACATCGCCGGTCGTATTGCAGCCTGCGAGCGCGCAGGCCGCGACAACGACAAGTACCCAACCCCGCATTGACCGAAACCCGCCGCCTTGTGCCGTCCGCCGCAGCCACCGAATGGCGACGGACTCCCCACGCCATTATGTCAGACCGTTACGGCCTGCTCCAGAAGGAGAGGTGCGGCAGCGCAATTATTCAACCACGGAGTTGGCGATCGCCAGCAGCGAGGGCGAGATCACCAGGTCCAGCGACCTGGCTGTCTTCAGGTTGACCGCGAGCTCGAACTTGGTGGGGTTCTGGACCGGGAGGTCGGCCGGCTGCGCGCCCTTCAGGATGCGGTCGATGTAGGAGGCCGCGCGGCGGATCTGCTCGGCGCTGTCGGTGCTGTAGGACATCAGCCCACCCTCCTCGACGAAGGTTCGGCTCCAGAACACCGCCGGCACACGCGCCTGCGCGATCGCCGCCAGCAATTGCGCGCGGTTGGCCATGGTGAAGAAGTCCGGCAGGATCAAGAAGCTGCCGTCCTTGCGCGAAGCCAGCGCCGCGATCGAGCCGGAATCCTGCACCGGCGCGGGCTCGACGGCGACGTGAAGCGTCCGTGCGGCGTCCTCGATCGTGCGCAGCATCAGGGGCGCGAACGGCGCGGTGGCGGGATTATAGACGACGAAGACGCGGGACACTTTGGGCGTGACCTGCGTCAGCATCTCCAGCCATTTGCCGGCCAGCGGGCCGTCGTAATCGGTGAAGCCGGTGACGTTGCCGCCGGGATGGGCAAGGTTTTTGACGAAGCCCTGGCTGACGGGATCGGTAACGATCGCGAACACGATCGGGATCGTCGCGGTGCGACGGCGCAGCTCCTCCACCGAGGGCGTGCCGACCGCGAGCAGGATGTCCGGCTTGAGCGCGATCAGCTCGTCGGCGAGCGCCGCGATCCGCACGCGGTCGCCGGCACCGCTGCGCCAATCGATCCTGAGATTGTCGTGCTCCTTTAAGCCATGGGCCGCGAGCGCCTCGACCAGGATCGCGCTGCGGGTCTGGCCGACGGTATCGTCGGCGGCCGTGACGGAGAGCACGCCGAGCCGGCGCGCCGGCTGCTGCGCCAGCACCGGCGACGGCAGCGCCGCGACCATCCCAAGTGTCAGGAGCTCGCGGCGGTTCACGTGCCTATATCCAGCCCTGGAGTTCGCGCAGCACCAGGGAGCGGATCACGTCCATGCCGGGTCCACTGTCGTTCAGGCAAGGGATCGCGGAAAACTGCTCGCCGCCATTGTGCTTGAAGATCTCGGCGTTCTCCTGCGCGATCTCCTCCAGCGTCTCCAGGCAATCGGCGGAGAAGCCCGGCGTCACCACCGCGATGCGGCGCACGCCCTCCTTGGCGAGCCGCTCCATGGTCTTGTCCGTATAAGGCTGCAGCCACTCGTCATTGCCGAAACGCGACTGGAAGGTCAGCAGCAGCTTCGTCTCGTCCATGCCGAGCCGGCGGCGCAGCGCCTCGGTGGTGGCGATGCAATGGCTCTGATAGGGGTCGCCCTTGTCGACATAGGATTTCGGCATGCCGTGGAAGGAGGCGACGATCAGCTCCGGCTTGAAGGAGAGCGTCGAAAGATGCGTCTCTATCGAGACCGCAAGCGCCTCGATATAGGCCTCGTCCTCGTAATAAGGCGGCGTCACCCGCAGCGTCGGCTGGTTGCGCAGCTGCGCCAGCACGCGGAACACCTCGTCGCAGACGGTCGCCGAGGTCGACGCGGAATATTGCGGATAGAGCGGCACCGCGAGAATCCGCTCGCAGCCCTTCGCGATCAGCGCCTCGATGCCCGACTTGATCGACGGATTGCCGTAGCGCATCGCCCAGTCCACCACGACGTTGCCGCGATCCGACAGGGCTGCCGCCAGCTTGTCGGATTGCGAGCGCGTGATGGTCTTCAGCGGCGACTCGTTCCTCTCGGTGTTCCAGATCTTGCGGTAGTCGAGCGCCTTGGTGCGGGGACGGCTGCGCAGGATGATGCCGTTCAGCACCAGCTTCCAGACCAGGCCCTGGTCCTCGATGACGCGGGCGTCCGAGAGGAACTCCTTCAGATAGACCCGGACGCCGGGAGCGTCGGCCGTATCGGGCGTGCCGAGGTTGACCAGGAGCACGCCGGCGCGCGGCAGGCCGGACCGGGTAGCTGGTTTCGCAGTCTCGAGGGGGACGACGCTGTTCATGGCTGGTTGGGTCGCGCGTTGGTCCGAACTTGTCAAGATGAGGGCGGTTTCGCTAGGGTCGCACCCAAGCGGGGGAGGAACGATGACGCTCGCGGAATGGTGCGTATTCGGGGCGCTGCTGCTCTACCTGTCTACGATCGCCTCGATCAAATGGATCAGGTTTCGCCGCTTCGACAATTCCCGGCCGCGCGATCCCGCCTTCTATGAGGACGCCCTCGCACAGCGCGCCCTCGGCGCCCACCAGAACGGCATCGAGACCTTCCCGTTCTTCGCCTTCGCGGTGCTGCTCGCCGAATTCAGGGATTCGCCGCAGCGGCTGATCGACGAGCTCGCGGCGCTGTTCCTGATCGTGCGGATCGCCTATGTGCTGACCTATCTCGGCAATCGCCCGACCCTGCGCTCGATCCTCTGGAGCACCGGCTTTGCGATCAATCTCGGGATCTTCCTGATGCCGATGCTGAAGCGGTTCTTGCCGGTGTGAGGCGGCCTCATGCCGGCAAATGACGTTCCCGTGTCGCGATCAGCGTCCGGATCGACGCCGGTATTGCGACCGGACGATGGGTCTGCTGGTTGGTGTAGACCCACACGATCTCGCCGGTCACCAGCGCGTCCGTTCCGCTCTTCAGGAAAATGGCGAGTTCGAAGGTGAGGCTCGAATTGCCGATCCGCGCCACGCGCGCGCCGACGTCGAGCTCCCAGTCGAACCTGACGGGCGCCTTGTATTCGATGACAGACTTGACGACGTGGAAATCGATGCCGCTCGCCTGAGCATCCGCATACTGGTCAAAGCCCAGCGCGCGGAAATACTCGGTGATCGTGGTGTCGAAGTAGGTCAGGTAATGCGCGTTGAAGACGACGCCCTGGCCGTCGATCTCGGAATAGCGCACCCGAAGCGGGTGAAAGAACCAGAATTGTTCACGCGACATCGAGCCTCCGAGGCGTTCCTTGTTGATTTTGACCGCCTGAATAGCCGAGCGGAAGGAGGTTCGCAAAGCGCGCTGATGCCGCTGCTCCGCAGAGCCGCGACCCAGAAAGCCACAGGCCACCGTATGGAGAGATGGGCCCCGGCTCAGCAGCGCACCGTCGAAGAGACGCTGCGCTGCGTCCGGGGCACGAGAGTGCGGCCTAGAAACACGTGGTCCGTTCGGCCGCGATGTAGCCGAACAGGAGGCCGACGCCGAACAGCAGCACGAGGGCGGCGGCGCCGAATTCGATGCCGCGCATGAACAGCGCGCCGCCGCCGTCGCGGCCTGCGCTGAGGCGGGCGGCGATGTCCTTGGCGGAGACGGCGACGACCGCGATGGCGGCAACCGTGATCGCGGTGCCGAGCCCCATCAGGAAGGTGGCGGCAATGCCGGCCCAGAACAGGCCCTGGGCGAGCGCGAACACCAGCACCAGGATCGCGCCCGAGCAGGGGCGGATGCCGACGGTCAGGATCGCGGCAAAGCCGCGCCGCCAGCCCCCGGGCCCGGCGAGCTCGCTCGGGGTCGGCCCATGGGAATGGCCGCAATGCTCGTCATGGACGTGATCATGCCCGTGGTGGTCATGAGCGTGGGCATGGTGATCATGGGCACGGCCATGATCGTGGTGATGATGATCGTGCGCATCGTGATGATGGTGATGGCCGTGATCGTGGTCATGCGGCACGCCCGCCATCGCCGGCACCGGCTGGGTCGCCTGCAGCGCGCGGATGAAGGTGCGACCCTTGACCCAGACGAGGCGCAGGCCGAACAGCGCGATCAGGGCGTAGCTTGCGATCTCGATCACCCCTTCCGCCTTGCACATGGTTTTGGCGGTCGCATTCAGGACCCAGGCCGAGATGCCGACGATGAGGATCGCCACCAGCGACTGCATCAGCGCCGAGGCAAAGGACAGCGCGATGCCGCGCCGCGCGGTCTCGCGGTTGGCGACGAGATAGGAAGCGATCACCGCCTTGCCGTGACCGGGGCCGGCTGCGTGGAAGATGCCATAGGCGAACGAGATGAAGAGCAGCGTCCACACCGCCGAGCCGTCGGACTTGGCGGCGCGGATGGTCGACGACATCTGGCGATAGAATTCCGACTGCTTTGCCAGGAGCCAGCCGATGAGCCCGCTGGCCTCGGGCTCGGGCGCCTGCGTGGCCTTCGGCGCGCCGAAGGGATTTTGCGCGAAGAGATCGTGAAGCGCGGCATCAGCCACGGCAAGCACGGCGACAAGCGCGGCACAGGCAAGCAGCCCGCGCGCAAGCGGAGACTGGAGACGACCGATCAAGGGCAATCCACCGTGATCTTGTTGGCGAACATCATGCCGAAATTGCTGTTCTCGCCGTTCAGGAAGGTCTGCTCGTTGAGCTTCTGAGCGGTGGCCGAGCCGTCGCCGGGACGGTCGAGCTTCATCTGGCAGCCCGCGGGCGCGCCGACCAGCTTGACCGGATTGTCCTTGGCCATCTGGAAGTCGATGAAGTAGGAGCGGTCGAACACTTCAAGCACCAATTGCTTCGGCTTGACCGGGTTCTTCAGCGGCAGCGTGAAGTGCAGGGTCAGCACCGTGTCCTTGTAGTCGAGGAAATAGTCGACCGGCTCCTGAAATCGCTCCTTCTTGCCGTCCGCTCGCGCGAAGGTGAAGTAAGCATATTCCTTCAGCGACTCGACATTGGTCTGCGCCAGCGGCCCGAGCTCCTCGCGCGTATAGGTGCCCTTAGTCTTGCTCTCGAGCCCCTGCACCGCATAGGCGGAGAACATGTCGTCGAAGGTCCAGGCGTGGCGCACGCCGGTGATGCTGCCGTCGGCGGCATAGAGCAATTCGCTGGTCGCGGTGATCCAGACATGCGGATGCGCGCTCGCTGCACCCGCAACGAGCGTCATCGCCGCAGCGAGCAGCAGGCCGAACAGGGCGCGCATGCTCATCAGGCCGCCTTGGCGTCGTCGAGCAGGCCGCGGCGGCGCAGCAGCGCGTCAGGCTCGGGCGGGCGGCCGCGGAAGGCCTCGTAGGCGGCTTCCGGATCGACCGATCCGCCGCTCGAATAGATGTCGTCGTGCAGGCGCTTTGCCACCGCAGGATCGAAGATGTCGCCGGCCTCCTCGAACGCGCCGAAGGCGTCGGCGTCCATGACCTCCGACCACATGTAGCTGTAATAGCCGGCGGCATAGTGGTCGCCGGTGAAGATGTGGCCGAATTGCGTGGGCCGGTGGCGCAGCGCGATCTCCTCGGGCATGCCGATCTTTTCCAGTTCCTTCTTCTCGAAGGCGCGGACGTCCTGCGCGGCTGCGGCCGGCTGGGTGTGGAATTCGAGATCGACCAGCGCCGAGGAGACGAACTCGACCGTGGCAAAGCCCTGGTTGAATTTTCGCGCGGCAAGGAAGCGCTGCAGCAGGTCGTCGGGCAACGGCTCGCCGGTCTGGTAGTGGCGGGCGAACTGCTGCAGCACCTCGGGCCGCTCCTGCCAGTGCTCGTAGAGCTGGGACGGCAGCTCGACGAAATCGGTGAAGACGGAGGTGCCCGACAGCGACGGATAGGTCACGTTGGAGAGCATGCCGTGCAGACCGTGGCCGAACTCGTGGAACAGGGTGCGGGCATCGTCCGGCGACAGCAGCGCAGGCTCGCCGTCGGCGCCCTTGGCGAAGTTGCAGATGTTGAGAACCAGCGGCGCGACGTCGCCGTCGAGCTTCTGCTGGTCGCGCAGCGAGGTCATCCAGGCGCCGGAGCGCTTCGACGGGCGGGCGAAGTAGTCGCCGTAGAACAGCGCCTTGTGCTGGCCGTCCGGCCCCTTCATCTCCCAGACCCGGACGTCCGGATGCCAGACCGGGACGTCCTTGCGCTCCTCGAAGGTGACGCCGAACAGCCGCGTGGCGCAGTCGAAGGCGGCGGCGATCATGTGGTCGAGGCCGAGATACGGCTTGATCGCGGAATCGTCGAAATTGGCGCGCTGCAGGCGGAGCTTCTCGGCGTAGAAGCGCCAGTCCCAGGGGGCCAGCTTGAAATTGCCGCCCTCTTCCGTGATCAACGCCTGCATCTCGTCGCGGTCGGCGAGCGCGCGGGCGCGGGCCGGCTTCCAGACCCGCTCCAAGAGGCTGCGCACCGCATCCGGCGTCTTGGCCATGGAATCCTCGAGCCGGTAGGCGGCGTAGGTGGGGTAGCCCAACAGGTTGGCGCTCTCCTCGCGCAGCTTCAGTATCTCGACGATGGTCGTGTTGTTGTCATTGGCATTGCCGTTGTCGCCGCGCGCGATGAAGGCCTTGTAGACCTTCTCGCGCAGGTCGCGCCGCGCCGAGCTCTTCAGGAAGGTCTCGACCGAGGAGCGCGACAGCGTGACGATGGCCTTGCCGGCCATGCCGCGCTCTTCTGCCGCAGCCCTGGCGGCGGCAACGAAGCTCTCCGGCAGGCCCTGCCGGTCGGCCTCCCCGAGCTCCATGAACCATTCCTGCTCGTCGCCGAGCAGATGATGGCTGAAGCCGGTGCCGAGCTGGGCCAGCCTCTCGTTGATCTCGGCCATCCGGGTCTTGGCCTCCTCCGAGAGGCCGGCGCCGGCGCGGTGGAAGCGGGTGTAGGTGCGCTCCAGCAGGCGGAGCTGCTCGGGCGAAAGACCGAGATTGGCGCGGTTCTCGTGCAGCTGGGCGATGCGACCAAACAGCACGGCGTTCATCATGATCGGATTCCAGTGCCGCGCCATCCGCAAGGAGACGTCCTTGTCGATCTCCAGGATGGCCGGGTTGGAATGCGCCGAGACAAGGTCGTAGAAGACCGCCGCGACCTTGCTCAGCAGCTTGCCGGAGCGCTCCAGCGCCGTGATGGTGTTGGCGAAGTCGGCCGCGGCGGGATCATTGGTGATCGCCGCGATCTCGGCGGAATGGTCGGCGAAGGCCTGCTCGAAGGCGGGGAGGAAATGCTCGGGCACGATCTCGTCGAAGGGCGGGGTCGCAAACGGCGTCACCCAGGCCTTCAGCAGCGGATTGATCCCGGAGTCCGTAGTTTGGCGGGGTTCTGACATCGCAAGTCCCGATTTTTGAGCTGGTTTGTTGCGACAAGCTATAGCACGCGATCGGGCTTTTTTGGGCCATTTGGCCTTGCTCCCGCCCGCCTTTTCGGGGAGATTGCGGCCCTCCAAGACAGGACCCCCGAGCTCATGAACGCGCCTTCCCAGTCCTCCCGCCAGATCGTCTGGCCCAGCGTCATCACCGTCATCAGCGCCGCCATTTTGATCGGCGCCGAGGTGTTCGGCGCGGCCTTCGCCGGCGGCTGGGCACTCGCGATCCTGTTCGGTCTCGGCGATCAAGGCGCGCACATCCTCCAGGCCGTGCTGTTCGCACTCGGCGTGCTGGTGATGACCGCGTTCGTCCGCGCAGCTCAGCGCATCGAGCCCTTCACGAAGCGCGGCTGACGCTTCCCGCGCGCGAGAGACGCGCGCACGACACAGAAAACTTAACGCACGTTCATCTTCCGCGTCGCTCGCGCAACACAGCGCAAGCAGACGTTAGGCAATTCTGTTCTCAGCCTAAAAAAATTCTTGCGAACCAGAGTCAAAACGCTTATGTGCGGTCTTGCCCAATTTCGCACGTGCCTGTGGTCGTGTGTCAGTCGGTAGGTATCCGGACAAGAGGCCGGACAGCCGCCAAGGGGTGAAGAAGCCGAGGGGCTCTTCGGAAGTGCGGAAGTCAGAAGGCTCATAGCCGGAAGACCGAAGGCAAACCCGAAGCGTCCAGCATCTCTCTCAAAGAGATGCCTTGTCGAAGGTGACTTCGCTCTTTGCAACCGTGACTGGCAGCCGGAGGCGAACCGGCGCACCCCGCTCTCAACGGGGGACGCGACTTAAAGCAACGACGGATCGGGCTTTTTTGGTCTCTACCGGCATTCCAACGCCGGCGCGGGCTACTGAAAAGGCTTGTCCTTCATTGCCAGGTGTGCGGGCGGGATGCTCTCCCAACCAATCCACGGCAGCACAGTCTGGTTTGAGTCTTTTGGCTTCAGCGCGCCTCCATCGCGCGATGTGGCCGGAGCACTCTTATCCGACGTCACGTTGATGCGGACTCCGTCGCTGGGGCCGTTGGAGAGTGCCATGACCGAACGAATCCAGGAATTCCTGCGCAACCGCCGCAAGGAAGGTCTCGACACCGAGCCGTGCCTCGTCGTCGACCTCGAGGTCGTGCGCGACAATTACCAGACCTTCGCCAAGGCGCTGCCCGACAGCCGCGTGTTCTATGCCGTCAAGGCGAACCCGGCGCCGGAAGTGCTGGCGCTGCTGGCGTCCATGGGCTCCTGCTTCGACACCGCGACCGTCGCCGAGATCGAGATGGCGCTGGCTGCTGGAGCTACGCCCGACCGCATCTCCTTTGGCAACACGATCAAGAAGGAGCGCGACATCGCGCGCGCCTTCGCGCTCGGCATCCGCCTGTTCGCGGTGGACTGCGCCGCCGAGGTCGAGAAGATCGCCCGTGCCGCTCCCGGCGCGAAGGTGTTCTGCCGCATCCTCTATGACTGCGCCGGCGCCGAATGGCCGCTGTCGCGCAAGTTCGGCTGCGACCCGGAGATGGCCGTCGAGGTGCTCGACGTCGCCAAGCGCCTGGGCCTCGAGCCGTGCGGCATCTCCTTCCATGTCGGCTCGCAGCAGCGCAAGGTGAAGGCGTGGGACCGTGCGCTGGCGATGGCCTCGCAGGTGTTCCGCGACTGCGCCGAGCGCGGCATCAACCTCACCATGGTCAACATGGGCGGTGGCTTCCCGACCAAGTACCTGAAGGACGTGCCGCCGGTCGTGACCTACGGCCGCTCGATCTTCCGCGCGCTGCGCAAGCACTTCGGCAACCAGATTCCGGAGACCATCATCGAGCCGGGCCGCGGCATGGTGGGCAATGCCGGCATCATCGAATCCGAGGTCGTGCTCATCTCGAAGAAGAGCGACGAGGACGAGGTGCGCTGGGTCTATCTGGACATCGGCAAGTTCGGCGGTCTCGCCGAGACCATGGACGAGTCGATCCGTTACGCCATCCGCACCCGTCACGACGGCGCGGACATGACGCCGTGCGTGCTCGCAGGTCCGACCTGCGACAGCGCCGACGTGCTGTACGAGAAGAACCCGTATCCGCTCCCCGTCACGCTCGAGATCGGCGACAAGGTGCTGATCGAAGGCACCGGGGCCTATACGTCGACCTACTCGTCGGTGGCGTTCAACGGCATCCCGCCGCTGAGGACCTACCACATCTAAACTGCCTCCCGGTCTGAGGCCTGACGAACCCGGAGCCGGCTTGCCGGCTCCTCCCTGACATTTCGATCTGACGACGCCTTGGACCGGCGCGCTTTGCGCACGCCGGCTCAAGCGGGGACTGACGTGCCATGACTGCTCCTCGGAAGCCACAAGTCGCCCTCACCTCGAAAGCCGCTCCGTTCGCGATCCGTGCGGAACGTGCTGGAGACGTCGCGATGCGTGAGGCGCTGCTCGATGCCTGCTTTGGCGAGACCCGCCACGGCCGCACCTGCCAGCGCCTGCGCGACGGACGTGCGCCCGCCACAGGCCTTGCCCTGTCGGCGATGCGCGAGGGCAAGCTCGTGGGAACCGTGCGGCTGTGGCATGTCAGCGCCGGAGGCAGGCCCGCCCTGGTCCTCGGACCACTGGCGGTGGACCCTGCCTGCCGCGAGCTCGGGATCGGCGCCGCGCTGATGCAACAAGCGCTGGCCGCCGCCCGGGCGCGCGGGCATGAAGCCGTGATCCTGCTCGGCGACGCCCCTTACTATGCCCGCTTCGGCTTCTCAGCCGAGAAGACGGCCGGGCTCTCGCTGCCCGGTCCGTTCGAGCGCGACCGCCTGCTGGCGGTCGAATTCCAGGCCGGCAGCCTCGACGGTGCCGAGGGGATGATCGTCCCGACCGGCGCCGCCCTGCCCAAACGGAGGTCGGTTCGCGGCCTCCAAGCGCACGCGGCCTGAGGGATCGCTTTCATAGCGACAACCGACAGCCGCATTGAGCGGCAACGCCCGGCCGCGCCTGCGCCAAACCCTTTCCTTTGGGGTTGCACAGGCGGCGGAAACGCCCTTTAACCCCGCGAAACACCCCCTTCAGTCGAGGCCCATGACCATGTCCCGTCGCCTGATCTCCACCGGCTCCCCGCTCGAGAAGACCGTCGGCTACAGCCGCGCCGTGATCGACGGCGATTTCGCCTTCGTCGCGGGAACCACCGGCTACGACTACACCACGATGACGATGCCGACCGATGTCACGAGCCAGTCACGCAACTGCTTCAAGACCATCGCAGCCGCCCTGAAGGAGGGCGGATTCGAGATGGCCGATATCGTCCGTGCGACCTACTACGTCACCGACGCAAGCTACATCGATGCCCATTTCGCCGTCTGCGGCGAAGTCCTCGGTGACATCCGGCCGGCGGCGACGTTGCTGGTCGTCAGCGCGCTCGCCAAGCCCGAGATGAAGGTCGAGATCGAAGTCACCGCCAAGCGCCGCAGCGCCTGATCCATCCCTCACTGCCAGCACTTTCCGGAGAATCTATCCCATGAGCGCCCCCTCGCAGATCTACGCGAAGATCACCGGCCCGATCGTCATGGTCGGCTTCGGCTCCATCGGCAAGGGCACCTTGCCGATGATCGAGCGGCACCTCGATTACGACAAGTCGCGCGTCACCGTGATCGACCCCAAGGACGAGGGCCGCAAGGCGCACTGCGAAAAGCAGAACGTGCGCTTCATCCAGAAGGCCGTGACGAAAGACAATTATCGGGAGTTGCTCACCCCGCTGCTGACCGAAGGCGGCGGCCAGGGCTTCTGCGTCAATCTCTCGGTCGACACCGGCTCGACCGACATCATGGAGCTCTGCAACGAGCTCGGCGCGCTCTATATCGACACCGTCAACGAGCCCTGGCTCGGCTTCTATTTCGATGCCTCGAAGGGCCCTGAAGCCCGCTCCAACTACGCGCTGCGCGAAGTGACGCTGGCCGCCAAGCGGGCGCGCCCGGCGGGCTCGACCACGGCCGTCTCCTGCTGCGGCGCCAATCCCGGCATGGTCTCCTTCTTCGTCAAGCAGGCGCTGCTCAATGTCGCCGCCGATCTCAAGCTCAATGCTCCTCGTCCCAAGACCAAAGGCGAATGGGCGGACCTGATGCGGCAGGCCGGCATCAAGGGCATCCACATCGCCGAACGCGACACCCAGCGCTCGAAGACGCCGAAAGAGCCCGACGTCTTCGTCAACACCTGGTCGGTGGAAGGTTTTCTGTCGGAAGGCGTGCAGCCGTCCGAGCTCGGCTGGGGCACCCACGAGAAGTGGATGCCGGAGAATGCGAAGACGCATGAAGCCGGATGCGGCGCGGCCATCTACCTGATGCAGCCCGGCGCCAACACGCGCGTGCGCACCTGGTGCCCGACCCGCGGCGCGCAGTACGGCTTCCTCGTCACCCACAACGAGTCGATCTCGATCTCCGATTACTTCACGGTGCGCGACGCGTCGGGCAAGGCGGTCTACCGGCCGACCTGCCACTATGCCTACCACCCGGCCGACGATGCCGTGCTGTCGCTGCACGAGATGTTCGGCCGCGCGGCCAAGATGCAGGAGAAGCACCACATCCTCGACGAGAACGAGATCGTCGACGGCATCGACGAGCTCGGCGTGCTGCTGTTCGGCCACGACAACAACGCCTATTGGTACGGCTCGCAGCTCTCGATCGAGGAAACCCGCGCGCTCGCGCCCTACCAGAACGCCACCGGCCTGCAGGTGACCTCCGCCGTGCTCGGCGGCATGGTGTGGGCGCTGGAGAACCCCAGGGAAGGCATCGTCGAAGCCGACGAGATGGACTTCGATCGCCTCTTGGAAATCCAGCTGCCGTATCTTGGCCCGGTGAAGGGTTTCTACACCGACTGGACGCCGCTGACGGATCGTCCGGGACTGTTCCCGGAGGATATCGACACGTCCGATCCGTGGCAGTTCAAGAACATCCTGGTGCGGTAATCACTGCCGTCATGCCCGGGCTTGTCGCGGGCATCCACGGAATTGCCAAGCGCTACGCCCAGAACGTGGATGGCCGGGACATAGGCGAGCGGAAGCGACGCCGTCCTTCGGACGGCTATGCCCGGCCATGACGCTGCAACGAAGATCCCGCTACTTCTTCTCGATCGGCGGCGCGATCTTCTCGGCCGGAGCCGGCGGCAGTGCCGGCTTGGTCGCCGCGCCCTGCGTCTGGGGTTCGGGCCGCGCCGGCTCGGGAGCCGGCGTGGTCGGCCGGTCGCCACCGGGCTTGGCTTCCGCGGGCACCTTGCTCTGCTCGTCCGACGGCGTGCCCTGGAGCGGCTGCGTCCCCTGCGCCAGCTCCATCCGGCTTTCGGCCCGGATCTGAGCCAGCGACATCACCGACACCACGATTCCTGCCGCGAACAGCGAGCCGGCAATCGCCAGGTCGAGCTTCAATCTGCGCTTGTCATTTGAGCCGGTCATGTCGATCACCGCCTTTGTCTGCGGGATCAACGAAACCGGGGCGCGCCGGTTCCGGGGCCCTACAAGCGGGAACCGCCCCTTTGCGCGCCAAAAGGCCGCGCTACTCCGTCGTGCTGACTTCCCAGGTGGCGTGGCGCACACCCGGCAGATGCTGCAGATCGGTCGCCACGGCGTTCAGCTCGTTCGGGTCGACCGCGGTCGCGACCAGCTTGGCGACGATTTCGAGATTCTCCTCGCCGATCTCGGCGACCTCAATATCGGCGACCGGATATTTCGCGGCCTCGAGCTTGTCGACGAGGCGGTCGCGCATGTCCGGTAGGGCATCGGTCGCCACCGCGAGCTTGAAGTAATAGGTCGCCTCGAGCGCCTTCTCGTTCAGCGGGATGCGGTTGATGGCATTGACCAGCGGGCGCAGCATGGTGTTGCCGGCGATGACGAACACGGTGAGCGCAGCGGCCTGCGCGACCATGTCGGCGCCGGCGCAGGAGCCGACGGCCGCCGAGGCCCACAGCGTCGCCGCGGTGTTGAGCCCGCGCACGTCCATGCCCTGCTTCATGATGACGCCGGCGCCGAGGAAACCGATGCCGGAGACGACATAGGCGATTACCCGGACTGCACCGTCAGCACCGTCCAGATGCATGGCGAGATCGACGAAGGCGGCGGCACCGACGGCGACCAGCACGTTGGTGCGCAGGCCGGCGGTGCGCTGGCGGTATTGCCGCTCGGCGCCGATCAGCGTGCCCAGCACGAAGGCCGTGGTCAGGCTGACCAGCGTGTCCGCGAAATCGGCAAGCTGGAAGGTCGTGAGAAACCGCATGATCCCCTATACGGCGGGAACCATGACGAATTAAAGCTCCAGCAGGCCGCCGTCCCCATTTTCGTCGGCGAAGGCCAGCAGCGTCCCCTTGGCATTCCAGGCGATCGCAGCCACCGGCGGGGTGCCGTTACGGCGGACCAGGATCTCCGCGCCGTCCTCCAGCCGCACCATCAGCACGGTGCCGTCGCCGTAGCCGCAGGCCAGAATGTCGTTCTTGGGATGGCAGGCGACCACCGAGACGCGCGCCTGCAGCGGCGCGAGCATGGCGGGCTCCTTGCCCATCGGGCCATCCTTGCTGGCGAACGGCCAGATGATGACGGTGTCGGCGCCCGAGGTCGCGAGCCCCTTGCCGCCCGCGCTCCAGGACATCGAGCGGACCCGGCCGGGATAGCCGGTCATACGCATGTGCCTGTTGTCGGCGAGCCGCCAGCCGTGCAGCGCCGGCTCATGCATCGCGGTGACCAGGAATTTGTTGTCGGGGCTGAAGGTGACCGCATGATGCGAGCCGGCCCAGGGCAGGAATTCGGCCGAGCCCTCCATGTTCGGAAACCACAGCGTGGCGCCGTTGTAATGGGCGATCGCGAGCCGCAGGCCCTTCGGCGCGAAGGCGAGGCCGCCGACGGTCGAGGGCACTTCGAGCGACTTCTCCTCGTTCTTGCCGCTCTTGACGGTCGCGACCTTGCCGGCCGACCAGGCGAAGGCGCCATCGGCGTGCAGCGCCACCGCGTCGATCCAGCGCCGCTTCGGATCGGTGGCGAGCAGCGTCACGTCGCCCTTGGCGTCGAGCGAGACGACCTTGCCGTCGTCGCCGCCCATCAAGATGCGCTTGCCGTCGGAGGCGGTGGAGAGAATGCCGCCGCTATGCACGGCGACCGTCGTGATCTCGCCCTTGGCGTCAACGAACTTGACGTTCTCCTCACCGCCGACGAAGGCGGCGCGATCCCTGAGGAACTGCACTGAGGTCACGCTCATGCCGAGCGCGACCGGCTTGACGCGATCGGTGACGGAGACGATCGAGGCGGAATCGGGGGCCGGCGTAAACTCTTTCATCACGAGACGATGCAGCTCTCGAAGCCTTCGCGAATGGCCTTTTCCGGCAATTCGCGGCCGATGAAGACGAGGCGGCTCTCGCGCGGCTCGCCGTCCTTCCACTTCCGCTGGTGGTTACCCTCCAGCATCATGTGGACGCCCTGGAAGACGTAGCGGTCGTCGTCGTCGTGGAAGGCGAGGATGCCCTTGGAACGCAGGATCTTGCCGCCCTCGACCTGCACCAGGTTCTGCAGCCAGGGCATGAACACGTTGGGATCGAGCGGCTTGTCGGTCTTGAGCGAGAGCGACTGCATGTCCTCGTCGTGATAGTGCTTCAGGCCGTGGCCATGGCCGTGATCATGGTGGTGATGGTCGTCGCCATGATGATGGTGATGATCATGGTCGTGGTCATGATCGCCGGCCTCGAGGAAATCAGGCTCGATGTCGAGGATGCGGTCGAGATCGAAGGCGCCGCGGTCGAGCACGTCGGCCAGCGCGACCGAGCAGCGCTCGGTGCGGTGCAGCTTCGCATAGGGATTGATGCCGCGGATGCGGGCCTCGACCTCGGCGAGCTCGCCCTTGTTGACGAGATCGGTCTTGTTCAGGACGATGACGTCGGCGAAGGCGATCTGGTTCTTGGCCTCGGGCGCATCCTTGAGACGGTCGGACAGCCATTTGGCGTCGGCGACGGTGACGACCGCGTCGAGCCGGGCATTCTTCTGCACGTCCTCGTCGACAAAGAAGGTCTGGGCGACCGGCGCCGGGTCGGCAAGGCCGGTGGTCTCGACGATGATGGCGTCGAACTTGCCCTTGCGCTTCATCAGGCCGTCCATGATGCGGACGAGATCGCCGCGCACGGTGCAGCAGATGCAGCCGTTGTTCATCTCGAACACTTCCTCATCGGCGCCGATGATGAGGTCGTTGTCGATGCCGATCTCGCCGAACTCGTTGACGATGACGGCGTATTTCTTGCCGTGGTTCTCCGACAGGATGCGGTTGAGCAGCGTGGTCTTGCCGGCCCCGAGATAGCCGGTCAGCACGGTCACGGGAATTTTCTGGGAGGTCGCTTCAGACATAACAACTCCGACTTCGGGCTTTTTCCGCGCGACGCGAGGCGGGGTGGCCCCCTGCCCTAATGGTCAAGCGCGCTGGTCAGGGCCTTTATATTGTGCCTGACCATGTCAATGTAAGTGGGTGCAAGCCCCTTTTCGCCGGTCAAACCGTCCGAAATCAGGATCCCGCCGACCTTGGCCCCGGTCTCGGCGGCGATCCGCCGGATCAGGCGGTCATCGCTGATATTTTCCAGAAATACCGCCGGGATTTTTTGGGCCCTGATCTGGCCGATGATGGCGGCGATGTCCCGGGCGCTGGGCTCGGTTTCCGTGGAGACGCCCAGGGGGGCGATGAACTGGATGCCGTATTCGGCGGCGAAATAGCCGAAGGCGTCGTGGGTGGAGATCACCTTGCGCCGCTCGGGGGGGATTTTGCCGACGGTCTCGCGGACCTCGCGGTCCAGCGTTTCGAGCTTTTCCAGATAGGCCTTGGCCTGGGCGCGGAAGAACTCCGCGTCATCCGGATCGGCTGCGGCCAGCGCATCGGCGATGTCGGTCACGTAGATCCTGGCATTGGGGACCGACTGCCAGGCATGGGGATCTGCGGTGGAGCCGAGCTTGAGCGGCGCAATGCCGGCGCTCGCGGTGACCACCTGCGCCTTGCTCCCTGCGGATTGCACGAGGCGCGGCAGCCAGCCCTCCAGCCCAAGGCCGTTGACGACGACGAGCTTCGCCTCCGCGATCCGCTTCGCATCGCCCGGCGCCGGCGTGTAGACATGGACGTCGCTGTCGGGGCCGACCAGCGTGGTCAGGTTGATGCGATCGCCGCCGACGTTGCGGACGAAATCGGCAAGGATCGAGAAGCTCGCGACGACGTTGAGCCGCTCGGCGGCATGCAGCGGCGAGGCAATGATCAGCAAGGCGAGGAGCAGCACAAAGCGCATCGTCACGCTTCCAGATGCCGGCCGGGAAACAATTGCCGGACGATGCCGCCGACGCGGCCGAACAGCACCGAGACGATGTAGAGCACGGTCGCGACCAGGATGATCGCCGGGCCTGAGGGAATGCGGGTCTGGAACGACAGCACGAGGCCGGCATAGCCGGAGATTGCGGCCGCGACGACGGCGATGCAGATCATCGCGGTGAGATCGCGCGACCAGAACCGCGCGATGCCCGCCGGCAGGATCATGAGGCCGACCGCCAGCAGCGTGCCTAGCGCCTGAAAGCCGTTGACGAGGTTGATGACGACCAGCGCCAGGAAGGCGAGATGCGCAGGGCCCCCGGCCCGGCTCACAGTGCGTAGGAACAGGGGATCGACGCTCTCGATCACCAGCGGGCGATAGATCACGGCGAGCACCAGCAGCGTCACCGTGGCGTTGAAGGCGACCACCAGCAGCGTCTGGTCGTCCATCGCCAGGATATTGCCGAACAGCACGTGCAAGAGGTCGATATTGGTGCCCTTGATCGAGACGATGGTGACCCCGAGCGCCAGCGAGGCCAGATAGAAGGTCGCGAGCGAGGCGTCCTCCTTCAGCCCGGTCGAGCGCGCGACCACGCCGGCCAGGATCGCCACCGTAAAACCGGCAATCAGGCCGCCGGCCGTCATCGCGAACAGGTTGAGACCGGAGAGCAGGAAGCCGATGGCAGCGCCGGGCAGGATCGCATGCGCCATGGCATCGCCGACGAGGCTCATCCGCCGCAGCATCAGGAACACGCCGATCGGCGCGCCGGCCAGCGCCAGCGCGATCACGGCGGCGAGCGCCCGCCGCATGAATTCGAACTCGGTGAACGGGCCGATCAGCGCGTCATAGACCATCTGCGATCACGCGGCCCGCGAGCTGATATCGTCGGCGGCGCAGGCTGCGGCGGTATCGTCGAAGGCCTCGCACATCCGCATCGCGACCATCAAATTCTCCGGCGTCAGCACCTCCGCCGTCGGTCCCCAGGCGACAGGGCCGCGCGCCAGCACCAGCGTCTCGGTGAAATGGGTGCGCACCATCTCCATGTCGTGCAGCGCGGCGAGCACGGTGCGGCCCTCGCCGTGCCAGTGCTTCACCAGCCCGAGCAGGTCGGCAATGGTCTTGCTGTCGATGGCGTTGAAGGGCTCATCCAGCACGATCAGCCTGGCGTCCTGGAGCAGCACGCGCGCGAACAGCACGCGCTGCATCTGGCCGCCCGAGAGCGTGCCGATCGGGCGGTTCTCGAAACCGTTGAGGCCGACCGAGGCGATGGCGCGGAGAATCTTCGCGCGCGCGGCCTTGCCGATGCCGCCGAACAGGCCGGCCTCGCGCCACAGCCCGGTGCCGACGAAATCGAACACCGAGATCGGGAAGCTGCGGTCGATCTCCGCGCTCTGCGGCAGATAGGCGATGTCGCGGGCATCCAACCCGCCGAGATGGATGCTGCCGTCGAGCGGCCGGAGGATGCCGACGATGCCGCGCAGCAAGGTAGACTTGCCGGCGCCGTTCGGGCCGATGACGGCAACCAGCGCGCCGCACGCAATCTCGCCGCTGAGATGATGCACGGCCGGATGCCGGTCATAGCCGAGCGTGACGTTGTGGAAATGCAGCGCCGCCATCCTCACCTCATCGCCAGGAAGACCACGCCCCAGAGCACGGCGCAGACGGCGAGCGCGGCCGCGAGGCGGGCCGCCATAGTCATGCGCAGGATCGACCAGGGCGCCGCCTGGGCCGGATGCGGCGAGGCCGCGTCGTGGACATGGGCATGGGTGTGGTCGTGCCCATGCGAATGCCCGTGGTCATGAGAATGGCCATGAGCATGGTCGTGATGATGGGCGTGGGACGCGGCGGGAACCATTTTCGGATGTTATATTATAACATTGCGGGTGTCCACGACCCGCGGCGTCATTCCGGGATGGTCCGAAGGACCAGACCCGGAATCTCGAGGTTCCGGGTTCGGCTTCGCCGCCCCGGAACGACCCCGAAATTCACGGCCTGCCGATCACCATGGCGATGGCGGCCGCCACGAACGGGAACGGCACCGAGACGGCGCAGCGGAACCAGACGAAGCGGGCGGGCATGAACGGGATTTCCCACAAAATCACCCGCTGGAAGGCAAACAGGGCCCACGCGACGACATAGGCGACCACTTGGGGCACGCCCCCGCCCGACTTGAGCGCCACGGTGCCGATGGAGAAGCCGATCACCGGGCCTCCGGGCGTGGCCGCACCGGCAACAACGGCGGTGGCCACCCCGAGCCAGCCGCTGTCCGGGCCGAGCCAGCCGGTGATCACCTCCTGCGGGATGATCGCGGCGATGTAGCCGGAGCCGATCACGCCCAGCGCGATCCGCGGCACGATGTTGATGAAGTCCATCGAGCCTTCGCGCAACGAGGCCTTGAACACCGGAGGTCCGCGGCGAAAGGCAATCAGGCCCACGCCGAAGACGGAGCCCCACAGCAGGATGTCGATCAGAAGCGCTGCGCTCAACTCTCGTCGTCCTTCGCGAGCGGCTTCGGATAGAGCCGGACATAGACGAAGCGGCCGAGGGCGCCTGCAAGCACCGGCAGCGGCAGCGAGATCAGGATCCGCCACAGCGTGAAATCGGTGCCCATGATCGGGATTTCCCAGGCCACCGCCCGGCCGTAGCCGATCAGGGTCCAGCTCACGACTATGGCGATGGTGGCGCCGAAATCGGCGCCGACCGCGAGCAGCGCACTCGCCACGGGATAGGCGGTGAAGGGCCCGCCCGGCAGGATGGCGCCAAAGGCGGCGCCGATCAGGAGCCCCTTCAGGCCGGATTTCGGCCCGAGCGAGCGCGAGACCTTTTCGTGCGGCAGGATCTCGGAGATGAAGGCGCCGAGCAGGCAGCCGGCCAGCACGCGCGGCAGGATGCCTGAGAACAGCGAGAGGTCGTGGGTCAGGATGTCGAGGACGCCATCAGTGCCGTCGCGCCGCCAGACCAGCGCCGCGCTCACCGCCACCAGGGCCGCAATGACGATCGTCGACCAGCCGATCGGCTTGCGCACACGTCCCGGCCGCGGCTCGGACTCCGCGTCCTCGGCAGGCGCAGGACTTTTCGGGGGAGGTTCTGACAACGGGCTTGGTCGGCTCGAGGGTGATGCCCGTCCTGATTAAGGGCGGCGTTCCCCCGATGCAAACGGAACGATGGCAGACCAGTGCGCGCGTCGCGCAGGGCAATTCCGCACAGCAAAAAGGCGGTCGCTGATGCGACCGCCTTTTTCGATTCTGTCATTCCGGGGCGCACGAAGTGCGAACCTGGAATCTCGCGTTACAACTTCTGGATTCCGGGTTCGCCCTGCGGGCGCCCCGGAATGACCGAGAATCTCAGGCCTTGTCGAACAGGGACTCGACGTATTCCCAGTTCACGAGGTTCTCGACGAACGCCTTGAGATAGTCGGGGCGACGGTTGCGGTAGTCGATGTAGTAGGAGTGCTCCCAGACGTCGCAGCCGAGGATCGGGGTGGCGCCGTGCACCAGCGGATTCTCGCCGTTCGGGGTCTTGGAGATCTCGAGCTTGCCGTTCTTGACCTGGAGCCAGCACCAGCCGGAGCCGAACTGGCCGACGCCGGCCGCCTGGAAGTCGGTCTTGAACTTCTCGAAGCCGCCGAGGTCTTCGTTGATCTTCTTCTCGAGCTTGCCCGGCAGCTTGGTGCCGCCGCCATTGGGCTTCATCCAGCTCCAGAAGTGGATGTGGTTGTAGTGCTGGCCGGCATTGTTGAACACCGCGGGGTTCTTGCCGAACGAGCCCTTGACGATCTCCTCAAGGGATTTGCCTTCCCATTCGGTGCCCTTGAGCGCGTTATTGCCGTTGGTGACGTAGGCCTGATGATGCTTGTCGTGGTGGAATTCGAGCGTCTCCTTCGACATGAACTGGCCGAGGGCGTCATAGGCGTAAGGGAGAGGGGGCAGCGTAAAGGTCATGGGATGTTGTCCGCGACTGATGGGGAACGAGTTCTAACGGTCACCCCTTATAGAAGGTTCCTCCGGCATTAAATACCTCAGAATTTGCGAAAAGGGGTGATGGGGGTTGCGTTGTCCGAATGCACAAATCCGTCGCACCGGCCGCGGTCGATCAAACCCCGGGTTCGCCATAAAATATCATTGCCTTTGAAGCGCTTATGGCAGAACGAACGCACTACGGCGCGGAGATGAAGAAGAGAGCACGATGAGCATCGAGATCGACATTTTGAACGGCGATGCCTCGTGGCGGATCGCGGAGCCGCTGCACCAGGCGGTCTGGGGCCCGCAATTGATCGCGGACAAGCCCTGGGCTCACGTCAAATGGGCCAATGCCGATCTGCGCGTGCTGATCGAGACGCCCGAAGACGGCCTCGTCTGCCATGTCGGCATCTACTTCCGCACCGTCACCTGGAATGGACAGAAGGTGCATATCGGCGGCATCGGCGGCGTCTGCACACGGGCGGACCAGCGCGGCCGCGGCTATGCAACCATGGCGATCGACGCGGCCGTGCACACTATCCGCGCCAACGAGGCGACCCGCTTCGCGCTGCTGTTCTGCGAACCGCACAATTTCACGTTCTATGAGACCCGTAGCTGGCTGCCCTTCAAGGGCGAGGTCTATTGCGAGCAGCCGGAGGGGCGCATCCGCTTCACCCACATGGCGCCCTACGTCTTCAACATCGTCCGCGCGCCGACGCTGGGCACTATCGACCTATGCGGCCTGCCCTGGTGAGCCCTGCGTGAGAGGGGGGCTGGCGCGGGCGGCACCGGCCCTTTAGTATGTCGGCCATCATTCAATATTCCGCACCGTGGCACATGACGATCGACGCCCCGATAGACGCCGTGCCGCCCCGGGCTCCGGTCGCCTCCCCCATCGCGAGCCTGCTGACCGCGCCGATCCTGCCGACGCTGCTGCGGCTCGCGATCCCCAACATGATCGCGATGGTCGGCAGCACGCTGGTCGCGATCGCCGAGACCTCCTATATCGGCCGGCTCGGCACCATTCCGCTCGCCGCGATCGCGCTGGTGTTTCCGTTCGCGATGCTGACGCAGATGATGAGCGCGGGTGCGATGGGCGGCGGTGTCTCGTCGGCGATCAGCCGCGCGCTCGGCGGCGGGGATCGTGACCGCGCCGCGACGCTGGCATTGCATGCCGCCATCATCGGCCTCTGCGGCGGACTGTTCTTCACCGTGATGATGCTGGCCTTCGGCCGCTCGTTCTTCACGCTGCTCGGCGGCCGCGAACGCGTGCTGGAAGAAGCCTGCGGCTATTCGCAGGTGCTGTTCTCCGGCGCGGTCGCGATCTGGCTCGTCAACACGCTGGCCTCGGTGATCCGCGGCACCGGCGACATGCGCCTGCCGTCGATGACGCTGATCGGGGCGAGCGTGCTCCAGATCGCGCTCGGCGGGACGCTGGGGCTCGGCCTGTTCGGCGTACCGCAATTCGGCATGCCCGGCGTTGCGAGCGGCCAGCTGATCGCGTTCAGCTGCGCCGCGATCTTCTTCCTCTGGTATCTGCTCTCCGGCCGCAGCCGGCTGCAGCTCGACTTCCGCGCGTTTCATTTCGAGCGCGCGATGTTCCTGGATATCCTTAAAGTGGGTGCGGTCGCCTGCCTGTCGCCGCTCCAGACCGTGCTCACCATCCTGATCTTCACGAAGATCCTGGCGACCTTCGGCACCGAGATGCTGGCCGGCTACGGCATCGGCTCGCGGCTGGAATTCCTGCTGATCCCGATCACCTTCGCCTTCGGCATCGCCTCGGTGCCGATGGTCGGCATGGCGATGGGCGCCGGACATGTCGCGCGCGCACGGCGCGTGGCATGGACGGCAGCGGCCGCCTCCGGCCTCACCGTCGGCACGATCGGCCTCGTCGTCGCACTCGATCCCGCGCTGTGGGTGTCGCTGTTCACGCGCGATCCCGGCGTCACGGCGGCGGCACACAGCTATTTCCACTGGGCAGGTCCGGCCTTCGTGTTCTTCGGCATGGGCGTGTCGCTGTATTTCTCCTCGCAAGGCGCTGCGCGCGTCGGTGGTCCCGTACTGGCCTCGACCGCGCGGCTGCTGATCGTCGCGATCGGCGGGGTCGCTCTCATGACGGCGCAGGCGCCGGCCTGGACGTTGTTCGCGCTGGTCGGCGGCGCCATGGTCGTGTTCGGGCTCCTGACCGCGGCTTCGGTCGCGTTCGTGCGCTGGGGCAAATGAGCGCAGGCAAATCACGCGCAGGAATGTGATTCAATCCGGCGTTGCACTATCCTGCCGGGCTGCTATGGAGGCGCCTGCATTTTCGGGGCCCCTCCATGTTCAGCAGATTCGCCATCCTCTCCGTCATCCTGACTGCGCTGCTCGGCGCGAGCGCCGCGCATGCGCAGAGCGCCGACGGGACCTGGCTCACCCAGGCCGGCGATGCGCGCGTGAAGATCGGCAAGTGCGGCGGCGGCATCTGCGGCCACATCGTCTGGCTGCGCGAGCCCATGGACACGGCGACCGGCCAGCCCGCGACCGACAGCAAGAATCCCAATCCCGCGCTCGCAAAGCGCCCGATGATCGGCCTGCCGCTGTTCACCGGCATGCAGCCCGCAGGTCCGAACAAATGGTCGGGCCAGATCTACAATGCCGACGACGGCAGCACCTATGCCAGCAGCGTCACGGTCACCGGTGCGGATTCGCTGCGGGTCGAAGGCTGCGTCGGCGCGCTCTGCGGCGGCGAAAGCTGGACGCGCACGGGGCGCTGAAGTTCTGATCTCTCGTGTCCCGGACGCGATGCAGCGCAAAGCGCTGCTTCGCAGAGCCGGGACCCACACCGCGATGGGCCCCGGCTCTGCAGCGCACCGTTTCACGCTGCGCTGCGTCCGGGGCATGAGAGTCTTTCACGCCATCATTGCCTTCAGCGCCGTCGCCGCCGAGGCATAGCCGCCCTGTGCGCCGTCGATGAAATGCACGTGATCGCTGCGCAGCACCGACGGCGTGAAGCAGGTCATCATCGCGGCATCCTGGCGGTGGAGGCCATAGCGCACGATGCCGTCGCGCGCGGCGGCGACGAGACGATCGCTCAGCGCGCGCTCGAGCTGCGGAGTGCAGTCGAGGATCATGCGCAGGCCGTCGTCATATTTCCTGAAATCGGAGTTCTCGACCACCTGACGCTTGTAGACGTTCGGCACGAAACCGCCGACATTGAGGTCAAAGCGCATGATCAGATAGACGAACAGCGTGTAGGCCAGCACGCTGGCCCTGCGCGCCAGCAGCGGACCGCCGCGCCTGGTGCGGGCTTCGAATTCCAGTCCCTGCGGCGGCCATTTCAAGGGCGGCCCCTGCGGCGGCACCGGCCGGCCACCATCCGGGCTGCGCTCGACGAGATGGATGATGTCCTCGATCACCTGGCGGAAGGCATGCGGATCGGCGCCGCGCGCCGGCATCACCAGCACCGACAGGATCAGGCCGCGCGCAGACGGCATCACCTCGAAGCGGCAGGACAGGCCTGACAGATCGGGCTGGGTGCCGGCGGGCGCTTCCGCGACCGCGAACTCGCCGCGCTTCATGGCAGCGTCGGCCCAGGCGAGGCCGCCGCCGGAGAACATCGCATAGGACAGGTTTGCCGACGGACCGAAGCGCGCGACGCGCACGTCGAGGCCCTGCGCGCGGATGGCGCTGACCGGCACCAGCGCAATGCGCATCTTCAGCTCGAGATCCTCCCGCACCCAGGTGGCGGTCGCGGCGAGCGCTTCGCGCGCGGCATCGAGATCCGAAGGCGCGACCGCAAAACTCGCGCCGTCGCCGCCGAACACGAAGGGAAATTCGCGGCCTTCCAGGGCATTCGTCACCGCCGCGATCACGGCCGCACCGGCCATGTTGACCGCCTTGTAGCGTTGCGCCGCGATGGCCTTGGTGGAATCGACGATGTCGGCGACGCCGATACTCCAGTCATCCGGCAGCGGCGCATAGAGCCCGGGGTCCATCAGGCTGGTGAAGCCGCGGAAGACCGGGATGCCGCCGTAGAAGGATTCGCCTGATGTCATCGGGTGATGCCGAATGGTTGGGACGCGCGTCCGAACGAGATACGTGGCAGGATCGATCCGGGTTCGATTCCCGATCATTGGCCGAAATGACGCCGGACAACAAGATCGCACCGCGCCGCAATGCCGCAGTTCGTCATTGATCGGCATCAAGCCGCCGGCCGCGGATGACGCTTACGGTCGATCTATCTGAAACGGTGGCGCGGGACGATCGGGGTGTCTGATTTCAGCAGCAAGGACTCCAGCTCACGGGCACGCCGGCGCGCGGGGCTCGACGCGATCAGTGCGGTGAAGATGCCGGAGATGCTCACCGCCACTGTCGATGCCTGGGCCGAGGCCCATCACCTGTCGCGCTCGGAGGCCATCTGCAAGCTGGTCGAGCTCGGCCTGAAGATCGCGCCCGCGGCGTCGGCGCCGGCGCAAACGATCGCATCGGACGCCACCCGGATCGAGGAGATCGCGGTGCACGAGATCGAGGGATTGCTCGATCCGGCCTTGCCGGAGGACGAGCGCGAGCGCCGCATCCGCCGCCTCACCGAAGGGCCGCCGGAATTCTCGCACGAGCGGATTGACCTGCCGAAGCAGCATCGGAGCTAGTGCAGCTTCTCGTCCTGGCGCTTGCGCAGCGTGGAGACGGGGACGTCGTGGCAACCGACCAGACGCACGAATTGCTGCGGATACATCTCGTGACCGTGAGCGCCGGAATTCTGATGCGACATCGGCGGACAGCGGACGTCGTCCGGCTTGTCGCGCGACGGCTCGCTGCGGCCCTGGCTTGAAGCGGTCATGTTTGAAGCGGCCATCGACTGCTCCCCTTCGATTAGGGCAGATCGATTGACGTAACCCAATCGATTGCGAGGCATCTTACGACCAAATCCGGCTTGCTGTCATTGCGCCGGATCAACGCAATTGTGGCAGGGCGGTTCCCCTACGCCGTGTTTCCCGCATCGATCGTGAACACGGTGCCGGTAACGTTGCGGCCGCCTTCGCCGAGGAGGTATTCGACCATGCGTGCGACGTCATCCGTTTGCGGCAAGCGGCGCAGCGCGCTGCGGCCGGCGATGCGCTTGCGGCCTTCGTCGGAGAGATTGTGCGTCAGCTCGGTGTCGATGAAGCCGGGCGCGATTGCGTTCACGGTGATGCCGAGCTTGCCGACCTCGCGCGCGAGCGAGCGGGTGAAGCCGGTCGCGGCGGCCTTGGTCGCGCCGTAAACGGACAGGCCGTTATAGCCCGTCGTTGCGATGATCGAGGAGATGTTGATGATGCGTCCCGCGCCGTCAGCCATCATCTGCCGCGCGACATATTTGGTGAGGATGATCGGCGACAGCACGTTGAGCTGCACCAGCGCCTCGATCTCGGAATTGTGCATGGTCGCGAGCAGGCCCTCGGTGCCGAGGCCGGCATTGTTGACGAGGCCGTAGATCGGACCGAACTCGTCCCGCACCAGCTTTGCGAATGCGGGAATCGCGTCGATCACGGCGAGATCGCAGGCGCGGAAATGCAGCCGCCCCTCGGACGCCGCGATGGCGGCCTTGAGCTCGTCGCTCTCGCGCCGCGCCGCCGCGATCACATTGTAGCCGGCGCCGACGAGGCGCTGGCCGATAGCAAGACCGATACCGCGGCTCCCGCCGGTGACGAGGACATTATGCATCGGTGCGCGCCAGTTTGCCGGCCGGGGTGACGTCGAGCGCCTCGACGAAGCGGATCACCGCCGGCACCTTGTGGGAAGCGAGCTGGGCCCGGCACTGCTCCAGGATCCGGTCGCGGATCTCCTTCGCGCGCGCCTGGTCGGTGCCATCGGCAAGAATCACGTCGGCGACGACGATGCCGCCGGTGATCGGACTCTTGCGCGATTTCGCCCGCGACATCCGCACGTCGGGATGACGGTTGATCACCGCCTCGATCTCCTCGGGATGCACCTTAAGCCCGCCGATATTGATGATGCCGCCGCGGCGGCCGACGAAATAATAGCGGTCGCCGCGCAGCTCGACAATATCGCCGCTGTCGACGAACCCGTCGTCATCGGTGAGCGCGGCGGCATTGCGGCCGATATAGGCATGGGCCGTGCGCGTCGAGCGGATCCGCAGCGAGCCGTCCACGACCTTCATCTCGACGCCGTTGCGGTTGCCGAGATAGTTCGCCGGAAAGCCTTCCAGCCCGTCATTGACGGCGAAGCCGACGCCGGCCTCGGTGGAGGCATAGGCATGGCCGACCGAGGAATTGGGGAATGCGGCCTTGAGGCCGTCGAGCACCGCCTGGTCGGCGATCTCGCCGGAGAGACGGACATGGCCGGGCGCGAATTGCGCGGCCGAACCGCTCATCAGCAGCTTGCGCCAGTGCGAGGGCGTGCCGGAAATGTGCGTGACGCCGCGCGCATTCAGCCGCGCGACATGATCGGCGAGCGCTTCATGCGGATCGGACAGCACCATCGAGCCGCCGGAAAGGACGGCGCGGAGGAAGATCTGCAGGCCGCCATAGCGGCGGATGTCGTAGAACGTGGCCCAGACCGGCGCGGGCCCGCGCGCGGGACCTTCGGCGACGATCGCACCGGTCAGCGCTTCCAGCGTGTGGCCGGCGATTTTGGGGACGCCGGAAGTGCCGGACGTGAGCATCAGCCATTCAGTGGCGCGCTCGGTGCTAACAGGCGCGGTGGCTTGAAGCGGCAGTTGCACGGTCACGACCAGCGGCACGCCGGTCGCGGACCAGCGGTCGGGCTCGTCGGTGACGACGGCGTCAATCCCGGCATCCGCAATCAGCGCCTCGAGATGCGCCGGGTTGAGATCGGGCGGACAGAGCAGCATGCGACGGGCGATGCCGTCGAGCTCGATCATGGCAAGACCCGACCGGAGCTGATCGGACAACTTCAGCAGCACGGCGCGGCCGGACAGCTCGTGCAGGCGGCCGCCGAGAACCGTGTGCGACAGGATATCGGTCAGCGACACGACGTCGTGCGCATCGGAGATCGTGCGGCCTTTCAGCTCCGCGCCGAGATGGTCGCGGAGGGCAAAGATCTCACGCGGGGACATTTTCGTAGGCCCGCACGAAATCGCCCACGGTGGCGGGGAACGCGGCGTCCTCGGAAATGGTGAAGGGGTCGACGCCGGTCTCGTCCTCAAGACGCGCCACCAGGATCGCGAAAGCGAGCGAGTCGAAGCCCGTCTCGTGCAGGGACAGATCGTCCGAGAGTGCGGGAAGCGCGACGTGCTGTTCTTTGGCGATCTGCTGGATCGCTTCAATGACCTTGGACCGTACCGACATGGCTTGCTCGCCTCGTGCTTGGTTAATCGATCGTGTTTTTTGTGGCGGCTCGTGATGACCGCCTCCCCTGCCCGTGTGTTTACCGGACAGAAGTAAATGGCCTCTTGGACAATTCAGATAAAATTGGACCTATCTCTGCATTTTCGCGCGGCTAGAGCCGGATCGAGCCGTCGAGGATGTTTGCATATGCCTCGGCATCAAGCGCGGCATAGGCTCCCGACTTCGGATCGAGCATGAACAGCGGATCGGAGATCGCGCGGGGATCGAAGCCCTCGCGCGCCAGCTCACCTTTCTTCTGCTTGAAGGTCTCGGTCGCATCGAGCTCGCTGGAAATGCGGATGAAGACGGGGCGGGCATAGGCCGGCAGGCGCTGCGCGAGATGCGCCGGCAGCGCTTCGATGTCGAAACCCTCGTTCACGACGATCGCGCTCATGCCGGCGCGGCCGTCGGTGCCCAAAATGCTGACGCCGTAGGTGGTGGCGTCGACGACGCCGGTGAAATCGCGCACGGCGTCGTTGACCTCGGATGTCGCGACGTTCTCGCCCTTCCAGCGGAAGGTGTCGCCGATGCGGTCGACGAAATGGAAGAAGCCCTTGTCGTCGAGCCGCATCAGATCGCCGGTGCGGAACCAGGCATCGCCCTTGGCGAAGACGTCGCGCAGGACCTTCTTCTCGGTCTCGCCGGCATCGGTATAGCCCTCGAAGCGGCCGCCGCCCTGGTCCGCGGTGCCGATGCGGCCGATGGCTTCGCCGGCCTCGCCGCGCGCAGCGGCGATGCAGAAGCCTTGTTCGTCGCGCAGCGGAACGCCGCTGTCAGGATCGAGCTTGACGAGGCTCGCCGGAAAGCGATGCGCGAGCAGCAGCGGGATGCGGCCGATCGCACCGGGCTGGCCCTCGACATTGAACAGCGAGAAATTGCCTTCGGTCGCCGCATAGAATTCGAGGATGCGGGGAATGGCGAAGCGTCCCTGAAAATCCTCCCAGATATCGCCGCGCAGGCCATTGCCGCAGACGAGGCGCAGGCGATGCCGGTTCTCATATTCCGACGGCGGTGCCTTGAGCAGATAGCGGCAGAGCTCACCGATATACTGGAACAGCGTGCAGTCGTGCCGCACGATATCGGGCCAGAAATGCGAGGCCGAGAATTTTTCCGCAATCACCACCGAGCCGCCGGCGGCCAGCATGCTGCAGGGCGCGACGATGCCGCCCACCGAGTGGAACAGCGGCAAGCAGTCGTAGAGCCGGTCCTGCGGGCCGGCGCCGGCGAGACCGGCGAACCAGAAGCCCCAATTGAGGATGCGGCGATGGCTGATGCTCGCCGCTTTCGGCAGGCCTGTCGTGCCGGAGGTGTAGATCAGCAGCGCGCGGTCGTCGATGGTGACGTCGCCATGCTCGCCGGCCGCGAGCGGAGTGTCGTCGAGCGCGGCCAGCGCGACATCGATGGCGCGATCGCTGCGGGCATCGCCGTGGGTCCAGATCTTGATCTCGGTCTTCAGATGCGGCCTCGCGCTCTCCAGCGTCTCGACCAGATCGTGCGCGACGATGACGTGCAGCGGCCTTGCGACATCGAGGCAATGAGCGAGCGACTGCCCCACCAGCTTCGTGTTGATCAGCGCGACCACCCCGCCGACACGGCTGATGCCGAGCCAGGCGGCGAGATAGTCGATGCCGTTCGGCATGATCAGTGCAACGGTATCGCCCTTGGCGACACCAAGCGAGCGCGCCCAGCGCGCATAGCGGTTGATGCGCTTCGACAGGCTCTCGTAGTCCAGGCTTGAATCATCCGTGACCAGCGCGATGCGGTGGGGCTGGCGCCGCGCCCAATCGTCGACGACGTCGGCGAACAGCCGGCCCGGCAGCGTCTCGATCCGCGCGGTGAGCTCGATGGCCTTCAGCCAGATCTTTGACGCCGAAGGCGCGCGCGCGGCTCTCGGTTGCTCGATGACGCCGATGGTCATGCCGTTCATTCTTTCGGAACGTGTCTGCTGCTCTCGACAGCTTAATCCACGGCGCCTGACCAGGTGTTAAGAGACAAGGTAAAAGCCGGTTAGTGCACGATTAACTCTAGTCATCCTTTACCAAGCCAAAGGGATCGGCGTGCGCGCCGACGCAGTTCTTGCGATAGCAACGACAACGCTTGGTGGCGCACTTTCCCTCTCCCCTTGTGGGAGAGGGTGGCGCGCGCAAGCGCGACGGGTGAGGGGTATCTCTCCACACGGACAATTTCACGAGTGGATAAAACTCCTCATCCGGCGCTTCGCGCCACCTTCTCCCACAAGGGGAGAAGGAAGAGGCGCGTGTGTCGCAGATTCAGTTTTGTCGAGGCGAGATCATGATCACCAGACGACATTTCCTTCAGACCGCCGCCTGTGCCGCAGCCGTGCTCGCCGCACCGCGCGCCTTTGCCATCGGCAATCCCTCCTATCCCTCGCGCAGCGTGAAATGGGTGGTGCCCTATGCCCCGGGCGGGGCGACCGACGTGCTGTCGCGGCTGCTGTGCCAGCGCCTGTCCGACCGGCTCGGCCAGACCTTTGTCGTCGAGAACAAGCCCGGCGCCGGCAGCAATATCGGGACGCAGGCGGTGATCACCTCGGCGCCCGACGGCTACACGCTGCTGCTGACCTCGACCGCGAACGCGATCAACGCCTCGTTCGATCCGGCGCTGCCCTATGATTTCGCCAGGGGCATCGCGCCGGTCGCGGGTGTCGCGCGAATCCCGCTGGTTCTGGTCGTCAACAACGACCTGCCGGTGAAAAGCGTCGCCGACTTCATCGCCTACGCCAAGGCCAATCCCGGCAAGATGTCGATCGCCTCCTCCGGCATCGGCACCTCGCTGCATCTGTCCGGCGAGCTGTTCAAGTCGCTGGCCGGCGTGCAGTTCACCCACGTGCCCTATCGCGGCTCGGCGCCGGGCCTGACCGACGTGATGAGCGGCCAGATCCAGGGCATGTTCGACAACGTCACCTCGTCCTTCGAGCTGGTGCGCGCGGGCAAGCTGCGCGCGCTCGGCGTCACCACGCGCGAGCGCTCGGAGATCCTGCCCGACGTGCCGCCGATCGCCGACACGCTTGCAGGCTACGAGACGTCATCGTTCTACGGCGTCGGTGCGCCCCACGACACGCCGCGCGAGATCGTCGACCTGCTCAATCGCGAGATCGACACCGCCCTCTCCGACGCCGAGATCAAGGCCCGCATCGCCGAGCTCGGCGCGATCCCGCTGCACGGCAATGCCGGCGCGTTCGGTGGCATGCTGACGGCAGAGACCGACCGCTGGCGCAAGGTGGTGGAGCTGTCGGGGATCAGGAAGGAGTAGCGCCGGGCGCTAGCCGCTTCTCCTATGGCGCGGCCGCGGCTGCGGCACGGTCGCCGGATAATACGGATTGAGATCACAGGTCGCGGCGCGGCCCGTCGCCGTGGCGCGGCATTGCGGTAGCGAGGTGAAGGAGCAGTCGTACCACTCCCCGCCGCCGCCGCTCGCGCCGGAATAGACGTGCATGCAGACGGGATAGCGGGGATCGAAGGTCTGCGCATGCGACGGCGCGGCCGCGAGCACTGCGCCGGCAACGATCATCAGGCCAAATGAGCTACGCATCACGGATGCTCCCTGCCCGCCGTCGCGCGGATCAGTACTGCGGCTTCTTGTAACGCTTGCGCGGGGGCGGCGGCGGTTCGTCGAAGGCGTAATAGGGATTGAGGTCGCAGCTCGCGGAACGCCCCGACGCCGTGGCGCGGCATTGCGGGATTGAGGTGAACGAGCAATCATAATAGTCGCCGCCACCGCCCCAGCCGCCGGGCGAGTAGACGTGCATGCACACCGGATAGCGCGGATCATAGGTCTGGGCGCGCGCATCTGCCGCAGCAAACAGCGTGACAATCGCGGTGAGGGTCAGAATCGGCAAACGCATGGAGACATCCTCGAATCGGTAGTGCCGGCAGCTCTGATGCCGACGGCCTCCTATGGCATAACCCCGCCGCGGAGGCGACTGTTCCTGGGGACAGATGACGGCAAGGTGAGGTGGGCTTCTCGCGACGCGCATGTCATGGCCGGACCTGGCCCGGCCATGACGACAGCGAAGCCTTCAGCCAAGCCCCTGCAGCACCAGCCGGTTCAGCCTCGCCGCGAATGCCGCCGGATCTTCCGGCAGCTCGCCGTCGAGGATTTGCGCCTGCTCGAGCAGGAGCAGGCTGAGATCGTCGACGGCGTTGGAGCCGGCCTGGGCCCTGGTGATCGCCGCCACCATCGGATGGCGCAGATTGATCTCGAGCACCGGCTTGGTGCGCATGCCGCGGTTCTGCTGCGACAGGATGCGCTCGAGCTCGCGGCTCGGGCCCTGGCTGTCGGCAACGAGGCAGGAGGCCGAGCTCGTGAGGCGCGTCGAAGCCTTGACGTCGCTGACGCGCTCGCCGAGCGCCGCCTTGATCACGGCGATGGTGGCGGCTTCGTCGGCGACGGGCTCGTCCTGCTTCGCCTCGTCCTGGTCGTCGAGGCGCGGAATCAAGTCGAGATTGAGATCGCCTTGGCTCAGCGACTTCAGCGGCTTGCCCTCGAAATCCGTCGGCATCGAGGTCCAGAAGGCATCGACCGGATCGGACAGCAGCAGCACCTCGATGCCGCGCGCGGTCGCGGCCTCCAGTCGCGGGTTGGACTTCAGCCGCTCGATGCTGTCTCCGACGAGATAATAGATCTCGGTCTGGTTCGGCTTGAAATCGGCGACGACCTGCTTCAGCGAGCGCTTCTCGCCCGTCGTGGTGGTGAAGCGCGACAGCGCCAGCAGCTTTTCGCGGCGCTCGAAATCCTCGTAGATGCCTTCCTTCAGCACCGCGCCGAAGGCGTCCCAGATCTTTGCAAAGTTCTCGGCGTCCTTGTCGGCGAGGCTTTCGAGCTCCGACACGACGCGGGTCGCCACGGCCTTGCGGATCTGGGCGAGCTGCGGATTGTTCTGCAGCATCTCGCGCGAGATGTTGAGCGGAAGATCCTCGCTGTCGACCACGCCGCGGATGAAGCGCAGATAGCCCGGCAGGAGGTCGGCGTCGTCGGTGATGAAGACACGGCGGACATAGAGCTTCACGCGGCCCTTGCGGTTCGGCTCGAACAGGTCGAACGGCTTTGCCGAGGGCGCGAACAGCAGCACGGCGTAGGAGTAGCGCCCCTCCGCGCGGTAATGCAGCGTCATCGCGGGATCGTCGAAGGCGGAGGCGATCTGCTGATAGGCCTTCTTGTAGTCCTCCGCCGTGAGCTCGGACTTCGAGCGCTGCCACAACGCGCTCGCGGAATTGATCTGGCGCGGCTCACCCTCTTCCGGCACGAGCTCGATGGGAAACAGGATGTTGTCGGAGTAGGCGCCGACGATGCGCTCGATCTCGTAGCTCTCGAGATACTTCTTCGCGTCGTCCTTGAGGTGCAGGACGATCTCGGTGCCGCGCGCGATGCGCGCGGCTTCCTCCTCGCTGGCGCGGGCGATCTCGAAGCCGGAGCCGCCGGAGGACGTCCAGGTCCAGACGTCGCTCTCGCCGGCACGGCGGCTGACGACGACGATCTTGTCGGCGACCATGAAGGCGGAATAGAAGCCGACGCCGAACTGGCCGATCAGGCCGAGACCGTCCTTGGCCTCCTTCAGCTTCGACACGAAGGCCTTGGTGCCGGAGCGGGCGATGGTGCCGAGATGGTCGATCAGTTCCTGCCGCTCCATGCCGATGCCGTTGTCGGCGATGGTGAGCGTTCCGGCCGTCTTGTTCGGGATGATGCGGATCTTGAGGGCGTCGCCCTCGCCCAGCAGCGCCGGATTTGCGATCGCCTCGTAGCGCAGCTTATCGCAGGCGTCCGAGGCGTTGGAGACGAGCTCGCGCAGAAAGATGTCGGTCTCCGAATAGACGGAATGCACCATGAGGTGCAGAAGCTCGGAAACCTCGGCCTGGAAGGGCTGTGTATGCACAGCCGTATCTGACGTCGTCATGCGTTTACCCGGTCAATCAAAGAGGAAAGCCCGGATATAACGCGATGAGAGAGCGGATCAAGAGGACGTGAAGATTCAGCCCCTGCCCGCGGCAGGGGCGGTCCCGTCCATGGACGATGGGCGATCAGGTCACGCAGCGGCCGGGCTGAAGCAGCTTGGCGACCTCGGTCAGGGAGCTGACCATCGGCTCGCAGGCGATCGTCGGCTTGTTGCGGCCCTGCGGCTTCTTCTGGTTCTGCAGCACCACCGGCGGCTTGGCGTTGCCGGTCTCGATCACGGCGGGGACGCGCAGCAGCACGGACGTATTGGCGAGATCGTTCAGCCGCATCGACACTGTGCGGGTGGGAACCACGCCCGGCTTGATGTCCTTGATCCGGTCCGCCTTGCCGGCCCGGTTGATATTGTGGGCCGGCTTGTCGGCGACCGCCTGCCAGCGGTCGGCCAGATCATGGCCGGAGGCAAATTGCACGGCACCTACCTGGACGGCGCCAAGCGTCGCGGCAATCGCGGCGGCACACAAAAATACCTTTTGAATCTGTGACATGGCTGTCGACCCCTCGCCCCATGGCGATCGCGGGAACAACGCGGGCCTAGGACCGGGGGTTCTCGGCAGTCACGATCACTTAACCGTGTGCGAAAAGGCGGGGCGCCCATGCAAAAAAATTCGAAACCGCCTGGAACGACTCCAGCGCCTGGGAGTCGTCTCAACAGCCGGCTATTCCCCCCTGCCCCATAAGCCGGCGACGTAGGGCGCGACTGTGGTGATGCCAGTCGCGCCTTACTTTTTTTCTGGCACTCACTTCGCCAACCACTCCCGCCCTTCGCCGTAGAGCTTCTCGACCTCGGGCCCGGTCAGACCGGGCATGTCGCGCTTGACCTTGTAGCCGATCAGCTCCTGCATGTAAGCGAGGTGGCGATAGCCTTCGGGGAGCGCGGCGAGCGCTTTCTGGTCGAGTTGCAGCGTCGCGGCGGGATCGACCGGGTCGATCCGGTCCTTCTCGTAGATCGGCTGGCGGCGGACGATGCCCCAATTCCCCTGCCGCTTCTCCAGGAAGTCGTAGAAGCGCCCGGTGCAGACGACGTCGCAGAGCACGTCGTGCACCAAGGCGCGCTGCGAGATCGTCATCTTGGTCTGGGCGATGGCGCGCTCGCCCGAAAGATCGATGCTGGTGCCGCCGAGGAAATGCAGGATGCGCACGCCCTTGGCAAAACCCTCCTGGCTGACGCGCATGAAATCCCGCGCCGGCCCCTGAAACCAGGTGGCGGACATCCAGCCTTCTTCGTGCCAGACCGTGGCAAAACGCTCCCAGTCGCCGGCGTCGCGCCACACCGCCCAGTTCTCGACGAGGTCGCGGATGGCGAGGCGGTCGAGCAGTTGCTGGTCCATGGTACGTCTCTCCCGGCGGCTTGAGGCTGCGATGGATGTCATCGGCCCGACGTATCAACGGGGCAATGAAGTTGGCGTCAAGCGCCCTATGCTTCGCGCCGGCTCCAATTGCCCACAGCGAGAGAAGCGCGATACGAGCAGCGTGCCTTGCAATCAACCAGGCCGCGATTAATATCCGCGGCGATGCAGATGAAATTCCCCTTGCTGGCCGCGCTTCTCGGATTGCTGCTGGCGACTTGCCCCGCATATGCGCAGCTGGATACGCAAGTCGAACTCGCGACGGCCTGGAAGGCTACACTGGCGAAGCACATCGCCGGCAACAAGCTCCTCCCCATTGAAGGGCGGGGGCAAGCTGGGAGCGCCAAGGTATCATTCGTCATCAACCGGTCCGGCAGGTTGATATCGCGGACGTTGGATGCGGGCACCGGATCCCGACAGGTAGATGCCGCTTTACTGGCGATCTTCGATCGTGCCCAACCGTTTCCCGAACCACCGTCAGGGCTGACTGAGGAGGCGTTTGCTTTCAACGTGCCGCTTGTCTTCAGCGGCCATCATTTCGACCTGGTGCCCTATGGGCTAGCTGCAAGCATGCCGACGCCGGCCTTCGCGGCGTCCGACGCCATGGACGCATGGCGCAAACTGGTCACCGAGCACGTCTGGCGGCACCGGGTGTTTCCTCCTGAGATGATGGGCCACAGAGCCGATACCGGCGTCACGTTCGTGATTGATCGCTCGGGCAAATTGATCTCGAACGCGCTGGTGGAAAGTTCCGGGCTCCCGTCACTCGATCGAGAGACGCTCGCGATGGTCGAGCGATCCGTACCGTTACCGAAACCGCCCGCCGGGGCGAAGGACGATCTGCAGAGGATGACAATCCTCATGGCTTTTGACGGGACACGCCCCATGGGCGAGCCTGGGCCGTGGGCCGACGAAGCCAAGGTCAAGGCCAAGGTCAACAGCATCTGCCGCGGCTGCTGAGGCAAAGCATCACTCTTCGCCACAACAAAAACGGCGCGCCTTGCGACGCGCCGTCTTGTCGTTGAATCCAGGCTTTCCTTACGCCGCCGGCACCTTCGGGGCGCGGTTGCGCGAGTTGCGCTGGAAGAACAGCGCCTGGCTCGCCACCGCCGAGACCATCGCGGGCTGGAATGGCTTCGAGATCAGGAACGCCGGCTCGGGGCGCTCGCCGGTGAGGAAGCGCTCCGGATAGGCAGTGATGAACACCACAGGGACCTCGAAGGTGCGCAGCAATTCGTTGACGGCATCGAGCCCGGACGAGCCGTCGGCGAGCTGGATGTCGGCAAGGATCAGGCCCGGCCGCTTGTTCTTGGCCAGCGCCACCGCATCGGCATGCGTGCGGGCGACGCCGACGACATTGTGGCCGAGATTCTTCACCAGGCTCTCGAGGTCCATGGCGATGAAGGTCTCGTCCTCGATGATCAGCACGTCGGTGGCGATCTCGGCCGCCATCTCGCGTCCCGCGGCATCCGCAAGCCGCCGTGTCTCGCCGACATCGGTGCCGAGGATATAGGCGACCTCTTCTTCCGAGAATCCCTCGAGCGAGAGCAGCAGGAAGGCTTGCCGCGGCAGCGGCGTGATGTTCGACAGACGCCGCTCCGGCGGCATCGGCAGGGTGGTCACCTCGGCGTCGTCGTTGACGGAGACCGAATTCCAGATCTGGGTGAACAGCCGGAACAGGCCCGCGCGCGGTCCGTGGCTCTCGTCGAGCACCGACGGATCGCCCAGCATGGCTTCCAGCATGGCGGCAACATAGGCGTCGCCGGAGGCCTGGCTGCCTGTCAGGGCACGTGCATACCGGCGCAACAACGGCAAATGTTCAGCAACGAGCTGTGAACGGGACATCCCCACTCCATTCATCTTCGGGCCGACCTTAGAGAACAGGCACGAGGGGCGGCCCGGGTTCCCCTGCTGGGCTGATTACGCCTCAGGACAAGAAAAGTTCCGCTGCGGGGGGAACTTTTTGTCGAACCTGGAATTGTGCCTATCCAGGGAACGGCTCCCGGTTGAGAAAACTTCTCGATTTTACAGTAACTTAACTCGGGGAAACGTGGAACAGGTCATGAAAGATCTCAAGTCTCAAGCCAGCAAAAGCACGACCCCCGGCAAGGGAGGCCTCACTCCGGAGATTCAATCCCGGATCGGCCATCAACTGCGCGCGATGTACGACGACGTCGTGCGGCAGGGGGTTCCGGACCGGTTCGCGGAACTGATCAAGAAGCTTGATGCGCCGGGAGGCGCACCCCAAGTGCAAGCGGATGGGGGCTCCAATGACAACAACAATGGGAGGGATTAATGCCTCTCACGGAATCCCTGCGTAACGACATCCTTGCGGCCGTGCCAAGCTTGCGCGCGTTCGCGATCTCGCTCAGCGGCAATGCCGACCGGGCCGACGATCTGGTTCAGGAAACGCTGTTGCGCGCGCTCGCCAACATCGATTCCTTCCAGCCAGGCTCCAACCTGCCGGCGTGGCTGTTCACGATCCTGCGCAACCTGTTCCGCTCCGACTACCGCAAGCGGCGGCGCGAGGTCGAGGACGCCGAGGGCAATTATGCGAAGACGCTGAAGACGCAGCCCTCGCAGAACGCGCATCTCGAGTTCGAGGAGTTTCGCGGCGCGCTCGAGAAGCTTCCGCAGGACCAGCGCGAGGCCTTGATCCTGGTCGGCGCCTCCGGCTTCTCCTATGAGGATGCGGCCTCGATCTGCGGCTGCGCGGTCGGCACGATCAAGAGCCGCGTCAATCGCGCGCGCTCGAAGCTCGCCGCGCTGCTCTATGTCGACGGCGCCGAGGATTTCGGCCCCGACGAGACCGTGCGCGCCGTGATCGGCGGCAGCGGCGGATAGCGGCAGGGTCAACCGGACCTGAACACGACAAAGGCGGCCGTTTCCACGGCCGCCTTTGCGTGTCTCTCGTGCATGTCTGGCGGCGCGTCTGAAAACCCGGCGGCGCCGGCCTCGTGCCGCGCGATCAGTCCTCGGCGAATGTCACGGTGTCGGCCACGCCCGCGCGCGAGGTGCGGTAGCTGTTGACCTTGTGGGCATGGTCCGCATAGCCGAACGAGATGCCGCAGACGACGCGGCGGTCATCGGGCAGATTGAAATGGCGGCGGATCAGGCCGGAATGGCGCGCGAGCGCCGCCTGCGGAATCGTGCCGAGTCCGAGCGCCTGCGCGGCCAGCATGAAGTTGGAAACATAGGCACCACAATCGATCGCGCCGTAGATGCCGAGCGGCTCGTTGGTGTGGATAACAGCGATATGCGGCGCGCCAAAGAAATTGTAGTTCTCCAGCGCCTGTTTTGCGTAGGCCATCTTGTCGCCGCGGGCGATGCCGAGCGTGTTGTAGAGCTGGAAGCCGCTCTCCCGGCGGCGTTCGAGATAGACCCCGACATATTCGCGCGGCGGGGTGAAGTCGTAATCGTCACCGAGCCCGCCTGACGCTTCCTTGTAGATCGCCTTGCGGAAGCGCTCCTTGGCCTCGCCGCTGGCGATGATCACCTGCCAGGGCTGGCTGTTGCACCAGGACGCGGTGCGCTGCGCGGTGGTCAGCACATGCTCGATGGTGGCGCGGTCGACCTCCTGCGGGAGGAACGCACGTACCGAATAGCGCTCGTTGAGCAGCTCTTCGAGCACGCCGATGCGGTCTTCGGTGGAATGGCTGGGCGATTTCGCATCCATGACGTGCTCTCTTCGTTGTCATTCCGGGGCGCGCATCGCGCGAACCCGGAATCTCGAGGTTATCAAACTCATCTCTGGATTCCGGGTTCGTCGCTGCGCGGCGCCCCGGAATGACGGCTAGCTGCGCCCCTTGGTCGGGATCTTGTTATACGGCACATCCTTGTCGACGCGGATGTCGCCGGGCAATCCGAGCACGCGCTCGGCGATGATGTTGCGCAGGATCTCGTCGGTGCCGCCGGCGATGCGTATCGAGGGCGAGGACAGCAGCATCTGCTGGAACTGGCCCTGCACCGTCTCCTCGTCCGTGCCGGTGAGAACACCGGCCGCGCCCTGCAGATCCATCGCGTAGGTCGCAATGTCCTGCAGCATCATGCCGGAGACCAGCTTGCCGATCGAATTCTCCGGACCCGGCCGCTCACCCTTCGACAGCGCCGAGATGGTGCGGTAGCTGGTGTATTTCAGCCCGCTCGACTTCGCCGCCCAGCTCGCAAGCTTCGAGCGCACGGCGGGATCGTCGATGGCGAGGCCGTCTTCCAGCATCAGATCAGAGCAGAACTCGAACATCTCGGGGACGCCGGTCGCGAGCCGCGCGCCGATCGACATGCGCTCGTTCATCAGCGTCGTCAGCGACACGCTCCAGCCCTCCCCGACGGCGCCAAGCCGCTGGCTGTCGGGAATGACGACGTCGGTGAAATAGACCTCGTTGAACTCCTGCATGCCATTGGCCTGCCTGATCGGACGAACCTCGACACCCGGGCTCTTCATGTCCAGGAAGAACATGGTGAGGCCCTTGTGCTTGGGCACGTTCGGATCGGTGCGCGCGATCAGGAGACCGTAGTCGGAGTAATGCGCGCCCGAGGTCCAGATCTTCTGGCCGTTGACGATCCAGTTGTCGCCCTTCTTCTCCGCGCGTGTGCGCAGGCCTGCGACGTCGGAGCCGGCGGAGGGCTCGGAGAACAGCTGGCACCAGATCTCCTCGCCCGAGGCGAGCTTCGGCAGGTACCGGCGCTTTGCATCTTCGCTGCCGAAGGCCATCACGGTCGGGCCGCACATGCCCTCGCCGATCTGGAACGGCTGCGTCAGCTTGCCGTAGACGCCCTCCTCCTGCTGCCAGATCACCTTCTCGATCGGCGTCGCGCCACGGCCGCCATACTCCTTCGGCCAGTGCAGGCAGGCCCAGTTGCCTTCGAACTTCTTCTTCTGCCAGGCCTTGCCGACATCGACGATGTCGTGCTTGGCAAGCCGGATGCGGCCGAGCGAGGATTTCGACAGCTCGGCATGCAGCTCCTTCGGCGCATTGGCCTCGACCCATTGGCGCGCGGTCTGGCGGAATGCGGCTTCCTGCGGGGTGTCGTCGAAATTCATCTTCGAACTCTCCTCTCTCGTGCCCCGGACGCTGCGCAGCGCGAAGCGGTGCGCTGCAGAGCCGGGGCCTATTTGCGGCCTCTGGGTCCCGGCTCTGCGGAGCGGTACTTCGTACCGCACCGCGTCCGGGACACGATCAGCCCCTTCCCTTCGTCGGGATCTTGTTGAACGGCACGTCCTTGTCGACACGGATATCACCGGGCAGGCCCAGCACCCGCTCGGCGATGATGTTGCGCATGATCTCGTCGGTGCCGCCTTCGACGCGCGTGCCGGGCGCGCGCAGCAGCATCGCCTGGAAGCGGCCCGCGAGCTCGGCATCCTCCGGACCGCTGACGACGCCCGCGGCCCCTTGCAGATCGAGCGCGTAGGTCGCGACGTCCTGGATCATGGAGCCCGCCACCAGCTTGCCGATGGAGTTTTCCGGACCCGGACGCTCGCCCCGCGACAGCGCGGAGATCGCGCGCATGCTGGTGTATTTCAGCCCGCTCGCCTTCACCGCCCAGTTGGCGAGCTTCGAGCGCACCGCGCGATCCTCGATCGCCGGACCGTCGTCGAGCATCAGGCTGGAGCAATACTCGAACAATTCCGGGAAGCCGGTCGAGACGGCCGCGCCGATCGCGCTGCGCTCGTTCATCAGCGTGGTTAGCGAGACGTTCCAGCCGTCGCCGACCTCGCCGAGACGCTGATGATCGGGAATGCGCACATTGGTGAAATAGACCTCGTTGAAGTCCGAGGCGCCGCTCGCTTGCTTGATCGGCCTGACCTCGACGCCCGGGCTCTTCATGTCCAGGAAGAACATGGTGAGGCCCTTGTGCTTGGGCACCGTCGGATCGGTACGGGTGAGCAGGATACCGTAATCGGAATAATGCGCGCCCGAGGTCCAGATCTTCTGGCCGTTGATGATCCAGTCGTCGCCATCCTTTTCCGCGCGCGTGCGGAGCCCTGCGACGTCGGAGCCGCCGGCCGGTTCAGAGAACAGCTGGCACCAGACCTTCTCGCCAGAGGCGAGCGGCGGCAGGTACGCGCGCTTATGCTCCTCGCGCGCGAACGCCATCATGGTCGGCCCGCACATACCGTGGCCGATGATGAACATGCGGGAGAGCTGGCCGAACGGCCCTTCCTCCTGCTGCCAGATCACGCGCTCGATCGGCGACGAGCCGCGCCCGCCATATTCCTTCGGCCAGTGCAGGCAGGCCCAGCCGGCATCGGCCTTCTTCTTCTGCCAGGCCTTTGCAACCTCGAGAATGTTGGCATTCTTGAGCACGGTGCGTCCGAGCGAGGATTTGCGCAGCTCCTCCTCGTACTGCTTGGGCGCGTTCGCGCCGATCCAGGCGCGGGCGGTGGCACGGAATTCGGCTTCCTGCGGGGTGTCGTCGAAATTCATGGCTCTTTTCTCTCTTCCGTCATTCCGGGGCGATGCGAAGCATCGAACCCGGAATCCAGAGGTTACCGTCTCAACTCGAGATTCCGGGTTCGCGCTCTGCGCGCCCCGGAATGACGCCAGGAAATCACGCCGCGTTCTTCTTCCGCATGCGGTCGATCAGCTGGTCCTCCCAATAGGACAGGCTGCCGAGGCCGAGCGCCATCGCATTGGCGCGGCGGTAGTACATGTGGCAGTCGAACTCCCAGGTGAAGCCCATGCCGCCGTGAACCTGGATGTTGTTCTTGGCACAGTGCTGGAACGCCTGCGTCGCGCTGATGCGCGCAGCGGCGGCGGCCTCCGGCAATTCTGCTGCGTTGGTCGAGAGCGCCCAAGCGCCGTAATAGCTGTTGGAGCGCGCCAGCGTCGCCGAGACATACATGTCGGCGAGCATGTGCTTGACCGCCTGGAACGAACCGATCTGACGGCCGAAGGCGATGCGATCGAGCGCGTAGTCGCGTCCCATCTCCAGCGCGCGGTCGGAGCCGCCGACCTGCTCGAAGGCGCACAGCACCGCGGCACGGTCGAGCACCTGAGACAAAATGCTCCAGCCTTCGCCGGCCGCCCCAAGCGGCTCGGCCTTGGCGTCCTTGAAGGTGAGCTCGGCCTGCCCACGGGTCGGATCGAGATTGGTGAGGCTCTTCACTTCGACCCCGCCGGCTTTGAGGTCGACCAGGAACAGCGAGACGTCGCTGTCGCGCCCGCTCGATCCCGTGCGCGCGGCCACCACCGCGAAGTCCGCAACGGCACCATCTGCGACCGGCTTCTTGACGCCGTTGAGCACGCCGTTCGCGGCCGTGAGCTTGACGTTCTTCGGCGACGGATTGCCCTTGCCCTCGAACAGCGCCAGCGTGCCGATGGCGTCGCCGGAGGCGATGGCCGGCAGCCATTTCTTCTTCTGCGCCTCGCTGCCGGCGATCAGCAGCGCCTCGGCGGCAAGATAGACGGTCGAGGAGAACGGCACCGGCGCATTGGCCCGGCCCATCTCTTCCGCGATCACACAGAGCTCGAGATGACCGGCGCCGGCGCCGCCGAATTCCTCAGGGATCGCGACGCCGAGAAAGCCCATCTCGGCAAGGCCTTTCCACAGCTCCTTGTCGTAGGACGCCTTGCCGTCGAGCACGACGCGGACCGCCTTGGGCGAACATTTTTCCGCGAGGAATTTGCGCGCCTGGTCGCGGAGCTGTTTCTGATCGTCGGAGAAATCGAAGTTCATGGCGCGTGTCCGTGTTGAGGTTGTTGATTAATTGAGGACGATGACATCTTGGTCAGGCTTGTCGGCATAGAGCCGCTCCACCAACGCCGCGCGGCGCTCTAAGCCGGCGCGCTGGTTGATGTAGCCCTTGTCGGTGAGCTCGTTGCCGTCGATCGAGGGCGGCTCGACCATCAGCATCGCGCGGGCAATGACGCGACTGCTGGCGCCGCCGCATTCCGTGTTGTGCGCTTCGAGCCCGCGCTTGAAGCAGGCGATCACCTCGGGATGCTTCACGGCGTCCTCGAAGCTCAGATCGGGATTGCCGACGAGCTGGCGGCAGGCATGCAGGTTCGGCCAGGCCAGGAGCCCGATCGAGCACTGATCCTGTCCGGCAACCAGCGCGTCATGCACGACTGGGGTCGCCGCGGCGATCGCGTCAGTCCGCAGCGAGCCGACATGGACGAAGGTGCCGGTGGTGAGCTTGAAGTCCTCGACCACACGTCCGGCAAAGATGATGCCCTTCACCGGATCGGCATCGTCGACGAAGATGCCGGCGTCACCGATACAGTAGAAGCCTTCCTCGTCGAACATCTTCTTCGTCAAATCAGGCTGGCCAAAGTAGCCGGGCGTCACGTTGACGCCGCGCAGGCGCAGCTCGTATTTCGAGCCGCACGGCACCATCTTCAGTTCGACACCGGGGAACGGCAGACCGATCAGGCCGACGCGCTCGGTGTCCCAATAGGTGCCGGTCGAGGTCGGCGCGGTCTCGGTCGAACCCCAGCCGGTGTAGAAGACGATGCGCTCGCCCGTGGTCTTCACCGCCAGCGCCTGCATGCGATCGTAGAGATCGTCAGGTAGCCGCGCGCCGCCATAGGCCATGATCGACAAATTCTTGAAGAACGAGCGGCAGAGCGCATCGTCCTTCTCCATCGCAGCCGCGAGCGCGGCATAGCCGGCGGGCACGTTGGCGTAATAGGTCGGCGAGATCTCGCGCAGGTTCCGCAGCGTCTCCTCGAACTGGCCCGGCATCGGCCGGCCGTCGTCGATATAGAGCGTGCCGCCGTCGACCAGGACGGGATGGAACGCGGCATTGCCGCCCATGGTGTGGTTCCACGGCATCCAGTCCAGCATGGTCGAGATGGGGCCGTCGGACGAGCGCGGCCGCACCTGCATCATCATCGCCGCATTGGCGCACATCATCGCCTGCGTGTTGATGACGGCCTTGGGCATGCCGGTCGAGCCCGACGTGAACAGCAGCTTGCCCACGGTGTCGGGCGTGATCTTCGCGATCGATGCATCGACGTCCTTCGTCACGGGCGTCGCGGCGAGCTCGGCGAAGCTGACGCTCTTGATGCCGTCGCAGGGCCGCGCGACGTGAACCACGGTGACGCCGGTGAGATCGAGTGCCTTCAGCGCCTTCTCGAAGGTCGGGCCGTCCTGCACCACCACCACGGCCGGCTTGATCAGGTCGAACAGATACTTCAGCTTGACGTGATCGTGGCTCATCAACGAGTAGGCCGGCGACACTGGCGCGGCGGGCGACCGCGCCTGCATCGCGGCCTGCGTCATCAGCGCGTGCTCGATCGAGTTGCCGGAGAGGATCGTCACCGGGCGTCCGTCGAGTCCAAGATTGAGCAAGCCTTGTGTCAGCGCGTCCACGATGCGCTTGGCCTCACCATAGGAGACCTTGCGCCATTCGCGATTGGGACCGCCGCGCTGCGCGAGCCAGGTGCGCTCGGGCGCTTCCTTCGCCCATTTCGCCAGCGACGCAGGGATGTGCGTCTCGTAGGCTTGCAGCGGAATCCGCGACTTCAGCACCACCGTGCCGTCGGCGCGGCGTTCGACGTCGATGTCGCGCGCGAGCCACTCGACCTTGCGAAAGGCGGGCTTCGTCATCACCGCCGCCGCGCTCCCACTCATTTTGCGTCTCCCGGAATTTTTTGTCCTTTGCGGATCTTCGTGTTCAGCGCCTGATATAGACAGGCTTTCGCTTCTCAAGGAAGGCCCTGATGCCCTCCGAAAATTCCTCGGAGCGGCTGCACAGGACCTGGTTGCGGTCCTCCATCGCGATCACAGCTTCGAGCGACCCGGCATCGACGCTCATATTGAGACATTCCTTGGACAGCCGCAGTCCGACAGGGGAGGCCGTCATCATCGCATCGACATAAGGCTCGGCCGCCGCATCGAGCTTGTCCTCGTCGACGACCTCGGAGACGAGGCCGACCGCCAGCGCGCGCTCGGCATTGATGAAGCGCCCGGTCAGGATCAGTTCCGATGCCACGGAGACACCAACGAGGCGCGGCAGGAAATAGCTGGTGCCGATGTCGCAGCCGCCAAGGCCAAGCTTGATGAAGGCGCAATTCATCCGCGCCGATTTCGTCGCGATGCGAATGTCGGAGGCGAGCGCGAGCGCGAAGCCGCCGCCGGCCGCCGCGCCCTGCACCAGCGACAGGATCGGCTGCGGACAACGGCGCATCAGCATCACGATGTCGGCAATGCGGCGCTGCGAGTCCAGCGACTCCGTGACGCCGGGCGGCTCCTGCTGCCCGGCCCGGCGCGCCATCGCGGCCTTGAGATCGAGGCCGGCGCAAAAATTCTTGCCGGCGCCCCTGAGCACGACCACGCGCGTGTCGCGGTTACGCTGCAGGCCCTGGAAATAGACGTTGAGCGCGTCGATCAGCGCGGGATCGAGCGCGTTGAGGCTCTCGGGCCGGTTGAGCGTCACCCGGTCGACGCCGTCGTTGTGCTCGATCAGCAGCGGTTGGGTCATGGGGCGCTCCTGAGTACCGCTGATCGCGGTGCCAATTGCTGCGCCCTCTCCCCTTGTGGGAGAGGGCAAGTCGCTGTGAGCGCAGAGTTCGCTTGGGTGAGGGGTCTGTCTCCACAGATGAGATCGCGGAGAGAACCCCTCATCCGGCGCTTCGCGCCACCTTCTCCCACAAGGGGAGAAGGGAAGAGCGCGTCGCCTACCGCGGAGCCATGCGGATGGCGCCGTCGAGACGGATGGTCTCGCCGTTGAGCATCGCGTTCTCGACGATGTGCACCGCGAGCGCGCCGTATTCCTTGGCGTCGCCAAGGCGCGAGGGATGCGGCACCTGGGCCCCCAAGCTCTTGCGGGCTTCTTCGTTGAGCCCCATCAGCAGCGGCGTGAAGAACAGGCCGGGCGCGATCGTGTTGACGCGGATCTTCTGGCTGGAGAGGTCGCGCGCGGCCGGCAGGGTCAGGCCGACGACGCCGCCCTTCGAGGCCGAGTAGGCGATCTGGCCGATCTGGCCTTCGTAAGCCGCGACCGACGCGGTGTTGATGATGACGCCGCGTTCTTCGCCGACCGGCTCGATGGTGACGAGACGCTCGGCGAACAGACGCAGGCAGTTGAAGGTGCCGATCAGGTTGACGTTGATGATGCGCGCGAACTTTTCGAGCGGGTAGACGCCGTCGCGGCCAACGATGCGCTGCGAGCCGCCGATGCCGGCGCAGTTCATCAGCACGCGGGCAACGCCATGCGCGGCTTCCGCCTTGGCGATCGCCGCCTTGATCTGTTCCTCGCTGGTGACGTCGGCATGCAGCGCGACGCCCTTCACTTCGGCTGCGACCTTCTCGGCATTGTCCTTGTTCTGGTCGATGACGCCGATCTTGGCGCCCTTGGCCGCCATGGCGCGGGCGGTGGCCTCACCGAGGCCCGAACCACCGCCGGTGATGAGAACGGCTACGTCTTTCAATTCCATCGCTTCAACCTTTCCTTGGGCGTTTCTTCTCTAGACTTGAGAGTGATGGCCGGATTATCCGGCCGCGATGGCTTCCCCGGCTTGCGTGAGGATGCCGCCGCAGATCAGCGTTTCCATGTGCTTGATGTATTGCCGGCAGACTTCGTCGGTGACCGGGCCGACGCCGGTCGCGCGGGACATCGCGTGCCGGCCGAAGAACAGGTGATCGCAGGCGCCGATCAGGCTTGTGTAGAACAGCACCGGATCGGTCTTGCGGAATTCGCCGCGGCTGACGCCTTCCGCGAGCAGGCGCCGATGGAAATCCAGCAGCGGCGCGACAAAGAATTTCGAGACTTCATCGGCGGAGCCGGCGCTGGTTTCGTGCAGGAGATAATGGATCAGCCGGTTCATGTAGGGGAACCGATGATAGGCGCGGATGATGCCGGCGATATGCAGCTTCAGCTTCGCGGTCGCCGTGATCGGTTGCGCCAGCAGATATTCGAGATTGGACATCTCGGTCGCGGCATCCCGCGCGAGCAGCGCCAGCAGCAGGCCATCCTTGTTGCCGAAATGATATTTGACCAGCGCGGCGTTCGCGCCCGACTTCTGGGCGATGTCGGACAGCGAGATCTCGATCGAGGAGCGTTCGATCATCAGCTCGCTCGCGGCCACGAGCAATTTCTCTGCCGTGGAATTCTTTCCGCTCGGGAGCCTGTTCGGTACGCTGGTAGTCACGGAGATCCCTGTTCTCGCCGCTGAAGCGGGCCGCAGATAAGCCGAAGCAGCGCCTCATCACAAGAGTTAATTGATCGATTGACTAAACGATATCTCGCCCCTTAAATCCGCCCCCGACAACCCAATCCAATTCAGAACAATCCAGGGAGAGACCGAAATGGCCGAGGCTTACATCGTCGCCGCTGCGCGTACCGCCGGCGGGCGCAAGGGGGGCCGCCTCGCCGGCTGGCATCCGGCCGATCTCGCCGCGAAGGTGCTGGACGAGCTGGTCGACCGCACCAAGGTCGATCCTGCCCTGGTCGAGGACGTGATCATGGGCTGCGTGATGCAGGTCGGCGAGCAGTCGAACAACGTCGCGCGCAACGCGATCATGGCCTCGAAGCTGCCGGAGAGCGTGCCGGGAACCTCGATCGACCGTCAGTGCGGCTCCTCGCAGCAGGCACTGCACTTCGCGGCGCAGGCCGTGATGTCCGGCGCGATGGACGTCGTGATTGCCGCGGGCGTCGAGTCGATGACGCGCGTGCCGATGGGCCTGTCCTCGCAGCTCGCCGCCAAGAACGGCTTCGGCCACTACAAGAGCCCGGGCATCGAGGCGAGATATCCCAACATCGTGTTCAGCCAGTTCACCGGCGCCGAGATGATGGCCGAGAAGTACGGCCTGTCGAAGGATGATCTCGACGAGTACTCTTTCAACAGCCATCAGCGCGCGATCGCGGCAACGCAGGCCGGCCACTTCAAGAAGGAGATCGTGCCGCTCGAGATCACCCGCGCCGACGGCTCCAAGGACACCCACCATATCGACGAAGGCATCCGCTTCGATGCCACGCTCGACGGCATCAAGGGCGTCAAGCTGATCGCCGAGAACGGCAAGCTCACCGCGGCCAGCGCCAGCCAGATCTGCGACGGCGCCTCCGGCGTCATGGTGGTGAACGAGAAGGGCCTCAAGCAGCTCGGCGTCAAGCCGCTGGCGCGCATCCACCACATGACCATGACGGGCGGCGATCCCGTGATCATGCTCGATGCTCCGCTGCATGCCACCAAGCGCGCGCTGGAGAAGGCGGGCATGAAGATCGACGACATCGACCTGTTCGAGGTCAACGAAGCCTTCGCTTCGGTGCCGACGGGCTGGCTGAAGACCACCGGCGCCGATCCCGCGCGCCTCAACGTCAACGGCGGCGCCATCGCGCTCGGCCATCCGCTCGGCGGCTCCGGCACCAAGCTGATGACGACGTTGGTCCACGCCCTGCACCAGCGCGGCAAGCGCTACGGCCTGCAGACCATGTGCGAAGGCGGCGGCATGGCCAACGTGACGATCGTGGAGCGGCTGTAAAAAGCAAAAGCGAGTAGTGAATGGCGAGTAGCGAATGGTGAGTAGGCGAAGAGCAGATTGCCCTTCTTCCTATTCGCCATTCGCTACTCGCCATTCGCGTCTTGAGGAAACGCCATGACCCACCCCTCCATCTACGCCCGCACCGCACCCGACAAGATCGCCTACCGGATGGCCGGCACCGGCAAGGCCATCACCTATCGCGAGCTCGACGAGCTCTCGAACCAGGGCGCGCAGCTGTTCCGCTCGCTGGGGCTGAAGGCCGGCGATCACATCGCGCTGCTGATGGAGAACCGTCTCGCCTTCATGGAGCTCTGCTGGGCGGCGCAACGCAGCGGGCTCTATTACACCGCGATCAGCCGCTACCTGAAGCAGGACGAGATCGACTACATCATCGGCGATTGCGGCGCCAAGGTCGTGATCACGACGCCGAAATGCGCCGACCAGATCAAGGCCCTGATCAAGGGCGCGCCCGGCGAGCCGATCTTCTACATGATGGACGAGCCGCTGCCCGGCTTCCGCTCCTACGACAAGGAGGCCGCCGCGCAGCCGACCACGCCGATCGCGGACGAGGTCGCCGGCTACGACATGCTGTATTCGTCGGGCACCACCGGCCGCCCCAAGGGCATCAAGAAGGCGTTCGAAGGCAACGCCATCGACATGCCGAACGCGTTCCTGCGCGTGCTCTGCGCCGACATGTGCGGCATGAATGCGGAGAGCACCTATTTGTCGCCGGCGCCGCTCTATCACGCCGCTCCCTTGCGCTTCAACATGATGGCAATCGTGCTCGGCGGCACCTCGATCATCATGGAGCATTTCGACGCCGAGGAATTTTTGAAGCTGGTCGAGAAGTACAAGGTCACGCAGTCGCAGCTCGTGCCGACCATGTTCGTTCGCATGCTGAAGCTGCCCGACGAGGTCCGCACCAAATACAATGTCTCGACGCTGAAGGGCGCGATCCACGCCGCCGCGCCCTGCCCGGTCGACGTCAAGGCGAAGATGATCGAGTGGTGGGGGCCGATCCTGATCGAGTATTACGCGGGATCGGAAGGCAACGGCGTCACCGTCTGCAACTCGCAGCAATGGCTGGAGCACCGCGGCAGCGTCGGCCGCGCCGTGGTCGGCAAGATCAAGATCTTGGACGAGAACGACGAGGAGCAGCCGACAGGCGAAATCGGCACGGTCTATTTCGCCGACGCGCCCGCCTTCACCTATCACAACGACCCCGAGAAGACGAAGAAGGCCTACAACGCCAAGGGCTGGTCGACGCTCGGCGATGTCGGCTACCTCGACAAGGACGGCTTCCTCTTCCTCACCGACCGCAAGTCCTACATGATCATCTCAGGCGGCGTGAACATCTACCCGCAGGAGACCGAGGACGTGCTGATCACCCACCCCGAGGTCGCCGACGTCGCCGTGTTCGGCGTGCCGAACGAGGAGATGGGCGAAGAGGTGAAGGCGGTGGTGCAGCCGCACGACATGAAGCGTGCCGGCAAGGAGCTCGAGGCTGATCTCATCGCCTACTGCAAGACGCGGCTATCAGCGATCAAATGCCCGCGCTCGATCGATTTCGAAGCCGAGCTGCCGCGCACGCCGACGGGCAAGCTGGTGAAGCGGCATCTGCGCGACAAATATTGGCCGAAGACGGCGGCGAAGATCTAGGCGGGGTCTCGTAGGGTGGATTAGCGAAGCGTAATCCACCTCTTCTCGTGCAGCGACAAAAATGGTGGATTACGCCTGCGGCTAATCCACCCTACAACACCGGCGCCAGCCGCCTCAATCAAACAAGTTCGGCGTGTGGTTCACCAGCGCGCCTTCGATCTCGAGCATCTTCAGCTTCGTCACCACGCCGCCATTGGCCGAGAAGCCGCCGGGCTTGTTGCCGGCCGCCAGCACGCGATGGCAGGGCACGACGATCGGGCACGGGTTGCGGCCGAGCGCCTGGCCGACGTCGCGCGAGAGCTGGACGCCGCCGAGCTGCTTGGCGATGTCGCCATAGGTGACGGTCTTGCCGGGCGGAACGGCGCGGGCGATCGCGTAGACGCCGCGGTTGAACTCGGGCACGCCGTCGAGATCGAGCTCGATATCGGTGAGGTCGTCGGGCTCGCCCGCGAGCAGCTTTGTCATGCGGTCGATCGCCTGCTGCACCTCGGCCGTCGGCTCGGCTTCGGTGGCCTCGGCATGGCGCTGGGTGATGCGGGTGCGGATCTTCTGCTCGCCGCCCATCGGCAGTTGCGTGCCGTTGATGCCGCGCGGACCCCAGGCGATGGCGCAGAGGCCGATCCTGGTGTCGAACAGGGCAAAATGCTGGTCGGTCATGGCTTGGTTCCTGGCTTGCTTCCCGTGCAGGCCCCCATTGTGTTCTCTGCCTAAATCTAGGCTTGGAAATAGTTGCGATCCACCCGGTTTCCGGGAATCTTGCACAGGAGTTCCGGACCCCTTTCCGCGAGCCAACACCTCCGAGAGCCACGAATGCAAAGCCTCCACGTCAACGGATACGACATGCCCTATCTCGACGTGGGCGAAGACAAGGGGCGCCCGCCACTCGTCTGCGTGCATGGATCGCTCAACGATTTCCGCGTCTGGGGCTGCGTGCTCGGCCCGCTGACGCAGCGGCACCGCCTGATCGCCGTCAGCCTGCGGCACTTCTTCCCGGACCGCTGGGACGGCGTCGGTGACACTTACTCGATCGCCCAGCACGTCGACGACGTCATCGCCTTCATCGAGAAGCTCGACGTCGGCCCGGTCGACCTGATGGGCCATTCGCGCGGCGGGCATATCTGCTTCCGCGTGGCGCAGCGTCGACCCGACCTGCTGCGGCGGCTGATCCTGGCCGAGCCCGGCGGCGAGCTCGATGCCAGCCTCGACCCTGACTATGTCGGCGGCCCCTCGCCGCTGCTGGCGCGGTTCACGGCTTCGGCCGAGAAGATCGCGGCGGGCGATGTCGATGGCGGCCTCGCCGTCTTCGTCGACACGCTGGAGGGCGCCGGCACCTGGCCGCGGCTCCCGGCGATAGTGAAGCAGAATCTTCGCGACAACGCCTATACGTTGATCGGACAGGTTCGCGACAACCGCCCGCCGTTCTCCAAGGCGGATGCAGAGTCCATCAAGATGCCGACATTGTTCATCCTGGGCGCGCGGACCAAGGGCCTGCTTCCAAAGGTGCTGCACGCGCTGGCCGCGCATGTGCCCTATTCCAAGACGGCGATCATCCCGAACACGACCCATCCGATGTTCGAGCAGGCGCCGCAAAAATACTCCGAACTGGTTCTCGACTTTCTGGCGAGCTGATCATGCAGACATTCCGCGTCAACGGTTACGACATGGCCTATCTCGAAGTCGGAGAAGGCCCGCCGCTGGTCTGCGTGCATGGCACGCTCGGGGATTTCCGCACTTGGTATTCGGTGCTCGGCCCGCTCTCGAAGAACCATCGCGTGATCTCGGTCAGCCTGCGGCACTTCTTTCCCGAGCATTGGGACGCCGTCGGCGACGACTACAAGATGGCGCAGCACGTCGCTGACACGATCGCCTTCATCGAGCAGGTCCAGCCCGGACCGGTCGACCTGATGGGCCATTCGCGCGGCGGGCATATCGCATTCCGCGTCGCGCAGGCGCGGCCCGATCTTCTGCGCAAGCTGGTGCTCGCGGAGCCCGGCGGCGATCTCGATGCCAGCCTTCCGCTGCCGGAAGGCACGCCCGCGCATCCGCCGCTGGCCGCGAAGACGATACGCTCGGTCGAGATGATCCGCGCCGGCGACCTCGAAGGCGCGCTGCAGAACTTCTACGAAGGCATCGAAGGCGATGGCTCCTGGCGGCGGGTGCCGGCCGCGGCCAAGCAGCAATTGCGCGACAACGCGCTCACGTTCCTCGGCCAGATCAACGAGCAACGGCGGCCTTTTACGCTCTCTGATGCGCAGGCGATCAGGACCCCGACGCTGCTGATCGGCGGCGGCGCCACCACCGGCAGCCTGTCGGTGATGTGGCGCGTCCTCGCCGCACATATCGCGGGCAGTAAGACGGCGGTGATCGCCAATGCCGGCCACTGGATGTTCGAGCAGGCGCCGCTGGAGTACGGCGAGGTGGTGAACAGGTTTTTGGCGGAGTAGCTCTCTTCCTTCTCCCCTTGTGGGAGAAGGTGGCGCGAAGCGCCGGATGAGGGGTTTTGTCCGCGATCACATCTGTAACTGAGCGCGCGGAAAAATACCCCTCACCCAAGTGAGCTCGTGTCTCATCGCGGTGCTGCCCTCTCCCGCAAGGGGAGAGGGCACAGAAACTCACACGTTCCACACACCGACCGGCATCTTGATCGTCGCGTTCAGCCGGTTCCAGACGTTGATCACGGCGATCGAGAGGATCAGCGTCGCCAGCTCGCGCTCGTCGAAATGCTTGGCGGCCTCGTTCCAGATCGCGTCCGGCACCGGGTCTTCGCGATCGGCGAGACGCGTGACGGCTTCGGTCAGCGCCAGCGCGGCGCGCTCGGCTTCGGTGAAATACGGCACATCGCGCCAGGCCGACACCGCGAACAGGCGCTCGTCGGTCTCGCCGAGCTTGCGGGCGATCTTGGGATGCATGTCGACACAGACGCTGCAGCCATTGATCTGGCTGGCGCGCAGGTGCACCAGTTCCAGGAGCTTTTCCGGCAGGCCCTGCTTGGTCAGTTGACCGAGGGACTGCAGGACATTCATGGCCTCGGGCAGGACCATGACAGGGTGATTCATGCGGGCGTGCATTTTTTCGTCTCCATCGTTCGAATTTCGAAGGTTCCGGTCACATCGGCCGGATCAGCTTCGTCATGGGCATGACGGATCGCGATGAGGGAATGTGACCGATGAGCGAAGAAAATCTTGACGAGAATTTTCTCAGCCGCCAGTTCGAGGCCAGCAGGGACCATCTGCGCGCGGTCGCCTACCGGATGCTGGGGTCGGGCGCCGAAGTGGACGATGCCGTGCAGGAGGCCTGGCTGCGGGTCAGCCGCTACGACATGTCCGATGTCGCGAATTTGCGCGGCTGGCTGACCACCGTCGTCGCGCGCATCTGCCTCGACATGCTGCGCGCCCGGAAATCGCGCAAGGAAGATCCGATGGGCCCGCATGTGCCGGAGCCGGTCGACGAGACGCGGGAGCGCGAGGCGGAGATGGCCGATTCCGTCGGCGCCGCGCTATTGGTCGTGCTGGAGACCTTGCAGCCGGCCGAGCGGCTTGCCTTCGTGCTGCACGACATGTTCGCCGTGCCGTTCGAGGAGATCGCGCCGATCGTCGGGCGCTCGGTCGACGCCTCGCGCCAGCTTGCGAGCCGCGCGCGGCGTCGCGTGCAGGGCGCGCCGGTGCCCGAAGCAAACCTCTCGCACCAGCGCGCGATCGTCGATGCCTTCCTGAGGGCTTCGCGCGAAGGCGATTTCGAGGGCCTGCTCGCCATGCTCGATCCGGATGTCGTATTCCGCGCCGACCAGGCCGCGGTGCGGCTCGGCACGCTGCCGGAGATCCGCGGCGCCGATGCGGTCGCGCAGCTCTACAAGGGTCGCGCCCAGGCCGCGCGCACGGCGCTGGTCGATGGCGAGATGGGCGTTGCCGTCATCCTCGGCGGACAGTTGCGCATCGCGCTGCGCGTCGCCTTCAACGGCGACCGGATCGCGGCGATCGAGGCGGTGGCCGATGCGGACACGATCGCCGCGATGGAGGTGGAGGTGCTGGAGCGCTAGGCCGGCGTGGCATCGCGCCTTTCCGGGTGCTAGGCTTTCCGCACAATCGCGCGGTGACGCCCCTCAAGACGCGAAAGGACATTTCGATGAAAACCCGCTTCATTCCCCTGATCGCCGTGCTCGGCTTCGTTGCCGGCAGCACCCATGCGCTCGCGGCCGCCGACGAGAAGCTGAAGGCCGCGGCCGAGCAGGAGAAGGCGCCGCTGATCGAGACCTTGCGCGACATGGTGATGATCGAAAGCGGCAGCAGCGACGTCGAGGGCCTGAGGAAGATGGCCGACTTCACCGAAGGACGCCTGAAGGCGCTCGGCGCGGCCACGGAGCGGCGCAAGACCACCGCCGGCGTCGGCGCCGACATGGTGATCGCGACGTTCAAGGGCTCCGGCACGCGCAAGCTGATGCTGATCGCGCATATGGACACGGTCTATCAGCGCGGTATCCTCGCCAGCGAGCCGTATCATGTCGATGGCACCAAGATTTTCGGACCCGGCATCGCCGACGACAAGGGCGGCATCGCCGTGGTGCTGCACGCACTCAAGATCCTCAAGGACGCCGGCTGGAAGGACTACGCCACGCTCACCGTGTCGTTCAATCCGGACGAGGAGGTCGGCTCGATCGGCTCGGGCGAGATCATCGCCGAACTCGCCGACCAGCACGACGTCGTGCTCTCCTGCGAGCCGACGGCGGCCTCGCCTCCGGCCAAGAACGACTCGCTGCTCTTGGGGGCCAGCGGTACCGCGACGGGCATCATGAAGGTGAAGGGCCGCGCGTCGCATGCCGGCGCGGCACCCGATCGCGGCCGCAACGCGCTGATCGAGCTCTCGCATCAACTGCTCCAGACGCAGGATGTCGCCAAGTCGATCCCGGGCACCCAGCTCAATTGGACGACGGCGAAGGCCGGCACGGTGCGCAATCAGATTCCGGAAGATGCCGAGGCCGGCGCCGACATCCGTCTCACCATCCCTGATGGCATCGCCAAGCTGCAGGCGGCAATCGACGCGAGGCTGAAGACCAGGCTCGTGCCCGACACCGAGACGACCGTGAATATCGTGGCGGGACGACCGCCCTTCGTCGCCAGCGACCGCGGCCGCGCGCTGGCGCAGGAGGGACAGGCGATCTATGCCGAGATCGACCGCAAGCTCGACATCGTCGAGATGACCGGCGGCGCCACCGACGCCGGCTATGCCAATCGCAGCGGCAAGGCGATCGTGGTCGAGAGCTTCGGCCTCGCCGGCTTCGGCTATCACGCCCGCGACGAGTTCATCGACACCGGCTCGATCGTGCCCCGGCTTTATCTGATGAGCCGGATGCTGATCGAGCAGGGCAAGAAGAAGTAGGCGCTCGGGCCAGCCGCGACCTTTGCTCGAAAACAACCCCATGCACAGTAGGCCGCCCCCAGCGATATCAATGACTTAGTTTTGCGGAACCGGGACGGCTGGTGCGGCTCGGGCCGTGCTTGACGCCCTGCCCCTCCCGCGCTAGCTTCGAATACGGAATTCCGTATTCCCTCTTCGGAGCTGCCGGCGTGATACCCCTCGACCCGCTTCCGAACCTGATCGACCAGGTCTATGCGCGCATCCTTGAGGCGATCTCCGATCGCACGCTGCAGCCCGGCCAGCGCATCCGGCAGAACGAGCTTGCCGACAAGCTCGGCGTCTCGCGCCAGCCGGTGTCGCATGCACTGCATCTGTTGCACCGGCAGGGCCTCGTCGCCGAGAGCGGCCGGCGCGGCTTCGAGGTCACCCAGCTCGATCCCTCGCGCATCCGGCAGCTTTACGAAGTGCGCGGCGCGATCGATGCGCTCGCGGCGCAGCTGGCCGCCATGCGCGCCGGCAAGGACGCGGCGGGACGCGCGCGGCTGGAGGCGGCGCTCGCCGCCGGACGCGGCATCGACCGCAAGACGTCACTTGCCGAGCTCATCGCGCTCGACGTCGACTTCCATCGCGCGATCTACCATCTCGCCGGCAATCCCGTGATCGAGGAAACCATCTCGCCGCAATGGCCGCATATGCGCCGCTCGATGGCGACCGTGCTGTCGGAGCTCGACTATCGCGACAGCGCCTGGGCCGAGCATGCCGATATTGCCGGACATATTCTTAGCGGCGACGCGACGGCCGCCGAGCTCGCGGCGCTGGCGCATGCGCAGACCGCCGGACGGATGACCGAGGAGAGATTGAGGGCGAGCGACGAGGCGGCGGCGTAGCGATTTGCGCGGTCGTTCCGGGGCGCGCGAAGCGCGAACCCGGAACCTCGAGATTCCGGGTTCGATGCTGCGCATCGCCCCGGAATGACAATCAACAAACAAGCAAAACAGGAGGACGACCCATGAAACTGTCTCAGGAGCAATTGGAGTTCTTCCACCGCGAGGGCTGGCTGTTCCTTCCCGAGCTGTTCAGCCAGGAGGAGGTCGATTTGCTCGCGCGCGAGGCGGTCGGCATCTACGACGCCAACCGGCCCGAGGTGTGGCGCGAGAAGAGCGGCGCGCCGCGCACGGCTTTTGCCGCGCATCTCTACAACGAGGCGTTCGCCCTCCTCGGCGCGCATCCGCGCATGATCGATCCCGTCGAGCAATTGTTCGGCGAGCCCGTCTACATGCACCAGTTCAAGATCAACGCGAAATCGGCCTTCACCGGCGACGTCTGGCAGTGGCACCAGGATTACGGCACCTGGAAGCGCGACGACGGCATGCCGGAGCCGCGCGCGATGAACATCGCGATCTTCCTCGACGAGGTGATGCCGATCAACGGTCCGCTGATGCTGGTGCCGCGCAGCCAGAATGCCGGCGATCTCGAAGCCTCGCATGACCTCGCCACCACCTCCTATCCGCTGTGGACGCTGGACGAGGACACGGTAACGCGCCTCGTCAAGCAGGGCGGCATCGTCGCGCCCACCGGCAAGCCCGGCGGCATGCTGATGTTCCACGGCAATCTCGTGCATGGCTCGAGCGGCAACATCACGCCCTACCCGCGCAAGATCGTGTACCTGACGCTGAATGCGGTCTCGAACTACATCCGCACCCCCACGCGGCCGGAGTACATCGCGCATCGCGATTTCGCGCCGATCAAGACGGTGGACGACGATGCCCTGGTGCGGCTGGCGCGGGCACCGCGGCAGGCGGCTGAGTAAAACAGGTCTCGTGCCCCGGACGCAGCGCAGCGTCTCTTCGACGGTGCGCTGCAGAGCCGGGGCCCATGCGAAACGGATAGTTTTCTTTCTGGGTCCCGGCTCTGCGAAGCAGCGTTGCACGCCGCATCGCGTCCGGGACACGATCATTGCCAGGACAATCCCCCATGAACCTCTTCCGCCTCCTCCAGGCCCGCGCTTCCGCCGGCAAGCCTGTCCGCGTCGCGCTGATCGGCGCGGGCAAGTTCGGCTCGATGTTCCTCGCGCAGGTGCCGCACACGCCGGGACTGCAGGTGCCCATCATCGTCGACATCGACCGTGAGCGGGCGCGCGAGGCCTGCCGCACCGTCGGCTGGAGCGCCGAGCAGATCGCCAGAACCGTGTTCACCGACGACGGGGCGCGCGCCATCGCCGGCGGCGCCATGGACGTGGTGGTGGAGGCGACCGGCAATCCGGCCGTCGGCATCCGTCATGCGCGCGCCGCGATCGCAGCGGGCAAGCATGTCGTGATGGTCAATGTCGAGGCCGACGTGCTGGCAGGCCCGCTGCTCGCTGAGGAAGCGCGGAAGGCGAGCGTGGTCTATTCGCTCGCCTATGGCGACCAGCCGGCGCTGACGGCGGAAATGGTCGACTGGGCCCGCGCCACCGGTTTTCGTGTCGTCGCCGCCGGCAAGGGCACGAAATACCTGCCGGCCTATCACGACGTGACGCCCGACGGCGTCTGGCAGCATTACGGCCTGACCGCGGGCGAAGCGCAATCGGCCGGCATGAATCCGCAGATGTTCAACTCCTTCCTCGACGGTACCAAATCGGCGATCGAGATGGCCGCGATCGCCAACGCCTGCGGCCTCGACGTGCCCGCGGAAGGTCTGCTGTTTCCGCCCTGCGGCGTCGACGATCTGCCGCACATCATGCGCCCGCGTTCGCGCGGCGGCGTGCTGGAGCGGTCCGGCGTGGTGGAGGTGGTCTCCTCGCTCGAGCGCGATGGACGGCCGGTGTTCCGCGATCTGCGCTGGGGCGTCTATGTCGTGCTGGAGGCACCGAACGACTATGCCGCCGACTGCTTCAGGCAATACGGCCTGAAGACCGATGCCAGCGGACGCTTCGCCGCGATGTACAAGCCCTATCATTTGATCGGGCTGGAGCTGAACATCTCGATCCTGTCGGCTGCGCTGCGCGGCGAGCCGACCGGCCAGCCCTACGGCTTCCGCGGCGACGTCGCCGCCGTGGCCAAGCGCAACCTTCGCGCCGGCGAGATGCTGGACGGCGAAGGCGGCTACACCGTGTGGGGCAAGCTGGTGCCGGCGGCCGCGAGCCTGAAGGCGAGCGCCCTGCCGATCGGCCTCGCCCACCATCTCAAGCTGAAGCACGACGTCGCCCATGGCGAGATCGTGCGCTGGAGCGACGTCGAGTTCGACGCCAACAACGAGACGATCAAAACAAGGAAGGCGATGGAGGCGGCGTTCGCGAAGGAAGGGTAGGTATATCCACAATCAAGGTGGATGACCCAACCCTGGAAATCCCAACAATCTCGCCTGAGGGGTAGCCGCCGGCGCCCCGATTTGTCACTTTCGTTTTGCCATTGGCTTTGCGAGCTCACGGGCGCTGTCAATGACGAGCTGCACCACCGGGCTGATGGCGCGGTCCTTGACGGTGACCATCCCGTTTGGTCGGCGCGCCACCGGCAGGTCGACCGGCAAGACTTTGAGCGCCGCTCCCTTGGCGAGGAATGTCAGCGCGGAAGCCGGGAAAACCGTGATGAACCTGCCCGTCTCCAGCAGGCTGACCCGCATATGGGGGGAATCAGTCACCACCGTCGCGCTTGGATAGTCAAATCCGCTGGCGCGAAAGGCCTGCGTGATGATTGATCCAATCACGCTCTCCCGTGGTGGAAGTATCCAACGCTCCTCCGCCAGATCGGAAAGGTGGATGTTGCGTCTTCGGGTCCATGGATTGTTCGCGCCCGCCGCGACCACATAGCTATCTTCAAACAGAAATTCGAAATGCAGCCGCTCGTCAGCCGGCATGCCGCCACCATTGCGCACGATCAATAGATCGACTTTGCGCTCGCCGAGGTCGCGGTGCAGTGTCTCCAAGTAGCCGGTCACGAGCTGAAATCTGATCCGCGGATGACGCCGGGAGAGCCGATCGATGAGGGCGGACACAAAGCTCGCCGCCAGAAAAGCCGTGCTTCCGATCCGGACTTCTCCAGCGGTGGGGTCGGCCAGAAATTCGATGCTCTTCACGCCCTGGCGCAGCTCGTCGAAAACCGCAGTGCCGCACTCGAGCAAGGCGCGGCCGCACTCGGTCGGCTCAATTCCGCGCCGGTGGCGATCCAACAGGCGGACACCGAAGGCGCGCTCGAGCTCCGCGATCGATCTGGAAATGTTGGGCTGGGTGGTATTGAGCAGGAGCGCCGCCTTGCCCATGCTGCCGGCCTGCACCACCGCCATGAGCACATGCAGGTCCTGAAGCTTCATTCGCTTGCCGATGCGATCACTCATCTGCATGAAGGTACCCATTTCCGTTCTGAGATGGCATCATCAGATAATAGCCTTATGTGCTGATGGCAGCATCAACTATCCTTCGCGTTGAAGAGAGCCGGCACGCGTGCAGGCTCGACGGAGCAGAGCCTATGACTCCCTCCCGACGCCAGTTTCTGCACCTTGCGATCGGACTAGCCGCGCCACCTCTGCTCTCGCGCCTGGCTCGTGCGGCGACTTACCCTTCGCGGCCGGTCCGGATCATGGTCGGCTTCGCCGCCGGCGGCCCGAACGACATCCTTGCGCGCCTTGTCGGGCAATGGTGCTCGGAGCGGTTCGGCCAGCAATTCATGGTCGAGAACCGACCCGGAGCAGGAAGCAATATCGCGACCGATGTGGTCGTGCGTGCGCCTCCGGACGGCTACACCCTTCTGCTGGTTGGTTCTCCCAACGCGATCAATGCGACGCTTTACGAGAAGCTCGACTTCAACTTCCTGCGGGATATTACGCCGGTCGCGAGTCTGGCCCGCGGCACCCTGGTGATGCTGGTCCACCCCTCAGTCCCCGCCCGCACGATTCCAGAGTTCATCGCCCATGCCAGGGCCAATCCGGGGAAAATCTCCTATGGTTCGGGCGGCGTGGGCGGGATCACCCATATCGCCGGGGAATTGTTCAAGCAGGAAGCCGGCGGGCTCGATCTCCAGCATGTACCCTATCGGGGCGTGGGGCCGGCCATTAATGATCTGCTCGGCGGGCAGGTGCAGGTCGTCTTTGCCAACCTCGCGCCCTCGATCGGGTACATCGGCAGCGGCAAGCTGCGCGCGCTCGGGATAACGGCGCCAGCCCGATCCGATGCGCTGCCAGACGTGCCGGCCATTTGCGAATTCGTTCCCGGATACGAGGCGAGTTCAGTGTTTGGCATCGGTGCGCCGAAGGACACGCCGATCGAGATCATCGGCAGACTCAATCAAGAGTTCAACGCCGTACTGGCCGATCCCGCGTTCAAGATGCGCCTCCATGGCCTCGACGCGACCGGATTTAGCGGCTCTCCGACCGATTTCGGCAAGGTCATGGCCGATGAAACCGAGAAGTGGGCCAAGGTGATACGGCTCGCGAAAATTCGGCTGGAGTAGTGCTGCGAGGGCCTTGGGGCCTCAGCTTCCATGCCGCGCATGCCCAACCAATCAGACGTTGGCCACACTCTCTCAAGCGCAGGATTCGAGATGTCGGGGACGTTTGACAGGATTTGCGCGACAGGCGGGGGCGCGTTCGATTGCTACCTTGTCATCCCCGAACCTGAAAAGCCGGTTGCGGCCATTGTGCTGGCTTCCGCCATTCATGGCGTCGATACCGACATGCTCGCCATCGCCGACGCGCTTGCGGCCTGCGGCTCTATTGTCGCGGTGCCGGATCTGTTCTGGCGTTCGATTGCCGGCCCGCTTCCGCGGAATGACCCACGCGCGGCCCGACGCGCCCAACCGCGTCTTGAACGCATCAGAACCGGCGAAGACGACATGACCGACACGTTGAGACACCTCCGCACGCTCCCGCACTTCAACGGCCGGGCGGTGGTCATGGGGTTTTGCTACGGCGGGCCGTATGCAATCCTCGGCCCGAAGCGGCTCGGTTATGCCGCTGGCATCTGCTGCCATGGATCCCAGATGCCGGATTATCTTCACGAGCTTGACGGCGTCCGTGAGCAGCTCTGTCTCATGTGGGGGGACCAGGACAATCACGCGCCGGCCGACGTGCTGGACGCGTACCGTGATTTGGCGGCGCGCATGGAAAACCTCGAAATGCACGTCTTCCCCGGGGTGCAGCACGGTTACATGATGCGGGGAAGCCCGTCCTTCGATCGGGCGGCACATGATTTTTCAATGAAGCGCGCCGGGGACATTCTTCAAAGTCTGGGGTCAGCGGTCCTTTGAAAGGGCATTTGGTCTCATCGCCTCACGCTGAAGCACGGCGTCGGCCATGGCGAGATCTTGCGCCAGGCGTCGCCCCAAGCCGGCTGCGGGCCAATAGGAAACACTACGCTCGAGGCCGAGAGACGCTGTCCGTTCCTCTCAAGGCGGAAATGGCGGCCGCAAAGTAGAGCGCCGGAAGAGCAAATGGCCCGATAACCGCCGCAACATAGACCCAGCGACGCTGACTGCGTCCTCGCTCGTAGGCGAGATATCCGGCGGCCGGCATTGAAGCCAATGACACGATGACAAACAACGCGTCCATTCCGGCTCGCGTAAGATGCTCAAAAAAGCACACCGAAAGAGCCAACGTCAAAATAGCCAGAACGAGATCTTCCATACCGACCTCCCGCTTTCAGTTGAAGCTACCACGGCCGCGCGACTTCCATTGAAAGCAAGGATCACACCTCCGTGTCTGCAATGGGTCATAAGCGGCCCTCAGCGAGTAGCGCTCGCGAGGTCGGTAAAGGGCCAATTGCGCCTTAAACAGGCGCGGCGAAGCATGCCAGCGCATGCTCCGGCGAATGCCGTCGGTCCACGCCTGGGCGGGGTCAACGCTGCGCCGGTGAACCAGAACGTCCCTGACACGACAGAACACCATGGATTCGGAAGACCTTTGATTGGTGGATGGACGGAGCCGACCCGTGAAACTTTTGCTGAGAATCATGCTTGCAACCGCCCTCGTGAACCTTGCTCCGGCCGTCGCCGCGGCGCCGAAGGACGCCGTCGCTTCTCCTGCCTTGCAGAAGGAATTCGATGGCTTCATCGAGAAGTTTCGCGCGGCGCTGAAAGCAAACGATTCCGCCGCCGTCGCCGGTATGACACGATTGCCGTTCATGAACGACAGCGCAATTCGCGACGCCGCGCAATTTCGCGCCAAGACCTATGCGAGCTCGTTCACGACCAGAAATCGCGCGTGCCTCCAGCGCGGCAAGGCCATCTACGATCGCGATCAAGACAAGAATGACTCTTACTTCGTCTTCTGCGGCGAGCTCATCTTCGTCTTTACCAAGACGCCGGCTGGGTTCCTTTTCACGGATATCAGCGTGAACGACTGATCAGCCAACAATGCCATCCACTGCCGCAAGGCTGGACGCCATGTCCCCCAACGGGCCATAAACCGAAGTTCGCATGCACTCGTTACGCTCGGTCCAGATGTAAGGTCTCAAATGAGGCCGAAAGTAATTGCGATTAGGAAGAACACGCCCAACCCGATGGCGACCAGCTTGAAGATGTAAGCGGCCTCAACATCGTACCCAAGCCAGTCGAACCCTGGTCCCCATAGGACGGTTGCAACGAACCCCAGAACTAGGGTCGTGATCAGCAGGATCACGTAGACGGTGTCCATGAATAGAGCCTTCACTCGCGGACGCTGGAGTGTCTCATAAGCTGAGGCACGTCTGCGTGCTGCTCGCGCTCCGATCCATACAGCATCTCCCACCGCCAGTGCGACTCTAGGTAGAGATCGAGAGTGAATTTCTCGCTTACAAACCTGACTTAAGTCGAGTTACGGCAATAGCTCAAAACTTTCGAAACAGATCCTGCGGAACAAGCCATCAGACCGAGCACTCGAATTCCGCTTTGGGTCACAAGCTGCCGTCGAGGAATCAGCCGGAACAAGTCTGCTTCGGAGCATGCACAGATGTGCCTCTGCCATCGCCAGTGCACTCCCTACGGCAGCAGCCGCTCTTCCTTCGCCTGCCGGAACCACTTCCGGAACATGTCTTCGGTGTCCATCATCTCGGTGAAGCCCGCGCGGTTGATTTTCACGGTCGAGACGATCGAGGGCGGGCCGGACTCGGTCTGGCCGTAGCGCATGCTGTAGTCGGCGTACTGGAACGACAGGCCGACGAAGTCGGCAAGGCCGGGCGATACGAGATTGTGCTTGCGCCTGAGCGCGTCCCAGGGCGCAACCCAGTTCGGGAATTCCTTTGCCAGCGAGAGCGGGACCGGCTTGCCGGGCTTCATCGCCAGCGCGTCCGCGACCGCCGGCCAGATGTTCTCCCAGGTGAAGACGTCGCCATTGGTGACGTTGAAAGCCTCGTTCTGCGCGGCCTTCGCCTCGCCCGACCAGGCGATTGCACGCGCCAGCAGATCGACGTCGACGGCCTGCGCGACACGCGCGGCGCCGCCCGGAAAATCGAGCGGCCTCCCCTGCTCGCGCAGCATCGCGGCATAGACGCCGAGCGGCGGGATCAGGTCCATCGCACCGCCCATGGCGAGGCCGACGATCAGCACGGGGCGCAGGATGCTCCAGTGCCAGCTCTTGCCCTTCTGCAGCTCGCGCAGGAAGTTCTCCTGTGCCCAGTAGAAGTTGGGCTGCTCGTACATTTCGGAGCGGCCCTCGCGCGCCGGCACGGTCAGAGGACGAATATGGACGCCGTAGGCCTTGGTGCCTTGCAGCAGGGCGACATGCTTCAGATCGGGCGCCACCGGCTCGAGCGCACCCATCAAATTACGCAGCATGATGTCGTTGGTCTTGATCTGCTGCGGGTCGCGCCAGCCGTCGACGAGTTGCGGCGCCTCGTAGAGCGCGGCGTAAATCAGGTGGGTTGCGCCCTTGAGCTCGACCGCAGCGCGACGGCAATCGGCTTCGCTGGTGAGGTCGATCGGGACGTGACGGGCGCCGTAGAGATCGCGCGGCTTGCGCCGCGACAGCGCCACGACCTCCGAAGGCTCCGATGTGCCGAAGTGTCGCAACGCGGCGTTGCCGACGAGACCGGTTGCTCCGGCCACCACCACCTTCTTGCCCGTCATGTGCGAGCCTCCCTTTTGTTGTTGCCCAATCTGGTAGCAGATCCCTGGTCAATCCGACTTGCGTCTGGCTCCGCATTCGCACCTGCGAGGCAGGCAGAAGGCTTGATTATCCGGAGGCGACAGGTCATCCTTGCTGACGGAACCGCATGATCGGAATTCCAACAAAAAGAGCCCATCAGGGCCATTCGGAAACGCCTCTAAAGTCTCAAACAAAACAACGTCGATCTCGACGGCAAGACGACACCAAAGATCGTTCCCTGACGTCGAAGCATCGGCATAACGGAGGGAAGTGCATGGAACGTCGTAAATTCCTGAAGGCAGGCGGATTGGGCCTGGCCGCGAGTGCTGTTGCTGCGCCCGCGATCGCACAGGGCTCGCCCGAGATCAGGTGGCGTTACGCCACGAGCTGGCCGAAGTCGCTCGACACGCTCTACGGCGGCTGCGAGTATTTCACCAAGAAAGTCGCAGAGATCACCGACAACAAATTCCAGATCCAGCCGTTCGCGGCGGGCGAGATCGTCCCGGGCCTGCAGGTGCTGGATGCGGTGTCGAACGGCACCGTCGAGATGGGCAACACCGCGCTCTACTATTACTGGGGCAAGAACCCCGCCTTCACCTTCGCCACCGCGCTGCCGTTCGGGCTCAACACGCGCCAGCAGATCTCCTGGCTGCTGTGGGGCGGCGGGCAGGAGCTCGTCAACGACCTCCTGAAAGAGCACAACGTCTATGGCATCCCGACCGGCTCGACCGGCGCCCAGATGGGCGGCTGGTTCCGGAAGGAGATCAAGTCGCTGGACGACATCAAGGGCCTCAAGATGCGTATCGGCGGATTTGCCGGCACGATCATGGCCAAGCTCGGCGCGGTGCCGCAGCAGATCGCCGGCGGCGACATCTATCCGGCGCTCGAAAAGGGCACGATCGATGCGGCCGAATGGGTCGGTCCCTACGACGACGAGAAGCTCGGCTTCGTCAAGGTCGCGAAGTACTACTACTACCCCGGCTGGTGGGAAGGCACGAGCCAGGGCCACAACATCATGAACCTCGACAAGTGGAATGCGCTGCCCAAGCATTACCAGGCCGCGATCGATTCCGCTTCGCGCGACACGTTCACCTGGATCACCGGCAAGTACGACGCATTGAACGCGCCGGCGCTGAAGCGGCTGCTGGTGTCGGGCGCGATGCTGAAGGCGTTTCCGCAGGAGGTGCTGGAAGCCTGCTACGGCGCCGCCAACGAGATCTATGCCGATCTCTCCAAGACCAACCCGCATTTCGGCAAGATGTATGCGAGCATGACCGCCTATCGCGGCGAGGCGCTGCCCTGGTTCCAGGTCGCCGAGCTGAGCTTCGACAGCTTCATGATGCGGATGCGGACCAAGACGTGAGGCGCTGAGGCGCTCATACGACGAAAGACTGAGAAGCCCCGGAGATGGCGACGTCTCCGGGGTTCTTGCGTCGGACACAGCTATCGTAGGGTGGGCAAAGCGGAGCGTGCCCACGGCGCCTATCCGAACGAAGAGATCGTGGGCACGGCGCTATGGCGCCTTTGCCCACCCTACGACGGCGGAAATTGGAGCGACGGGTTTGCTCCTCTCGTCAGACCTCGCCTTCGCAACTGCGAGCGTCCCGACGGCGCTTGATTATCGCAAGGCGACCGGTCATCCTCTCGGTCGAACCGCGACGCGCGGAATTCACAAAGAGCCCTGAAGGGCCTTCGGAAACCCCAAAAATCGTCACAACACCACGTCGGTTATCGGCGAAGCCAAAACGACATCAAGATCGTTCCCTTAGTCGAGGACATCGGCGCAACGGAGGGATACGCATGAAACGTCGTGAATTCCTGAAAGTGACTGGCGCTGGGCTGGCAGCGAGCACAGCGGTTGCCGCGCCTGCGATCGCGCAAGGCTCGCCGGAAGTGAGATGGCGGCTCGCCGCGAGCTGGCCCAAGGCGCTCGATACGCTCTATGGCGGCTGCGAATATTTCTGCAAGCGCGTCGCCGAGGTCACCGACAACAAATTCCAGATCCAACCGTTCGCATCCGGCGAGATCGTCCCGGGCCTGCAGGTGCTGGATGCCGTGTCGAACGGCACCGTCGAGATGGGCAACACCGCGCTCTACTACTACTGGGGCAAGAACCCGGCCTTCACCTTCGGCACCTCGCTGCCGTTCGGGCTGAACACGCGCGCGCATATTTCCTGGCTGCTGTTCGGCGGCGGACAGGAGATGCTCAACGACCTCCTGAAGGAATACAACACCGTCGGCATTCCGACCGGCTCGACCGGCGCCCAGATGGGCGGCTGGTTCCGGAAGGAGATCAAGTCGATGGAGGATTTCAGGGGACTGAAATTCCGCGTCGGCGGTTTCGCCGGCACGATCATCGCCAAGGTCGGCGGCGTGCCGCAGCAGATCGCGGGCGGCGACATCTATCCGGCGCTGGAGAAGGGCACCATCGACGCGGCCGAATGGGTCGGCCCCTATGACGACGAGAAGCTCGGCTTCGTGAAGGTGGCGAAGTACTACTACTATCCGGGTTGGTGGGAAGGCACCGGCCAGGGCCACAACATCATGAATCTCGACAAGTGGAACGCGCTGCCCAAGCACTACCAGGCGGCGATCGAGATGGCCTCACGCGACACCTTCACCTGGGTCACCGGCAAATACGACTACGTCAACCCGCCGGCGCTGAAGCGCCTGCTGGTGGCCGGCGCGATCCTCAAGCCGTTCCCGCAGGAGGTGCTCGAGGCCTGCTACAACGCCGCCAACGAGATCTACGCCGATCTCACCAAGAGCAACCCGCATTTCGGCAAGATGTACACCAGCCTGTCGGCGTTCCGGAACGAGTCGTTGGCCTGGATGCAGGTCGCCGAGCTCAGCTACGACAGCTTCATGATGCGGATGCGCACGCGGACCTGAGGCAGCCGAACGAGGTTGGAAAAGAAGAAAGCCCCGGAGATGTCTCCGGGGCTTTCGGTTTTGGCCGTCTAATGCGTTGATGCGCGACGTGGCGGCTAGATCAACCCGCCGGCGTCGGCGACGCGGCGCTGGTGGTAATCGGTGTCACCAAAGGTGTTCTCGATCATGGTGAGGCGCTTGAAGTAGTGGCCGATCTTCGCCTCCATGGTCATGCCGATACCGCCATGAAGCTGGATCGACTGCTGGCCGACGAATTTCAGCGACTTGCCTATCTGCACCTTGGCCGCGGCGATGGCGTTGGCGCGCTCCTTGGCGTTCTCGAAATCGCTCGCCATGGTGGCGAACATCGACATCGAGCGCGCCTGCTCGGCCGCGACGAACATGTCGGAGGCGCGGTGCTGGAGCGACTGGAACGAGCCGATCGCGACGCCGAACTGCTTTCGGGTCTTGATGTACTCGACCGTGGTCTTGAGCGACTCGTCCATCAGGCCGACCGCCTCGGCACAGAGCGCGACGCGGGCTTCGTCCACCACGCGCTCGATCAGCGCGAGCGAATCCTCGGGGTTGCCGATCGCTGCATCGGCGCCGACCTCGACACCGGTGAGGGTGATGTCGGCGGCGTGCAGGCCGTCCTGAGTCGGGTACGACTTCTTCGTGACGCCCTTGGCATTCGCGGGGACCAGGAACACGCCGACGCCCGTCTTGTCGCGGCGGTCGCCCTTGGTGCGCGCGGTCACGATCAGCGTGTCGGCGTTCTCGCCGTTGAGCACGACGAACTTCTCGCCGTCGATGACCCAGCCGTCGCCCTTCTTCTTCGCCGTCGTCGCGACGTCGAAGAGATCGTAGCGCGAGTTCTTCTCGGTCTGGGCAAAGGCGAGCGTCTTGCTGCCGTCGATGATCCCGGGTACATGCGCGGCCTTCTGCGCATCGGAACCTGCATGACGCAGGAAGCCGCCGCCGATCACGACCGTCGCCAGATACGGCTCCAGCACCAGCGCCTTGCCGAGCGCTTCCATCACGATCATGGTCTCGACGCCGCCGCCGCCGAAGCCGCCATCGGCCTCGCTGAAGGGCAGACCGAGCAGGCCCTGCTCGGCGAGCTTGCCCCAGACGGCTTTGCTCCAGCCGCCCTTCTCCTTCATGTACTTCTTGCGCTGCTCGAAATCGTAGGAATCGGTCAGCAGGCCGTCGATGCTATCCTTGAGAAGCCGCTGCTCCTCGTTCAGGTCAAAATCCATTTCTTTGGTTCCTCGTACCCGGAAATTTTTGCTTCGTCATTCCGGGACACGCGCGACAGCGCGGGGACCCGGAATCCAGAGGTTGTGGCGCGAGATTCCGGGTTCGCGCTGGCGCGCGCCCCGGAATGACAGCGGTTAGAGCCCCAGCACCGCCTTGGCGATGATGTTGCGCTGGATCTCGTTGGAGCCGCCGTAGATCGAGACCTTGCGGTTGTTGAAGTAGCTCGGCGCGATCTGGGCGGTCCAGTCCATGGCTTCGTTCGAGCCGTCGTCGCCGTGCACGTCGTAGGGCGCGGCGAACGGGCCGATCACTTCCATCAAGAGCTCAGTGGTGGTCTGCTGGATCTCGGAACCCTTGATCTTCAGCACCGAGGACGCCGGGTTGGGCTTGCCCTTGCCGTGCTTGCCCTCGTCGGCGACGACGCGGAGCTGGGTCAGCTCGAGTGCCTTCAGCTCGATCTCGCAGGCTGCGAGCTTCTCGCGGAACGCGGCGTCCTGGATGATCGGCTTGCCGCCGGATTCGACCTTGGAGGCGAGATCCTTGATGCGGCGGATGCGCTCCTTGGAGACGCCGACGCGGGCGATGCCGGTGCGCTCATTGCCGAGCAAGAATTTTGCGTAATCCCAGCCCTTGTTCTCCTCGCCGATCAGGTTCTCGATCGGGACTTCGACGTCGTCGAAGAAGACCTCGTTGACCTCGACGCCGCCGTCGATGGTCTGGATCGGGCGCACGGTGACGCCCTTCGACTTCATCGAGAACACGATGAAGGAGATGCCCATCTGCTTCTTGGCATTGTTGTCGGTGCGGCAGAGGCAGAAGATCATGTCGGCGTGCTGGGCGAGCGTGGTCCAGGTCTTCTGGCCGTTGATGATCCACTTGTCGCCACGGCGCTCGGCCTTCGTCTTCAGCGAGGCGAGATCGGAGCCCGAGCCCGGCTCGGAGAAGCCCTGGCACCACCAATCGTCAACGTTGGCGATGCGCGGCAGGTACTTCTTCTTCTGGTCTTCATTGCCGAAAGTGTAGATGACCGGGCCAACCATGCTGACGCCGAAGGCCAGCGGCTGCGGCGCCGGATAGGACTGCAGCTCCTCGTTGAAGATGTAGTGCTGCACGGAGGTCCAGCCGGTGCCGCCGAACTGCTTGGGCCAGTGGCTGACGCCCCAGCCCTTCTTGTTGAGGATGCGCCACCAGGTCACCATCTCGTCCTTCGAGAGATGACGGCCCTCGACCAGCTTGCGCCGCGTATCCGGCGGCACGTTGTCGCGGAAGAACGACCGCACTTCCTCGCGAAACGCCTGCTCTTCTTTCGTGAATGCGAGATCCATTGGATCCTCCTGTGAGCTTCTTATCGTCGTCCCGGCCTAGTGCGCAATTGCGCACGGGGGGCCGGGACCCATAACCACCGGCCGCCGTTGTTACGAAGGCCATTACCATTTGCGCGCCACACTCCTGCTGCGGAGTATGGGTCCCGGCTTTCGCCGGGACGACAGAAACTACTGCAACACCTCGAACAAACCGGCCGCGCCCATGCCGCCGCCGACGCACATGGTGACGACCGCGTACTTCGCCTTGCTGCGGCGGCCTTCGATCAGAGCGTGGCCGGTGAGGCGCGCGCCCGACATGCCGTAGGGGTGGCCGACCGAGATCGCGCCGCCGTTGACGTTGATCTTCTCGGGGTCGATGCCGAGCTTGTCGCGGCAATAGAGCACCTGCACCGCGAAGGCCTCGTTCAATTCCCACAGGCCGATGTCGTCGACGGTGAGGCCGTGGCGCTTGAGCAGGCGCGGCACGGCGAAGACCGGGCCGATGCCCATCTCGTCCGGCTCGCAGCCGGCCGAGACGAAGCCGCGGAAGATGCCGAGCGGCGCAAGGCCGCGCTTGGCGGCTTCCTTGTCACTCATGATCACCGAGGCGCTGGCGCCGTCGGAGAGCTGGCTGGCATTGCCGGCGGTGATCGAGAAGCCCTCGCCGCGCACAGCCTTGAGGCCGGCAAGGCCTTCGATCGTGGTCTCGGGGCGCGGGCCCTCGTCCTGCGACAGCGTGACGTCCTTCATCGACACCGCGCCGGTCGCCTTGTCGGTTACCGCCATCTGCGTCGTGATCGGCGCGAGCTCGTCCTTGAACTTGCCGCCCTGCTGCGCGGCGGCGGTGCGGCGCTGGCTCTCCAGAGAATACTCGTCCTGCTTCTCGCGCGAGATGCCGTAGCGCTTGGCGACGATCTCGGCGGTGTCGATCATGGGCATGTAGACCTCGCCCTTGATCTTGAGCAGCGCGGGGTCCTGGGCGTGGAAGCCGTTCATCTTGTCGTTCTGCACGAGCGAGATCGACTCGCCGCCGCCGCCGACCGCGATCTCGACGCCGTCGAAGATCACCGAGCGCGCGGCGAGCGCGATCGCCTGCAGGCCCGAGGCGCATTGCCGGTCGATGGTGGTGCCGGCGACGGTGACGGGAAGGCCGGCACGGAGCAGCGCCTTGCGCGCGATATTGCCGCCGGTCGCACCCTGCTGAAGGGCTGCGCCCATCACGACATCCTCGATCTCCTTCGGATCGACCTTGGCGCGCGCGACGGCTTCGCCGATGGCGTGGCCGAGCAGCGTCGCGCCCTCGGTGGCGTTGAGCGCGCCGCGATAGGCCTTGCCGATCGGGGTGCGGGCGGTGGAAACGATGACGGCGTCGGTCAAGAACGACCTCCTGATGCGAGGGGAGTGGATTGTGACGGTTTCTGCTGCTTGCGCAATTCGTGGCGCGACAATTTTCCGACCGGCGTGCGCGGCAAATCGTCGACGAATGCGACCTCGGCCGGCAGCTCGTGCTTGCCGAGCTTCCCGGCGAGCTGGGTGCGCAGCTCGTCGAGCGTGAACGGCTTTGCGTCCGGCTTGAGCTTGATGAAGGCTTTTGCGGCCTCGCCCCGGTACTGGTCGGGGATACCGAGCACGATCACCTCGTGCACGCCCGGGATGGTGTAGATCGCCTGCTCGATCATCTGCGGATAGACGTTGAAGCCGCCGGAGATGATCATGTCCTTCTTGCGGTCGACCAGGAAGAAATAGCCATCGGTGTCGACATAGCCGATGTCGCCGGTGAGGAAGCGGCCGTCGACGAAGGCGTCCGCCGACCCCTCCGGCTTGTTCCAGTATCCCCTGGTGACGTTCGGGCCCTTGATGCGGATCTCGCCGACTTCGCCAGGCGGCAGCACGCGCCTGGGATCGTCGAGCGCGACAACGTCGAGCTCGATGCCGGGCAGCATCAGGCCGATCGAGCCGGGCTTTTCCGGGCCCGTCGGCGGATGACCGGTGCCGGGCGAGCAGGTCTCGGTCATGCCCCAGCCGCTGCGCAGCTTCTTGCCGACCTTGCGCTCGAAGAAATTCGCGATCTCCACCGGCAGCGGCGCGCCGCCGGAGCCGATGGTCGCCAGTGAGGAGAAGTCGCGCTTGTCGAGGTCCGGGAGCGCGGCGATCGCGATCCACATCGTCGGCACGCCCGGGAAATAGGTCGCGCGCTTGACCTCGATGTCGCGCATCACCGCCTCGACGTCGAAGCGCTGATGGATCGAGATCAGATTGCCGCGGCTGAGCGAGGACAGCAGCACCACGGTGAGCGCGTAGATGTGGAACAGCGGTAGCACGCAGATCACGCGCTCGACCACATCGCCGCGCGCGGCACGGGAAGGCTTGCCCCAGACGTCGTAGATCGACACCGCCGAGGTGAGATTGCCGTGGGTCAGCATCGCGCCCTTGGGCAGGCCGGTGGTGCCGCCGGTATATTGCAGCAGCGCGACGTCGGCGGCCGTGACCTTCGGCCATGCGGTCGGCGCGGTGGCGCCTTCGACGAAAGCCTTGAAGGTGACGATGCGGGGATCACCTGGGATCGCCGCCTGCGGCGTGCCGACCATGCCCCAATTGTCGTCCTCGCAGACGACGAGGCGGTCGATCAGGCCCTTCTCCAAAAATTTCAGCGCGGTCGGCAGCAGGGCCTGGAGGTTCGAGGTGACGAGCAGGCGCGAGCCGGAGTCGGAAACCTTGTGCGTCAGCGCGATCTCGCCGTCGAGCGGCGACAGATGCGCGACGCGGGCGCCGGCCTTCAGCGCGCCGAAGAAATTGACGGGATGGTCCGGCGTGTTGCCGAGGAACAGCGCGACGGAGCTGGTCTTGCCGATGCCCGCGCGCAGGAACGCCGCCGCCGCGCGCTCGGCCATGGCGGCGAGCTCGGTGTAGGTGATCGGCCGCTCGCGGAATTCCAGCGCGGTGCGCGGGCCGTAATCGGCGGCAGCCTTCGACAGCAGGTCAGGGAGCGAGCCCTGGACGATGGTGTCGTCCCAACGCACGCCCTCGGGGTAAAACTGTTCGCCAGGATGGGTCATGGATTCCTTAAACCACACTAGCCGTCATTCCGGGGCGCCCGGAGGGCGAACCCGGAATCTCGAGATTCCGGGTTCGATGCTTACGCATCGCCCCGGAATGACGCGTGGAGAGACCATCAAGCCGCCTTCGACTCCGCCGCCAGCGAGGCAAACGTCTTGCCCTCCGCCGCGAGCTTCTTCAGCAGCGGGGCGGGCTCGAGGCTCGGGTCGTTGGTCTCCTTGGCGTAGAACGACAGACGGTCGGCGATGTGCTTGAGGCCGACGGTGTCGGCCCAGAACATCGGGCCGCCGCGATAGATCGGCCAGCCATAGCCGTAGAGCCAGACCACGTCGATGTCGGACGGACGCGCCGCGATGCCCTCTTCGAGGATCTTCGCGCCCTCGTTGATCATCGGGTACATCATGCGCTCGAGGATCTCCTCGTCGCTGACGACGCGCTTCTTGCGGCCGAGGCGCAGCAGGGTCTCGTCGATCAGCTTCTCGACCTCGGGATCCGGCAGCGCCGAGCGGGAGCCCGGTTCGTACTTGTAGTAGCCCTTGCCGGTCTTCTGGCCGAAGCGGCCGGCTTCGCACAGCGCGTCCGCGATCTCCGACTTGATGCCGCGGTCCTTGCGCGAGCGCCAGCCGATGTCGAGACCGGCGAGATCGCCCATCGCGAACGGTCCCATCGGCATGCCGAACTTGGTCACGACGGCATCGACCTGCTGCGGCAAGGCACCTTCGAACAGCAACTTTTCGGACTGCTTGCCGCGCTGGGCGAGCATGCGGTTGCCGACAAAGCCGTCGCAGACGCCGACCACGGCCGGCACCTTCGCGATTTTTCGCGCGATGGTCACAGCGGTGACGAGCGCGTCCGGCGCGGTCTTGTCGGCGCGGACGATCTCGCACAGCTTCATGACGTTGGCCGGGGAGAAGAAGTGCATGCCGAGCACGTCCTGCGGACGCTTGGTCGCCTTCGCGATCTCGTCGATGTTGAGATAGGAGGTGTTGGAGGCGAGCACGGCACCCGGCTTGACGTATTGGTCGAGCTTGCCGAACACTTCCTGCTTCACCGCCATGGTCTCGAACACGGCTTCGATGACGAGGTCGGCATCGCCGACATTCTCGATGCCGACGACGCCGTTGATCAGCGCCATGCGCTTCGCCGGTGCATCCGCGGGAATGCCACCACGCGCGGCGGTCGCCTCCCAGTTCTTCTGCATGATGCCCATGCCGCGCTTGAGCTGCTCCTCGCCGGTTTCGATCAGCGTGACGGGGATGCCGGCATTGGCAAAGGACATCGCGATGCCGCCGCCCATGGTGCCGGCGCCCAAAATGGCAACACGGTTGACCGGTCGCGACTTGGTGCCCTCAGGGACGCCCGCGATCTTGTTGGCCTCGCGCTCGGCGAAGAAGGCGTAGCGCTGCGCCTTGGACTGGTCGCTGGCGACGAGCTTGAGGAAGCCCTCGCGCTCCTTCTTCAGACCTTCGTCGAACGGCAGGTCGATGGCGGCACCGACGGCGTCGGCGGCCGCGAACGGGGCTTCCAGGCCGCGCGACTTCTTGGTCATGGCGGCGACCGCGTTGGTGAAGATCGAGCGGTCGGCCTTGGCGGCGGCGATCTTGGAATCGTCGTCGCGCAGGCGGCGCAGCGGACGCTTCTCGGCGATCAGCTTGCGGACGAAGGCCTCGCCGCCGGAGGCCGGGCCCTCGACGATTTCCTCGATCAGGCCGTTCTTGAGCGCTTCCGCGGCGCCGATCGGGTCACCGCCGACGATCATCTTGACGGCGAGCTCGGGCCCGACCGCGCGCGGCAGACGCTGGGTGCCGCCGGCGCCGGGCAAGAGGCCGAGCTTCACCTCGGGCAGGCCGAGCTTGGCTTCCTTCACCGCGACGCGGTAGTGGCATGCCAGCGCGACCTCGAGGCCGCCGCCAAGCGCGGTGCCGTGGATCGCCGCCACGATCGGCTTCGGCGAGTTTTCCATCTCGGCCAGAACCTCGTTCAGGCCCGGCGGCTTCGGCGGCTTGCCGAATTCGGTGATGTCGGCCCCGGCGATGAAGGTGCGGCCGGCGCAGGTCAGCACGATGCCCTTGATGGCGGGATCGGCGATTGCGGCCTTGATGCATTCCAGGATTCCGCCGCGCACTGCGGCACTCAGCGCATTGACCGGAGGACTATTGACCGTGACGATCCCGACTTCGTCATGACGCTCAAGCTTGACCACTTCGCTCACGGTTTCCCTCCTTGGTGGGGATTTACTTTTGTTCGATTTCGCGGTGCGGAATTTAATTCCGCATCTTGACGGCAGGGTTATTTTGAAGCACGTGGCTTGTCAACGACTCCGCGCAAGAAGCAGATCAGGGATGAAGCGTACAGGAAAGAAGACTGCGACCGATCGGAATTTCGTCGTCGCGCTTTCCCGCGGACTGGACGTATTGCGCGCATTCCACCCCAATGACGGTCTGCTCGGCAATCAGGAGATTGCGGCTCGCACCAACCTGCCGAAGCCGACCGTGTCGCGGTTGACCTATACGCTGACCAAGCTCGGCTATCTGACGCCGGTTCCCCGTTTCGAGAAATACCAGCTCGCGCCCGCCGCGATGTCGCTCGGCTATGCCGCGCTCGCCAATCTCGGTGTTCGGCATTTGTCCGAGCCGTTTCGCGAGGAAGTCATGCGCGCGACCGGCGGCGCCGTCGCCGTCGGTGGCCGCGACCGTCACAGCATGATCTATTTCGGCCAGAGCCGCGGCAGCGAAACGGTCGGCGTTCAACTCGACGTCGGCGCGCGCGTGCCGATTGCAACCAGCGCGATGGGCCGGGCCTATTTCTGGGCGCTCGACGAGGACAATCGCACCGAGTTATCGCGCATCCTGCGCGAACATTACGGCAGCCGCTGGCCCAAGATGCGTGATGGCCTCGAACGTTCCGGCGAGACCGTCGCGAAATACGGCTTTGCGATTTCCGTCGGCGATTGGCACGACGACATCGGCGCCGCCGGCGTCGCGCTCAAGCTCAACGATGGAACCGGGCCTTACGCATTCAATTGCGGTGCGCCTGCATTCCGCTTCACGGAAGAGCGTTTGATCAACGACATTGGACCCCGTCTGCTTGCGATGGTAAGGAACATCGAAGCGGCGCTCGGGGGTCTGATGCCGCATTCCAAAAAAGAAGTCAGCAAAAAGCTGAAATCAGGAGGAAAAGTTGCGCGTGTGGCCGAGGGGATCAGATAGCCTTGCTCATCACCGGGAGCGTTTCGCATCGCCCCGCCGCCCACTGAACGGTGTGGGCGAGACGAGATGACGCAGGCACAGCTCGCGCAGGGTACATCGCCCCTGCTCGCGGTTCGCGACGTCAGCGTCGTGTTCGGCGGCATCATCGCGCTCAACGGCGTGACCTTTGACATGCACAAGGGCCAGATCCTCGGATTGATCGGTCCCAACGGCGCCGGCAAGACCACGCTCTTCAACTGCCTTTCGCGGCTCTACCAGCCGTCGTCCGGCGACATCCTGATGGAAGGCGCGAGCATCCTGACGCGCCCGCCGCACCGGATCGCCGAGATCGGCATCGGCCGCACTTTCCAGAACGTCGCGCTGTTTCCGAACCTGTCGGTGATGGACAACGTCCGCGTCGGCGCACATTCGAAGACGTCGAGCGACATCATCAGCGACTCGCTGCGGCTGGCATGGGTCCGGCGCAGCGAGACCGACGTCAACAAGAAGGTGCACGAGATCCTCTCCTATCTCGATCTCGATGACGTCGCCCACACCGTCGTCTCCGGCCTGCCCTTCGGCACGCAGAAGCGCGTCGAGCTGGCGCGCGCGCTCGCCGCCGACCCGAAGATCCTGCTGCTCGACGAGCCCGCCGGCGGCCTCAACCACGAGGAAGTCTATGTGCTCGGCGACCTCATCCGCAAAATCCGCGACGAGCGCCACATGACGGTGCTGCTGGTCGAGCATCACATGGGTCTCGTGATGTCGATCGCCGACCACGTCGTCGCGCTGAATTTCGGCAAGAAGCTCGCGGAAGGCACGCCGGCCCAGGTGCAGGCGGACCCCGACGTCATCAAGGCCTATCTCGGGAGCAAGGACCAATGACGACTCTGCTCAACGTCAAGGACCTGCGCGCCTATTACGGCCAGGTCCAGGCGCTCCACGGCCTGTCCTTCTCGCTCAACGAAGGCTCGTTGACGACGCTGCTGGGCGCCAACGGCGCCGGCAAGACCACGACGCTGCGCGCGATCTGCAACATGGTGCGTTCGACCGGCGGCATCGAGTTCGACGGCAAGCCACTGAACAACCGCTCGACCGAAAGCATCGTGCGGTTCGGCATTGCCCATGTGCCGCAGGGCCGCGGCACCTTCACCACCATGACGGTGGAGGAGAACCTCCAGCTCGGCGCCATCACCCGCAAGGACAGCACCGGCATCGTCTCCGACATCGAGCGCATGTATGCACATTTCCCGGTGCTGAAGCAGCGCCACACCCAGCAGGCCGGCACGCTCTCCGGCGGCGAGCAGCAGATGCTCGCGGTCGCCCGCGCCCTGATGCTGCGGCCGCGCCTGATGCTGCTCGACGAGCCCTCCTTCGGCCTCGCGCCGCTG
>Ga0207426_1000338_pt1 | contig 88019 bp, 73 predicted proteins | sample AraplaMF_Cvi_mMS_FD_184265 | JGI IMG/M metagenome (GOLD analysis project Ga0207426, IMG submission 184265) | Arabidopsis root microbial communities from the University of North Carolina, USA - plate scrape MF_Cvi_mMS (SPAdes) (version 2) | ecosystem: Host-associated > Plants > Roots > Endosphere...
AAGGCATGCCGCGCCGCTATGCGGACTATCTGGCGTCCGATGGCTTCACCACGCTGAACACGATCTCCAGCATCGGCTCGTTCCTGCTGGGCCTTTCGGTGCTGCCGTTCCTCTACAACGTCTGGAAAACGGCCAAGTACGGGAAGAAGGAAGCCCTCGACGACCCGTGGGGCTACGGACGCTCCCTGGAGTGGGCCACTTCCTGCCCGCCGCCGCGGCACAACTTCACCACGCTGCCCCGGATCCGCTCCGAGTCGCCCGCCTTCGACCTGCATCACCCCGATGTCGCCGCCCTGGAGGACGCCAGGAGGGCCGCGCGGCGCGCTGCGCTCCGCCCCGACGCGCCACGCCGCACCGACCGCCCGCCGGGGGACGAGCCGCGCTGAGCGGATCGCGCCATGACCGACAGCCGCACGCCGGACAGCCGCACGCCAGGCGGCCAACCGCCGGAGAACCGCACCCCCGCCGGCCGATCGCCGCAGAGCCGCCCGCCCGACGGCCGGTCCCGGCACGGCCGGGCCCCGGACCGCCGCACCGTCCAGGCGGGTATCGCGAGAATGGAGGGGTACCTGCTGTGGCAGGCGGAGATCGACCGCGCCCGCGCCGACGCCGCGGCCTTCGTCGACGCCCTCGACTGGCCGACGACCGCCCAACGCGAGGAGTTGGCGGCCCTCTTGGCCCGCCGGCAGCTCGACCTCTCCCAGCAGACCGTCGCCCGCATCGCCGCCCGTGCCCTCCAGCTCCGCCGCGAGTACCAGCAGCGCTATGACGTCCTCCGGCGCCGTGTCCTGGTGGCCGCGCTGGCCCTGCTGACGGCCCTGGTGCTCCTGGAGGCGCTGCTGCTGGCCCGCTGAACGTCGGCTCGTCCGCGGGGGAATGACCGAGCGGGGCGTACGGGGTGCCGGGGCCGCGCACCGGCCCCGGCGGGCCGGCGTCAGGCCGGGGCGCGACGCAGCTTCAGGGTGTTGTCGGTGCGGGTTCCCGGCTGCCCGTCCGGGCCGGTCATGGCGCGTTGGTGCTCCTCGTTGCGCAGGACCTCCCACTCCCCGTCCGGGAGGCCGAGAGCCGCGAGGACCTCGTCCGGAGTGGGGAAGTGCAGGTCGGGGTGCGGGCCGGGGTCCCAGGAGGGGGCCGCCGCATGGCCGACGACGAGGAGGACCCCGCCGGGTGCCACCGCCGCGGCGGCCTTCCGCAGGATCTCGTCGCGCGGCATATCGCCGGGGGAGTGCAGGAAGTGGGCGGAGACGAGGTCGAAGCTGCCCGCGGGGAACGAGGAAGCGAGGTCGCACCACTGCCAGTCGATGCGGTGGGCCGCGTCCGCCGCCGTCTCCTGCGCGTGCCGTGCCGCGCGGGCGAGGGCGACGCGGGAGATGTCGACGGCGGTGACGTGCCAGCCGTGTTCGGCGAGCCAGACGGCGTCGGCTCCCTCACCGCAACCCAGGTCGAGTGCCGTGCCCGGGGCGAGGCCGGCGGTCTCGCGGATCAGCGGGGCGTTGGGGCGGCCGCTCCACATCCGGTCGCTCTCCGTGTAGCGGGCGTCCCAGAACGCGTGGTCGGGGATGGTGCTGTCGTGGGGCATCGGCGGGTCCTCCCGGTGCGGGCTGTCGGCGTTCCGGTGCGTCGGTGCACCTGGGGCACGGGCGGTGTCGCCGCCGTGCCGTGCCCCTGGAAAGGAGAGTCCGCCGAGGCCGGGCGAACAGGCAAGAATCTTTGCCGGAACGGCAAAGGGACGGGGCGTGCCGGTTCGGGGCCCGGCGCCGTCCCGCCCCGTTTCGGGAGGCAGCGTCACCCGTACGGCCATAGCGTGAAGAGAGGGTCCGAAGACTTCCCCTCGACGGAGCAAAGAGGTGAGGCGCGATGACCGAGTTCGCAGAGCGTGGGTCGCGGAACACCGGGAACCTGGGGCGCACGACCATCGCCGACGGCGTGGTCGCGAAGATCGCCTTCCTGGCAGCCACGGAATCGGAAGGGGTCCATGCCCTCGGCAGCGGGTTTTCGAGATCGGTGGGCGCCCTGCGCAAACGCGTACCCGGCGGGGGCACGACCACCACGCACGGCGTCAAGGTCGAGGTCGGCGAGAAACAGGCGGCGGTCGATCTGGATCTCGTCGTCGACTACGGCGAGGTCATCCCCGACGTGGGCAGGGGCGTACGGGAGAACGTGATCTCCGCGGTCGAGGGGATGACCGGTCTCCAGGTCGTGGAGGTCAATATCGCGGTGAGCGATGTGTGGCTCCCCGACGAGGAGGAAGGCGAACCGGAACGCGTGCAGTAGGCGCGATGCGGTCGGCCCCGTCGGCCCTGTCGCCCCCGGATGACCCGCCCTGCCGGCCGTCCGCTGCCGACTGACTGACGCACCGTCGGCTACGAGTGGCGCCGCGGCCTGGTCCCGTTGCCCTTCAGCTCGTGCGGGGTGCGCCGTCGGTCCGTCCGCGGGAGGTCGTCGGGCTCGCGGCTCTCGACGGTGTCGCCCACGGGGCCGCCCTCGGGCAGCCGCGGCTGCTCCCCGGGCTCGGGCGGGCCCGGCTCACGGGCCTTGACGCGGCGTCCCCAGACGAAGGCCGCGAGGAGGACGGCGACGAGGACCACTCCCACGAGGCTGAACAGGGCGCCGCTGGTCCCCTCGGGAGCGGCGAGCTGCTCGGTCAGCACTGTTGCGTCCATGTCCGGATCTCTCCTTTCGGGCCGGGTGTCCGGCGGGGCGGGAAGGGGTGCAAGGACCGCTGCGGGTCCCTTGCGGGGGCTCTTGCGCCGATGACCATGTCTGCGAGTACGCCTATGACGTGCCCGTCTTGCCGCCCGGCAGGCGGGGCACTTCGGGTGACTCGGCGTCCAGCGGCACCGACCAGGAGCTGACCAGTCCCAGGTGGACGCCCTGCCGCGGCAGCACCGCGCCCAGAATCCAGTCGGCGGCCACCTGGAGACGGTTCCCCGGCATCGCCAGGAGGTGGTAGCCGCGGGTGAGCGCGCCGGCGAGCGGGCCGGAGAGCGGGATGTGGAAGGGGTTGGCCGCGGCCTGCACACCGCCCAGGTCGACCATGAAGCCCAGGTCCCGGTGCTCGTAGGCGCGCCGTGCGCCCTGGCCGCAGGAGGCCGCCACATTGAGCGCCGCGACCTTGCCCTGCCGCTGCGCATGCTGGGCGGTCATCGGCGTCACCTCGCCGGGGCGGGTCAGGTCCGGCACGGCCGCGGCATCACCGCAGGCGAACACCTCGGGACGGCCGGGCACGCCCAGGTATTCGTCGACGCACAACCGCCCCTTGTCGGTGGGCAGCCCCATCGAGTCGACCAGCGGGTCGGGCCGTACGCCCACGCACCACACCAGCGACCGGCTGTGGATGAACTCGCCGTCGTCGAGCAGCACTCCGTCCGACGTCGCTTCCTTGACGGAGGTGCGGGTGCGGATATCGACGCCCCGGGAGCGCAGCACCCGGTCCGCGGTGTGCGAGAGCCGCTCGTCGAGTCCGGGCAGCAGCCGGTCGGCCACGTCCACCAACAGCCAGCGCGGACGCGGACCGTCCTGCAGACCCACGTTCTGCCGGGCCAGGGCATCGGTGAACAGCACGCCGTGGGCGGCGACTTCGGTGCCGGTGTAGCCGGCGCCCACGACCACGAAGGTGGTCCGGGCGGACCGTTCGGCGGGATCCTCGCTCGTCCCGGCCAGCTCGATCTGACGGGTGATGTGGTCGCGCAGGTACAGCGCCTCGGGCATCCCGCGGAAGCCGTGGGCGTGCTCGGCGACGCCGGGGACGGGCAGCAGCTTGTTGACGCTGCCGACCGTCAGGACCAGCCGGTCGTAGGAGAGGGAGCCCTCCTCGTCCTCGGGGTCGGTGTAGTGCACCCGGCGGGCGTCGAGGTCCACGCCGTGGGCCTGCCCGAGGACGAGCCGGGTGCCCGGCAGGCTCCCGGTGAGCGAGACCGCGACCCGGCGGGGTTCGAGGATTCCCGCCGCCACTTCCGGCAGCAGCGGCACGTACAGAAAGTAGTCGTGCGGGTTGAGCAGCACGATCTCGGCGGCTCCCTTGGCCAGCCGGGAGAGCGTGCGGGCGCATTCGAATCCGGCGAAGCCGGTTCCGACGATCACGATCCGAGGACGACGTCGGTTCACGTGAACTCCTGCGGTCGAGGGGAAATGCTCGGGCGCGGGTCCTGGCGGCGCTCGCGGTCCGGTGCGCGCGGACGGCCGGTGCGCGCACACCGGTCGGCGGTGTGGTGCCGTGCGAGGGGGTGCTGCCATGACGGGTTACCGGTGTGCGGCCGGCTACACATGACGGCGCCGTCGCGCCGGGTTCTTCTCATGGTGCCGGGGACGGCCCTTGGGCCGCTCGTCGGGGCAGGACGGTGCAGGCCGGGACCCGGAACACGGCCGAGTCCGCCACCGCGGCCAGGACCGCGGCGCGCCGGGCGGGGGCGCTCTCCCGCTGCGGCGCCACCGCCGGCGCCATACCGGCGGCCGTGGCGGTCGCGGCGGCGGCGAAGAGGTACGGAAGCTCCCGGTGGGCGCCGGGCCAGGCCGGTACGGCGGTGTCCGCGGCGAGCACGGCGGTGTAGCTGGCGGCGCGAACGGGAGGCCTCGCGCCGGGCGGTGGGGTGCGTCATCGTCGTTCCGTCCTCCGCAGGAGCGCGGGCAGCGCGAAGGGGAGCGCGGTGCCGCCCGCCAACGACAGGGCCGCCGCCCCGGCAGAGAACCTGGTGGCGCCGGGCGTCCCCCGTCGTCAACTGGCGCGTCGCCGACCCCTTGGGGCACGGCCGCCCCCTGCTGACCGGCGAGTCCGGGTCCCCCTCGGTCCGCACCACGCGTTCGTCCTTGACGTACACCTGCTGCCCGTACCTGACCGCGCAGTAGGGGCAGATCGTGGCCACGACGCGGTCGGCGGCGTCCGTACGGGGTCGCAGCTCCTCCGTCCGCCGGGACATCGCGGCGCGGCCGCGGCCCCACGGGTCCCGGCCTGTGAGCTGCCGGTACACGGGCCGGTCGCGGAGCAGCCGGCGTCCGCCCATGGTTCCTCCAGCGCGTCGAGTCCTGAGGTATGCCTCCAAGCTCGCTCCCGCGGGCTCCGAGTGCCCCTCGGTGGGCCCGTTACTCACCCAACCGGGCAGTCACCGGGCGTGCGCGGGCCTCCGGCGCCCCGCCCGCATGCGGCAGGGACCGCCGGGCGCGACAGTGGGAGATGCGGCCATCGGGCAGGAAGGACGGGCAGGTCACGTGGGGACCCTCCGCTGGCGGAGGCAAGCTCCGCGGCGGCTACGCACCGACCCGGTTCCGCGGCGGCCCGGGGGAGCGGGAGGCCCGGCTGCTGGTGAAGGAGAGGGACGATCGCGCCGGGCGGCACGGCACCGCTGCCCCCCCCGGCGGGCCCGGTCGGTCCTCAGCGGGCGGGCCCTGCGACAGGTGGCGGCGGAAGAGGCGCACATGCGCTCGATGCCTTAGGGGTGCCGGGGCGCACCGCATTCCTCCGCGGCTGCGTGGCAGTCAAGCGCTTTCCTCGGGAAATGTTCCGTCGGCCGCGATGCGCACCGCATGGGCGTGCGCCGGCGGCGGGTGGAAAAGCCTCACAGGTCGGAAAAGTCTCGCCGGGGGCAGCCGCGCCGCGCGTAACGGACTTGCCCGGCGGAAAACCCCCGCCCCCGTCCGAAGAATTCCGATGGGAAAACCCCTCCCGGCTCCCGCCCTAACCCTCCCTGTCCCCGTCCCCCGCATTGTCCCGCGCAATGTGCACCGCCGCCTCCTCCGCCGACGCGGCGCCGCCGTCGATACCGACGTCGCGCGCGGCGATGTCATTGCTGCCGCCGCGCCAGAATCCCTCGTCGGATCCCACGAGCCGGCCGGCCCGCTCCTCACCGCATTCGAGGTCGGTGGGTTCCCCCACCCCGCCGGGCAGGTCGCCGATTCCGTCGCCGTCGGGCGCGCAGACGTCCGGTACCTCCACGGCCAGCCGGTGGTCGAGCGTCTCGCGGTCGTGCAGCTCCCGCGCGGTGGTCCCTTCGTGATTGACCACGAAGGGCCGCTCCGGAGGCGAGTAGCCCGTGTCCAGCGTCTCGTCGAGATCCGGCTCGTCCAGGGCGTCCTCCATGTCGAGGTCGTTGGGGTTGTCCTGGGGGTCGGACCGGGGAGGCTGATAGACCTCGTCGCCCATCGCGTCGTCGGACATAACCGCCTCCCTCTTCCTCGTCGCAGGCCCGGCCGCCGGGTGCGGCAGGTGCCTGTACGACCAATTGTCCGCCTCCTGGCGTCTCGCGGCAGCGCCAGAAGGCGACGGCGCGAGACGTCTCAGGCGCGTCGGTGTTCCGTCGCGAGGCCCACGGCCTCCGCGATGCTCTGCACGTTCCCGAACCGCTCGTGCGCGGGCAGTCGCTCGGCCATCGCCACCAGCCGGTCCGGTGCGTTGTTCCGCCGGAGGGTCTCGATGATCGCGTTCTTGTCGGCCGGGTACAGACTCCGCCCGAGGTGCTGGGCGAATTCGGAGCGCAGCCCGACGTCCCGCTCGGACATCCCGCTCGGCGTGCCGCCCCTGAAGTCGCTCTCGGGGGACCAGGCCGCCACCGGCTGGTCCTCGCCCGCCGGCTGGAGTTCGTGCTCCTCGTCGGTCCGCAGGGAGCGCTCGGCCGTCATCTGCCCCCGCAGTTGCCGCTTCATCACGTCGTCCCGGGCGGGACCGGTCTTGTCCGTGCCGTGTTCCATGACCATGGGTGCCTCCGGCTCCACGAGTCGTACAGACCCGTCGCGATACTCCCAGTTTCCCTGGTCCCCCAGCCCTAACAACCCGACAGCCCCGTTTTCCACGTACACACGGAAATCATCCGGGCGTGCGCGGAACGTGATCGCAGATGCATATGCCCGCTATGCATACGGCTTTCGGGAACGGGAATTCGTAAGGCACCCCACCGCATAACGACATACCGACGACACACCGCCGCACACCGATGACAGCCCACCGCACCACGGGAGAATCCGCGAATCCGAGGAAGCCAAGGAGGCAGCGCCATGCGACTCTCGCTCCTGAAACCGGTCATCGATCGGCCCGGCCCCTGGGCATCCGTCTATGCCACTGTCCCGCAGAGCAGCGAGGACGCCGCGAAGCAGCAGGAGTTGACGGCGAGTGCCACCACCGCGCAGTTGTTCGCGCTCGGCGCGGACGAGGCCACCTGCGGTGCCGTGCACGAGGCCCTGCTCACGCGGCGGGAGGGCGACAGCGGGGCGCACGCCGGGCGGGTGCTGTTCGCCGCCCATGGCGCGATCGTGCTCGACACCCCGCTCCCCGGGCCCCCGGCCGTGCCCTTCGCCGCCTGGGGGCCGGTGCCCCGGGTCACCCCGTTGCTGGCGGCGATCGGTGACGACCCCGTCTGCCTGGTGGTCCGTCTCGACCGGACCGGAGCGGACTTCGCCCTCCTGGGCGAGCGGGGCGCCGGCCCCGCCGGCCGGCCCTTCCCCCGTGCCTCCGCGGACGGCCCCGCCGAGCGGCACTTCCGGACCGATCCGGGGAAATCCTGGGAGCACAACGCCGGGGAGCTCGCCGGCGCGGTGCGCGAGGCGTTCGAGAAGAGCGGCGCCGAGGCCGTCGTCCTGGTCGGGGAGGAGCGGGACCGCCACCTGGTACACGACAAGCTGCCCGAACCGCTGCGCGCCCTCACCTGCGAGAGCACTCACGGCGGTCGTGCGCCGGGCGCCGAGAGCACGCTGGTCGACCGGGACATCGCCCAGGTCAGAGCGGTCCAGGAACGCGAACACATCGCGCGGGTGACGGACCGCTTCCGCACCGGCGCCGGGCCCGGCAACAAGAGCGCCCCGCAGGCCGCGGCCGGCATCCCCGCTCTGGTCGAGGCGGCGCGGGAGCACCGGATCGACACCCTGCTGGTCAGCCCGCACGGCGCGGACATCGCCCGGCAGGTCTGGGTGGGCGCGGACGCCGACCAACTCGCCGTACGCGGAACGGAGTTGACGTACCTGGGGGAGGAACGTCCGGCCGTCGCACGGGCGGACGACGCCCTGGTGCGGTCGGCGGCGGCGACCGGCGCCGACATCGTGGTGGTCCGTGACCCCGAGCGCGCACCGTCCGGCGGGCTCGGCGCCCTCTTGCGCGGGAGGGTCGAAGCGACGCCGGAGTGATCCGCCGCAACGCGCCGCGCCCGCACGCCCGCGGACCCCGCCCGTACGAACGCCGGCACCCCACCGCCCGCCGACCGGGGAATCCGGCGGCGGGCGGTGGGGTGCCGGTGTGCCCCGGAGCGGCGGGGCGTGCCGCACGAGCGGCGGTAGGTGCCTCAGTCGTGGGTTTCGGCCGCCACCGGCTTCGGGATCAGGAAGGACGTCGCAATGGCCGCGGCGAGGATGACCACGCCCGCGATCATGCCGGCGGTGTAGCCGCCGGGCGACGACGGGTCCGCCGGGGTGGCGGCGGTCTTGACCGCGTACAGGACGGCGAAGCTGAGTCCCGCGCCGAGATTGAACGCGCCCGCGTTGAGGCCGGGCAGGAAGCCCGGGTTCTCGGCAGGGGAGAGGACGATGCCCAGCCCGTTGAGGACGATGTTCGCCACGCCCGCGTAGGCGATGCCCACCAGGACGGACGTCACCAGCAGCAGGACCTGCGAATGGCTGTGCATCGTGAGCAGCATCAGCACGACCGTGGCCACCGACCCGACCAGGCCGCACCGCAGGATGCGGCCGTAGCCGAAGGTGGCGGCGAGGCGTCCCGCCAGCGGGCCCATGGCCAGCCCGGCGAGCGCGTAAGGGGACAGCGTCCACCACGCGGAGGCCTCGGCGCTCATCCCGAGCCCGGCCCGGGCGTCCTGGGCGAACGCCGGGATCAGCCCGTTCATGACGGCGAACACACCGGTCATGGTGAGCACAGTCGTCAGCAGCGTCGCCCAGGTCGCGCGCTGCTTGAGGTGCCGGGTGGCGACCAGGGGGTGCCCGCTGCGGTCCTCGGTCCGCCAGAACAGCGCGAAGGCGGCCGCGGACAGGACGAGCAGGACGGCGATCAGCGGCCAGTTCGCGGCGGCCAGCTTGCCCGCCTCGTTGAGCGCGATCAGCAGCGAGCCCACCGAGACGACCAGCAGTGCGACCCCGGGCCAGTCCATCCGGGTCGCCGTCGGGGCCTTCGACTCGGGGGTCAGGGTGGCGACCAGCACGGCGGCCAGGGCCGCGACGACCGCCATCGCCCAGAAGACCGAACCGAAGCCGTGGCGGTCGGCGAGGTAGCCGCCCGCGAGGGAGTCGACACCGGCGATGCCGCCGTTGACGGCGGTGATCACGCCGAGCAGGGTGCCGTACCGCTTGGGCTCGTGCACCTCGACCCGCAGCATGATCAGACACAGCGGGACGACCGGGCCGCAGACGCCCTGGATGACGCGGCCGGCGAACAGCATCGGCACGCTGGTCGCCAGCGCGGCGACCACACATCCCACGACCATCAGGCCGAGCATGCCGGCCAGCACCCGGCGGCGGCCGATGACATCGCCCAGCCGCGGGAGGAACAGGGAGAACAGCGCCGCCGAGGTGAAGAACGCGGTCTGGGTGAGGCCGATCTCGGCGGAACTGGCGCCGAGGGTGTCCTCGATGTTCTTGAGCGCGGGGCTGAGCATGCTCGCGTTGAGCTGGAAGGCGAAGCACGCCGCGAGGAGCGCCGTGACCAGGACACCGATCCGGACGCCGGAGCTGCCGCCGTCCGTCGCTTCGACGGGGCGCTGGGTGGTGGAAACGTTCATGCCTCGATGTCGCCGATCCGCTCGAGCGCGTCCACGACGAGGTTCCAGAACCGCTCGTGGTCGAGCTTCACCGCGACCTGGGTGGTGCAGTCCTCCGGGGCGGGCGCACGGAAGTCCGTCACGGTCATCCCGACCGTCAGCGCACCGCGCAGCTCGATGTCCACCGGGGCCTTGCGCACGGTCATGACGTCCGGGTCGATCACATACGCCACCGCGCACGGGTCGTGCACCGGCGGGTGGTCGAAGCCCTGGTTCTCGCGGTAGGCCTCGCGGAAGAAGTCCAGCAGCTCACCGACGAACCTGGCCGGGCGGGTGCCGACCGCGGCGATCCGCGCATCGACCTCGGGGGTGGCCAGCGCCTGGTGCGTCAGGTCGAGGCCGACCATGGTGACCGGCCAGCGCTCGTTGAAGACGATGTGCGCGGCCTCGGGGTCGATGATGATGTTGAACTCGGCGACCGCGCTCCAGTTGCCCTCGTGGTAGCCGCCGCCCATCAGGACGACCTCGCGCACCCGCTCCGCGATCCGCGGCTCCTTGCGCACGGCCAGCGCGATGTTCGTCAGGCCCGCGGTCGGGACGATGGTGATCTCGCCGGGCTCGTGGGACATCACCGTGTCGATGATCAGGTCCACCGCATGCCGGCGGTCCAGCTCGAAGGCGGGCTCGGGCAGGTCGGGGCCGTCGAGACCGGTCTCGCCGTGGATGTCCGGCGCCGTCTCGATGGCCCGCACGAGCGGACGCGGGCAGCCGGCGGCAAAGGGGACGCCCGTGATCCCGGCGATGCGCGCCACGGACAGGGCGTTGCGGGTCACCTTCTCCAGCGTCTGGTTCCCGACCACGGTCGTCACGGCGACCAGCTCGACGTCGGGATTGCCATGTGCCAGGAGCATGGCGATCGCATCGTCATGCCCCGGGTCGCAGTCGAGGATGATCTTTCTGGCCAACGGAAGAGCCCCTTTGCTCTGCTGCTCGGTGAAGCGGTGATGAAGGTGGTGGGTGCGGGCCGGCATGGGTTCCGGCGCACCACGCGCCCGGCGGTCACCCATGGCGAGCCCGGGCGCGGAGTCAGCCGGCGAGCGAGCAGCATGGAAAACGTTCTCCGGAAACTTGACCCATGGACCTGCCGGTTGTCAATGGTTCAATCTCTGGCTATCCGGACGTTATCGGGACGAAGAGCGGGCGCGACGACCGGGCGATCCGCATCCCTTGGGACAACGTTTGCCCATGGCGCACGGGGGCGTATGCTCCCTCCGGTTCGGGCGGGCCGAACCGGAGGGAGCCGGGAGACGGTGGCCGAAGTCACGTTGAAGGATGTCGCGCTGGCGTCGGGCTGCTCCATTGCCACGGTCTCCCGCGTCCTGGCCGGCACCCGTCCGGTCGGCGCCGAGACCGCACGCACCGTGCGCGCGGCGGCCGAGCGCCTGGGCTACCGGCCCAACCATGTGGCCCGCGCCCTGCGCAGCCGTTCCACCGGCACCGTCGGACTGGTGCTGCCGCAGATCACCAACCCGTTCTTCCCCTCCCTCGTCCGGGAGCTGGAGCACGCCCTGCACGCCGAGGGGCGGGCCGTCCTCCTCGCCGACTGCGACGACGACCCGGTGACCGAGGCGGCCCGGATCGGCGCGTTCCTGGGGCGGCAGGTCGACGCCCTGCTGCTGATACCGGTCGACGAGCGGCGCAGCCGGGAGGCGGTGGCCGGCGCGGCCGCCCGGGTGCCGCTGGTGCTCCTCGACCGCGGATGCGGCCCCGGTGTCGCCGACTCCGTCGCCGTCGACAACGCGGCCGGTATGGCCCTGGTACTCGATCACCTGGCGGCCACCGGCCGCCGTCGCCCCTGCTTCGTCGGTGCGGCCGGGACGGCGTCGGCGGCGGTCGAGCGGCGCGCGGCCTACGAGGCGGGCGCCGCGGCGCTGGACCCCGAGGCCCCCGGGCGCATCGCGCTCGGCGACTTCTCGGTGGAGTGGGGACGGGCCGCCGTCGACCGCCTCTGGCCGTCCCGCCCGGACGCCCTGATCTGTGCCAACGACCTGATCGCCGCCGGTGCGCTGCAACGTCTGCGGCAGCTGGGCGCGGACGTGCCCGGCGAGGTCGCCGTCACCGGCTTCGACGACATCCCGCTCGCGGGCCTCGCCGACCCCGCGCTGACCACCGTCCGCCAGCCCGTCGGCGAACTCGCCGCCGAGGCCGCCCGCCTGCTGAGCCGGGGCACCGCCGGCGGGGAGCAGGGGCCGCGGCACACGGTCCGGCTCGCCCCGCGGCTCGTCGTCCGGGACTCCGGCTGAGAATTGACGGGGCATCATGCCGGCGAGGGCCGGCTGTGCGTCACCGGCGGAGGGTGGGCCGTCACCTGCCACGACGGCGGGACGGGCCCGCCTCCGGCCGTCTTCGCCCCGTCAACTCCGGCGCCTCGCCCCCTGCGCCGGTCACTGCCGTGGACGGCTGCGTCAGGACGGCGGCGGCGGCGACGCACCGGTTACGATCGGCCCATTCGAGGCCGTTGTGCGTGGCCGCTGCCGGGAGGAAGAGATGGGCCTGTTCCGCCGAGGACCGAAGCGGGATCCCCGCGACCTGGCACGCGACGGGGAGTTCGGCTTCTTCTCCGAGCGCGAGGGCGGCGTCTTCAGATCGCAGGTCCGGCAGGCCTTCGCGGAACAGGGGCTCGAAGTCACCGCGTATGCGGGGGTGGTCACCGACGCCGCGGGCCGGCAGTTCGGCCTCGGCAACCTCGCCGCCGTGTGCCACCGCGACCGGCGCGGTGAGCGCAGCTGGCCCACGCTGATCCGCGACCACGTCGGCAAGGTGCTCCGCACGATGGACGGCCCGCAGCCCCTGGAGATCCTCAGCGAGGACGAGATCCGGGCCTGCCTCTACCCCCGGGTGGTCGCCCAGGAGACGCTGCCCGCCTCCGACTCCTTCCGCTACGGCCGCGCGCCGGCGCCGGGACTGCGGGAAGTGCTCGCCCTCGATCTGCCCGAGGCGGTGCAGATGCTGAGCGAGGACTCCCTGACCGAACTCGGCGATATGGCGGAGCTGCGCATCCGGGCGATGAACAATCTGCGCGCCCTGCCGGTCGAGGGGCACGAGACCGTGCGGCGCGGCGACGGCTCGGCGTTCGAGGTGCTGCTCGGCGACTCCTTCTTCACCGCGAGCCGGGTGCTGGTGCTGGACGAACTGGTGCAGCGGCTGATGGGCACCGGGCTCACCCCCGACGGGGCGCTGGTCGCGCTGCCGTTCCGCCACCAGCTGGCGTTCCACCGCATCCACGACGCACAGGTGATCCCGGCGTTGCAGGCCATGGCGCAGTTCGCGGCGGCCGGGCACGAGGACGCGGCGGGCGCCATCAGCCCCAGGGTCTTCTGGTGGCGCCGGGGCGTGATGACGCCGCTGAGCAGGCTGGACGGTGACGGGCTGCGGGTGGTGGCGGACGCGGACTTCCAGGCGATGCTGGAGCGGTTGGTGCAGGACGACGCCTGAGCGGCGGCGCCGCCGGCGAGGGCGCCCGGTACCTGCCGCCACCCGTGCAGCCCCTCGCCTCCACCCCATCCACAAGATTTTCTTGCGGAATTTTCACCTAGAGGGAACCCGGGACGCCTTTCAGCCGTTTTCCAGAGTGAGGCCCCACGCTCTCCCCCGTGTGTGGGGCCTCACTGCGTCTCCGGTCCCCCTTCCGGCCCGACCCGGCCCGGTCCGGCGTGACCGGCCCCGCTCGGCCGCCGTCGCCGCGACCGGCACGTCACTCGCCGAGCGCCGCGCGCTCCTCGTCGGTGAACAGCCGTGAGCGGATCAGGAAGCGCACGCCCTCCGGCGCCTCCAGGGAGAAGCCGCTGCCCCGCCCCGGTACGACGTCCACCGTCAGGTGGGTGTGCCGCCAGCGCTCGTACTGGTCCGCCGACATCCAGAACCCCACCGGTTCCGGCACGCCCTCCACGGTCAGCCGGGCCAGCAGCACATCCGACGACCCCGTACGGAACTCCCCGGCCGGGTAGCACATGGGGGCGCTGCCGTCGCAGCAGCCGCCGGACTGGTGGAACATCAGCGGGCCGTGCTGGGCGTGCAGCAGGCGCAGCAGCTCGGTCGCCGCGGCGCTCAGCGCGATACGCGAAGCGCCCTCCCGTACGGCGTCCCCGGTGGCCTCCGCCTGCCCCTCGCCGCCGCTCATCAAAGCCGCCCCGTTTCTGTCACGGAGGCGCTGACCTGCGGACTGTCGGTCTCTTGTCGGTACACGTGGGGATTCCTCTCTCGACCGGCCACAACGGATGGCGCTCCCGGCACGGCGGCGAACCGGCCGAACGGGCCGGATCGCCGTCACCGAGCCGCCACAGAGGCAGTACCCCAGTTAACTCCCTGCAACGTTGCGAGGTGGTTGCACACGAGCGCGGGCGGGTCGGATCAGGGGACCGCGCGTCGACGGGGCGGCGGTTCGCCACGAGCGGGGGGCGGGCCGGCCGGCGGGTCCGCAGGCCCGGCCGCCCAGCTCAGGCAACCGACCACCACCACCGAACGTCTCGAAAACCAGATGCACATGACGAGAGTTGAGCAAGTGGTGACGTTCGGACATTCCCGTGATGCATGCGGTGACGACTGGCCGTTGGTGGGGCGCGAACGCGAGCTCGCCACCCTCGACGCCGTGGCCGCCGAGGTCCTGTCCGGCCGGTCCCGCGTCGTACAGCTCGAAGGGTCTGCCGGGGTCGGCAAGACCGTCCTGCTGAGCACCTGGTGGGAACGGAACAAACAGTTCCGGGTGCTGCGGGCCCGCTGCCATCCGCTGGAGCGCGAATTCGCCTTCGGTGCGGTACGACAGCTGTTCAAGCCCCTGCTGGCGGCCGCCTCCGATACCGACCGCGCCCGCCTCCTGGAAGGGTCCGCAGCCGCGACCCTGCGGGCGCTGGACGACGCGGCCACCGGTCCGCTGCCGGAGGCCGCGGGCGCGACGGCGGCCACGCTGCGGGGACTCGACGCACTCGTCTCCCGGCTCTCCCGGCGGCAGCCCCTGCTCCTGGCGGTCGACGCCCTGCAGTGGATCGACCAGCCGTCCCTGCGATGGCTGGTGCACTTCATGGGGCGGTCGGACAGCCACCCCGTGCTGATCGCGGTGACCACCCGGAGCGCCGAGGCCAACCGGCTCGATCCGCTGTTCGCCGAGCTGGTCCGCCCCGCGGAATGCCACACCCTCGTCGTCGAGCCGCTCGACGTGGCCGGCGTGGGAGCGCTGGTGCGCACCCTCTGGGACGTGGCCGAGCCCGACGACGCCTTCTGCGCCGCCTGCCACGCCGCCACCGGCGGGCACCCGCTGTTCGTCCGCGCCCTGCTCCACCAGGCACAGCGCAGCGGGGTGCGGCCCACCGCGGCGTTCCGGGACCGGATCCCCACGGTCCTGCTGTCGACGCTCGCCGGGGAGATCGCGCACCGGCTCTGCCAGGCGTCCGGCGAGGTCGTGCGGCTGGCCCGGGCGCTGGCCTTCCTGGGCGACCGCAAGCCGCCCGAACTGCTCGCCGCGTACTGCGGGACGGGACGGGCGGTGGTGCTCTCCGCGGCCGGGGACCTGCGGTCGCTGGGCCTGCTGCGGGCGGACGGCGACCTCCGCTTCACCCATCCGGTCGTCCGCGACACGGTGCTCGGGATGCTGTCGCCCGAGGAACTCGGTGCCGGCCATGCGCGGGCCGCCCAGGTGTCCTGCCTCAGCGGACGTCCGGACGAGGAGGTCGCGGCCCATCTGCTGGCGGCCGGCCCCGTGCACGGCTCCTGGGTCCTGCCGGTGCTGCGCCGAGCCGCCACCGGGGCCCTGCACCGCGGTGCACCGGAAACGGCCGTGACCTATCTGCGCGCCGCGCTCGACCAGCCGCTGGACGGTGCCGAGCGCGCCCGAGTGCTCCTGGACCTGGGCACCGCGGCCAGCCACTACGATGCCGGGCTGGCCATCTCCTGCGTCACCAGCGCGTTGGAGGAGCTGACCGACGAGACGGCCCGCAGCGACGCCCTGGGCGTGCTGGCCTACTCCCTGCTCATGTCCCGCGGCTCCCGCACCGACCTGTCGAGCGTCGACCGGAAGATCGCGGCGCTGTGCGACCGGCGCACCGCGGACGCCGGGGCAGCCGACCGGGAACTGGCGCTGCGCATGGGGGCGCTGCGCTCGTGGATGGAGTTCGAGCGGCCGTCCGCCAGATGCCCGGCCCCGGCCCCGGCCTCCGACCCCGACCCGGACGACGACCTCGCCGACCGCACCGCCGGGGAACGCCAACTGCTCGCGATCCGTGCCTTTCGCGCCCTGCGGGCGGCCCTGCCCGCCCCTTACATCGCCGGCCTCGTCGAGCGTGCGTCCGTCCACCTGCCGGCGTTCTCCCACGACCTGTTCCCGCTGCACTACTTCGTCGCCCAGACGCTGCTGTACCTCGACGAGCTCGACACGGCCGACCGGCTCAACCGCCATCTCGCCCGGGAGGTCTCGGGCAAGGGCATGGAGCTGCTGGTCTCCTCCCTGATGGTCTATCAGGCGGGGCTGGCGCTGCGCCGCGGGAACGTCACCGAAGCCCTGGCCACCGCACAGACCGCCGCCGACCAGGCGTGCGCCGCCGGGCGGCTCCCGTACGCACTGAGCCTGGACACCATCAGGATCGATGCCCTCCTCGCCCGGGGCAGGACCGAGGCCGCCGAGCGGATCGCGCTCACGCACTCGGTGGCCGGACAGACCGAAGTGGCCTGGGAGCAGCCCCGGTTCCTGATGAGCCTGGCGGCCCTGCGGATCGCGCAGGGGGACCTGCGGGCGGGGCTCTCCCTGCTCCGCGAGTGCGGTCACCACTGCGAGGCCGCGGGGATGGTCACCCCCGCGATGGCACCCTGGCGCTCCCGCGCCGCGGCCGCCCATCTCGCCCTGGGCGACCCCGCATCGGCGCGCACGCTGGCCGAGCAGGAGCTCGACCTCGCCCGGCGCTGCCAGATCCCCCGCGCCCTCGGGATGGCGCTGCGGGCGACGGGGGCGGCCACCGGTGGACCCCGGGGGCTGGACATGCTGGCCGAGGCCGTCCACGTCCTCGCCCCCGCACCCGCCCGCCTCGAACTCGCCCGCGCGCTGGACGACTTCGGATTCGCCCTGCTGCACCGGGACGACAAGCGGGGCGCCCGCCGGGCGCTGCGCCGCGGCCTGGACCTCGCCGTGGAGTGCGGTGCCACGGTGCTCGCCGCGCGTCTGGAGGAGCGGCTGCACCTCGCCGGGGGGCGGGTCGGCAGAGCCGGGACGGCGGGGCCCGGGGCGCTGACCGCGGGGGAGGAACGCGTCTGCACGCTGGCGGCACAGGGATACAGCAACAAACAGATCGCCGAACTCCTCGTCGTCACCCTGCGGACCGTGGAGACCCATCTGACCGGCGCCTACCGCAAGCTCGGGATCGCGGGGCGCCCGTACCTCGCCGCGGCCATGGCGGCTGCGGAGAGGTCTCGTGGGGGGAGCGGCACGGCGGAGGCCAGGGGGAACGGCGCGGTGGCGTCCAAGGGGCGCGGTCCGGCGCAGGCCGGCGGGAGGGGCCGCACGGCGGAGTCCTGACGTGCGGCCCGCGGGGTGAGCCGCGTCTCACCGGGGCGGTGCCCACTTGTCTATGCAACAAGTTGCATAGAAGGATCGGGGCATGGCGCTCGACCACGCGATCCTCGTCTCCCTGCTGGAGAAGCCGGGCTCCGGCTATGAGCTGGCCCGGCGGTTCGAGCGGTCCATCGGATACTTCTGGACCGCCACCCACCAGCAGATCTACCGCGTCCTGAAGCGGATGGAGAGCGACGGCTGGATCGACGTCCGCGAGGTGCCGCAGCAGGCCCGGCCGGACAAGAAGGAGTACTCCGTCGCCGCGCCGGGCCGGGCCGCGCTCTCCGCGTGGCTGCACGAGCCGATCGAGCCCGAGAGCGTCCGCCACGACCTCGCCGTGAAGATCCGCGGCGCGGCGTTCGACGATCCGGCCGCGCTGATCCGCGAGGTCGAGCGGCACCACCGGGCGCACACCGACCGGCTCGCGCACTATCTCGCCGGAGAGCGGCGGGACTTCACCGGTCCCCAGGCGCCCGCCACGCCCGACGCGGGGCAAGAGCTCCAGCACGTCGTGCTGCGCGGCGGCATCGCCTACGAGCGGATGACCCTCGCCTGGCTCGACGACGTGCTCGCCACCCTCCACCGGCTCGCCGCGCGCCACCCGAGCGGCCCCGAGCGCTGAACCGGCACCCACGACCCGGGCCCCGCCGTCCACCGGCACGCCCGGAAACCGTCCGTCACGACCCTCGACCCCCGATCCGGAAAGGCGACCCGCCATGGCCGACCAGCTCCTGTTCAACCCCCGCACCTACGACCCGGCGCACTTCGACCCCGAGACCCGCCGGCTGCTGCGCGCCACCGTCGACTGGTTCGAGGCGCGCGGCAAGCGCCGGCTGATCGAGGACTACCGCTCCCGCGCCTGGCTGGCGGAGTTCCTGGAGTTCTCCGCCAAGGAAGGGCTGTTCGCCACCTTCCTCACCCCGGCCTCCGCCGCCGACGGGCAGCCGGACAAGCGCTGGGACACCGCCCGGATCGCCGCCCTCAACGAGATATTCGGCTTCTACGGCCTCGACTACTGGTACGCCTGGCAGGTCACCATCCTGGGCCTCGGCCCGGTCTGGCAGAGCGACAACGCCACCGTCCGCGCCCGCGCGGCCGAACTCCTCTCCCAGGGCGAGGTGTTCGCCTTCGGCCTGTCCGAGAAGGCCCACGGCGCCGACATCTACTCCACCGACATGCTGCTGGAGCCCGACGGCGACGGCGGCTTCCGCGCCACCGGCTCCAAGTACTACATCGGCAACGGCAACGCCGCCGGCCTGGTCTCCGTCTTCGGCCGCCGTACCGACATCGAGGGCCCCGACGGCTATGTCTTCTTCGCCGCCGACAGCCGCCACTCCGCGTACCACCTCGTGAAGAACGTCGTCGACTCCTCGAAGTACGTCAGCGAGTTCCGCCTGGAGGACTACCCGGTCGGCGCGGACGACATCCTGCACACCGGCCGTGCCGCCTTCGACGCCGCCCTCAACACCGTCAACGTCGGCAAGTTCAACCTCTGCACCGGCGCCATCGGCATCTGCGAGCACGCGATGTACGAGGCCGTCACCCACGCCCAGAACCGCATCCTCTACGGCCGCCCCGTCACCGCCTTCCCGCATGTGCGCCGCGAGCTGACCGACGCCTACGTCCGCCTCGTCGGCATGAAGCTCTTCAGCGACCGCGCCGTCGACTACTTCCGCTCGGCCGGTCCCGACGACCGCCGCTACCTCCTCTTCAACCCCATGACGAAGATGAAGGTGACCACCGAGGGCGAGAAGGTCATCGACCTGATGTGGGACGTCATCGCGGCCAAGGGCTTCGAGAAGGACACCTACTTCTCCCAGGCCGCCACCGAGATCCGCGGCCTGCCGAAGCTGGAGGGCACGGTCCACGTCAACCTCGCCCTGATCCTCAAGTTCATGGGCAACCACCTGTTCAACCCGGCCGAGTACGACGAGGTGCCCACCCGCCTCGACGCGGCCGACGACGCGTTCCTCTTCCGGCAGGGACCGGCCCGCGGCCTGGGCGCCATCCGCTTCCACGACTGGCGCGCCGCCTTCGACGCCTACGCCGAGGTGCCCAACGTCGCCCGCTTCCGGGAGCAGGCCGACGCCCTCTGCGAGTTCGTCACGACCGCCGCTCCCGACGAGGCGCAGAGCCGCGACCTCGACCTGCTGCTCGCCGTCGGCCAGCTGTTCGCGCTGGTCGTGCACGGCCAGCTGATCCTGGAGCAGGCCCGCCTGACCGGTCTCGACGCCGACGTGCTCGACGAGCTGTTCGCCGTCCTCGTCCGCGACTACTCCGCCCACGCCGTGGAGCTGCACGGCAAGGATTCGGCCACCGCGGAGCAGCAGAGCTGGGCGCTGGGCGCGGTCCGCCGTCCGGTCGTCGACGAGGCCCGCTCGGCCCGCGTCTGGGAGCGCGTCGAGGCGCTGGCCGGGGCGTACGAGATGGCGCCGTAACCCCGCAGCCCCCGTCGGCCGCACTGCGGAGCGGCGGGCCCGGCCGGCACCCACGGGTCCCGGCCGGGCCCGCCGCTCCTGCCATAGGAGCACGGGTGGCCTGATCCCGTAGGCTCGACGGATGGCGAAATACTTCGATGTGCACCCCGACAATCCGCAGCGGCGCACCATCAGCACGGTGGCCGAGAGCATCCGCTCCGGTGCGCTCATCGCGTACCCGACCGACTCCTGTTTCGCACTGGGATGCCAGCTGGGCAGCCGCGACGGCATCGACCGCATCCGGTCGATCCGCAACCTCGACGATCGTCACCACTTCACCCTGGTGTGCCAGAACTTCGCGCAGCTGGGCCAGTTCGTGCACGTCGACAACGATGTGTTCCGCGCGGTGAAGGCGGCGACGCCCGGCAGCTACACCTTCATCCTGCCCGCGACGAAGGAGGTGCCGCGCCAGCTGCTGCACCCGAAGAAGAAGACCGTCGGCGTCCGGATCCCGGACCATGGCGTCACCCAGGCCCTGCTCGCGGAGCTCGGTGAGCCGCTGCTCTCCAGCACCCTGCTGCTGCCCGACGAGGAGGAGCCGATGACCCAGGGGTGGGAGATCAAGGAGCGGCTCGACCATGTGGTGGACGCGGTGATCGACTCGGGCGACTGCGGCACCGAGCCGACCACCGTCATCGACTTCTCCGGCGACGGCGTCGAGATCGTTCGCCGCGGCGCGGGTGACCCCGCCCGGTTCGAGTAGCCGGGCCGGGGCGCCACAACCGCCGGCACCGGCCGAGGCTCGGTGCCGGCCCCGCTCCGGTACCGGTCCCGGCCGGACCGGCTCGGTCGGAGGTCGGCACCGGCTCGATGACCCGGCCCGAGGAGGACGCCCGGGCGGCCTCCTCGACGTCCTCGAAGCGGAATGCGGTGACGAGCTTCTCCACCGGGAGCCTGCCCTGCCGGTGCAGCGGACGAGGCGGGGGACGAACGCGGCGGGCACGGCGTCCCCTTCGCCCACTCCCCGGACGCCGATCCCCTCGGTCAGCACCGTCATGATGTCGAACTCCACCCCCGCCCCGATCCCGACCGGCGCCGGCGTGCCCTGCCGGCGCAGTGCGGCCGTCCGGGACCTCACGGGTGGCGGCACGCAGCACGCCCTCGCCACCACCGGTCAGCCGGCCGTCCTCTCCGAGGCCATCGCGCCCCACGCGGCCGGCGCCGAAGACCGTCACGGACCCGGTGCCCCGACCCCGGGTCTTCTCGGCCCGGAGCTGTTCCCGCGACAGCGGGACTCCGCGTCCCCCTCGGCCGCACCGGCCCACCGGCCCACCTGTCCACCTGTCCACCGGTCCACCGGTCCCGGGCCGGGCAGCTGCGAGCGCGGTCGGGCAGCCGTCCCGCGCGCCCTTGCCGCTCTGCCCCTCCGGCCCCCTGTTGCGCCAAGTGCCCGAAAATCAGGTGGAGTCGGGTAAGGCGGCATATGGCACTATTCCCTGGCGAACATCCATACGGCCGGGCGGGATCGCTTCGGGCCGGAATTCCTTGGAGAGAACCATGCGACGTGCTGCCTTCCTCGCGCTGGGCGCGGCGATGCTGTTAAGTGCCGGATGTTCAGGGGCCGTTGAAGGCGAGCCCCAGTACCAGGCGGAGGATGCGGCGGCGGAGTCCGCCGGACATGAGAAGGCCGTACGGGCAGCCGTGGCCGCGACGAGCCGCGACGCTGCCCGGCTCGACGAGAAGATCACCCTGGGCGGCCGGGGCGAGACGTACTCCCTCGCCGTGCGAGGGCGCTTCGACCTGGCGCGGCACACCGGTCGGCTCACGGTGAACCTGCCGGGAGGGGCGGTCGATCAGGTGGAGGAGATCTTCACCGGCGGCACGGTCTACCTGCGGGGCGTTCCGGCGGCCGCCGGCAAGTGGGCGGCGATCGACCGTGACGACACCGAAACCCACTATCTGCTGCGCTCGCCGGTGAACGACCCCGAGCACCTGCTGCGCCAGGTGGCCGCGATGCGGTACGTCGCGAAGGCCGGGGAGGAGAAGATCGACGGCGTCACCGCCGTGCACTACCGCGGCGTCCTCGACTACTCCACGATCACGCTCCGGATGTCGCCGGAGACCCGCACCAAGGCCGCCCAGATGCGGGAGTCCCTCGGAGGGACCTTCCCGGTCCACGCCGATGCGTGGGTCGACGGGCGGCAACGCCTCGTGCGCGCCCGGCTGTCCTTCGGCAATGCCGGTATCGAGGTGACGAACACCCTCACCCTCTCGGCCCCCGGTGCTCCGGTGGAAGCCGATGCTCCCGCAGCTCGCGGCGTGGTCCGGACGCGCACGGTGAGCGGAGTGCTCCTCGGGTAGCGCCCCTCCCGCACGGGGGCCGTCCCGCCCCCCGCGACTTCCGGTCGTCGCGGCCCGGCCCCACGACGCCCCGCCCGGAAGCCACCCTCCCCAGATGCGCACCTACAGGTGCGCAACCATGGGTGCGCACCTGTCGTGTCACCCATGCGGCTGCCTCCCCCAGATCTTCAGGTACGCCGCGCGGTAGCCGGGCGGGTCCCAGGTCGTGGCGCCGCGGCTGTTGGCGGCCGTGGAGATGTGGACGGGGGCGACGTAGCCACTGGCCGGTTGGTGGGAGAAGGCGCGGTTGAACTCGTCGAGGATCTGCCAGCCCTGTTGGGAGAAGGGCTCGGGGACGGTGGCCGCCTGGAACTGCCTGCTGTTGATGCGCTGGAAGGCGGACGGGTCGCCGTCGCCGGCGCCGATGTTGAACGGGGCGCCGCCGCCCTTCCTGCGGGCCGCGCGCAGGGCCGGGGCGGCGTCGGCGAAGTAGACGTCGTTGATGGCGACGGAGTGGGTCCAGCGGTCCCGGAAGCGGGAGAGCAGCGAGGAGACCTCCTGGGGAGTGCGGCTGCTGGTGTCGGGGATCGGGATGTTCTCCTCCGCCAGCAGCCGCACGCCCGGACAGGTGGCCAGTTGCTTCTTGATCAGTTCGGATTTGTGCCGGGCGAACGGGATCGAGGCATCGGTGAACACGACGACTCCCGCATGGCCGCGGGAGTGGGCGATGACCCAGTCCGCGCTGACCTTCGCGACGTCCCGGACCCGGGTGGTGACGTTGCTGAAGAGTTCCGGGTCCTTGCTCGGGCCGGGGGCGTCGACCGCGTGCCAGCCGACGAGCGGGATGTGGTCCGCGCGGGCCTTGGCGACCTGCTGCGACGTCAGGCGCGGGTCGAAGCCGCCGATGACGATGCCCGAGGGCTTCAGGGCGATGGCCTGGCTGAAGGCCGCCTGGATACCGGCGGGAGTGCCCTGCCCGTCGATCACCCGCACGCGCCAGCCGATGGCCTTCGCGGCTTCCTGTACGCCCTTGGCGGCTCCCGCGACGCCGGGGTTGGTCATGGTCTGCGCGACGTAGACGATTCTTCCGCCGGCGACCGCCCGGGGCCCGCTCGTCGGGCCGTCCCAGGTGGTGCGGGGCTGCTCGGCCCGTGCGACGGCAGCCCGGGCCCGGGCCAGGACGGCGGGACAGCCGGACGACGCCGGGCCCGGCGAGGAGGACGCGGCCCCCGACGAGGCGCCGCGTTCGCAGCCGACGAGGCAGGCTGCCGCCATCGCGATGACGACGGCGCCGCCCAGGACGGCCCTGCGCCGCGCGCGTACGGGCGCTCCTTGCGGAGGGACGGCACGAGGGGGAGGGCCGGGGATCATGAGCCGGCGTGGACCGCGTCGTGCCGGGCCCGGGGCGGGTTCGTCCGCCGTCGGCGCAGCTGGCGGCGGGCCGCATAGCCGGCCATGCCGACGGCGAGCAGCAGGGTGGCGCCGTTGAACAGCGGGGTGACCCAGAACTGGGCGCCGAGCTGGCCGATCCCGGCGAGGCCGATGGCGAGCACGACGACGGCGACCAGCGTGCCCAGGGCGTTGGGGCGGCCGGGCCTGATCGCGGTGGACCCGAGCAGCGCACCGACGAAAGCGGGCAGCAGATAGTCCAGGCCGACGCTGGGGTTGCCGATCCGCTGCTGCGCGGCGAGCAGGACCCCGGCGGCACCGACGACCAGCCCCGATCCGGCGAACGCATGGACGACGTAGCGCCGGATGGGGATGCCCACCAGCTCGGCGGCGCGGGGGTTGGCGCCGATGACGTACAGGTACCGGCCGAGCGGCAGCCGCTCCAGGAGCAGCCACAGGACGGCGGTCAGCGCGAGGACGTAGAACGCCGAGACCGGCAGGCCGAGGAACCGGGAGTCGTAGAGGTCGGTGAAGGGCGCCGGCAGGCCGTGCGGACCGGGGACGATCCGGGCGCCGTTGGTGATCCAGCCGGTGAGGGCGTACAGAATGCTGCCGGTGCCGAGCGTGGCGATGAAGGAGTCGATCCGCGCGAATTCCACGACCACCCCGTTGAAGACGCCGACGACCGCCCCGCCGAGGACCACCACCAGGCAGGCAAGGGGCCAGGGCCACGCTTCGACGGCGATCAGCCGCATCGTCATGACGTGCGCGAGGCCGAGCCCGTAGCCGATGGACAGGTCGAAGTTGCCGGTGACGATGGGGATCATGGCGCCGAGGGCGAGGAGCGCGGGGATCGACTGGTTGGAGAGGATCTCCGAGATGTTGTCCAGGGTGGGAAAGGTGCCCGGCAGGGCGAGGGAGAAGGCCAGGAAGAGCAGGGCGGCCAGGGCCAGGAGGCCGTAGGCGCCCAGGAGGTGCCCGGACCGGCGGCCCAGCAGGGGACGGAGGGAGCGGGTCATGGCTCCACCGTCCCGGTGAGCGCGGTCATCGCCGAGGAGGCACGGGCGAGTTCGGCGACCGTGAGGGCCGCGCCGCTCAGCTCGGCCGTCGCCGCCCCGCGGACGAACACCAGGGCGCGGTGGCACACCCGGGCGACCTCCTCGAAGTCGGTGGAGAGGAGCAGGACGGCGAGGCCGTCGGCCAGTGCGTCCCGGAGCAGGCGGTAGAGCGCCGTCTTGGCGCCGACGTCCACCCCGGCGGTCGGCTCTTCGAGGATCAGCAGGCGCCGGTTCGCCCGGAGCCACCGGCCGACCATGACCTTCTGCTGGTTCCCGCCGGACAGGGTGGCGATCGGCGCCTCGGTGTCCCGGGGCGACACCGCGAACCGCTCCAGCAGGTCCGCCGCCTCGGCGCGCTCGCGGCGGGGGGAGAGCAGGCGCCAGGACGGCACCCCGCTCGCCCGGGGGTTGGCCAGGAAGTTCTCCCGTACCGTCAGTTCGGCGGCGCAGCCCTCCTCCTGACGGTCGCTGCTGACGAAGCCGACGCCGGAGCGGACGGCGGCCGTGACCGTGTGCGGGGCGTACGGCCGGCCGTCGAGCAGCGCCCGCCCGCCGGTGAGCGGCCCGGCGCCGGCGAGGGCGCGGCCCAGTTCCCGGTGTCCCGCGCCGGTGAGGCCCACCATGCCGAGGATCTCCCCGGCGCGCAGCTCCAGGCTGACCGGCGCCGTGTTCCCGGTCCGGACGCGGTCGAGGACCAGTACGGGCGGACCCGTCGCGGGGGCGAACCGGTAGCCGCCCGGTTCGCGGCCCACGATGTCGCGCACCAGGCGGGCCGGGGGGTAGCCGGCGACCCGGCCCTGACTGATGAGACGTCCGTCCCGCAGGACGGCGAAGGTGTCCGCGACCTTGTACACCTCGTCGATCCGGTGGGTGACGTGGACGATGGCGCGCCCCTGGTCGCGCAGGGTGTGCAGGACGTCGAACAGCCGGGCGCAGTCCGCTGCCGGGAGGCTGGCGGTCGGCTCGTCGAGCACGAGGACGTCGGCCCGGGTGGACAGGGCGCGGGCGAGGGCCACCAGGGAGCGTTCGGCGCGCGGGAGGCCGGCGACCGGGGCATCCGGGTCGAGATGCGCGGCGACGATGTCCAGGGCCGCGGTGCCCTGCCCGCGGACCATCCGCCGGGACAGCAGCCCCGCGCGGCGCGGGTAGCCGGCACCCAGGGCGATGTTCTCGGCGACCGTCATCCAGTCCACCAGGCCCAGGTCCTGGTGGATGAAGGACAGGGTGCGGGAGGCCGCCTCGGTGCCGAGCGGGTGCCCGGCGACGCTCACCTCGCCCTCGTCCGCGTGGTGGACGCCCGCGAGCACCTTGATCAGGGTGGACTTCCCGGCACCGTTGGGGCCGAGCAGGGCGAGGACACGGCCGGCGTGGATGTCGAGGTCGACGCGGTCCAGCGCGACGGTGCCGCCGAACCGCTTGCTGAGGCCGTGCACCCGGACCAGGGGCTGCGGGGCACGGCGCGGGGGAGGGGGGCGGTCAGGAGCGTCGTGCACGGACTTCTCCGGAGGTCGGCCTCTTGGTCCTGCTGGGTTCGTCCCGACTGACGGGCACTGCGGGGGCGCTTCCCGGCGGCCGGGGCGGCGCGCCCGCTGGTCCGGTGGCGCGCCACCCGTACCGGTTACCGCACGTGCGTCATGCTACGTCCCGCTTCGTCCGAGATGCCGCAGGGGCCGTCAGAGGGCGGGGATGTCGTCGAAATACGCCGCGGCCGCGTCGGGCCCGCCCGCGGGCGCCCCCAGGGCGCACTCGGCCCAGATGACCTTGCCGCCGGAGGTGTAGCGGGTGCCCCACGCCTGGGCGAGTTGGGCGACGAGGAAGAGGCCGCGCCCGCCCTCGTCGGTGGTGGCCGCATGGCGCAGATGCGGGGCGGTGCTGCCGGCGTCGGACACCTCGCAGATCAGCGTGCGGTCGTGGAGCAGGCGCACCTGGATGGGGGCGGCGCCGTAGCGGATGGCGTTCGTGACCAGCTCGCTGAGCAGCAGCTCGGTGGCGAAGACGACGTCGTGCAGTCCCCAATCGGCCAGTTGGCGGGTCACGGCGGCGCGGACGCCGGAGACGAGCGCAGGGTCGGCGGGCAGGTCCCAGGTGGCGATCCGTTGGGGGTCCAGGGCGTGGGTACGGGCGACGAGCAGCGCGATGTCGTCGGCGGGATGCTCCGGCACCACGGCCCGGACCACCGCCTCACAGGTCTCCTCGGGCGGACGGGCCGCGTGTGCCAGGGCGCCGCGCAGCTGGTCGAGGGCCGTATCGACGTCGCGGTGCCGGCCCCCGATGAGCCCGTCGGTGTACAGAACGAGCCGGCTGCCCTCGGGGAGGGTGAACTCGGCCGTCTCGAAGGGCAGTCCGCCCAGGCCCAGCGGCGGTCCGGCGGGGAGCTCGGGGAAGGTGACGGTGCCGTCGGGGCGGACCAGCGCGGGCGGCGGGTGGCCGGCCCGGGCCATCACACACTGCTGGGTGGTCGGGTCGTAGATGACGTACAGGCAGGTGGCGCCGATGATGCCGGTGCTGCCCGCGGTGTCCTCGGTGCCCTCGTCCCGGTCGAGGCGGCCCACGAGATTGTCGAGATGGGTGAGGACTTCGTCCGGGCCGAAGTCGAGTTCGGCGAAGTTGCGCGCGGCCGTGCGCAGCCGGCCCATGGTGGCGGCGGCGTGCACGCCATGGCCGACGACGTCCCCGACGACGAGGGCGACACGGGTTCCCGAGAGGGGGATGACGTCGAACCAGTCGCCGCCGACCCGCGACTCGGCGGGCATATAGCGGTGGGCGACCTCGACGGCGTTCTGCTCGGGGATGCTCTGCGGCAGCAGGCTCCGCTGCAGCGCGAGGACCATGGCGTGTTCGCGGGTGAAACGGCGGGCGTTGTCGATGCAGATCGCGGCGCGGGTGCCGAGTTCCTGCGCCAGCGAACGGTCGTCGTCCCCGAACGGCGCGGGGTCCCGCGAACGGTAGAAGCTCGCCGTGCCCAGGGCGATGCCGCGGGCCAGGAGGGGCACGGCGATCAGCGAGTGGATGTGGTGGTCGAGGAGCCGCCGGGCGTGCGCGGGATCCTGGGCGATCCAGCCGCCGGCCGTCCTCAGGTCCGGTTCGAGCACGGGCTGCCCGTCGGCCAGGCAGCGGAGCTGGGGCGTGCTGGGGCGCAGGTCGACTTGCTCACCGGCAGGGTAGAAGGGGCAGTCGTCGCGGATCCCGTGGACCACCGTGCGGTGGAGGCCGGCGCGCGGATCGGTCGGCTCCTCGCCGCGCAGCACGGCCTCCGGAAGGTCGATGGTGACGTAGTCGGCCAGCCGCGGGACGGCCATCTCGGCGAGCTCCCGGGCGGTGCGGCTCACGTCCAGTGTGGTGCCGATGCGGGTGCTGGCCTCGGTCAGCAGCTCCAGCCGCCGCCGGGCCGCCACCGCGTACGTGCCCACCCCCGGCTCGCCGATCAGCACCAGCCCGCCCGCCGCCCCGGCGGCGGGCTGACCGGCGGCGCCGAGCGCATCGGGCGGACGCACCGACGTGGCCGGCCGCTCCGGTTCGCCGCCGGGAAGGGGACCGGGCGGCGGGGCGGGGGCGAGCATCAGCGGGGCCGGCGGGCCGGGGGCGGCGCCCGCCGTGGTGAGGACGGCGAGGTGCTGGTGCGGGGAAGGGAGGACGGCCTCGATGACGACGCCCTCCACCCCGGAGGGACTGGTCACCGGGCGGCTCAGCAAGGTGATCCGCCGCCCGCCGGGCAGGGGGACCTCGACGGCGGCCCGCTGCGCCGAGGAGATCAGTTCGGTGGCCCGCTCCTTGAGGATCATCTCGTCACGCCAGTCCAGGCCGCTCTCGGCGAGCCCGCCCGGCTGCCCGTCGGCCGTCGTGTCGCCGGCCGGGGCGCCGCTCCTGGCATCGAGGTACGCCTGTAGCAGGGCACGCTCCCGCGTCGAACTCTGCTCCAGGAGCCGTCGTTCGATGGCGCCGGCCGCCCTGCTGATCACGTGGTTCAGCGCCGCATCCGCGTCGGTGGGCGGAAAGCCGAAGCACAGGACGCCCTCGATGCGTCCGCTGAGCGGGTCCCGGACGGGAACGGCCGCACACGCATTGGCCTGGGAGCGTTCGGCGAAGTGCTCGGCGCCGTACACATTGATCAGCTGCCGCTCCGCGAGGGCCAGACCGATCCCGTTGGTGCCCGCGAACTCCTCGGCGAACACGAACCCCGGGACGCTCTGGATCGCTGCCAGGTGCCTGACCAGCGAGGTGTCGCCGAACCGCCGTTGCAGCACGGCCCCGTGCCCGTCGGCGAGGGACACGTTCATGTTCCGGCCCGCGAACCTGGCCTGCAGCCGGTCCAGTACGGGGGTGGCGGCGCGCACGAGGCGGCCGTCCAGATCGATGTCCGGACGGTAGGGAAGCTCGCAGCCCTCCGGCGCGAGGCCCAGGGACCGCGAACGCTGCCAGGAATTCAGGATCGGGCTGCGTACGGTCCCCTCGACCGTCCCCCCGCGCAGGAACTCTTCACGGGCGCGCGCGGGGCCGATGTCCGCTCCCACGAGCCCCATCCCGATCACTTCCCACATCGGTACGTGCTGCTGTGGCCGCCCGTACGTCGGAGCAGCCGCACCCTTCGGTCACTCGGCAGTGCAGCCGCACCATGCCGTCTCATTGTAGATCTTTGCCCATATAACGGTACTGATCGTGAGCGGCGGAGAGGGCCTGGGGCACACGCCGTCACACAAGGTCACAGAAGGTCGGCGACTCGCCCGCGGCCGTCCGGGGCCCGCCGACCGCCCCGCCCCGACCGCCCGTTCACAGCACCGCCACCGGGTCGACCGGCGAGCCCGTGCCACCCGGAATGTCCAGCGGCGCCACCACGAGGAGGAACGCAAAGCGCCCCGTCTCCGCGGCGGCGACCGAGAGCGCTTCGAGATCGAGATTGTCCAGCAGCGGCACCCCCATCGCCGCGAGGGCGAGCGCATGGACCGGGGAATGCAGACCGTCCACCGGCGAGGGCCGTACGTCGCTGTCGCCGTCCGCGCCGAGCAGGGCGATCCCCCGCTCGGCCAGCAGCGGCACGGCATCCACGTGGAAGCCCGCGCTCGCCGCTCCGGGATCCCAGGCACCGACCTCGCGGCGCCGGCGGACGCTGCCGGACCGCAGCAGCACCGCATCGCCCTCGCCGATCGTCACACCGAGTGCCCGCTCGGCGGACGCGATGTCCCCGGCGTGCACGGCCCGTCCCGGCTCCAGCCAGCCGCACCCCGCAACGGCGGGCAGGTCCAGCAGCACGCCCCGGGTCACCAGGGGACCCAGCGCCGACACGGCACCGAAGCGGGCCCCTCCGGCGTCGATCCACTCGCGCGCGGGACGGCCGTCGTAGAGCTGCCCGCGGTAGGCGGCGTGGGACAGCGCGTCCAGATGAGTGACGGCCTTGCCGTGGTAGTCGACGCCGATGAAGTCCTTGTGCGTGGCGGGTTCCGGGGGATCGACGTCGCCGAGGTCGGACATGTAGTGGAGAGCGGGCCTGGGGTTGTCCGGTCCGGCGGCCGTGCTCCAGGGGCGCCCCAGGGCGACGGCCGTTCCCGACCGGACCAGGGCGGTGGCCCGCCGCACGTGCTCCGGGGTCACCCGGTTCCAGGCGCCGCGGTCGGCGGGGACCCAGCGGCCCCAGGTGCGTACCTGCGCGAAGAGCGCGTCGAACTCCCGGCGGGAGACGGCGGGCCCGTTGCCCGTGCCGGTCGGCGGGGGCGTCGGCGCCCCGCCGCGGCCGCCGGTCATCCGCGCGGCCCCGGGTCGGAGGGGAAGGGCTGGGTGCGGGCGATGAGCAGGGCGACGTCGTCCGGGTCGTCGGGGCGCCGCAGGTCGCGCAGGAGCCGGTCGCAGGTCTCCTCCAGGGAGCTGTCGGGTGCGTCGAGCAGGCGGCGCAGGGTGTCGAGCCGCTCGTCGATGGGGTGGTGGCGGGTCTCCACCAACCCGTCGGTGTACAGCACCAGTTGGTCTCCGGGGTCCAGGCGGAAGGTGGTGGTCTCGAAGGGGACCCCGCCGACTCCGAGGGGCGTGCCGGTGGGCAGGTCGAGGAGTTCGGGGTGCTTGCCGCTGCGCACCAGGACGGGCGGCAGGTGTCCGGCGGTGGCGATGTGGCACGCGGCGCGGTACGGGTCGTAGATGGCGTAGACGCAGGTGGCGATGTAGTGCTCCAGCCCCGAGGTGATCTTGTCGAGGTGCTGGAGGACCTGCGCGGGTTCGAGATCGAGGTCGGCGAAGGCGCTGGTGGCGGTGCGCAGCCGGCCCATGGTGGCGGCGGCGTCGATACCGCTGCCCATGACGTCGCCCACGACGAGCGCGGTCTTGTCGCCGTCGAGCGGGAGGACGTCGTACCAGTCGCCGCCGATCTCGTACGTGGCTTGGGCGGGCCGGTAACGGGAGGCGATCTGCAGCCCGGGCAGGCGGGGCGGATGGTCGGGGAGCAGGCTGCGCTGCAGGGTCTCGGCGGCGTTGCGCACGCTCTGGTGCCAGCGTGCGTTGTCGATGCAGACCGCGGCGCGGGAGGCCAGTTCGACGGCGAGGGCGAGGTCGTCCTCGTCGAAGGGCAGGGGGGTGCGGGCGCGGGTGAGCCCCAAACAGCCCAGGATCTGACCGCGGGCGATGAGCGGCGCCAGCAGATAGGAGTGCACCCCGGCACGGGCCAGCAACGTGGCGGCGTGGCCGTCGCGGGCGATGCGCGCCAGGTCGTCGTCGTCCGTGTGGGAGACCAGGATCGGGCGGCCGGTGCGTACGCACTGGGTGGCCAGCCGGTCCGCCTCGTAGGCGGCGGTCTGGCCCGGAGGGTCGGCGGCCTGGAGGGCTTCGGTGGGGTAGGCGCCCTTCACCGCGAGGGCACGGAAGACCGCGGGACCCTCGTCACGGGCCGGGCGGTGCGCGCCCAGGATGGAGTCGAGCACATCGACCGTGGCCACGTCGGCGAGTTCGGGAACGGTGACCTCGGCCAGCTCCCGCGCGGTCTGTTCCACCTCCAGCGTCGTACCGATACGCGCCGAGCCGTCCGCGATCAGGGCCAGCCGCCGCCGGGCCTCACTGGCCTCCATGGCCGCCTGGTACCGGTCGGTGACGTCCACCACGAGGTCGGCCACCCCCAGGATGCGCCCCTGCGGGTCCTCCAGCCGGTACAGCGAGATGGACCAGGCGCGCTGCTGGTCGGGGTCGGAGGGGCTGCGGCCGACGACGGTGGCCTGGTCGACCATGGGGACGCCCGTCTCCAGGACCTGCCGCATCGCGGTCTCCGGCACCTCGAACTTCGAGGCGCTCATGATCTCGCGGTAGTGCCGGCCGAGGTGGTCCTTGGCGGGGATGCCGTGCATCCGTTCCAGGGCGGGGTTGACGGCCGCATAGCGCAGCTCGGTGTCGAGGATGGCCACCCCGATGGGGGACTGGGAGATCAGCCGGGTGGACAGGGCCACATCCCGCTCCACCTCGCGGAGCGTCGGCGAGTCGGTGGCGAGTCCGAGGGCGTAGAAATCGCCGCGGTCGTCCAGCAGCCGCATGTTGCGCAGCTCCACCAGCCGTGCGCTGCCGTCCTTGTGGCGGACGGGGAAGGTGCCGCCCCAGCTCCGGCCGGTCTGCATGACCTCGGCGAACTTCTCGATCACCAGGTCCCAGTGCTCCTGGTGGATGAGCAGCGGCGCGGCGTACTGCCCGAGGGCCTCCTCCGCGGAGTAGCCGTACAGATCCGCGGCCTGCGGACTCCACAGGACGATCCGTCCCTCGGCGTCCACCAGCACCGCGGCGACGGCGAGGAGGTCCATCAGCCCGCTCGGCTGCGACGACTTGCCCTCCGGATCACCGGCGCCGGCCACGCGCTCCTCGTCTGCGCTCACCCCGGCACTCCTTCCGTCCGCCGGACCACATGGGCGGTGTGCCGCACTCCGTTCCGTGGCCCGACCCGCCCACGTGTCTCGCTGTGGCCTGCCCCTGGCAGGTGAGTGCTGTGGCTTCCATCGTCCCCCCTGATCGTCCGCCCGCATACTCGTCGCCGCCGGGCCCGGGCCCGGCGGCCCGGCCCGGCACACACCGGCCGGCCCCGCAGAGAGACGAAGGGGTACGCGGCGATACGCAGGGATACGCAGGGCCTTCCCGGAGGCGGCGGACTTCTGAAACGTCGCCCCGGAGGCCGGGAAGACATTCACGACCCGGAAATCATCGAGGAATGCAGACGCCCCCCGAACTGCCGCCTTCGCGAGCTGAGGGCATCACCAGAAGTTGCCCGACCGCACAGCAAGGCGCAAAGTTGAGGGAAACTTATGCGAGATCGGAGCGCGCCGTGGTCGTTCTGGGAGTCATTCTTCTCGTCATCGGATTCCTGACCGGTATTTCGATTCTGTGGACCGTCGGAATCATTCTCGCCGTGATCGGCGCGATTTTGTGGCTGCTCGGCACGATGGGCCACGCGGTCGCCGGACGAAAGCACTACTGGTAGCGCCGCACGAGCGCCCTCGCCGACGACCCGCGGCGGGCCGAGGCCGTCAGTCCACGCAGGACGCGGCAGCGGCCCGCCGGCGTGCGAGAACGCCGAGCACCACATCCACGGCCAGGAAGGCGACGAGCGACCCGCCGAGCAGCGGCACCGCCCAGCCCACTGCGCCGACGACGAGCACCAGCGGAATCAGCACGGGCAGCGGAATCCGCCGCCAGGCGCCCCGCGGGACCGGCCGTCCGAACGACAGGGTGCGGTCGCGGGTGGGACGGCGCTGCCACCACATCCGGTAACCCCAGAGGATCAGGAAGACCAGCGCAAGGGCCAGCGCGGCCAGCGCGAGCTGGTTGACGAGGCCGAACAGGGTCCCGGTGTGCAGGTCGATGCCGTAGCGGGTGAGCTTGGCCAGGACCGGATGGTCGGCGAAGCGCGAGACATCGGTGACCTTCCCCGTACCCGGGTCCACCGCCACCGCGTCCTGCTTCTCGGGCCAACTGCGCTGGACCTGCTTGACGACGTAGGCGGTGCCCCTGCCCGTCGGCAGATCGATCTCGACGGGGTCGGACAGACCCTTCGCGCGAGCCGCCCCGAGCACCTTGTCGACCCCGACGTCCGCGGACGCGGATCCGGCGGCTCCGCTCGCCCCGCCGCCCTGCTTCCCGTCCTTCCCCGGCATGTCCGGCATCCCCGCCATCCCGCCGGAGCCGTGGTGGGCGTGGTCCTCGGCCACGGCCGTGGAGACGGCCGGCGTCTCCTGCCCCAGGGCCCGGCGGAGTTCGTCGATGTTCCCTCCGGCATAGGTGGACCAGGTCAGGCCGGTCGCGGACAGGAAGAAGAGGCCGACCGCCGCCCACACGCCCACCGCCCCGTGCCAGGACAGCGTCCGGCGCCGTCCGGTCGCGGTGCGGTCCGGCAGGGCGAGCGTCCGGAGCCTGCGGTTCGTCCGCTTCCGGCCGATCCACAGCGCGAGGCCGCCGCCGGCGACCACCCACAGCCAGCTGGCGGCCAGTTCGCTGTAGAGGCGGCCGGGCTCGCCCAGGTGCAGGTTGCGGTGCAGGTCGTCGAGCCAGGTGCGCAGCGGCAACGCGCCCGTGGCGCCGTACGTCGGAAGTGCTCCCCGGATCGTGCCGGTGTAGGGATCGACGAAGACGGCGAGCTGGTGCTCGGCGGACACCCCCGGCACGTCGGCGAGCAGGACGCGAGTGGTGTCACCCGGCTGCGGCGCCGGGCGCACGGCGGCGATCGTGCCCTCCGGGTGGGCTGTGCGGGCGGCGGCGACCTGCCGCGACAGCGGCATGGTGTGCTCACCGGCCGGGACGCTCAACTCGTGCGCATAGACCACCTTCTCCGCCTGGAACGCCCCGGCGTACAGCAGCCCGGTGACCGCGGTGACCAGCAGAAAGGGCGCGATGAGCACACCGGCGTAGAAGTGCAGCCGCCACACCAGCGGGCGCAGCGCCGACCACCCGGTCCGTCGGGCGGCCGCCCGCTGCGCACCCGGGCCGACGGCGTCCGGGGCCTCGTCGGCGTCGCTCGATGCGAGACGTTGTTCAGTGGGCACGCGGATGCTCCCAGCTCGAAGGCGAAGCGGCCCGGCTCGCTGCCGTGCCACTTCAGGGAGTCGAAGAACCGGATGCGTGAGTTCCGGCGGTGGGGTGTGAGCCGGCTCATAGGGGGTGGGGTCGCGCCCCTCCGCCCCGAAAAAAACTACAACGCACTGCAAAATTGCAGTAGGGTTCACCTTCGTTGTTCGGTCAGGCTCCCATTGCAGGGGGAGGAGCGGGTACGCATGGCTGCACCCTCGGACGGGCTGCGCAGCGTGACGGCCGTCCGGTACGTGACCCCGCTGCGCAGCGGCGGCTCCGTCCCGGGCGTCGTGGAGGCCGACGATCTGGGGACGTACGTCGTCAAGTTCACCGGCGCGGCGCAGGGGCGCAAGGCGCTGGTCGCCGAGGTCGTCGTCGGCGAGCTGGCCCGGCGCCTCGGGCTGCGCGTACCGGAGCTGGTCCTGGTGCACTTCGACCCGTCGGTCGCCGGCGAGGAGCCGCACCAGGAGATCCAGGACCTGCTGCACGCCAGCGCGGGGCTCAATCTCGGCATGGACTACCTGCCGGGAGCCGCCGACTTCGCGCCGGACGCGCTGGAGGTCGATCCGGCGGAGGCCGCCCGGGTCATCTGGCTGGACGCCTTCACCGCCAACGTGGACCGTACGGTGCACAGTCCGAACCTCATGACCTGGCCGGCCGCCGGCCCCCGGGAGCCCCGCCTGTGGCTCATCGACCACGGCGCCTCGCTCGTCTTCCACCACCGCTGGGACCGTGCGGCGGACGCCGTCGGCAAGGCGTACCCCTTCCAGCACCACGCGCTCGGATCCCGCCGCCCCGACATGGCGGCGGCGGATGCCGAACTCGCCCACCGCGTGACGCCAAAGTTGCTGCGCGAGGTCGTCGCCGCCGTCCCGGACGAGTGGCTGACCGCCGAAGCGGGCTTCACGACTCCGGACCAGCTCCGCGAGGCCTACGTCGCCCACCTCGCCGCCCGTGCAGAAATATCCGCGCAGTGGCTCCCCGCGCCTTTCCCGGCAAGGCCGCCCCTGCCCGCGTGAAGCGGGTTCCTAAACTGGGCCCATGGGCGAAGGGCTGCGGGAACGCAAGAAGCGGCAGACACGGCAACGCATCTCCGACGCCGCCCTCGGCCTGTTCCTGGAGCGGGGTTTTGACCACGTCACCATCGCCGAGGTCGCGGCCGCGGCGGAGGTCTCGGTCAACACCCTCTACAACTACTACGAGGCCAAGGAGGACCTCGTCCTCCCGCCGGACCAGGCCTCCGCGCAACGGCTCGCCGACATCGTGCGCGCCCGGCAGCCCGGCGAGTCCGCCGCCCGGGCCGTCCTCACCCAGTTGCGGGACGAAGTGCGGCGCCGTGATCGCGCAGTGGGCCTGACCGCGGGCTTCGGCCCCGTCTTCCACATGATGCGGGCGGCCCCCACCCTCACGGCCCGCCTGGAGGACCTCGGCCGGCAGATGACCGACGCGGTCGCCGCCGTGCTGGCCGAGGAGGCCGGCGCCGGGCCGGACGACCGGACACCGTTCCTGGTCGCCGGCCAGATCGGCTGGTTCCACTCGCTGGTCTACGCCGAGATCGGCCGGCGCATCGTCGCCGACGAGAAGCCGGACGCGATCGCCGAGGCCGTACTGGCTCTGCTCGACCTCGTCGAGAGCCTGCTGAGCGAACAGGTGCTGGCCTACGCCACCCGCCGGGACTGACGGGGGCGGGCCGGCGCGGGCGGGCCGCCGCCGAATCCACGGGGGCGGCCCGCCCGCCGACATCACACCGTGGCGCCGGCGGGGTCTGCCGACGCCGGAGGCGCGGTGGCTACTGGGCGACCACGCCGGACTTGGCGATGACGATGTCGGCGCGGGTGGCGCCGCTGCGCGAGCCCAGGGCCTCGATCTTCCTGACGAGGTCCATGCCCTCGACGACCTCGCCGAAGACGACGTGCTTGTTGTCCAGCCAGTCCGTCACGATGGTGGTGATGAAGAACTGCGAGCCGTTGGTGTTCGGGCCGGCGTTCGCCATCGACAGCTGACCGGGCTTGGTGTGCTTGAGCTGGAAGTTCTCGTCCTGGAACTTCTCGCCGTAGATGCTCTTGCCGCCGGTCCCGTTGCCGGCGGTGAAGTCGCCACCCTGGAGCATGAAGTCGGGGATGACGCGGTGGAAGCCGGATCCCTCGTAGCCGAAGCCGTGCTCGCCGGTGGCCAGCTCACGGAAATTCCTCGCGGTCTTGGGGACCACGTCGTCGAACAGGGTGAAGACGATCCGCCCGGCGGGGGCGCCATCGATGGTGATGTCGAAAAACACGTTGTCAGTCATGACGGCATCCTTACATCCGCCTCTGCCGCGGCGAGGCGCGGCCCCCGGTGCCCCTCGCGGCAGGCGTCCGTGTAAGGGGCACGGCGGGAGGAAACCTCCGCCCGGAAACCGGGCCGAAAACCGACCTCGACAAGCGCACTTCCGGACCGGGAAAGCACAGGTCGGACCGCTCCATGACCGAAGGTGAACCGTCCGGCACATTGATTGCGGCTCCCGCCCGCCGAACGGCGGAATACGCAAGACTGCCGAGGTGGATTCGGGCATAGCAGCGATCTTGGGGGCCACCGTCGGCGCACTGGGTACGGGAGGTGCCGCGGTCGTCACAGGACTGTGGGCAGCCCGGGCCGCCCGGGATCAACTCATGGCTCATGAGGTCCAGTTGAGGCGGCAGTTGCGCGTCGATCATGTGCGGGAGCGCCGTGAACCGCGCCGCACGGTGTACGCGGAGTTCCTCACACAGGCACGAGCCGTCGAGCGGGCGCTCGGAAGATACCGGGAAGCGCACACGACGGACATGGATGCCTTCCACCGGGAAGTCGACAAACTCGACCACCTCGGCGTGCACGTACTCCTGGAAGGGCCGCAACCCGTGATTTCTCCTTCACAGGAGCTCATCCGAAGTGCGCACCGATGCATCAGGCCCCTGCGGAACTCCATCGGGGCGCAGGAGCGCTGCGACGCCGGATCCTCCGAGTGCGTGGACGCCGCCGCCTCCGTTGCCGAAGCCGGCCTGGCGTTCACCGCCGAAGTACGGGACTTCGCGGAGACCGCCCGCCGCGTCCTCGACGACGATCCGACGGACGGATCCCCGGCGCGCTGAGAAGGCGCGGCGCTTCGCCGCCCGCGCGATCCGACGCCGCAGGGCGGCCGCCGGCGCCGCGTGCGCGCGAACCGTAGAAGCTACCCACGCACCGCACCCTCATCCGCGCAGCCGACACACACGGAAGCACGCCCGGCGAGGCGGCCGCCGGAAGCCCGGAGAGTGCCGGTGGCATGGGCCACCGGCAGTCGGCCGTACCGGGCGGTGCCCTGCGCACTCCCCGAATCCGCTGCGCGTGCGCCGTTCACCACTCATCGCGACGGGAGAAGCGGCCGCGATTTCGGCCGCCGGTGCGGGGATGCACACTTTCTGTTGAAGGCCGCCGCCCAGGGGCTTGGTGCGGCAGGAAATCAGCAAATCCTTCTCTGGAATCGGGCGCGTCGTGCGCCCACGAGGGAAGGACGGCTATGCGACGCATCATCGTCGGCACCTGCGCGGCACTCGTGGCTCTGGGGATCGGGTGGGCCGGCCCGGCCGTTGCCGCGCCGGTACCGGTGACGGCCCTCACCTGCGATGGCGACACCTACAAGTGCACAGCCAACCTCCGCTTCGGTGACAACAATTGGAAGGCCACCTGGGGAGCGACCATCCAGCACCAGACGCCCCGCGCCGCCTACCGCGCTCCGGTCCCGGTGACCGCGCTCAACTGCGACGGCGACACCGGCAAGTGCACCGCCAACTTGCAGTTCGGGGACGGGAACTGGCGGGCGAGCTGGCCCGCCACCATCTACCACCAGGCCCTCCGGTCCGCCCAGGGCGCGCACCTGGCCGCTCCGGTACCGGCGAACAGCCTGACCTGCGACGGTGACACCGGTCGCTGCTCCGTCAACCTCCAGTACGGCGACGGCAACTGGAAGGCACACTGGGCCGCAACCATCTACCACCAGTAGTAGCCGGCCGGTTCGTCAGCCGAAGGACGAAGCCGGGGAAACCGGGCCCGGGGGCGCGCGGTCGGCGCCCCCGGGCGTCAGCACCGCCGCACGACAGACGCACCCGCGGACCCGCGTGGCAGCCCCACGCGGCGGACGACCGCCCGTCCGACCGCGCACACCCAACGGCCCGCGAAATGCGCCCGCGGAATACCGGCGCACACCCGTCGGCAGAGCAGGAGTGACGCTCATTTACCTATTGTCAGGTTGATTGCCGAACGCGTCACTGCTGTCACCCGCACGCCTTCTGCCGAAGTGCCGGGGACCCTACCGTCACAGGCATCCGACAAGTGACGGCGGCACCTCCCGCTCCGAAAAGGACCGTGCGCGAATGGGTTCGTGCACGGATACGGAGCGGCGGCTGCCCAGGGAGAAACCATGTCCGCAGTGATAGCGCAGCAGGACAATCCGCAGTCCTCGGGCTCTTGGCCCGGCGGGGACGGCGGAGGCTGGCCCAGATATCCGCGGCTCTACGAAGCAATTCCGAACTCGGGGCCGACGGCCGGAGGAAATTCCGTCCTGCTCACCGGGGCGGGCCTGCAGGGCACGAGCCAGGTCACCTTCGGTGGCATTCCCGCCACCATCACCGCCCAGGACCCTTCCGGCGGCTCGGTGACCGTCATCGCGCCCCCGCACGCAGCGGGCACCGTCCAGGTCATCGCCACCACGCCGAGGGGCAACACCAACTCGGTGAGCTACACCTACACCGTCACCCCGCCCAGCGGCCCGACGGTCACCGCCCTCGTGCCCAACAGCGGCTCCACGGCCGGCGGTACGGCGTTCGCCCTCATCGGCACCAACCTCACCGGCGCGACGGTCACCTTCAACGGAGTGCCGGCCACCGGGGTGTCCATCAACGCCGCGGGCACGGTGCTCACCGGCGTCACACCGCCCGGCCCCGCGGGCAACGTCCCGGTCGTCGTCACCACACCCGCCGGAAGCACCACCGTCGCCGGCGGATACACCTACACGGCGCCTCCGCCCGTGGTGACGTCGCTGACACCGACGTCGGGCAGTACGACGGGTGGTACCGCGTTTGTGATCATGGGGAGCAATTTGGGTGGGGCGGTGGTGACGTTCAACGGGGTTGCGGCGACGGGGGTTTCGGTCAATGCGTCGGGTACGGCGCTGGTCGGCTTCACGCCGGCCGGACCGCTCGGCAATGTGCCGGTCGTGGTCACCACACCGGCCGGCAGCGCCGCGGTCGCCGGGGGGTACACCTACACGGCACCGCTTCCGCCGGTGGTGACGTCGCTGACGCCGTCGTCGGGGAGTGCGGCGGGTGGTACGGCGTTTGTGATCGTGGGGAGCAATTTGGGTGGGGCGGTGGTGACGTTCAACGGGGTTGCGGCGACGGGGGTTTCGGTCAATGCGTCGGGTACGGCGCTGGTCGGCTTCACGCCGGCCGGACCGCTCGGCAACGTTCCCGTCGTGGTCACCACACCGGGCGGCAGCGCAACCGCCGCCGGCGGATACACCTACGTGTGAGCGCTGGTCCCCCTTCCTCCGCTCGCCTTGAGCGGCAGGGGAGGGTGGGGCGGGCGGTGCATGCGCACCAAGTTCATCGCGGGGAGCGGCAGTTGAGTCCGCCCGCGCGGTCCCGACGCTGCCGGGGCCGCGCGGGTCCGGGCCTCGGCAGCGCCATCCGGGTGAAGAGGAAGAGGCTCTCTCGCCACCGGTCGCGTTCCCTGCGCCACCGAGGAAAGACGACAGGCGTTTCAAGGGTTTCACCGACGCAGAGGTGGAGTGGGACATGCCGATCAGTCCGGACCAGGGGTCCACCGGCGGTGGGGCCACGGTGACCTTCACCGGCACCGGCCTCGCGGACGCCACTGCCGTGCTCTTCGGAACCAAGTCGGCCACCATCACGGCCAATACGCCCACCTCCGTGTCGGCCGTCCTCCCCTCGGGGGCCGGGGTGGTCGACGCCACGGTGCGCACACCAGGGGGCACCAGTGATCCGGTGCCCTTCTACTACGTCCCTCCGCCCGTCGTCGTCGGCGTCTCGCCGTCCTCCGGGCCCCTCGCGGGCGGCGGGACGGTCACCCTCACCGGGCGCGGCCTCGACACCACCGAGTCCGTGACGTTCGGAGCCACGGAGGTGACGCCGACGGTGGTGTCCGACAGCGAACTCACCGTCGTGAGCCCCGCCCACGCGGCCGGTTCCGTCTCCTTGGCCGTCACCGCCCGGGGCGGCAGTGCCACCGCCACCGACCCCTTCGCCTTCGTGGCCCCGCCCACGGCCACCGGCTTCAGCCCGCTGACCGGCCTGCCCGCGGGCGGCACCCTCGTCGGCATCACGGGCACGAATCTGGCGACGACCACCGGCGTGACCTTCGGCGGTGTCCCCGCCACGTTCGCCGTCCTGTCCGACACCGGAGTCGCGGCCATCGCCCCCGTGCACGCCCTGGGTGCCGTCACCGTCGCGCTCACCACCACGGGCGGCAGCGCCACCGCACCCGGGACCTTCCTCTACCTGATCGGTTGACCGGGAGCGGTCGGCCGGGACCGATGGGCGGGGCCAGTTGACGGGACCGGCTGACGGGCCGTACATGCACCCCCTACCGGGAGTGTGTGCAAAGGGGCTGCAAGGAGGCCCACATTGGTGTTTAGGACCAGGTCAGGTCGCTCTTTGCGGCGTCCGGAAGTACCCCGGCCGCCTCGCCGAGTGGCCTGCGCGCCGGTTCTGTGCTCGGGGGCCGGCCGGCTCGTCCTGCGCGTCGGACAGGAGCCGGTGCCGCGAGCGTCGAAGAGGCGCGCTCGACATGCGTCCCGCGCTTGCCGCAGAAGGGCGAGCACGCCCTTGGGCCATACGGGGAGTATTGCCGCTGAATTGGAACAATTCGACAACCCTCCCCAGGCAGCGCAACATGTGGTTGTGGGAGGTGCACAGATGATTGCGAACCTCAAACAATGGGAGCGCGGCAGGTCGGCGTGTGCCGTACGGGTCGGCCCCCTCCGCGATCGACTGTCATGAGCTCAGATGACCTGATCTTCTCCTGGCCGCCTGCGAGCAGCAGGCCGTCCGTGCACATCGCTCTTCTCGGCGGTTTCGACCTTGTGGTGGGCGACGTCCCGGTGACGGTCCCCGTCGGCTCGAAACGGCTCCTGGCGTTCATCGCGCTCAACGGCCGTGCCGCGGTGCCCCGCTCCCTCGTAGCCGGAACCCTCTGGCCCGAGGCATGCGAACAGAGTGCGTACGCGAATCTGCGGTCGGCGCTCTCCCGTCTGCGCGGCATCGGCAGAAAGGCCCTGGACGTCTGCCCCACCGAGGTGCGCCTGGCGCGCAAGGTCACCGTCGACCTTTACCACGCCCGGTCGTTGGCCCAGCGCATACTCGACCCCGGTATCCCGGCCGAGGAACTCGACATCAATGCGGCGACCGTCGACCAACTCGCCGACGACCTGCTGCCCGGCTGGTACGACGAGTGGGCGTTGCGGGAGGCGGAGCAATGGCAACAGCTCCGACTCCACGCCCTCGAGGCACTGGCGGGCGCCTTCATCGACACCAAGCAGTTCGCCGGGGCGGTGGCGGCCGCCCACGCGGCCGTACAGGCGAATCCACTGCGCGAGAGCAGTCAGGCTTCGCTGATCCGCGCCCACCTCGCGGAAGGCAACCCGTCCGAGGCGCTCGACGAGTTCGAACGCTACACACACCGCCTCCGCGACGAACTCGGGCTGCGCCCCACGCCGCGGCTGTGCCACCTGGTGGACGGGCTGCAGCGGCCGGGCTCCGTCTGGTGACTCTCCGTGGCCGGCGAGGCGGGGTGGGTCCCGCCTCACCGGCCACGTCCTGGGCCCATGTCGTGCGCCCCGGCCCCGGGTTCCGCCTCGGGTTCGTCCCGGATCCCCGATCGAGACCCCCGCCGTGCCGCTTCGCCGCTGCCGGCGCTGTATGCGGAGGGACCTGTCCGGGTCCCTCCGCTCTGTCATGGCGCGGGGAACGAGCTTGCGCGCCCCGTCGAGCCCGGCCCCCGGCCCTGGCCTTGCCGAGCCGGGCCCGGGCCGCCCGCTGCCTGGTAGGGAACGCCCTCTCCACCATTCGGCTCAATAGAGTGTTTATGCGGCAATGGGTGCATTTACTCTCAATTCAGGTGCGGTGACCCTCTGAAGCAGCAGGTGAGCCGCCAGTCATCCGTTGAGAGCCCGGACCCGTGATCGGGGGAGCATTGTGGAGCCACGCGAGGCAGCCTCGGTCGAGACCGGGTCGGAGCGCACCGGCGAGAACCAGGCGCCGGGAGAGTCACCCGCCATCAGGGGGCTGCCGCCCGCGCCGAACGGCTCCTGGTCGTTGGCGTCACGAATAGTGATCATGCTGGCCATCGTGGTGGCGGCGATCGGTGTCCTGCTGCACCTGACCCTGGTCTTCCTCTTCGTCGCCCCGTCGAACGCCATCAGCCGGGAGTACGGCGGACTGGTCGACGGCTATGTCTATCCGGAGTTCGACCAGAACTGGCAGCTCTTCGCCCCGAACCCGCTCCAGCAGAACATCGCCGTGCACGCGCGCGCCCAGGTCAAGTTCGCCGACGGCTCCGTACGCACGACGAACTGGGTGGGCATGACCGCCCAGGACATCAAGGAGATCAGGGACAACCCCGCGCCCAGTCACGCGCACCAGAACATGCTTCGCCAGGCCTGGGACTTCTACAACAGGTCGCACGACGAAAAGGGGAGACCGCTCGGCCTGCGGGGCGAGCTCTCCGAGGCCTATGTGCGCCGGATCGCGGCACACCGGATCGGGCCGCGGGTCGACGGCGGCCAGGTGGTCAAGGTGCAGATCTACGCGTCGAACACCCCGATTGTCCCGCCGAAGTGGAGTACCGAGCGCGTTGACACCAGGACGACCTACCAGGTGCTTCCGTGGTGGCCGGTGTCCAAGGAGGAGTTCCAGTGAGCGTCGAGAAGGACACAGCCCGGGCGCGGTCCCCCTTCAAGGGGATGGGCATCAAGCTCGATACGGCGATCGCCCGGGGACTGAACAGGATCACGGGTGCGGCACTCGCGCCCTATCAGTCCGCGATCGTCCGCATCGGCTTCTCGCTGACCTTCGCGCTCTATCTCCTGCGCGAATGGCCGCACCGGCTGGAGCTGTACGGCACCACCAGCCCCTGGGGATTCGACCTGGCCCACCGCCTCGTCGCGTCGAACCACGCGTTCACGGTGCTGTTGTGGTCCAACGACCGGCTGTGGTTCGAGCTGGTCTACCACGGGACGATCGTCGCGTGTCTGCTGCTGCTCGTCGGATGGCACACCCGCACCATGTCGTTGCTCTTCATGGTCGGGGTGTTGTCGCTCCTGAACCGCAACGTCCTGCTGGGCGACGGCGGTGACACCCTCATCCACCTGATGGCGAGCTATCTGGTGCTCACGCGGTGCGGCCAGGTCTGGTCGCTGGACGCGCGACGGCGGGCGCGCGCGGCGATGTTGGGCGGGGACGGCAGCAATGCGATGAGCGTGACCCTGTGGGTGGTCTGCGGTGCGGGCCTCGCCCTCGCGGAACTGACGGGATTCGCCGACATCCCGTTGGGCTGGGTCCTGATCCTCTGGGGGCTGTGGCTGGTCCAGGCCCTGTGGTTCTGGGCGGTGCGCAGTCGCTTTTCCGAGGTGCGGGCGGTGTGCGACGTCGTCGCCAACCTCGTCCACAACTCGGCGATGCTGGTGATCGCCGCCCAGGTGTGCCTGCTCTACGCCACGGCCGGCTGGTACAAGATCCAGGGGCCGCGCTGGCAGGACGGAACCGCGCTGCACTACCCGCTCCACCTCGACTACTTCAGCCCGTGGGTCTCGTTGTCCCAGGTGCTCGACAGCCGCTCCGCGATGGTCACGCTGATCACCTACGGCACGGTCTTCGCGCAGGTCGCGTTCCCGTTCGCCCTCCTCAACCGCCGGGTGAAGAACGTACTGCTGGCGATCCTGATCACCGAACACGCGACGATCGCGGTGATCTGCGGCCTGCCGTTCTTCTCGCTGGCGATGGTCTTCGCCGACATGGTCTTCATGCCGACCAACGCCCTGCGCTGGGTGGGGGCCAAGGCGGCAGCCGGCCGGGACCGCGTCACCCGGCGAGGCCGCCGCAGCAACAGCCCACCCGAGGACGGGAGTGCGGGTCCGCGTGTGACCACCGGGACGGGCTCGCCTCATGCATAGGGAAGGGTGAACGGTCCCTCCGGCGGCATCGGCTCACCAGAGCGCGAACTGCCGGAGGGACCCTGCGTGTTCAGAACGGTCAGGGCGTGGCCTCAGCCGGTGGTGGCACCGGTCGTGGTGGCACCGGTCGTGCCGCCGACGAGCCCGCCGATGGTGGCGCCCGTGGTGGTGGCGCCGGTGGTGCCGCCGACCCCGCCGCCGATGGTGGCGCCGGTCGTGGTGGCGCCGGTGGTGCCGCCGACCCCGCCGCCGATGGTGGCGCCGGTCGTGGTGGCACCCGTCGTGCCGCCGGTGCGTCCGCCCGTGGTGGCGCCGGTCGTGGTGGCGCCGGTGGTGCCGCCGACCCCGCCGCCGATGGTGGCGCCCGTGGTGGTGGCGCCGGTGGTGCCGCCGACCCCGCCGCCGATGGTGGCACCGGTCGTGGTGGCGCCGGTCGTGCCGCCCACACCGCCGCCGATGGTGGCGCCCGTGGTGGTCGCGCCGGTCGTGCCGCCGCCGCCCGTCGTCGCGCCGGTCGTGGTGGCACCCGTCGTGCTGGTGGCGCCCGTTGTGGTGGTGGTGGCGCCGGTCGTGGTCGCGCCGGTCGTGCTGGTGGCGCCCGTGGTGGTGGTGGTCGCGCCCGTGGTGGTGGCGCCCGTCGTGGTGCCGCCGGTGCGTCCGCCGATGCGGCCCGTCAAGATGCAGTTCGGCGGGAACTTGACCAGCTTGCCCGTCCTCCGGTTGAAGAAGACCGACCGGCAGCGCACATCGGGCACCGCCTTGGACACCTGTGCCTTCGACTTCGCAGACGAGGACGACGTATCAGCGCCCACTGCGCTGATCGCGCCGAGCGTTCCGGTGAGCGTCACAGCCAGGACGGACGCGCCGATGACATGCGGTATGCGCTTACGGATGTTCTGCATGATGCCTCCTCTTCAGGGGCCGTGGGTCCTCCACAGGGTGGAGGCCCGGCCATGACCGAGGCGTTGATCCGGCGTGACCGCCGCGTGACGCGAGGGAGCACGGGGGCACGGGCAGCCCCCGCTCCACCGTCTCCTTCCCTCCGTGACCGGATCCGAGATCTGCTGGTCAGGAGAGGAGGCCGGAGCGGAGGGGGAAGGGGCCGTGATCGCAAGCCGGGGCGAACGGCATCCGCGCATCAAGCCGTCTGTGGTGCGACCGGAGACAGGGCCGGTGCGGGGCGGGCTCGCGGGCGTTGGCCCGCGGGGACCGACCCGGCGAGGAGAGGAGGACGGGAAAGGGGAACGTCGCCACGCCGATCGGCGACCTGCGGCAGGATGAGGCCGTGCCAACTGAGCCGGACACCATAGAACTCAGCCACCAGGAACTGCGTGACATCGCGGGCTACGCGGCGGATTGTGCGCGCAGGGTGCTGCCGCTCTTCGAGCAGAGCCGCCCCGCCGACACGCGCCCCCGCGACGCCGTCGACGCGGCCCGGACCTTCGCCGGGGGCGGCCGGCGCACGGGGGAGCTGCGGCAGCGCGCATGGGCGGCGTACCGGGCGGCAGCGGAAGCCGGTTCGCCTGCCGCGGCCGACGCGGCACGGGCGGCAAGCCATGCGGCCGCCGCCGCATACCTGCATCCCAAGGCCAGCGCACATCAGGTGAAACACGTTCTCGGCGCGGCGGCGCATGCCGCACGGGCGGAAGAGCTGGCGCATGCGGCCGGTGGCGAAGCGGCGGCGTCCGAAGAGGGCCAGCAGGTCGCGGCACGGGCTCTGGAACGGGCGCGCCGGGACGCACCGGCGGCGGTCACCACTGTGCTCGGCCGTCTGCCCGCCGCACCTCCCGGAGGCGGGCGCGTAGGAGAGCTCCTGCGCACTCTCGACGCCGCACTCCGCGGCTGAGGGCGATCAGAACGGCAGGAGGTGAGAGGCGCCCCGGCAAGGCCTGGCCCGGTGCCCCTGGACCGCCGCGAAACGGGTGGAGTCGCGGAGCCGGTGCCGCATACCGTTCAGCGCATGGCTGACGAATGCTTCGGGCATCCCCGGCTCGCCGAGATCTACGACCCGCTCGACCCTGACCGCGGTGACCTCGATGCGTACGTCCGCATGGCGGAGGAGTTCGGCGCACGGCGGGTGCTGGACATCGGCTGCGGGACCGGAGTGTTCGCCCTCCTCCTGGCCGGCCGAGGGGCCGAGGTTGTCGGGGTCGACCCCGCCGAGGCGTCCCTTCGCGTGGCCCGGAGCAAGCCGGGAGGCGAACGGGTGCGGTGGATCCGCGGTGACGCGACCGCACTTCCGCCGCTGCGGGTCGACCTGGCGACGATGACGGCGAACGTCGCCCAGGAGATCGTCGGTGCGAAGGACTGGCAGCAGACGCTGCGGGGGACCTGCGCGGCGCTGCGGCCGGGCGGGCGGCTGGTGTGCGAGACCCGGGATCCGGCCGGGCGCGCCTGGGAGGAGTGGAACCGCGCGGACTCGTACCGGGTGACGGAGATCCCGGGCGTCGGCGCGGTCGAGAGCTGGGTCGGGGTGACCGAGGTGCGGTGGCCGCTGGTGACGTTCCGCTGGACCTACGCCTTCGCCGCGGACGGGCAGGTGCTGACGTCGGATTCGACGCTGCGTTTCCGCGAGCGGCGCGAGGTCGAGGCGGATCTGGTCGCGCAGGGGTTCGTGGTCGACGACGTGCGGGACGCTCCGGACCGTCCGGGCCGGGAGTTCGTCTTCGTCGCACGGCGCCCGGAGACCGGTTGGGCGTGAGGCCGGGCGGGGTGCCGACGCGGGCGCCGTGCGACGCCTCGTGTGCCGATCGGCCGGTGGGGGAGAACGGCCTCCGGGCGACCGGCCCGCGCCCGTCGCCCGGCGTCCCGGTGCTGCTGCCGGCGGCTCAGGTCAGCAGGTGGCCCGTGTGGGACAGGCGGCGGGCCGTGGTCAGGAGGGCGTGGATCTGGGGGCCGGCCTGGTCGATGTCGGTCACGGGTGTCTTGAACGGCAGGCGGACATCGTGGTGGTCGCGGCGGTATTCGAGGCGCAGGGTCACGCCGTAGCGGTCCATGGCCACCGGGAGGGCGCGCAGCATGCCGCTGTCCGGGTGGGGGCGGACCAGGCGCAGCAGCAGCGGAACGACTTCGCTGTGGTCGTCGACGAGGTGGGTCAGCATGCCCGCTTCGCTGGTGGCGATCGGGTCGAGTTCGGTCGCCTCCAGGGCCTGGAGGGTCACGTACGTACGGCCCTGCTCGTCTTCGAGGACCGCCTGCCCGAACTCCATGCAGGTGCTCTTCGTGGCTTCCGCGTCGTACGGGGCGGCCAGCAGTCCGGTCACGGTGACGCGGGCGCGCAGGCGGTCGCGTACGGGCGTGGGGGCGATGTCGGTGAGCTCCAGCCGGACCGGCACGCGCGTCGCCGTCTGGGCGCCGGCGTCCTCGAACGGCGCATGCAGGTGGAAGTGTCCCATCGCCCCCGCTCCGTCGAGACGGCGCACTTCGGCGTGCTGCCCGTCGCTCACCACCGACATCGAATGGGCGGCGGCGAGGATCGACCGGACGCGCTCGGCGGCGGTCGGTGCGGTGGCGGCGCGGGTGTGGAAAGGACGCATCCGGGTTCTCCAGGCGCGGGTAGGGAGACACCAAAGCGAGTTACTTAGGTTTGCCTAACCTAACTTACGTGATGCGGATTCGGGTAGTCCGCAGCCACGCACTGCGGTTGCCGGACGCCGCGGGTTCCGGTCGGCCCAGCGGGTGAGCGGCGCCTCGGCGGGCTCGGCCGGGCCGGACCCGCGCCTCACCCGGTCGCTCGTCCCCTTCGCCGAACCCGTCGCGGGGATCACCGTGGCGACGCCGGCGGGCAGCAGGTCCGGCGGCCGGTACCACGAGCGTCCTGCCCGACCGGGGCGAGGCCCCGGCCATAGCGCTCGCGCACCCCGGCGGCGACGGAACTCTTGCCGGCAGCGCTGGTTGCGGCGCAGCACCACGAGCGGGGTCGGGAACGGCGTCGTCACCGGGGTCGCGCTGCCCAGCGGGCCGGTCCGCGGAACCGCCCCGCGTCGAGCGCGGCCGAGGCGCCGCGCCGGGATGCCGGGCCCGCTCGCCAGGACGGACCGGCTCGCCAGGACGGACCGGCTCGCCAGGACGGACCGGCTCGCCGGAGCTCCGTGCGGCGCCGACAATGAGGGCAGGCTGCCTCCGGGGGCACGGCCGAGGGCCGGTAAGGCGCGGGGGCGGTCTTTCGGCAAGGTGGTGACGGTGGCTACGTGGCGCTTGCGGGACTACCACGACGATGACCTGGACCGGGCGATCCAGATCTGGGATCAGGACCGGCAGAAGGACGAATGGCCCGCGGTGTTCCCCCTCTCCGAGGTCGTGGCCGTGGCCCGCTCCGGCGGACCGGCCGTGGTCGCGGTGGTCGGCACGGAACTGGTGGGCATGGCGGTGGCCCAGGTCCAGGGCGAACGGGCCTGGATCACGCTGGTGGCACTGGCCGGAAGCTGGCGCAATCGCGGCATCGGCAGCGCCCTGATCGCCGAACTGGAGCGGCGCCTGCGGGTGCGGGGCGTCACCCGGATCGGTGCCCTGCTCGCCCCCGGGGCCACCGGGACCGCCGCCCTGGAGAACTCCGGCTACCGCGCACAGGACGGGCTCCGCTTCTACGAGAAGGTCGACCACCTCGGCGCCGGTGACGCGGGGCTGCTGGCCGAACTCGGCGGTCGGGTACTGCCCCAGGGGCTGTGGAGCGCCCTGTCGGGCATGGAGCGGGAGAAGGAGGCCATCGAGCGGCGGCTCGTACTGCCGCTGGCCGAGCCCGTGCTGGCCGAGAAGCACGGGGTCACACCGCCCAAGGCCGTCATCCTGTTCGGCCCGCCGGGCACCGGCAAGACGAGCTTCGCCAAGGCCGTCGCCTCCCGTCTGGAGTGGCCGTTCGTCGAACTCTTCCCCTCCCGGCTCGCGGCGACCGGCGACGGGGGACTGGCCGCTTCGCTGCGGGACACCTTCGCGGACCTGGCCGAGCTGGACAGCGTCCTGCTGTTCATCGACGAGGTCGAGGAGATCGCCGGCATCCGTTCGGGGCAGGCCGTCGACCCCGGCCACGGGGTGACCAACGAGCTGCTGAAACTGATTCCGGGCTTCCGCGACCACGACGACCGCCTGCTGATCTGCGCCACCAACTCCGTGCGCACCCTCGATCCGGCGTTCCTGCGGCCCGGCCGGTTCGACTACGTCCTCCCGGTCGGCCCACCCGACCGGGCCGCGCGGGCGGCGATCTGGCAGCGCTACCTCGGGCCCGTCGCGGACAGCGTCGAGCTGCACCGGCTGGTGGCGGCCAGCGAGCTGTTCACCCCCGCCGACATCGAGTTCGCCGCCCGCAAGGGCGCCCACGCGGCATTTGAACGCGAGGTCGCCGACCGCCACGGCAGGCCCGCCGACACCGAGGACTTCCTGGCCGCCATCGCCGACACCCGCCCCGCCCTCACCAACGAGGCGATCACCGCCTTCCAGGAGGACATCGAGCGCCACGCACGCAGGTGACGCGGGCGGGAGCCGGGCGGCGGCCACCACACCCCGAAAGCCAGGAAACGGCAGGAAGCCGGGAACGGCGGAAAGGCAGGCCATGGCCGACGAACGGGACCTGCTGCCGCCTCCCGGTGCGGGCGGCCGGCGGCGCCGTCCGCGGTACGAACTCCTCGGCTGCGGTCTGCACGGGCATCACCTGGTCGGTACCGACGCCGCCCGGGTACGGGCCGAGGACGCACTCCTCGTCCGCGCGCCGGCGGACGGGCTGCGCTGGCACCGCTGTCTGCGCTGCGACGCCTGGCTGCCGCTGCGGCCGCCGCCGCACCCCGGCCGGGACGTCCCGCCGGGCCGCGACGAGATCACCCTTCCGCTGCGCGGCAAGCCCCTGCGGGACCGCTACGTACTGGGCTGATCGCGCTGGACCGGCTGCTGCACTTCCTGGTGCTCGGCGTGCTGGCCGTCGGGGTACTCGTCTTCGCCGACGAGCGCGCCAGGCTGAGAGCGCCGTTCTACCGGGTCATGGACGACCTGCAGACCGGCGTCGGAGGCCCCGGCGGGTCGGGGCACGGCCTGCTGGGAGAGCTGGGCAGGGCCTTCGCCGTGCAATCGGCCACGCTCTGGCGGATCGGCGTGATCCTGGCCTGCTACGCGCTGCTCGAAGGCGTGGAAGCCGTCGGACTCTGGTTCACCAAGCGCTGGGCGGAGTACCTCACCTTCGTCGCCACCACGCTGCTGCTCGTGCCCGAGGTGTACGGGCTGATGGGAAGCGTCTCGCCGCTCAAGGTCCTCACCTTGGCGATCAATAGCGCGGTGGTGGTCTACCTCCTCGTCGCCAAGCGGCTGTTCGGCCTGCGGGGCGGCGGCCGCGCCGAAGCCGCCGAACGCGCCCGGGACGTCGGCTGGGAGACCCTGGAACGCGTACTGCCCGGACCGGCCGCCACGGGGCCTGCCCGAGAGCCCTCCTGACCGGCCCGGCGACAGGCGTCTCCCGCCGCGCCGCGCTCCCCGGGGCTGGCGCCGGGTGAGCGCGGTGTCGGCGACGTCGAGGATGTTGCGGAGGGTCCGGGTGATGAGCGGGGTGGCGAGGTGACGGGTGAGCAGGGGGCCGAGCACGGGGAGGGGGATCTCGGCGCGGGTGGTCCAGCGGACCGGGTGCCGCCGTCGACCTCGGTGAACGTCAGGCGGCCGAGTTCGTGCCGGGCCGGTGGCAGACTGCACGGCCGTCGACGCCGACTCGGCCAGGATCGCGTCCTCGCTCACGTCGGGCGCGGTGCGGATCGGCTCGGGCAGCCACGTCCCGACGTACTCCTCGCGCCGTGCCCTGACCGCGCGCAGGTGGTTGAGGGCCTGCCGGGTCACCACGCGGACCAGGTAGGCGCGCGGAGGCCCGGCCGTGGCCGGATCGACCGCGCTCCACCGCAGGGAGCTCTCTTGCAGCACGTCCTCGGCGTCGGCGGCGCTGCCCAGCATCTCGTAGGCGAGGGTGAACAGCAGCGGACGGTGCTCGGTAAAAGGGATCCTCAGCCATGACCCGCCCCCGCCACCCTGCGTCGGTACCCGGGCATCACCCGCGGCTCCTCTCTTCGGCCGACCATCGAGACACCTCGCGCCGGGGAAAGCGTGACCGCCCGGCCGGGTGACCCGCTTCACCGGGCGGGTGGGCCGCGCCGCAGGGTGCACGGGCCACCCGCCGCCCGCCCGGTGACGCCGGTCGTTTGGGGCCGTCGGACGGCCGCCGCGGTCCGCTCGGCTGTGGTGGGCCCGTTGGGAGGGCAGAATGGCCTGATGAGGGTGTTGCCGGTGTGGTCACGGGTACGCCGTTGGGTTCCCGCGGTGGTGATTGCTCTGGCGGCGTTGGTGGATCTGCTGACGCCTCGCTCGGTCTCGTCCGCCCCCCTGCTCGCCGTGGCGCCCGTGGCGGCCGTCTCGCTGCTCACTCCGGTGGGCATCGTCGGCATCGGCGTGGCAGCGATGGCGGTGCAGACGGGCCTGGCGTTCGTCGACGGAACCTACGACTGGCAGGGCGACGCGGCCGTCCAGATCACCTTGGCCGCCGTCACCGTGCTGGCCGTAGGCCTGAACCGGTCCCTGCGCTCCCAGCACGTGAGCGCGAACCGGGCACGCTACGCCGCTGAGGTGGCCCAGCGTGCCGTGCTGCCCACACCCCCGAGCCGACTGGGGGACCTGCGCATCGCCGCCCGCTATGTGCCGGCCGAGGACATGGCACTGATCGGCGGCGACCTGTACGTGATGCAGGAGACGCCGTACGGGGTGCGTGCCATGGTCGGCGACGTGCGGGGCAAGGGCCTGTCCGCCGTCACGGCGGTCAGTGTCGACATCGGGGTCTTCCGTTACGCGGCGGACCACGAAGCCGACCTGCCCGCCCTGGTGGAGTGCATGGAGGAGGCCCTGCTGCGCGAGAGCCAGCGCCGGGAGGGCCTGGATGCGACCGAGGGTTTCACCACTGCCCTGATCGTGGAATTCTCCGACGACCTGAGCCAGGTCCGGATCGTCAACCGCGGCCACCCCGCCCCCCTGCTGCTCTATACGGACGGCAGAGCGCGCGCACTGGCCCCGGCGGAGGAAGCGCCGCCGCTGGGAATCGCCTCCCTGGGGTCCTGGACCTCACCGGTGGAGACGCACGCCTTCCCGCCCGGGGCGATGCTGCTGTGCTTCACCGACGGTGTCACCGAGGCCCGTGACCCCGCCGGAGACTTCTACGACCCCGCCGACCGCGTCCCCCGCATGACGCAGTCCTATATGCGCCAGACCGGCCACTTCCCGGACCCCTCGACGGTCCTCGACCTGCTGGCCCACGACGTCAGCCGCCACAGCGGCGGCGCGCCCCAGGACGACCAGGCCCTCCTCGCCCTCCACCGCCCCCTGCCGGTACAGGACCTCCTGGCCCGGCCGCTGTAACCGCGGCCGCCGGCCGCCGAGCGCCACGTCCTCAAAACGAGGGCCGGACGCCGCGGGCAGACGGGACCGTGCCGGCAGCCCCTAGCGGGCGCTGCCGATGTTGCGGTCGGCGTCGGAGCCCTGGAGCATCAGCGTCGTCTCCTCGATGCGGCTGAACCGGCCGTCGGCGGCGAGATCGGCGAAGACGTAGACCTCCATGCGCACGGTCGAGCCGTCCGTCTTCGTGATGTGGCAGGTGTGCCGGTCGGCGTACGTGCTCCCGTCGTACAGCTCGTCGTGCACCTCGACCCGGCCGTCGCGGACGAGGGTGCGCAGGTGGCCGATGTGGTCGAGGAATTCGGCACGGTCGGCCCATTCACCGTCCGTGCGCTGGCGGTACTCCGGGGTGAAGTGGCGGTCGGCGGCCTCCTGCAGGGTGATGTCGCGGTTGAAGAGCAGGTCGTTCAGGGCGGCCTCGATGCCGGTGCGAGTCATGGGAGTTCCTTCCACAAGAAGAAGTGCGTGCGCCACGCACGCATCTCCGCCACTGTAGCAGTAGAAGCGTGCGCAGCGCACGCTATTCTTGTGGGGTGGAAAACGAGGTAGGACATGAGATCGCCGACGCGCTGGGCATCCTGCTCAGGCGCACCACTCGCACTCAGCTGCACCGGCAGCTCACCGAGGGCATGGGAGAGGCGGTGGACGAACTGACGTACCCGGTGCTCAGCGCACTGGCCCGGACCGGGCCCCGCAGCGCGGCCGACCTGGCTCCCGACGTGGGCGTCGACCGCTCCGGCGTCACCCGCCGTGCCTCACGTCTGGAGGCCGCCGGCCTCGTCCGGCGTGAACCCGACCCCGCCGACGGGCGCGCACACCTGCTGGTTCTCACCGAAGAGGGTCAACGCGCGGTGGCCGAGCTGCGGTCGCGTCTGGCCGCCCACATCATGTCGAGCCTGTCGTCATGGCCGGCCGGCGAGGCCGAGGCGTTCGCCCGCCGGCTGCGCCGCTTCACGGTCGACGGCCCGTTCGGCTGAGGGTCGAGCCGCCTTCGGCCTCACGGCGCGGCGAGGCGGGGAACCGCGCCGAACGGCGCCGGCCCCGAGCGGCCGGCGCCCAGGCGCCTCGGCCGGCCGGGCGGCTCAACGCATCACCCGCTCGAGGAACTCGGGGCCCGGGAAGCCGTCACCGTCCTTGCGGCGGGCCGGGCCGGTGAGCTCGACGGCGCCCGTGCACGCCACCCGGTCCGTCACCTTCGCGCATGCCACCGCCTGCCCCAGGTCCGACGTGGCCAGCATGGGGCTGACGGCCAGACCCTCGCGGCCGCGGGGGTGCGAGGTGAGCCGCGCGTCCCGGCCGACCCAGATCGACACCTTCTGCGCGCCGCCGGAGCGCGGCTGCACCTCCGACCAGACGGTGCCGCACGACGGGCTGAAGCGGAGCCGCACGGTGTAGGTGGCGTCGACGTGGATGCTCGCCGCGCGCGCGTCGCGATTGCAGCCGAACCGCCACGGATACCGCCCCTGGCAGCGGTGGCCGTGGCACGTGGGGGAGGCGTGCTCGTCGGCCCGCTCGGCGCGCGCGGGAATCTGCACGATCGAGGCCGCCGCCCCCATGGTCGCCACCAGCGCCGTCAGCGCCACCAGGGCACCGGCGGTCCGCAGCACCCCGGCGCTGCGGAGGATCCTTCGGGCAGGCCCGGTCCGTTCCGTCGAGACGGGGGCCGGGGGAGTGGGGGGAGCCGGGGGAGCGGGGGCCGGCCCGGCCACGGCTGCGGATACGGGAGCGGGCGCGGTCCGGGCCCGGTACGCGGCCTCGTACACCGCGAGCAGCCGTTCCTGATCCGCGCCCGCCACCTGGCCGAGAGCCACCACCGCGCTGCGCGGCGGCAGCTTCTCGCCGTTGAGGTAGCGGTGCCAGGCGGACTTGCTGTACGGGGTTTTCCTGGCCAGCCCGTCGAGGCTCAGTCCGGTCCGTTCCTTGAGTGCGCGCAACTCCTCCGCCAGGCATTGCGCGTGGGTATCGAGTGTGCCGGGCAGCGGCCGCCAGTGGGACACCGTGTGCGCCTCCCCTTACCACCTGCCTCCGCCCCGGGAGCGGTCGCCTCAGCGGTCCCGACCGGCGGTCCGGAGGTCTGTTTCCTCCCGGATGGCGGAATGTGTACCCATGCCCGGCGGCCGATGACACCCCGTACGCACCGAACGGAACATGTCAGCTGAGCGCTTTGTCATACAGGCGGAAGGTGCGACTGCCCGCGGGGCCCTCCACGAACCCCAGGCACAGCCGCGGCGTACCACCGCTCCGCAGCACGGCCAGGCCCTCCGGCTCGCGCGGCGTCAGCCCCGGGGCCGTCCGCTCCACCTGCTGCCACACCACCCGTCCGGTCCGCAGATCGATGCGGTAGAGCCGGGTGTTGCCGCCGGAGGATGCCGGATTGCCCGTTCCGTAGGCGCTGCCCAGGAGTTGGTAGGCGTAGTCGCCGTAGACGGCCATGCCCTGGAAGGGCAGATCGAGGTCGGCGCCCGGCTGGGCGAAGTCGGCCAGCGGGAGGAACTGCCGGGCCCGGAACCGGTCGAGGTCGTACAGGGCGAACCTCGGTATGCCGCCTGTCTTGTACCGCAGCAGCAGTTGCCGGTGCGTCACATCGAGGGCGGGGAAGTTGCTGGTGGAGCCGGTGACGGGGTGGTAGGTGCGGAGTCCGTCGCTGCCGCGTTCCAGTACCCGGCCGTCCGTGAAACGGAAGCGGCACACGCCCCGCCCGTAGCCGGACGCCGGGTTGGCGTCCCACTCGGTCCACAGCGTGGCCCCGTCCGCGGATTCCTCCAGCCCGATCGAGCCGCCGTGACCGAAGCCCTTCAGGTACATGTGTCCGGCCGCGGAGCCGTCGAGGGTGAGCCGGTTCAGGCACAGATCACCGTTCTCGGCCCGTTCCGCGTGGGAGGGCGCCGTCTCCTCGCCCGCCAGCCGGACCCCGCCCGCCACCAGTTGCAGTGCGTAGAGGTGGCCTTGCCGTTCGTCGACGGTGAACGACTGCAGCACCGTGGTGTGCCGCAGCCGCCCGGCGAGGAACTGCCGGCCCGCAGCGGACAGGGCGGGCGGCTTCCGGGCCGAGGCGGGGGCCGCCCGCGCCCACCGCGTCGGCAGCACGGCACCGGCCGCCGCGAACATCCCGAGGCCGCACACGGCCCTGCGTCCCGGTCTCGCTCCCTGCATTTCTGTGACCATCAAGCGCTCCAAGAACTCGGACCGGCCGCCCGCCCGCCCCCTCGAACGGGCGGGCAGCCAATGATCATTGCGGTGCCACTGCGGTCCGCGGCATCAGCCGCCGAGGACGCGGCACCACGGGACGGCTCGGAAGGGCTGGACGTAGTGGGCGGAGACATAGCCCCGGTGGTGCGAGAGCCGGTACCAGCGCTCGTTGCCGCCCACCGGGCTGCCGTTGGTCTTGCACGCGAGGGCCCGCACCCGGCCGGCGCGTACGGTGCCGACCACGCGGTAGCCGGTGCCCGGGCCCGAACGGACGTTCAGGCGGGTGTCGTTCGGGGTCGCCACGCGGCCGTACGCATGAGTGGTCCTGGTCGTCGCCGTGTCCTGGTACCCGAAGTGCCGGCCGTGGGCGGGGTGCGGACAGGAGTCGGCGGACGCCACCGCGGGGACCATGGCGAGGGCGGCGACCACGGCGACCACGCCGTTGCGCATCATGCGTCGATTCATCGGATTCTCCTCGAGTGCTCCGCAGGTTCACCGGAGCGTGACCCTGCGTCGCTCAGCGTTTCCGACGACTCCGCCGATGATGTGTCCCAGGCGTCCCAGGGAGAAAGTGGGACGCTCCGGCTCACGTCCGGCCGCGGCCCCTCGCTAGTAGTTCAGTGCGGGGAACCAGTCGTCCCGGCCACGGCGCGTGAGGTCGAGGATGTGCCACACCGGGCTGAGCAGGTCGATGCCCCGCTGGTCGATGGCGTCGGACAACCTGGGGTGGACCGAGTAGAAGTGGCGCACCGGCCCGTCGCTGTCGCGGGTGAACACCGAGACCGTCGAGTCCTGGTTGCCCTCGGCGTCCTCGCTGTCGAAGTCGTATTTGAAGGTGCTGGAACCCGCGCTGAGGAGACGCAGGTTGGTCCATTGCCGGCTTCGGGCGTGTGCGCGGAGCGCCGGCAGGTCGGCCGCGGCGACGATCGCGAAGTCGACCTGCTGCGCGAGGTGATGCGCGACTCCGTTGAAGCCGTCGATCCACATCGTGCACATGGGGCACGCCTCGGTCTGCCGCTTGCCGTACATGAAGTGGTAGACGACCAGGTCGCGTCCGGGCCGCGTGAAGAGTTCGCTCAGCCGCACGGTGGCCGCCGGCGCGTCACCGGCCCGCAGGTCGGCAGGGCCTTCCTCGAACACGTAGTCGTCGACGGCGGGCCCCAGGGGCAGCCGCCGGCGCAGGTCGGCGACGCGTTCGCGATGACGCATCAGCTCGATCTCGGCCTGTCGCAGTTCCTCCCGGGCGTCGACGTATGCGGCCGGCTCCTCGGTGGGGTGGGTGTGATGCATCGCTGCCTCCTGCGCGACGACGACCGACGTAGCTGCCTGGTTTGTCACCATCTGCTCCGGCCACCATTGTCTGCTGGGCCAGGAGGGGTCGCCAGACGGCGAAAGGCCGGACCGGTTGACATCTGTGCAGGTCAGAGGCGGTGAGGGCGAAGCCGTGGGAAGCCAGGGGGAGTCGCGGGAGGCAGGCGAGACCACCGGGTTCGGACGGTGCGCGGGAGCGGAGCTCCAGAGGTGTCCGGAGGAGGGGCACATCCGTGCCGAGTCGCCGTGGGCCGGCCGGTTCTGCGATGTCGGACCGTGTGCCCGGCCGGTTCCACGCAGTCGGATCAGGATCGAGCCGGTGCTGCCGGGGAGGGCGCGGCGGGCTGACCGCCGAGGCTCATCTCGCGGACAGCGCCCGATGCCGGCCCCTGGTTCTGGTGGCTGTAGCCCAGGCGGGTGACGCGCCCTCGTTTGGAGCCGGAGTCCTGTCCGGGGCCGGGGCGGGGGCCGGCGGAGGTTCGGGATCGGGGTGGACGGGGTCCTGGGGGCCGGGCGGGGGCGGGTCCGGCGCGTCGGAATCCGGCTTCCGGGGTGGCTCGCCCGGTGTCGGATGCGGCTCGGCCGCGGGTGCGGCAGCGAGTGCGGAGAGGGGTGAGTGCATTGGTGCTCCTGGGGGCCGAGGTGTGGGGTGGTCTGCGCGCGGCGGCGTGAAGGCGCGCCGCCACGTCGAACAGGCGTGGTGCGTGGGGGCTGGGTGACGGTGGCCCAGGCAAGGGGGTGAGCGTCCCGCCGGCCGGATGGATGTGCCTCTAGGGCGCCGGGGGCCGTTTCCGCCTGTACGGCATGGCGTCTCGCCTCCCCTCACGTCACCTCGTCCACTCTGCCGCAGCCGCCTGTGGGCCGCGACGGCGCCCAGCAGTGGGGCGCTCGTCGGTCCCCGGCAGCTCGCGCCGCGCCGCGTGCCTGGATCACCGGGTGCCCGGCCCGCCTCGCCTTACGCCCAAGTCGCCGCTTTGGCCTTGCTGACCGTGCCGTGGGAACGGCCGCGGGAGCGTGCGCCGTCGCAGGTCAGGCGTTCAGGTCGTCAGGCGTTCGCGGGCGCCCGTGCCCCCGGCGGGCGCACCATGTGGACGTCGACCGGGTCCTGGGTCTCCATGACGAATCCGTGGCGCTCGTAGAGCCGACGGGCGGCACTGCCCTGCAAGACGTTCAGGCCCACGGTCATGCCCTGCGCATCGGCCCGTTCCAGCACGGTGCGCAAGACCTCGGATCCCAGTCCGAGGCCCTGCCGGTGCGGAGCAAGGTAGAAGTGCTCCAGCCACCACCGGCCTTCGGCGGGCCGGAGCGTGAGGCACCCGGCGAATTCGCGGCCTGTCATGATGACCGAGGTGTGCCGGGTGGAGAAGGAGTCCCGCAGCCGCTGCCGCACCCGGTGCTCGTCGTAGCGCCCGAGACGTTCCAAGTCCGCACGCATGACCGTGGCCCGCAGCTCCGCGATCACCTCGATGTCCGCCACCGTCGCAGGGCGCAGCGCCCAGCCCGTGGGGTGCGCCGACGTGCCGAGTCCGGGCGCCTCTCCCCCCGATCGCGTCCCGTGCCCTGCCGCCCCGTTGTCCATGGCCGGAGTATGCCAGTCCGCTTGCCTTGCGGATCCCTAGGAGTCGTGGACGACGAGGAATCCCTGGCGGGGGCTCACCTTGAGGGGGAACTCACCCTCGGCGATGCGGTTCCACAGCGGCCAGGGGCGGTGGTAGACCATGAGCGTCTCCTCGCGGCCGAGGAGGGTGGCGCCGTCCAGGACGAAGGGGAGCTCGTCCCGTACATAGCGCACTGCTGCTGCGGCCTGGTCGTCGTCGACGCGGGCATCGGGGCCCCGGACCGTGCGCAACCGGCTGCTGACGGCCTGTCGGCTCATGCTCAGGCAGGCGAGCCGGAAGCCCTCGTCGCCCGTGAACGCCTCGTCCACTTCGTCGCGGAGCCCGAGGTAGTGCGGGTCGTCGGCGAAGTCGCCGAAGTCGTGGACGGCCACCCGGCGTTGCGGCGCGTACGCCTCCAGTGCCACCTCCACCGCCCGCCTTCTGCGCGCCACCTCCTTGCGCGCCTTGGCCCGGGGTCTGGACTCGCCGACCGCTTCCAGTATCCAGGAGGCGTGCTCGACCCCGGGGAGCAGCACGTCGAAGTCCTGTGCCGACGCGTGTGCCCAGGCGGCCAAGTGGGCTATGTAGGCGTCGCAGAAACGGCTGTTGAACGGGCTCACGCCCAGCAGCACATGCTCTCGCCGTCCCCATATGGCCTGGCAGTTGGAGGTCGAGGGGCTTGCCTGCAGCACGGTGTCTCAATGCCTTCCGATAGGGCGGCCGAACGGGCGGACGAGTCGATCACGGCTGCGGGACGCGCCGTGTTCTCGGCTTCCGTGCGCCTGTCTGACGCCACCCGGACGCATACCTGCGCTGCGACCAAGGCTCGCCTGGAGCTACTACCAACGGATGAAACGGGTGAAGATGCGCACAGGCTATAGAGATTCGGCCAATATGGCGATCGATTCCCGCGAACATCCGATCCGGCCCTGTCTCACCCGATGGGAGAGGTGGTCGCGCTCCCGGACCGACGGAGCGACTTCGAGCGATGAGGGTGGCACGTCAGCACCTGGATGTGCCGATTCCCAACTGGACTGATGCGAAAGGCCAGTTGCTGGTCAGCAAGAGCGCATGAGCTATCGGGAGTTCAGTCCTGGTACACCGCCCCCATGCCGAAAGCGGTGGGACGCGCGACCGGTTGGCCGCATGCGGCGCTCTCCGGCGCGGACCAGGCCGACGGCGGTGTTGCGGTGCGGGTCAGGCGATCTGGACGTCTTCGGCCGGTGCGGTGGGCTCGGGGGCGGACAGGTGTATCCGTTTGGGCAGCAGCAGCGGGGTGGCGAGCAGGAGAACGCCGGACAGGGTGATCGCGGTGAGCGGGCTGGTGAGGGTGGCGAGAAAGCCCCAGAGCACCATCAGGGCGGCTTGGAGGAGTTTGCTGCTGGCGCTCCATGTGCTCAGGACGTGGGCGGTGCGGCCCGCGGGAGCCCGTTGCAGGCGCTCGGTTGCGTAGATCGGGTTGAAGATGCCCATGCAGGTGATCAGCAGGCCCTCGACGACGATCACGGTGAGGAGCCCGGGGACGCCGGGGCGGACGCACGCGAGACCGAGGGGGAAGAGTGAGCGCAGCCAGCCGGAGACGGCCATGACCCGGTGCCGGCCGTAGCGGGTGACCAGGCGCGCGGAGAGGCGGGCGCCGGCCGGGCCGCCGAGTGCCGGGAGGCCGAAGGCCAGACCGTATTGCCAGGCCGGGAAGTGGTACTGGCCCAGCAGGAGGACGGACAGGAGCGGGACGGTGGCCATGATGAGGCCGCTGACCAGGATCGAGTTGAGGAACAGGCACCTGAGCGCGCCGTCGCGGAAAATGATCCGCCAGCCGCCGAGCAGGTCGGCCCCGCGCAACCTGGTGGCGGGGTCGCGGGGTGCCGCGCCGTCGCCTCCGCGGATGCGGAGGACCCCGAGCGCGGACAGCAGGTAGCTGAGGGCGTCGGTCGTGATCGTGATGACCGGGCCGAGCAACCCGACGAGTGCACCACCGAGGGGCGGGCCCGCCGCGGTCGCCACCCAGCTCGTGCCCTCGAGTCTCCCGTTCGCCACCAGGAGGTGCTCGCCACGGACGAGATGCTTCAGATACGTGCCGGACGCGGCGGTGAAGGTGATGCTCGCGGTTCCGGAGACGACCGAGACAACCAGGAGTTGTCCGTAGGAGAGCCGGCCGAGGACGTAGGCGACCGGGACACTCGCCATCGCGGCGAACCGGATCAGATCCATCGCGATCATCACCGGACGCTTGGCCCGGCGCTCGACCCACGGCCCGAGCGAGAACGCAACCATCGCCGCGACGGCAGGCCCGGCCGCCTCCAGGAGCGACACGGCCACGGCCGGCGCGTGCAGCACTTGAACCGCGATCAGCGGGAACGCGCCGAAGGCGAGCCACGTGCCGTAGGTACTGACGGCGTAGGCCGACCACAGCCAACCGAAACCACGCCCCAACCGCACGCGCATGCGCCCCCCTCGCGACCACCGATGTTCGGTTCTCCGCATCACACCGGCCGCACCTCGCGGCGTCAAACAACCGGCCCAGGGCGAGCCACAACCATCGGTTGGGCACGCTTATGCTGGATCGATGGATACCGAGGCGGTGCGGTCGTTCGTCCGCGCGGCCGAGCTCGGGCAGCTGCAGCACACTGCCGACGAGCTCGGCGTCACGCAACAGGCCGTGTCGAAGCGGATCGCCACCCTTGAGCGCACGCTCGGCGTCCGGTTGTTCACCCGCACCGCCAGAGGGGTCGAGCCGACCCTCGACGGCCAGGCCTTCCTCCCGCACGCCCGGAACATCGTCACCAGCGTCGACCGCGCCGTCACCGCGATCAGACCCGGCTCGCGGGCCCTTCGGATCGACGTTCTCGGCCTGCGGTCCGCGCAGGCCGTCCTCCTGCACGACTATTGGCGGTCGCATCCCGAAACCGACCTCGACGTGGTGACCCTCAGGGTCAACGACCCGCGCGTGGTGGTCGCCGCCGTCCGGGCGGGCGATGTCGACGCCTCGTTCCGCTCGGTCACCGACCCTGCCGCACTGCCGCGCGAGGTGCGGATGATCCACGCCTTCGACTCCCCGCTGGAACTCCTCGTCGGCCCGAGGCACCCGCTCGCCTCCGCACGCACTCTGAGCCCGTCCCAGCTGCGCCGGCACCGGATCTGGGTGCCGGGTATCGCCCCGCTCAGCGAATGGGCGGAGTTCTACGATCAGCTCGCCACCGACTTCGACCTCCGCATCGACGCCGCGGGCCCGCACTTCGGCGACGAGGTGCTCCTCGACATCCTCGCGGACTCCGCAGACGTGGCCACGCTCGTCGGCTCGCGCGACCGGTACCTCTGGCCGACGAACCACGACCTGCGCCGCATTCCGATCGTGAATCCGACGCTCGCGTACCCGCTCTCGCTCCTCTTCGCCCGGGCGAATCCACACCCGGGACTCGGGGCGGTCATCGACCACTTCGAAAGCCTGGCACCGCCCCCCGGGACGGTCTGGCGCCCGTACTGGGCGACGGCACCGCGCCGTGGCGACGGAAGCGGCGCACACGCCCGACGCTGATGGTCGCCTCCCGCGGCACACTGCCGACGCGACGCCTGAGCGGGAGCGCGATTCGGCAGCCGCGGACCGGAGCGGGCACCAGGTAGGTCGCGTGCGTCGTCCACCGCCGGGCCGCCTGCGGGAGGCAGAAGGAACTTCTGGTTCCCGCAGGCCGCATCGGCAGGCCGAGGGGACATCCGCCCGGGCCAACGCCGCGTCCCCGTACGCGGGATGCCACCGCTTCGAGAGAAGCGCGTCGGTTCCGGACGGCAAAAGACAAAGGCAAGGAGAGATCTCTCCTTGCCACTCTCAACGTATAGCGCACTGGGGGGCTTGCGGCAAGGCCCAGGGGGTGGCGCAAAATCGTCCGCCGAGGCCAGAACCTGCGGAAATGGGGGGCATGACGTGCGTGAGTTGTCGACGTATGGGGGACGCGGTGACGTCGAACCAGCGGTGGGAGGGGCAGTGCGGTCGCGAGCGCTCGGCGCGCCGGCGGGAGGGCAGCCGGCGGCGAGGACGTTGCCGGCACGAGGTGCGACGGAACCGGCGGCGCCGGTGCGGCGATCGGCCGGTGCAGGGCACGGCAGCACGGCTGCCTCGGAGGTGTCACGATGAGCGAGCAGTACGTGCGGGACCTCCAGGAGGTTGACGAGACGCAGCTCGCGGCCGTCGGCGGCAAGGGCGCCCACCTGGGCGGGCTGTCGCGGATCGACGGCATCCGCGTGCCGGCCGGCTTCTGTGTGACGACGGACGCCTTCCGGCGGATCATGGCTCAAGCGCCGTCGATCGACGATCGGCTCGATCAGCTGTCGCGCCTCGACCCGGACGACCGGGAGGCGATCCGCACGCTCAGCGCGGAGATCCGCCGGACCATCGAGGAGATCACCCTCCCGGACGATCTCGCGGCGGCGATCACCCGCGCGCTCGCCCGGCTCGGCGAGCGGGCCGCCTGCGCCGTCCGCTCCAGCGCCACGGCGGAGGACCTGCCGACGGCCTCCTTCGCCGGCCAGCAGGACACGTACCTGAACGTCGTGGGGCCGGCGGCGGTCCTCCGGCACGTCAGCCGGTGCTGGGCCTCGCTGTTCACCGAGCGGGCCGTGACCTACCGCCGGCGGAACGGCATCGACCACCGTACGGTCCACATGGCCGTGGTCGTGCAGCAGATGGTCTTCCCGGATGCGGCCGGCATCCTGTTCACGGCCGACCCCGTCACCGGCAACCGCAAGGTCGCCACCGTGGACGCCGGCTTCGGTCTCGGCGAGGCCCTGGTCTCCGGCCTGGTGAACCCGGACGTCTTCACGGTGCGAGACGGCGAAGTCGTCGCCAAGGCGATCGCCGCCAAACAGCGTGCGGTCCAGGCCCTGCCGGCCGGTGGTACGCAGGAAGTGGCGATCGAATCGCCGCGTCAGGAGCAGCCGGCGCTGACGGATGCCCAGGTCGTGCGGCTCGTCCGGCTCGGGCGGCGGATCGAAGCGCACTTCGGCCGCCCGCAGGACATCGAATGGTGCCTGGTCGACGATGCCTTCCAGATCGTGCAGAGCCGGCCGATCACGACGCTGTTCCCCGTCCCCGAGACCGACGACCAGGAGAATCACGTCTACGTCTCCGTCGGTCATCAGCAGATGATGACCGACCCCATGAAGCCCCTGGGGCTGTCCATGTGGCAGCTGACGGCCATGGTGCCGATGCACGAGGCCGGCGGGAGGCTGTTCGTCGACGTCACCCGGCGCCTGGCCTCGCCCGCGAGCCGCGCCGGCCTCCTGGACGTCCTGGGGAGAGGTGATCCGCTGGTCAGGGACGCGCTGGAGACCGTCCTCGACCGCGGCGATTTCGTTCCGTCGCTCCCGGACGCGGGTCCCGGCGGGCCGCCGCCCGGCGGTGCGCCCGCCCCGATCGAGACCGATCCGGCCGTCGTCACCGAGCTGATCGAGCGCAGCCGGGCGTCCATCGCCGCCCTGGAGCGCGACATCCGGACGAAGACCGGACCGGCGCTGTTCGACTTCCTGCTGGAGGCCTTCGAGGAGCACAAGCGGGTCCTGGGTGATCCGCTGAGCCTCCAGGCGATCATGGCGGGGATGGAGGCCACGTGGTGGCTCAACGACAAGCTGCAGGAGTGGCTGGGCGAGAAGAACGCGGCCGACACGCTCACGCTGTCCGCGCCCGACAACATCACGTCGGAGATGGGACTGGCGCTGCTCGACGTCGCGGACGTGATCCGCCCGCAGCCGGAGGTGGTGGCGTTCCTGCACGGCATCGAGGGCATCGAGGACAAGGCCTTCCTGGACGAGCTGGGGAAGGTCGCGGGCGGGGCCGAAGCGCGCGACGCCATCGAGGCCTACCTCGACCGGTACGGCATGCGCTGCGTCGGCGAGATCGACATCACCAGGCCACGGTGGCGCGAGCGCCCCACCACGCTCGTGCCCGTGATCCTCGACAACATCAGGAACATCGAGCCGGGCGCCGCCGGGCGGCGCTTCGAGCAAGGGCGGCAGAAGGCGCGGAAGAAGGAACAGGACGTGCTGTCGCGCCTGCGGGCCCTGCCGGACGGGGACCGGAAGGCCGACGAGACCAAGCGGATGATCGACCGTGTCAGAACCTTCATCGGGTACCGGGAGTACCCGAAGTACGGCATCGTCAGCCGCTACTTCGTCTACAAGCAGGCCCTGCTGGCGGAGGCCGAGCGCCTCGTGCGGGCGGGTGTGCTTCGCGAGCAGGACGACATCTTCTCCCTCACGTTCCAGGAACTCCACGACGCCGTGCGCGCGCACCAGGTGGATGACCAGCTCGTCCGGCAGCGCGAGGACGCGTTCCGGTCGTACCACGCGCTGACACCGCCCCGGGTGCTCACCTCGGAGGGCGAGGCGGTCACCGGGGCGTACCGGCGCGACGACGTGCCGGCCGGCGCCCTGAGCGGCCTGCCGGTCTCGGCCGGGACCATCGAGGGAAGGGCCCGCGTCATCCTCGACATGGCCCGGGCGGATCTCGAAGCGGGCGACATCCTGGTCACGACCTTCACGGACCCCAGCTGGTCGCCGCTGTTCGTCGGAGTCGCGGGCCTGGTGACGGAGGTGGGCGGCCTGATGACCCATGGCGCAGTGATCGCCCGCGAGTACGGCTTGCCGGCCGTCGTGGGCGTGGAGCGGGCCACCCGGCTGATCCGGGACGGGCAGCGGATCCGCGTGCACGGAACCGACGGGTACGTCGAGATCCTGTCGTGACGGGCCACACCGCGAAGCCCATCGGGGGGCGCGAGCCGAGTGCGGCTCCGTCCCCCGAGGCCACCGCCGTGTGCCACCGCCCGTGAGGATCACTCCTCCTCGTCCAGCGCGAAGGAGCCGTACTCGGGCTTCCCCGCTCGTTCGTAGGTGCAGTACCGCACGCCCGCGCCGGTGGTGCGGGAACGGGTGAGAGTCCAGGTGGCGGGGGCGGCGCCGTCGGTGAACAGGCGCTTGCCGGTGCCGAGGATCACGGGGTGGACGAGCAGCCGGTACTCGTCGACGAGGTCGTGCTGTTGCAGGGTGTGGATGAGGTCGCTGCTGCCCTGGGTCATGATCACGCCGTCCAGCTGTTCCTTGAGCCGTGCGACGGCCTCCGCTGCCTCGCCCTTCAGCAGATGGGAGTTGTGCCACTCCAGGCTGCTGAGGGTGCGCGAGGCGACGTACTTGGGCATGGCGTTGAGCTTCACGGCGATCGGGTTGTTCTCGTCGGTGACGCGGGGCCAGTACGCGGCGAAGATGTCGTAGGTCCTGCGGCCGAGCAGGAGGTGGTCGGTGGTCTGCTCGAGGATCTCCGTCATGAGGCTCATGAGGTCGTCGTCGACGTAGGGGACCTGCCAGCCGCCGTGCTCGAAGCCCCGGTCGACGTCTTCGTCCGGGCCGCCGGGGGCCTGCATGATGCCGTCCAGGGTGACGAACGCGGTGACGATCAGTTTGCTCATGGTGCTGCCTTTCGGGTTTTGCGGAACCTGCCTGCACGGGGAGGGACTCCTGGGGCGGCGAGAACTCATCGCCCGCCGCGCCACCCATTCCGTGATCATGGTTGCGACACACGCCCCCGGCACGGGGGCCGCCGCGCGGTGGGGGTCCGCGAGGCTGCCCCGGATGCCCGGCCGCCGGCCAGGACGTCGTCGGCGGTCCGGTCCGGCAGTCCTCGCCCCGGAGACCACGGACCTGGACCTCGCCACGGCGGCACGCGCGGCACGGGAGGGGACACGCCGAGCGCGGCGGGGGAGGGGACGGGCCGAGCGCGGCGCGACGGCTCGGCGCACTCTCTGAGCGGCCCTCAGATCAGTCGGCGTCCACGGGCAGCGGTGGAAGCCGCAGGTGTGCGAGGTCGTCGGGGGCCGGGGTGGTGTGCGGCCACAAGGGGGTGACGCCGGTGTCGTCCGCCGCGGGGGCGTCGGTCAGGCGCATGCGCTCGCGGAGCCTGCCGTAGAAGTCGGTCGGTCCGAGCCGTACGACGCGCAGGCGCCGTGGTGCCGCGTAGACGCCGATCCAGTCGCCCGGCTCCAGGACGCCGCGCAACTGGCCGTCGACGCTGACCGCCGCGCGGCCGGAATGCCCCAGGACACGGACGGCGACCGCCTCGTCGGGGCCGGCGACCACCGAGCGGTTGAACGTCATGTGCGGGGCGACGGGGGTGAAGACGATGGCGTCGGCCGCGGGGGAGATGACGGGGCCGCCCGCGGCGAAGCTGTAGGCGGTGGAGCCGGTGGGCGTGGCGACCAGGACGGCGTCGGCGGAGTACGAGGCGAGCAGCCGGCCCGCGAGGTACACGCCGAGGGAGACCTGCCGGTCGCGGGCCAGCTTTTCCAGCACGATGTCGTTGAGGGCCGTCAGGTTGAGGGCCACCCCCCAGTCCAGGGCGACGGCGCACTCGGAGCGCACCAGCGGGGGCGGGAGCGCCGGGCCCCGGCCGTAGTGGAGGAGGGCCTCCATCCCCTCGGGGAGCGCCAGCGGACGGGACGCCCGCATCGTCAGCATCAGCCGGGTCTCGACCGTGACCCGGCCGCGGTGGACGGTGTCCAGCGCGCATTCCACGTCGTCGGCCGGGACCTCCGTCAGGAAGCCGAGGGTGCCCAGGTCGACACCGAGGACCAGTGCGTCGTTCTGCGCGGCCAGGCGCGCGCCGCGGAGGAAGGTGCCGTCGCCGCCGAGCGTGACGATCAGGTCGGGGCGGCCGGCGGCGTCGACCTCCTCCCGCGCGTCCCGCCGTTGCTCGTCCTGGTTCCACACATCGATGGCGACGCAGCCGACCTCCCGGCGCTCGCACCACCGTTGGACGACACCGGCGGCGGCCACGGCGGCGGGACGGCCCCCGTGGACGACGATGCCCACCCGTTGCACGCTCACGCGGCGCCTTCTCTCTCCGGTGTCCGGCTCTCTCCGGTGTCCCGGTCGGCTCTCTCCGGCTCCTGCGGTTCTTCCCGGGCGCTGTGGTGCTCTCCGGAAGTCCGGAGCGCTGTGGGTGCCTTCCGGAAGTGCGGTGGTGCGTCCGTGGTGCGTCCGTCGCTACGGAGGCGGCGGGCCGAGCCGTCACCGGCGTGATGAAATTTGTGCGGATTTGCCCGCTTCTAGAGGCATCTTAGTGGCTGCCTCGCTCTTCATTGAGGTGGCCGGGCCCCGGAGCGGCCGAGGCGGCCGGGTGGGGGCCCGAGGTGTCCGGGATCACAGGGTGGTGGGGCGGCAGGGCGGAATGCCGTCGCCGCCGCGGACCGTTGACGCCAGCACGCATTCGATGCATGTACACATACCGCCTGGTACTTACGAGGAGCACCCCCGTGACCGTCACCGAGTCCGCCGCCTCCCGTGCGGCCGAGATCCTGTCCCGGCCCATCGCGCTCAACGGCCTGACCGTCCCGAACCGCATCGCGATGGCGCCGATGACCCGCATGTTCTCGCCGGGCGGCGTCCCCGGTGAGGACGTGCGGTCGTACTACGCCCGCCGTGCCGCCGCCGGCGTCGGCCTGATCGTCACCGAGGGGACCTACGTCGGCCACGATTCGGCCGGGCAGAGCGACCGGGTGCCGCGGTTCCACGGCGAGGAGCAGCTCGCGGGCTGGGCGAAGGTCGCCGACGCCGTGCACGAGGCGGGCGGCACCATCGTGCCGCAGCTGTGGCACATCGGCATGGTGCGCAAGCAGGGCGAGCCGCCCTTCGCCGACGCCCCCGCCGTCGGCCCCTCCGGCATCCGCGTCGACGGCACCGAGGGCGCCGGCCAGGCGATGACCCGGCGCGACCTGGACGACGTCATCGGCGCCTTCGCCGAGGCCGCCGCGGCCGCCGAGCGCATCGGCTTCGACGGCGTCGAACTGCACGGTGCCCACGGCTACCTCCTCGACCAGTTCCTGTGGGCGGGGACGAACCGCCGTACCGACGCCTACGGCGGCGACCCGGTGGCCCGTACCAAGTTCGCCGCCGAGATCGTGGCCGCGGTCCGCGAGACCGTCTCGCCCGACTTCCCGGTGATCTTCCGCTACTCGCAGTGGAAGCAGGAGGCCTACGACGCGAGGCTCGCCGAGACCCCGGAGGAGCTGGACGCGATCCTGGCCCCGCTGACCGCGGCCGGTGTCGACGCCTTCCACGCGTCCACCCGCCGCTACTGGCTCCCGGAGTTCGAGGGCTCGGACCTCAACCTGGCGGGCTGGAGCAAGAAGCTCACCGGCAAGCCCACCATCACCGTCGGCTCGGTCGGCCTCGACGGCGACTTCCTCCGTTCGTTCGCGGGCGAGGGCGCCGCGGTCCGGGGCATCGACAACCTCCTCGACCGGCTGGAGCGCGACGAGTTCGACATGGTCGCCGTCGGCCGCGCCCTGCTCCAGGACCCGCAGTGGGCGGCGAAGGTGCTGGGCGACCGCTTCGCGGAGCTGAAGCCGTACGACGCGGCGGCGCTCAAGACGCTCAACTAGGGCTTCGGGCGGCCGGGTTGCGGGGCGCGGGGCCGAGGGACCTGCCGGGTTGCCGGGGCCGGGGGCCGCTGGCTCGGGCCGGTCGTTCGGCGCCGGGCGCGAGGGCCGTGTCCGGTGCCGCCGCGGTCGCCGTTCTGGTCGTGTGCGCCGAGTTCACGCCCTGAGCGGCTGCCGCGCCCCCTTGACCTCGCGGCTGAGGGCCTTCAGCGCGGCGGCGTGGATCTCCGAGAAGCTGGGGAACGGCTGGATCGTGTCGCGCAGCACGGCGAGCGGGACGCGGGCCCGGATCGCCAGCGTGGCCTGTTGCATCCACTCCCCGGCCTCGGGGCCCAGGGCATAGGCGCCGGTCAGCACCTCGCCGTCGCTGAGCAGCGTCAGAAAGCCGTTCGATTCGGCGTAGGTGTGCGTGTAGGTGGCCGTCTTGGCGATCTCCGTGAGCAGCGCGGTCGCACCGAACCGCGCCTCGGCGGCGCCGACGGCGGCCGCCTGCGGATCGGTGTAGGTGACGCGCGGGACCGCCTCGTAGTGGGCCTCACGGGGCTCGCCGAGGATGTTCGACGCGACGACCTCGCCCTGGTACTCGCCGACGTGCGTCAGCGGCCAGATGCCGGTGACGTCGCCGACCGCCCACAGCCGCTCGCCCGCCCGCATCCGCGCGTCGACCGGCACGCCCCGGCCGTCCGCGGTGACGCCGACGGTCTCCAGCCCGATCCCCTCGACGCGCGGGCGGCGGCCGGTCGCGACGAGCAGCCGGTCGCCGCGCAGCGCCCGTCCGTCCGCCAACTCCAGGACGAAGTCCTCGCCGTCGCGGCGCGCCCCGGTCGCAGGTGTGCCGAGGACGAACTCGATGCCGTCGCGGCGCAGTGCGGTCGCGAGCGCCTCGCCCAGCGGTGCGGGCTCGCGTGCGAGCAGGTGTGCGGCCGCCTCCACGAGGACGACCTCGCCGCCGAAGCGACGTACCACCTGGGCCAGTTCGAGCCCCGCCGGCCCACCACCGAGCACGATCAGCCGCTCGGGCACCGCCTTCATGCCGGTCGCCTCGCGGGTGCTCCAGACGCCTTCGAGGTCCCGCAGGCCGGGAACCGGCGGGACGACGGGGTCGGCGCCGTTCGCCAGCACGATGTGCTCGGCGGTGTACCGGACCCCGTCGACCTCCACCACCCCGGTGGCCGCCAGGCGGCCGCGACCGCGCAGCAGAGCGATGCCCTTCTCCGTCAGCCACCGCTCGGCCCCGGCGTCGGAGTAGTCGGAGACCATGTAGTCACGCCAGGCCAGGGCCGCCTGGACGTAGACCTCTGCGGTGCCCGCCGCGGTACGCGCGCCCTGCACCGCCTCGCCCGGCCGCAGCAGCGTCTTCGAAGGAATGCATGCCCAGTAGGTGCACTCGCCGCCGGCCAGGTCGCGCTCCACGACCGCGACGCGCAGGCCGCCCTCGGCGAGCGCACCGGCGGTGTGCTCGCCCGGAGCGCCGCCGCCGAGGACGATCACGTCGTAGTCGTGGACCGTGCTGCTGCCGTTGCCGCCACTGCTGCCGCTGCCGCTCATCGCGCCCTCCGTTCGCGCTCGCGTGCTCATTCCACGGTCGCTCGTTTCGTGCGGCGTCGCACCAGGGCCGGGCGCCGCACCGGCCGACAGGTGATCAGCGACGGGAAGCGTGACAATGGGGCACAGAAGCCGGCATCCCGAGGTCCGGAGGCGCGGATGACAGGCAGCGCACGGGCTCCCGAGCGGGGCCCGACCCCGAGCGGCGGCGCATCGCCGTGACCGCCGCGTCCGGCGCTCCCGGCAGCGCCGACCGGGCCGGCCTCGCCGGTCAGACGGTCGTCGTGATCGGCGCCGGCGCGGGTATCGGACGCGAAACCGCCCGTCAGGTACGGGCGGACGGCGGCAGGCTGGTGCTGGTCGGCCGCAACCCCGAACGCCTGCAACAGGCCGCGCAGGAACTCCGGCCGCGCAGCACGGCCGCGTTCGATGCGACCGACTCCGACCGGCTCCGGCGGTTCTTCGAGGAGCTGCCCGGGCCGGTCGACCATGTGATGGTGACGGCCGGCAGCCCTTCCTACCGGCCGTTGCCGGAGATGGATCTGGACGCCGCCCGCGGCGAGTTCGGACAGCGGCTCGCCCTGACGCTCGGTGTGGCCCTCCACAGCCGCGACAAGGTCCGGGCCGGAGGCACGCTGGTGTTCATGGGCGGCACGGGCGGCCGCCGTCCCGGTGCCGGCCTGAGCGTCGTGTCCGCCCTCACGGCCGCGCTGCCCGCCCTCACCGCCAACCTGGCGCTCGAACTGGCGCCGGTCCGGGTGAACCTCATCGCGGCCGGATTCGTGGACACCCCGCTGTCGGCCGCGCTCCTGGGCGATCAACTCGAGGCACGGCGCGAGGAGTTGCGTGCCACGCTGCCCATCCGGCGGGTCGTCGTCCCGGCGGATGTCGCCGCGCTGGCGGTCCACCTCATGTGCAACGAGGCGCTCACCGGCGGCACGTACGACATCGACGGCGGGCAGCAGCTCCTCTCCCACTGAATTCCCGGGGTGTGTCAGGGAAGCCCCGCGGCCGCGCCTCCCGTGCCGTCGGCGCCCCTCTTCGCGGTGCCACGGCCTTGGGCCGATGGCCTGGCGTTCCGGCGAGCGGCGAGGTGACGGGGGCCGCGCCGGGTAGGGAATTTCCGCGGAGCATTCCGCATCGGGACATCCGACTGCCCGACGGCCGCGGCCTCACGGAAAGTGTGGAGATGATCAGCAGGCGAACTTTCGGGAAGGCCGTCGGCAGGGGAGCGGCCGCGGCTTCGGCAGCCGCCTTTTCCTCGGCCTGCTCAGCGGCGGTGTCCGGCGACCCTCGTCACCAGATCCCGCCGGCGGCCGACCGCGCGAAGGCACAGCCGGCCAGGACGCCGGACTTCGGTGCGTTGAAGCAGATCAGGGCCGGAGTGCTGAATGTGGGATACGCCGAAGTGGGCCCGGCCCACGGTCCGGTGGTCATTCTGCTGCACGGCTGGCCCTACGACATTCACAGCTACGCCGCCGTCGCGCCCCTGCTGGCGGCACAGGGTTACCGGGTCATCGTCCCGTATCTGCGTGGTCATGGCACGACGCGCTTTCTGTCGAGCAGGACGTTCCGGAACGCACAGCAGTCGGTGTTCGCCCTCGACATCGTCGCTCTGATGGACGCCTTGCGGATCGACAGGGCGATCCTCGCGGGCTACGACTGGGGATCGCGGACGGCGGACATCATGGCGGCGCTCTGGCCGGAACGCGTCAAGGGCCTGGTCTCCGTGGCCGGCTACCTGATCACGAACCTGGAGGCCAACAAGAAGCCATTGCCGCCGGAACTCGAATGGGCGTGGTGGTACCAGTTCTACTTCGCCACCGAAAGAGGCCGCCTCGGTCTCGAACGGAACCGACGTGATCTGGCCAGGCTGGTCTGGAAATTCAACTCCCCGACCTGGGCTTTCGATGACGCCACCTTCGACCGCACCGCGGCGGCGTTCAACAATCCGGATTACGCCGGCATCGTGATCCACAATTACCGCTGGCGGCTGGGCCTGGAGAAGGGGGACCCCCGCTACGACGGCCTGGAAAGCCGGCTTGCCCGACGTCCCGTCATCACCGTGCCCACGATCACCCTTGACGGAGCGTCCGACCCCTTCACGCCTCCGGGCGGCGGCTCGTCCTATCGCGACAAGTTCACGGGCCGCTATGCGCACCGGACCCTGACGGGAATCGGTCACAACGTGCCCCAGGAGGCGCCCGAGGCCTTTGCGCGGGCTGTCGTGGACGTCGATCGTCCGAGGCGGTAACTGGACCCGCGCGAACGCGACACGCTCGCCGGGCGTCGTGGCGCCTGGCGCCCGCGTCACGCTGAGTGGCATACGTTCTTGGCAGTTGCCATTACGGCCACAGAGAGCAGTACCGGAGGGTGAGGTGTGGTGGACGGCGTCTCCGTTCTGCTCATCGCGGTGATCGTCACGGCACTGGCCTTCGACTTCACCAACGGGTTCCACGACACGGCCAACTCGATGGCGACTTCCATCGCCACCGGGGCGCTGGCGCCGCGGATCGCCGTCGTGGTCGCCGGGGTGCTCAATCTCGCGGGTGCGTTCCTGTCCACGACCGTCGCCAGGACGATCTCCAGTGGCATCGTCGACGACCACGCGGTCAGCCTCACGATGATTTTCGCCGGGCTCATCGGCGCGATTCTCTGGAACATGGTCACCTGGCTCGCGGGACTGCCGTCCAGTTCCTCGCACGCCCTGTTCGGCGGCCTGATCGGCGCGGTGTGGGTGGGCGCAGGCGGTGACGCGGTGCGGCTCGGGCAGGTCGTGGAGAAGATCGTGATCCCGGCCCTGGTGGCACCGGTGCTGGCCGGCCTGACCGCGCTGCTGGCGACCTACCTCGCCTATGTCCTCACCCGGCGGACGTCGAGCGGTCCGGTCAGCCGTGGGTTCCGCATCGGGCAGATCGGTTCCGCCTCCCTCGTCGCGCTGGCCCACGGCACCAACGACGCCCAGAAGACCATGGGGGTCATCACCCTTACCCTCATCTCCGCCGGCGCGCTGGGCCAGGGCTCCGGCCCGCCGTGGTGGGTGACCCTCAGCGCGGGACTGGCGATCTCGCTCGGGACCTACGCCGGCGGGTGGCGGATCATCAGGACCATGGGCAGGGGGCTCACCGACATCGAGCCGCCGCAGGGGTTCACCGCGGAAACCACCGCCGCCACCGTCATCCTGGTCTCCTCCCACATGGGCTTTCCGCTGTCGACCACGCAGGTCTGCGCGGGCGGCATCCTCGGCTCCGGCCTCGGCAGGAAGCTGGCCCAGGTCCGTTGGGGAGTGGCGGGGCGGATCGCGGTGTCCTGGATCCTCACCCTCCCCGCGGCCGCGGCTGCCGGGGGCGTCGCGGCCTGGCTGGCCGGGCGCGGCGACATCGGCCTGGTGCTGGTGGCGGCAGCGGCCCTGGCCGCGGTCGGCGGGATGTACGCACTCTCCCGGCGCAGACCCGTCCACGCGGGCAACGTCAATGCGCCGGCCGGTGAGGAAGACGAACAGGCCGACCGCACCGCGGTGTGAGCGGGGAGCCCCCGGTCGGCGGACGGACCCACACACGACAGCAGTTCCCTCGGCGGGGGAGATGAGGAGGCCGGAGCCATGCAGATCGAATGGGATGCGCTTGCCGCGGTCTGTGCCGTCAGCCTGACCGTCGGGGTCCTGCTCGTGGGGGTCTTCTCCCTCGGGCTCGTCGCCCTGACCTGGTCCCGGGAGGCGCGGTCGGCCGGAACCGGACGCGGGGCCAGGACGGCTGTGCCGGCGAAGGCCGCGGCGGCGCTCTGCTTCATGGTCTGCGCGGGCCTGGCCTGCTACGGAATCGTGCTGATCGTCTCCCAGTCGCGTTAGCGGAAGCGGTCGGGGTGGTGAGGTCGGGCCGGCCGGGCCGCGCCGGTGGCCGACCTCCCGCATCGACTCCGGTGGACCCTGCGCCCGGTCCCTGACCGGCTCCACCGCCCGAACGCCCCGCCCCCGGCCCCCTCCGCAGCCCCGGAAGCCGGTCAGATATGACCCTCCCGCAGCGCATAGGCAACGGCATGGGCCCGGTTGCGCAGGTGGAGGCGGGTGGTCATCCCGTGCAGCACATTCTTGACGGTGCGTTCGGAGTACGAGAGCTTGCTCGCGATCTCCGCCGTGTCCAGTCCTTCGGCGATCAGCCGGATGACATCGATCTCGCGCGGGGCCAGCCCGGCCAGCGTGCCGGGCCGGTCGTCGGCGCTGCGCTGCATCTGTCCGACCTGCTGGAGCAGCCGGGCGAGCAGGTCCGAGGGCAGGTCCCCCTCGCCCCGGGAGGCCGCCAGCACGGCCTGGTACAGCCGGCGCGGAGTGGCCTGATGGCGCCACAGGATCGCGCCGACACCGCACTCGATGACGGCGAGCAGCTCGGCCTCCCGGATCTGGTCCGCCACCAGCACGACCCGTGCCCCGTCGATCCGGACGAGACGGCGCAGCTGCGGGATCGTGGAGTCGTCCATCGTCGTGGTGACGACGACGGCCACCGAGGGCGGACGTTCCCCGCCGCCCTCCACCAGCCGCACCCCCCGGTGCTGGTTGAGCTGACTGGTCACGCCCGCCAGGGAGATCGGGTCCGGTGCGCGGACCACGACGGGTATCTCCAGCTCGGTCTGACTCATGGTTGCTTGCATCTGTGTTCCCTCGTTCTCTGGAGCCCTCGACTCCGGCCGTGCCCCGCCCGCGCCTCCGGCGCGCCACTACGGCCGCGAGCGCAGGAGCCCGCCCGCCGGTCCGTCGCGCCCCACAGGTCGCGCCCGGTCCGGGCGGTGAGCGTCTCCCGCACCCGTATGTATCGGGATGTTGCGCATGGTTCAGAAATCGTGCGGGCCGCGCACGCAGCCCGGCTCAGCCCGGTCCGGCCCGGCTCGGCCCGGCTCAGCCCGGTCCGGCGCAGCTCGGCCCGGCTCGGCCCGGTGCCGTCTTCGGATGCTCCGGTCGCCGGAGTGTCCGCCCTGGGATCGGATGTCCGCCCTGGGACGCGGGGCGGTGGGCACCGCCCCGCGCTTCGCTGTCCGTTGCCGCGGACGGGCCCGCGGCAACGGGTCAGCGCTGTGGCCGCCCGACGCGCTGTCGCCGGTCGCAGCGACAGCGGACGGCCGGTTGTCCCGGGCGGTGCCGTCGGTCCGGCGGGACGTCGGCGAACGTCCCGCGAGGAGCGGGGCGGTGCCGGCGGCCGGGGCGGGTGCGGGTGCGGTGCATGGTGGTACGACTCCCCATCGGGCATCGGGCATCGGGCATCGGGCATCGGTGTCGGTCGGGCGGAAGGCGAGCGGGCAGTCGCTGCGGTTGATTCGGGCAGCGACGGCGAGCACATCGCCTCTGCCGAAAGCGGGTGCGCCGTGCGGCTCCCGTTCGGCAATGCCGTGCACCCAGCCTGCGGGGCGGGCCGTGCGCGCGGCAACGAATCCGGGCAAAACGAGAACGCCGGAACGCCAAAACATGCTTTGACCTGCGTGAATGCCCTTCGTCTGGAACGCCCTCCTGGAACGCCCGCCGGCACGGAGGCCCTCTTGGGCGACCAGACCGGGGGCGTCCGCGCGGAACCTGGACGGTGCCCGGGGAGGCAGTGCTACGGCGCGATGGAGCCGGCGCTGTTGCCTCGTCGTCCGGCGAGGCGGGCAGCGCCCCGCCGCGCCGCCGGACGGCGTGGCGGGGCGTCACGATGTCGGTGCGTCAGGCTCCGCCGGCGCGGTGCCCACGCTCTCCGGCCTCGTTCGCCGGAACGGGCGCCGCCGGTTCCCCTACGGCCGGCCGGAAGGCAGGTCGGCCGGGGCGGGGTTGCCGCAGCGCAGTCGCCAGGTGTGGTCGAGGTGCAGGGTGGCCCGGCGGTCGGCGTCGTCAGGCTGCCGGCCGGGATGGCCGTGGGTGGCGAAGGCGACCCGGGCGGCGTGGGCCGCGAGGTGGTCCGGGCGGCCGGGGCCGAGGAGGGCGTGTGCGCCGTGCAGCGCGGGGAGTTCCGTGCGGGATGCCGTTCTCCACCCTTGCGCGCACCCTCGGCATCACCGAGTCCCGTGCCCGCCGCACCGTCGTCGGCCTGCTCGATTCCGGCCTGTTGCGTCCGCATTCCGGCCTGTTGCGTCCGCGCGTCGAGGTCGATCCACGGGACCTCGGCTACGCGGTCGAGGCGGTGCTGAGCATCGGCTGCCGCCCGGGTGCCGTCAAACGCCTCGCCGCGTCCCCCGCCGACCACCCCGCGACGCGGTTCCTCGCCCTCACGGCGGCCTCTTCGGCCTTCACCCACGGAGGCGTCTTCCGCGACGAGGAGCACCTCGCCGACTTCCTCACCGGCGGTTTCGAGGGCAGCGAGGAGGTCACCTCCCTGGAATGCTCCCTCCAGCTGGAGGTTGTTCAAGAGGTACTGGACGGCCCTCGTCTGACGGATGGTGTGGTACGGGCGCGCGATCGCGCCGGGCGCCTGATGCACTCCGGCGACCCGGTGCACTTCGGCCACCGCCCACACCCGTCGGCGAGAGCGGGCAAAGCCCTCTGGAAGGGCGCAAACCGGCCAGTATGCAACCGGCCTGCCGCGTCCACACACGGCCCCGGCACCCTGCCCCGCCTGCTCCGCCCCGGAGCGACCGGCGTCCCGGACGTGACGCAACAGCACGACGGAGATGGGCCGTTGGGCGTTTCGCGAGTGTTCCGAACAGCGGCTGAGCGGATCGGTGCGACCATTGATCCTGACGTACCGGGCGACGCGGACCGCCGGTGACCCACCAGGTCACCGGCGGATCGGCCAACTGGGGGGCCGGGGTGCGGCGGGGGAATCGGCATGGTCAGGGCCGTGGGAGCGGTCGTGTTGGGCGGATGGCACGTGTGCGGGGCGCGCGGGCGGGGAGGGGAGTGAACAGTGGGGGCGGCTGAGGAAGCGGCGGGGGTCGCGGCACTGCTGAAGGAGTGGAAGGAACGCTCCGGGTACAGCTACGGGGTGCTCGCGAAGCGTCTGCACATGAGCACGTCGACGCTGCACCGCTACTGCAACGGCGACGCGGTGCCGACGGAGTACGCACCGCTGGAGCGGCTGGCACGGCTGTGCCGGGCGACGCCGGACGAACTGGTGGAGCTGCACCGGCGCTGGATCCTGGCGGACGAGGCCCGCCGGCGCGAGCGGGACCGCAGACAAGGGGGCGGGGACGCGGGGGCGGCCGTCGGGGTCAACGGGGAACGGGCTGCCAGGTCCGGCCCCGTGACAGCACCCGGGAACGCGTCCGTACCCCGGGCTTCCGCACCCCGGACCGAGCCCGCACCCGGGCCGGACGCCGGGGGCGCGGCGGTGGTGAGGGGGACGGGGGCCGGGCACGGGACCAAGACCGAGCACACGGCGGGATCCGGGGCCGGGGCCCGGCCCGACGCCGCGGCAGGGACCAGCGCCCAGCCCGTGGTCGCGAGCCACTCCCGGCCCGACGCCGGATCCGGGGCCGACTCCCGCCCTGAAACGGATGCCGAGACCGAGGCGGGCCCCGGTGCCGCGCCGCCGCCGGCCTCCGCCGATGCGGCCACCACCTCCGTTTCCACGACTGCCGCCGTCTCCGGCACCACCCCCGCCTCCGAGCCCGACGCCGGTGAGGTCGCCGAGGTGACCCCCGAGGGGCGGCCCGTGCGCCGTCGGCCGCCGGCGGGCAACCGGCGGCGTATGGCGTCGGCCGCCGGGATCGCCGTGGCCGCCGTGGCCGCGTCCGCCGTGCTGGTGGCCGGACTGGTCGCCGATGGCGGCGGCGACCGCAAAGCGGCAAGCGGGGCGGCGGTCACCCGTACGAAGGGCGACAGCACGCCGACGACTCCCTCGGGCGGACGGTCGGGGTCCGCGTCCGCGAAGCCGCACGGTGCGGGCAGCATGAGTCCCACCCCGACCTGGTCCCATACGCCCGGTGGCAGGACGTCCGGCAGATCCGGCGACCGGGCGACGAGCCCGGACGCGGCCGACCGCGACGGGCTTCCGGTGAGCGTCGATGTCCGCCCGTACACCTGGGAGGACCCGTGCAGCCAGCGCTACTTGGTCGACCGGGCCCCGGGCGAGATGCCCCCGCCGCCCCCCGAACAGGACGCCCGCGGCTGGATCGCGGCACTGGGCGCCGTCTCGGCGGACAGCCAGCGGGTCCAGATGTCGGTACAGGGCGTGGGCGGCAAGACGGTGGTCCTGCACGCCCTGCGGGTGCGGGTGGTGGGCAGCGCGGCCCCGCCCGCCTGGACCGCCTACAGCATGGGCGTGGGCTGTGGCGGTGGCATCAAGCCCAAGTCGCTGTCGGTCGCCCTGGACGCGGCGCAGCCGCGGATCACACCGCAGAACGGTCAGCCGGACTTCCCGTACAAGACGAGCGAGAGCGACCCCGAGGTCTTCCAGGTCATCGCGCGGGCCGGCTCCCGCGACGTGCGCTGGTACATGGAGCTGGAGTGGTCCAGCGGGAACCGGCACGGCACGCTCCGGATCGACGACAACGGGGAGCCGTTCCACACCAGCGGGATGGCCGGCCGGCCCCAGTACGACTACCCGTTGGGCGGCAGCAAGTGGATTCCCGCCCCGAAGGAGAACGGCTGAGCCCGGGGCCGGCGTCCGTGCCGGCCCCGGGCCCCGGACGGGGTCAGTGACGACCGTTCACCAGCTCAGTGCCTGCCCGACGGTGGACTGCCAGTAGGTGACCCACGCCGAACTGTCGGTGGTGATACCGCCCTTGGGCAGCGTGAGCCGCACGGCCGGTCCGGTCGACCCGTTCCCCGCCTGGTTGGCGAACAGTACGCCCAGCTTGTGAGCGGTGTGGCTGCCGCTGCCCGAGCCGTCCGCGGCCTGGTACATGATCCCCGCGTACGCCGACTCGCCCGGCCCGAGCGTGACCACGGCCTGCGGCTTGGACGCCTCCAGGAACGTGGTGGCGGCCTGGCCGTCGTCCCAGCGGAGGTACGGGGCGTAGTAGGCGTCGCAGGGCGCGGAGCCGGTGTTGGTGACGGTGAGGAGCATGTGGTTGAGGGGGCGATCGACCTTCGTCACGGTGGCCTTGACCTGCGCACCGGTGCAGGCGCCGGTGGCCTTCTTGCTGCCGGAACCCTTGCCGGCACCCACGCCGGGGGCCTTCTTCCCTCCGGTCCCGCTGCCGGACGCGCCGGAGGCGACCTGCGCCGCGTCACCGCCCTTGGCCTGGCCGTTCGCGTCGGACGAGGACGGGGCGCTCTGGCTGCCGGCCCCGGGCCGGGAGGACGCGGCCGGGACCCCGCTGCCGGTGTTCTTGGTGTCGCTCTCACAGGCGGTCAGTGAGAGGGCGGCCGCCAGGACTGCGGCCGAGGCGACGAGTCGGGTGGTGTGACGGGCGATGCGCATGGTGAGTGGGTGCTTTCTGCTGAGGTGGGTCCGGACGGCACTACGTGACGTCAGAGAAGGGTGACGACCAGGAGGAAGACGGTCGCTGCCGATGCGGCGAACACCGCCAGGGCCACCGCGTCCGTGACGTCGACTCGGCGGAACAGGTGGTGCCGGAAGCGGGTCCGCATGGTGTCTCCCCTCCGCATGAGGTCGTCGATGCTTGCGGTGCCGAGCTTGCGGCGCGGTCCGTCCCAGCCGCCACGACCGCCGTGAAGCCCGGGACGCTGGAACGTTCACATCGCCCCTGACCTGCTGGAACGGCCCCTCACTGGAACGCCGCACGGGGACGCGAGAGGCGTCGGCGGACGGCGTGGAGCGTGTGGGAGGCCGGCCGGCGGGCGACCGGCGGGGCGTCCGGACCGACAGCCCACCGGATGCCCGGCGGACCGCCGGCTTCTCCCGCCGCCCGCCCACCCACCGGTCTCCCCGGCCGTACGAAGCGGACCAGCCCGCTCATCCACCTGATGTGGCGGCTTTCATGCTCCAATGTCGGCATTGCGCGGAATGGGCGTCTCGGTGCGGAACATGCCACCCGCGTTCCCTCCGCCGCCGGACCCCGCCCCGGTGCCGGCCCCCGGTCGGCCCGCCCCTCCGGTGCTCGTCCCTCACCCAGCGAAAGGACCTGCAGGATGTCGAATCACTTCACCGGTCTCAGCCTCGGCGCACCGCTCGGAGACCAACGGCTCGACCTCTGCGACCTCTACGCGTTCCAGTCCCCCCACGACCCGGGGAGGACGGTGCTCATCCTCAACGCGAACCCGAACGCCGACGCCCTGCACCCCGACGCCGTCTACCGTCTCAACATCGACAACGACGGGGACTGCCTCACCGACCTGGCGATCAGTTACGTCTTCTCGCCGCCGCAGGACGGCCGCCAGACCTTCAGTGTCTTCATGGCCAGAGGCGAGGAGGCCCGCTCGCCCGAGGCCGTCGGAGAACAGGTCGTCACCGACGCCGAGGTCTCGTTCGGCACCGTGGCGACCCCCGTCACCTCCGGCCCCTACACGTTCTTCGCCGGCAGCCGCAGCGACGCCTTCTTCTTCGACTTCGACGGGATCAAGAACCTCTTCGACACCAACGGCGGCAGGAACTTCACCGCGCCGCATCTCGGCGGCGCCTCGCCGTGGACCGGTGTGGACTCGAATACGGAGGCCAACGTGTTCTCGACGGTGGTGGAACTGCCGACGAGCGAGCTCCGTGCCGACCCCGAGATCCGTATGTGGGGCCGCTGCAGCGTGCGGAAGGACGGCCGGCTCGTCCACGCCGACCGGGCGGGCCACCCCTCGGTCAGCAGCTTCTTCAACACCGACGAGACGAAGGAGGAGTACAACGCCAGTGAGCCGGTGAACGATCGTGACCGGTGGACCGACCAGTTCGTCCACCTCATGGGGCACACCGGCAACTACACACGGGAGGACGCGATCGCGGCGATCGACGCCGACCGCATCCTGCCCGACATGCTGGTCTTTGACCCCTCGAAGCCCGCGCGGTACCCCAACGGCCGGGTCTTCACCGACGACGTCATCAACCACCGGCTCGCGTTCCTCTCGGCGGGCGACATCCCGCCCACCGGCCTCGCGCCGCACACCGACCTCCTGCACGAGTTCCCCTACCTCGGCAACCCGCATCCCCAGGGGAACTGACCGCCGCGCCTCCTCGGCGGCGCCGTCCCGCGCGGCAGTGCCGGGCCCGCGCGGGGCGCCGCCGACCCGCCCGGGCGCGCCGAGGCAGGCATCCGCGGGCAGCAGCAGCCGGAATCGTTCAAATTTTGACATTCCTCTCGCGGATCATCCGGTCCTTCTACGGTTCGCCTATGGAAGAACCCGGTCGCCTCACCCTGGCGGTTCGCACTGTCGGCCCCGCGGGCCGTCCCCCGTCCGATCCCGCCGTATGGCTGTCCGCCGTCCACGGCGCGACCTCAAAAGCGGCGCGCTCGCGCACCGCCCGGGAGCTGCTCGCCGGTGCCCTCGACGCGGCCGCTCCTCTGCTCGGCGACCTGGGCGGTGCCCTCCTGCTGCTGGACGCGTCCGGCCGCTACCTGTTCCTGGTCGCCTCCCAGGGGCTGCCCGCCGACGTGGCCCTTCCCATGGAGGCCATCGGCATCGACGAGGACCTCTCGGTCACCGACGCGGTGCGCAAGGCGCGTCCGGTCTGGCTGAACTCCTTCGCCCAGCGCCAGGCGCGCTACCCGGGCCTCATCGAGCGGCTGCCGGTCGACCTGGTGACGGGCGCCCTGCCGCTGATCGACAACGACACCGTCATCGGCGTACTGACCGTGCTGCGGCAGCACGAGACCGGATTCTCCCCCGTCGAGCGGGCCTTCCTGCAATGCCTCGCCGACCACGCCGGGCCCGCCCTCGCCGCGCTGACCGGACGCCAACTGGACCACGGCGGGCCGGAGGACGAGGACGTGGCCGCGGACGCCAGCGGCACCATGGAGCTGGGGACGTTCGTCTGGCACCTGGACACCGGCGTCGTCGAGGGCGATGACGCCCTGGCCCGCCTCCACGGCCTGGCACCACGCTCCGATCCGCCCCTGACCCTGGAGGAGTTCCTCTCCCAGGTGCCTGCCACGGACCTGCCCGCGTTACGGCAGAGTCTCGGACACATCGCCCAGCGTTGCGCGGACTACCAGGTCCGCTACCGCGCGTACGACGCCACCGGCCGGCTGCGCACCCTCGAAGCCCGCGGCCGGGCCCATCCGGCCGCGGACGGCCACCCGATGAAGATGGACGGCCTGGTCGCCGACATCACCGTGGCCTGCGACCGCCAGCAGCTGAACCAGCGCCTGCTGTCGTCCCAGGCGGAACAGTCGGGCCGGCTGCGGGACCTGGCGGCGCATCTGGTGAGCGCGGCCAGCCTCGACGACGTGGCCAACGCCACCGGCACCGCCCTGCAGGCGTTCGGCGCCGACGGGCTGCTCGTCGTGGACACCGAACGCGACCGCCTGCGGGTCATCGCCAGCTGGGGGTACGGCCCGGCGGAGGAGAGCGCCACGGAGGGATTCCCGCTGCACGCCTCGACCCCCTTCCGGGACGCGCTGCTCGGGGGCACCCCCACCTTCGCCGGCTCCCTGCGGGAAGGCCTGGCCGGCTACCCCTCCCTGGTCGACTTCGCCCACGCCACCAAGCGCCAGTCCTGGGCCGTCCTGCCCCTGCCCACCGCGCAGGACGGCCGCGCCGCCTGCCTGATCGGCTTCTCCGCCCCGCACGAATTCGCCCCCGCCGAGCGGTCGTTGCTCACCGTCGTGGCGGCCCTGCTGGCCCAGGCGATGGACCGGGCGCGCATCCACGACCGGGAACACCGGCGTGCCGTCGAGCTCCAGCAGGGCATGCTCCCGCAGGCCCTTCCGGAGTCGCGCAACACCACGGTGCACACCCACTACCGGCCCGCGGCGGAGGGCGCCGCCGTCGGCGGGGACTGGTACGACGCCTGGTACACGCCCTCGGGCGACCTCGCCCTCGTCGTGGGGGACGTCCAGGGCCACAGCACCGCGGCCGCCGCCGTGATGGGACGGCTGCGCACGGCGGTGCGCGCCTACAGCGCCGAGGGACACTCGCCGGCCGACGTCCTCCACCGCACCAACGCGCTGCTCACCCAGTCCTCCACCGACCCGGACTACGACCTCTTCGCCACCTGTGTCATAGCCCACCTCGACACCGACACCGGCCGGCTGTCCCTGTGCCGCGCCGGGCACCCGCAACCCCTCCACGCCGGTCCCGGACAGCGGCCCGCCGTCCTTCCCGTCGACGGCGGACTGCCCCTGGGCATCGAACCGGACGCGGTCTTCCCCACCACGTCGGTGACCCTCGCGCCGGGCTCGCACCTGCTGCTGTACACCGACGGTCTCGTCGAACGTCCGGGGCTCGACCTGGACACCGGAACCCGGCAGCTCCTCACGGTCTTCGGCGCCGGCCTGCGCTCGGTACCCGAGAGCGCCCTGCTGGCCCACATCGAGCAGGTCTGCCTGCCGTCCCCCGTCCCGGGCGACGCCGATGACATCGCCGCCCTCTACCTGCGCTGGCAGGGGCCCGGTTCGTGAACGAGCGTCCTCACGGCCGCCGTTCGGTGTACCCGCAGATCCATGCCAGCGCGGTGTGCACCCCACGGAGGTAGTCGTGCGCGGCCGTGCCCTTGCGGGTGCTCTCCCACTGCACGGCGGCCGCGTCCACCTCGGCGGTCAGGGCCGGCACCGTGGGGCAGCCTTCCGTGCGGAAGCCCGTGATGGGGGCGGCGGCCCCGTCCCCGAGCGCCCAGCGGTAGGCGGCCAGCGCGCCCAGGGCGGTACGGCCGGTCGGCGAGAGATCGTGCGTGACCTGGGCCAGCGCCGCACTGGCCCGGAGCACCTCGGTACGCGGGCGGGTGCCCAGAAGCGACGGGTCGAATTCGGACCCCATAGGGTTCTGTGACTCCATGGCTAGGTGGCAGCTCCTGATGTTGCCTGCACCGGGAAGCTCGCCCGAACGTGCGATGCCCAAGACCCTGTGGGTCGGGTGCTGTTGTCAACGTCCCTCCAGAGTAGCCGTGTTGGAGGCATGCTGCGCTCGCCCCGTGCGGCGGGCGAGCACCCGATGTGCGGGGCCGCCCGCGAGACGGTTCCCAGGCCCCTGGCGCCGGGACGTCCCATCCGCCCCTCGAAACGGACCCGGACAGTCCCGGACGACTTCCGGCCATTGGCCGGCGGAGCCGTCCCGGAGGGCCATGGGGGAGGGGTAGGAAAGGGGCCGGTCCGCGGAACTCCCCCCAACGGGCGGTCGTCCGGTTTCCGGTCCTGCTCTTTCCTGACCTCCCGTTCAACGGGGCCAGGAGGATCCGCGCGAGCCACGACAGCACCGTGACGTCGGGTAATGCTCCGACAAGTTGGGGACGTCCCTGGCGCTCCGGCCGGACGGCTCCCCTCCGGTGCTGCCGGTTCCTCCGTGGCATCCGCCGGCCCCTTCCCCTGCCGACGCGGGCCGCTGCCCGCGTCGTCGGAAACGGAGACCCATGATGCGAAGACATCTCCGCGCCGCGGTGACGGTGGCCGCGACCGCCTTCCTCGTCCCGCTGCTGACCGCGAGCCCGGCGCCCGCCTCGCCGGCCCGGCACGCCGACGGCGCCCGTCCGCCCGCGGCCTGCCGCCCGGCCCTCCAGGTCCTGGCCTCCCTGCCCGGATCAGGAGCCGGCCAGGTCAACGGACTCGGGCCGAACGCCCTGGCGGTAGGGGCCTCGCGCGGTCTGCCCGTGTACTGGACCGGCACCCGGGTCCACCGCGTCCCGCTGCCCGCCGGATTCACCGGCGGCGAGGTCGGTGCGGTCAACGCGAAGGGGCTGATGGTCGGGACCCTGCAGGGCACCGGCCGGACCGCCGCCTTCAGCTTCCGCGCCGGAGCCCGTACGGTGACCCTCCTGCCCGAGGGGGCCCACGCGGCGGACGTCAACGACCGGGGGCTGATCGTCGGCGACGGGACCAAGAGCGGCGCCTTCACCGGTCTCGTATGGGACGGTACCCGGATCATCCGCCGGCTCGCCCCGCCCGCCGGGTACGCGCTCACCTCGGTGACCGCCATCAACAACGCCGGGCAGATCGCCGGTTCCGGCGAGGCCGTCAAGGACGACGAATCCTGGTCGGCCGGCCTCACCTGGCCCGCCAGGACGGGAGCCGCGGCCGTACCGCTCCAGCGCTTCTGGCCCGCGGGAGTCCCCTACGACTACTGGTACCCCCGGGACATCGACAGCGCCGGCCGGATCGTGGGCACCCACGACTACACCCGGCTGGACACCCTGACCCCCACCCAGTGGCTCCCGCCCTACACCCTCGAGACCGAGCCGGGACTGCTCGGGGAACGTACCAGCGGCACCTTCGAGGCCATCAGCCCCACCACCAACATCAGTGTGGGCACTGCTCTCGACAGCCACATGGTCGGGCCCTTCCCGCCCGAAACGGCACCCCCGCTCCAGGCCCAGATCTGGCCGGGCTCCGGTCCGCTGCTGGCACTGCCCAGGCTCTCCCCGGAGGGCGACGCCCAGGCCCACGCCATCAGCGACGACCAGCGCGTCGGCGGCTCCGCGGCCGACGCCACATCGGCCCCCCGCGCCGTCATCTGGACCTGCGCCCTCCGGCAGGCGTACAAGCCTTGACGCCCGGCTCCGGCTTCTGACGTTCCGGCGCCCTGTGTGACGTCCGGGAGCGCCCCGGGCGGAGGTTCACCGCCCGGGGCGCTCCCGCCTTGGTGGACTCCCGAACTCCGAGATGAACAGACTCAGTTGGGCGCACGGCGGATATGACTCAACAGGCGGTCCGACCAGGGGATCGTTGAGGTCCTGGTGGGGGATTGCCGGGTGGCCGCTCCGGTGGTGTTCACGGATGAGGAGCTGGAAGGCCTGCGGCAGTCCTGGCCATGACCGGGCGTCGACCGTTGGCACGGCAGAGTTTCCGGTCATATGGCCAGGTCGAGCCATTCCCCGACGGCCAGCACGTGTGCGCGTCGTCCGGCGGGCGTGCGGAACCCCTTCTCCGGGTCGGAGACCTCGACGTAGCCCTCGATCGTGTCCGGCTGCTCCGTCCCGTAAGTACTCCTCGCCGCCGGCGGGGTGGTGACACGCTGCGCCGTTTGGTGGCACGCTCGAATGCCGACTTGCCGCGCGTGATCGACCGGATGGTGGGATTCGCCGGCATCGTGCGGGCCTCGACGGCGATCACGTTGGAGAATCCGGTGTCGCTCCGGATCACTCCACTGGTGCGCCAGGCGTCGCGGAAGGCGCCGTACGGACCGCTGACCGCCGGAGGACCGGCCTTGAGGGAGGGACCGAGAAGTGACCTTCTGGGAGTACCTGGGCACCCGCTGCCGGCAGCTGCTGGTGGGCGCCGCTCCGCATGCCGGCGCCGTCTTCCCGCACCTGACCGTCACCGGGAACATCGGGCTCGAACCGAAGACGGCCGGGCGGCCCCGCGCGCAGGTGGGGGGCCGGGACGAGGAGATGAGCAACACCGTGGCCGGCCCGAGGGCCACCGACCCCGGCACTCGTGGAGGCGGCGCGCGGCATCGGGATGTCGCCGCTGCTGATGCTGTTCCGGGGCGAACTGCCCCTGGCCGCCCCGCTGATCCTGGCCGGCGTACGGACCGCGCTCGTGCCGAACGCCGGCAGCGCGACGCCGGCCACCTTCGGGGTAGGAGGAGGACGCGGAGACCTGGGCTCCTCCGGCATCACCAACCAGCGCGTGCCGGTGCCGGTGCCCGGCTTCGTACCGACGGTCGCCATGGCGCGGGTCATGGACCGGCCGGGGACGCTCGTCGAGTTGCTGCTGCGCCCACGCGGCCTGGAGGGGGACCGATGCGCCTGGCCCAGGTACGGACGGCCGTCGCGGGCGCCCTGCTGCTCGCCGCCGCAGGGCTGAGCGGCTGCGGGCTGACCAGCGGCAGCCCGCTGGCCGACTCGGTGCGGCCCGGCTCCATCGGGAAGGGGCGACCGCTGAACGGCGTCCAACTGACCGTGACCTCGAAGGAGTTCACCGAGCAGATCATCCTGGGC
>Ga0207426_1000341_pt1 | contig 87735 bp, 71 predicted proteins | sample AraplaMF_Cvi_mMS_FD_184265 | JGI IMG/M metagenome (GOLD analysis project Ga0207426, IMG submission 184265) | Arabidopsis root microbial communities from the University of North Carolina, USA - plate scrape MF_Cvi_mMS (SPAdes) (version 2) | ecosystem: Host-associated > Plants > Roots > Endosphere...
CTCTACCCAGTATCTGCCAAAATCAAGACTGAAGAAAATTACCCCGAACATGAAGAAATTTATTTGCTTTATTTTATTGTTGGGCGGATTAAAAATCGCGCCCGCACAAAATCCTGGCCTGTTAAAGCCCACTCCTGCCCTGCTTGTAAAATTCTGGTAAAAATGGTAAAAAAAGGTAATAGAGTCTATATTGACTATAAATATTTGATAGGGATAACTGCCAGCTTGAGGCAGATAAATCTATCTCTTGCTAGATCCAGATGGACTAGTTGGAATGAGTTATGTTTGTTCTATACGGCAAGAATGGATGCAGAATATTTCTTTATGTTTTTTATCGATTTGTGTAAAAAGCTTAAGTTACCTCCTGAGTATCATGAGTTAAAGACAAACAGATTGGGCTATATAATTTCCAGGATCTTTCCGTCATTTTTTTTGCCTAAAAATTTTTTGACTACAAAGGAACTAGAAACGCTTTATTTTTTTCTAACTGAATTTAAAAAGTTGTTAAGAAATGACTCAACAGACTCCAAACAAATGGAGTTAGTACGTTATCCTCTTGCAATTTTTTATAGTTCAATACTAGAGCCTAAATTGAAAATACAGGACCTTGATAAGGTTATGAAGGTTGAGCATCATTTCCAAAATGAGAATTTAGAAACGTACTCCTTAAATGAAATTGTAGGTTCTTAAATTGAGAATACGTCAAGCTGTAATATGTTTGGGCGAATGTTGTGGCATATTTACAGCTCTTGCTGCACAGCTAATTTAGCCTCCCAAAGTGGAAAGGTAAAGGCAGCATCAGCGAGAGAAGGTGAGCCGCCTGCGACTAATGATAAGTCAAATCCACGGAGAAGGACAGCCATTTTTAGTTCACCCAGGGGGGCCTCAAGGAGCAACAATACCTGAGCACTTACGGAGAATGAATATAGACCTGGTCATTATGGCACAGGCAAAGAGCTAGAATATAAGGAAAAAATTCGTGTAGATCCGGAGACGTCAATGTTGACTTTTAAAATATACAGTTATGGAATTTGATTTTGACGATTGCTACTGGCATGACTCTATATTGGAAAGTATCTTCATCGATAGAAGAGATCCTGGCACTAATGATGTTATAGAAATGGTTGTTGACTGGTATAACGAACCAAAGTCAAAAATAATTTTCAAAGGAGTTTGCTTATTTAAGGCAGCAATGAACTCTGGTATTAATGTCAAAGAAGCAATTGATATAGCTTATATAGGTACGGCGGATGATCCGGATTTATTATATTTTTATAAGAGATGGAAAGGAGCTTTTGATAGTGTTAAATTAAATTGCTATATCATTAAGACCTCGTCTACTGGCAGTGAAATAAAAATACTTGCTGAACGGGTTGAGATGGAGCAAATATAGGTGCTCTATTTAGCATTGACTCATACAAGTAAAATGTAAAAAAACGCAGGCGGCGCCCGCGGCTTTTTACATTTGTTTAAGTTTAACGCTTTTAATGAGCACGGCAACTGTATAAAGGATGTGCTGCTTATCTTCCTTCGGAAAGAGAATGACTAGTAGGAAAGATAGACGATTTTTGTTTAGGGCTCATTATGAGGAATATGAAATCCATACTTGTTATTTTGATTTTGCTATATTCGCCCTTCGTATTTGCACAAAATATGAAGGAGAACCGACCTATTTTCATTGACTTATGTACACTTGTTTTTATTGACTTATGTACACTTGCAAGCTCCCGTGTTTTTAACAGGATTGAGGTATGGTGATATTGATCACGATGGATGGTTGGATTTCATGGACGTCCAACAGGATCGGGCTACCAATACATTAATATGAATAAAATAGAAAAACTAACATTAACGCTTATTGATGCTGCAGGAGCATTGGGATTAAGTGAGTTTGACCTGACCAATGCAAAGGCTTTCTCTGATAAGAAAGAATATGGTCTCGCAAGTTATCAGATACTATATTTGCTACTGGTTAAATAAGGGTGAAATGCAGGTTGATATGCCGTTATTATTATCACTGCCTCTTTTGTTGTATATATTATACTACACAATGATATCTATCCTTATTTTTTGAAGTAAGAAGCGTTCAATAATTTACTAACCCGCCTGTGATTTCCGGGGCTTTCATCGTGAGTGTGCCTATTTTAGTTTCTAAGCAGATAAATATATTGCACAAAAGAATGTCAGAAAATAGCTCATTTTATACGATACCTATCTCGAATTCTTATTTTTTTCTTGTTCCTATTTTCCTATGCAAAGTCTATCTCATTTACATCGGAAGCTTAGGAACAATGTCCAAAAGTTCAATCGTTGAATTGGTGTTACCGTTGTTAATGGTGTTCTTAATTAAGAAAAGGAATAAAATTACATGGACGATGACCGTGATACTTTTACTTCTTGGCATCTATGAAGTTTTTTTTCATTTTCCACATTCAAGTTTTTACCCCATGGCATTTGTAATTAATCCTATATTGGAACTATTAACACATTACAAGTTCAATATAAAAACACAGCATTTCTTGATGTATTTTCTCTCCATTGTTTTACCGGTTTTACTTACACTCTTTATAACCAGGAAAGTCAGAAGATGTTATGCATGTGGGAATAATATTCTCAACTACAATTCTTCGTTTGGCATCTACTATAGTCTTACTTTCCAGAGGTAAGTCATTTTTGCTTTGTTTTAATTATTTATTTGACTGAAATTAGAGCTTGTTTAAAAATTAGGGAGTGGGAAATTAGAAAAAAACGAATCGATCAATTAGTTTGGATTTACCACAAAACAAACTATGAGAACGAAGTTCCGTTTATTGACCGATTCACAATGGGAAAGTATAGAAAAAATATTAACAAGCAAAAGAAAGCGTAAATATAGTCTTCGCAGCATATTAGACGGCATCTTATGGATTTGTCGAACCGGTTGTCAATGGCGAAACCTTAGCAGCTCTTTTCCTTATTGGCAGATAGTTTATTATTATTTTAACAAGTGGAAAAGGAATGGTCTGATCGAAAAGGTGATGTTAAAACTGGTAAGAAAAGAGCGAATGCGTCATGGTCGGAATTATATTCCTTCGGTGGCTGCAATTGACAGTCAGAGTATAAAGAAAAGTGCGTTTTTGAGTATAGAAACTGGCATTGATGGAGGGAAGAATATCAATGGGCGTAAGAGACATCTTGCAGTTGATAGTTTGGGGCTCCCGATAGCAATTAGTGTAAGTGCAGCTGATGTACATAATTCTATAGGGGGATTTGATCTGTTATGGAGAATTGATAAAGTTAGTCGTAGGATGAAATTAATCCGTACAGATAAAGCGTACCGGGGAGAGTTCAGTGAGACGGTTGAAAACGTTATGTTCCAATTGTCAAAGGAAGAAGCAAACCTGATGGTATCGCATTTTGCGACACCATCCCCAAAAACGCCTTGGTGGCTATCTTTCCTTATGTCGTTACATAGCATGGAGCATATTGGATGGATTTAGGCCTTCGCCCTCCATCCCAAGACATACCTTCTGGTTGGATTCCAAGGCAAGCTAAAATAAAATAATTATGAGATTTTTATTATTCCTGTTATTGATCTGGGGTTGTCGCGCAACGGCAATGACCGATACATCTGTTGTTCGTCATCAAAAAGGCGTCTTATTTTTATCTTACTACAACGATGATTATGATTATTCAGGTGCAGAAGTAAAATCAGTTGGTTTCTTTGATTTTTTTTATCCCGATTCAAATAAGATAAAAACTTATGAGTTGCGGAGCAAAGACAATATTTCTTTCAGAAATGGCTTACGTGTGGGACCTTTCTCCGAAAGAAATAACCTAAAAAAACTAGCAACTGAGATTGAATGTTCGGATACGAGTAATTGCTATTTATATCAAAAGTGTTACCTCGTGCCTGTTATTATTTCGTATAAAGTAACCGAGGATTACTGGCCTTTCTTATGTAGGAGAAATTATTATGAGTTAAAATTAGGAAACTCAGGAATGATAAGGTTTGAATATAAGCACGAACTAATAACGGTAATTGAAATTAAGGTTGATAGGACCTCACGGGTTTCCAGTCATTAGAGAGTGTTAAAATTCGGCACAAATGGAGTAATGAAACACCCTGTATTACCGGATTCTGAAGCAAGACATACCGAGCTTCAGTCAAAGTTTGAGAAATTAGCTGGAGAATCACCAGACTTTAGGGAGCTTTTAGGAAGAACTCCGGGGTTCGAAGGCTTAAAGCCTAACAAAAAAGGGTGTTCCATTAAATTTAAACCTGAAAATAAATAGAGAATGGATAATATTTTTGGAGCAAAAGCAACAGTGTTTTTAAATTATGATAGAGATATTAGTCATTTAGCCGAAAGGCTAAATGAAGGATTACTAATCAAAATTTGTGTTGAAAACAGAGAGGACCCTCCCTATGACCCTACAGGCATGTGTGAAACGCTAGGAATGGAGATTTGGCTTAATAGTAGCGATTCGGTATCTGGGTACGCATATAGATTGGATCTAAAGACTGAGCTTTGTTTGCATGAATCGATGAATGGACAAATGCATGATTTATCTTTATGGTTGGCTAGGTTTATAACAAAGATCTGCAAAATAGAAACTCTTGTTTGGCATAATAAACTTATCCCGGGCTGCTTTGTTATTACTATCTCAAATCCCCCGTTATCATGAAACACGCTCACCTCATTTTAGCACTCGTATTTCTTTCTTTCACCAGTTGCCAGCAAAGCAGCCCTGCTTCTTCCGGAAATATAGACTCTCTTCGCAATGCGCTACAGCAGGTAACCGCAGAAAGAGACCTCATCGCGCAACGCCTGCAACGATTCGACTCCCTGGATTTCGATTTCTACAGTCACCAGCAATGGGATTCTCTTAGCATCAGCCATGCGGCCGATATTATCGTTACCTATCCTGATGGCCACCAAACAAGGAACCTGCCCACGCATATAAAAGAACTGGAGCCACTGTTCGTATTTGCACCCGATACCAAAATAGGCGCCCACCCGGTGAAATTTGGCTCCGGCGACTGGACCTGTGTTATTGGCGAAATGACAGGCACGTTCTCTAAACCTATGCCACTGGGAAATGGTAAAAGCATCGCTCCCACCGGAAAATCATTTAAACTAAGTATGTGTACAGTAGGACACTGGCAGGGAGGTAAAATGACAGAGGAAATGCTGTTTTGGGATAATGCAGCCCTGATGCAGCAGATTGGAATGGGGAAATAAGCCTCAAAAAAAATCTTTAATTTAGACCAGTTCATTACTTTTATTCGCCCGGCTAATTTCATCGGGAGATATCACAGGTAATATGACTTTTCCGATTAGATCATTTTTCCCCCTTTCTCTCAACAATCCACGTGTACTATCGTAAGACACAGCAATTAAAAATGAATCCATTTTAGACTGAATTACTATCTTCTCATTTACTTTTCTTACATATCTATCCCATTCAACTACGTGAAATGATGTTTCAGTGTTGACCAGACCAATACTCACCAAATCCATATTTCCTTGTTGGATGAACATCCTCACACGCAATAAGACGTGAATGTAATGCTTTGCTTCCTCTATTTTAACAGCAGCCTCCACCGTAATTTTACCTTGGTTACTATCTTTATCAATATTAAGAGGATTAACAGCTGTGTACTCTTTTATACCAAGATTAACTATGCTTATACCTGAATCCATGTTTTATCTTTATAAAATAGTTATTGCTAAACTCCATTCTTTCTCTTCAATTAATTGATGAGAAGGAATATCATCCGCAGTCAGAGACTTGCCACCCAGAATAGTTGCATCAAAATAAATATCCCGTATAGCGCTTGCAGTATTGCAAGGGTATGGTTTTGACGTTGCTATTATTATCGTTTCTCCCAGCGCTAATTCAATTTTAGAAATGGTCTCTAACGTAAAATTATGTGTGCCTTTCATCCACTTACTGATCTCTGATTCTCGTTTGCCAAGAATATTTGCCAGGTCCTTCTGCGTCATTCCTTTCTCGTCGAGAATATCCAATATTCTTTCACTGATATCGAAAGATTTTGATACCATCAATTTAGTTTCGGGAGGAACCCGCTCCAGTAATTTATCAAACTTTGTTGCCATAAATGAATATTTAATCGCAATCTCCCAATTCAAAATACAGATCTCCACTTAACTTCCTTTGCTCAATGCCTTGCTCATTAATGTACGTTTCCCAGTACATGTCTTTATTTCTAATCCTTGCTTGAATTTCACGATCGAGTTCCATCATAAACTCCCAGTGAGGTTTACAATTAGGACAATTTTGAACAAGTCTCGTTGTCTTATAATCGCCATTACCAATTATGATCGCATCGCTTCCATAGGGAGCACAATATAATCTCAAGTTACTTGCACCTGCTGCAAGCGCATCTACAGCGCCCTCCCCTTGACGTCTAAATCTTCTTTCATCAATTCCTCTTCTGCAAAATTCCTGTAAAGCAGCAAGTATGAGATTCAAATCATGACTATATACCGGATTGCTTTCAAACTTTTCAAAAAACTGATCAATTTGATTTTGAGCCTTCCTTTCTTTAAAGGTATAAATAGTCATCTTCCGGGTCCTTTGATATACTATTAATTTGCCTTTATAACACTTCACTTTTAAGTTAAGTTCAAAGTTAAAAAATTATACCAAAACATTAAAAATAAAAAAATAAATTATATATTAATCACTTATATATTACAGATAAATATTTATTATTTTATTACCAATAATTAGCGGTAGTAAATGCCAAAGCCAGGATTATAAAGGATTGGGGGTCAATGCAGGTAGGCTTAAATGGAATACAGCTCACAATTATGGTTACAAACAATTGTTAATACACTACGGAAAAAAAATAGTACTATGCTCACAATATATTTCGGTTACCTCAGGTAAGGTTCAACCAAAGGGAAATATCCTTTCAAGATTAAAGTTAGCACACGATTCTATCCCGCATATCACAAGGCTTTAATAAACAAAAACTGCCGCCTCGAACTCCGAGGCGGCAGTTTCAAAAAAACATCCCCACTACTTCCATCCCTCCGTTTGCGCCAAATTACTATTCAGCTGTATCTGCTCCAACGGCACCGGCTCCATATAATACTTATCCAACCAGCCTACCGGCACGGGATAAAACACCACGGAACCATTACTATTCAACGTAATCGGTGTTCCTGCGCCGTAATCCGATACCTTCACTTTAGCGCCCAGCAACTGCTTATTGAAATATTCTCCCTTCTTCCATCTTTTTAAATCATTAAAACGGAATCCATCTCCCATCAGTTCTACCCTTCTTTCTCTTCTTATTTCCCACAAAACAGGATCTATAGCGGCATCCCTTTGGGTATCGAAGGCGCCGTTGATGTCGGCTATGAGCATGTTGGGTAAACCTGCCCTGGGACGCAGTTTATTAATGGTCATATCTGCAATACCCTGGTTAAATTGCCCCAGCTCCCACATAACTTCTGCGTAGTTAAGCATTGTTTCTTCCACTCTGAAAATGGGGTAATCGGTGGTAGCTACCCCGGTGGTGCTTACATCAGTAAAGGTATTGTAGGGCTTGTAGTAGTAGTACCCGGTGGAGGTGTTCATGAAACCTTGTGCGCCGGGTGTTTTGTCATTCAGGAAGTGTGGCGCCCTGTATAGGTAGTATCCTGCCCAGTTGGCTACAGGTAACCTTTTCCGGTTGGCGTCATTTCCTGGCAGCGTAGCCATGAAATCAATAAACTCATTATCTGCCGGGTTACTGGTACGGGTATACGATGTTACCTGACCGGATGCTATTACCCGGTAGGGAGGCAGGGCGGTAAAATATAACCTTCTGTCTCTTTTCCTGAACTCCGCATTCATCGTGGAGTCGCTGTAGCCTGTAGCAGTGGAGGATATAGGCCTGCCATCGGCACAGAGATAACTTTCTACCGCGTCTTTTGACAGGTCTGAACCCCAGGAGGAAGTACGTACATAACGCGCGGCATTATGCCCTGTTTGACCGGTGATGTATTGGCGGGCCAGGATAATCCCCGGTTTTCCTACCAGTTCATCAGAATTAAATACATCGTCATAGCTGCCCATCACATTTGGGAAGGAGGCCAGCAGCTTCTCCGAATATGTTTTACAGGCATTGAGATAAGTATTGGCATCGGGCATATTCCGGTACTTACGCCAGGTGCCTTCAAATAATCCGAAACGCGATAACAGGGCTCGCACAGCATGCACATTTATCGTATTGGGACCATCACCATCTGCTTTGATATGCGACTCCGCCCATACCAGGTTATCCAGGATATTTTTTGCTACCTGGTCACGCGGCGTTCTGGCGCCATACAACACACTGGAGGAAGTATCTGATACCTTATGCTCAATCCATGGAACATCGCCATAGGTAGTCAATAAATCATAATACCTCAAAGCCCGGAAAAAGTATCCAACACTTCTCCAATGATCTTTGTCTGTTTGATTCATCAACGACTGATCAATATTATCCAACGCAATGTTCACCCTGCGCACAAAACTGAAATCCCACTGGGTACCGGAGGTTACGGTAGGAATGATCTTCAGCTGGAAAGCATAAGGTGATTTATTGGAAACATTATAGCTGTTTACAAAATTATCTGAATTATACTCTCCTCCCGGCACATCAATATCATAGTTGGGCAGGTATTCATAACAACCCCACATATACGTTTTAAAATTATCAGCTGTTTTGAAGGAAGTAGCTTCCGTCATCTGATCCAATGGTAATTTATTGAGATAGTCTTTGTTGCAGGCGGCTGCTGTCAGCAAAGACAATAGTAAAAATGTATTTCTTTTCATTACACGCATTTTTAAAATGAAGCATTAACACCAAAAGAGAACATGCGCATCATCGGGTAATTGATGCCATAACCTTTGTCGTCGGTAGATGTTGGATCCAGGCCTTTAGGGAATTTGCTGAAAGTAAACAGGTTCTCTCCACTGAAGAATAACTGCAACTTGTTGAATGAAACCCTTTTCAGCATTGATTCCGGAAGACTATAAGCCAGACTCAGGTTTTTGATACGCATGTAGGCAGCATTGGTGAGGTACCTTGTCTGCACAAATTTGTTGATAGCAGAGTTACCTGCTGCTTTGGCATAAATACGTGCGTAATGAGCATCGGTATTGGCAGGTGTCCAATAATTAAGTTCATGCTGGAAAATGGTTCCAAATTCATAGTTGTAAGGGAACGTCAGGTTGTTGCTGAGCCAGAGATCACGCTTACCCACGCCTGCAATAACAAAAGAGAAGTTCCAGTTTTTATAACCAACACCACCACTAAGACCGTACTGTAAAGCCAAACGGTTGTTGCCTATGATGGACATATCGCCGTGGTTAGCCAGTGTATTCTGACCGTTGGTAATCACGCCGTCGCCGTCAAAATCTTTATACAACACATCTCCCGGGTTAGGTGTAACCAGGTTCGAACCATTTCTTACCTGCTGAACAATACCGGATTTGATCACGCCATTATTGAAATCCGATTCCTGGTATAAGCGGTCGGTGGTATATCCCCATATTTCCGACAGGTCTTTACCTACATAGTAGGTACTGGAAGCAATAGAACCCGCTTTATTATTATCGAATTTGGTAATTTTTGATTTGAAATCATAGAGATTAGCTGAGATGTAATAGTTGAATTCACCCACTTTATCTCTCCATTCCAGCAACAGTTCATAACCCTGTGATTGCAGGTTGGCAGCGTTTTGCAGCGGAGCGCCCGTTCCCAATACTGCTGGCAGCTGAATAGCGCTGGTAAGCATATTCAATGTTTGTCTTCTGTACCAGTCGGCGGAAACGTTCAACCGGTTGTCCAGGAAGCCTGCATTGATACCGAAGTTCAGTGTTCTCACTGTTTCCCAGGTAAAATTAGGACTGATCAACCCAGGTGTACTTAACGTAGTAGGACGCGTACCGCCCACCATCCAACCTGTCAGCGTAGGATTCATGGCATCCAGGAAGCGATAGGGCGCAATATCCTGGTTACCCACTTCGCCCAGGGAAGCCCTGAGTTTCAGCTCAGATAACACCGGCTTGAACCGCTGCATAAAGCCTTCTTCAGAAACACGCCATCCGGCGGAAGCAGAAGGAAAGAAGCCCCATCTGTGGCTGGCAGGGAATTTAGATGATCCGTCTGTTCTGCCATTTATTTCCAACAGGTACTTTCCTTTATAGTCATAGTTAATACGGCCAAAGAAGCCTTGTACGCTCCATTCCAGGTAATTATCATCGGCTGTAAGATTACCAACAGCAGTAGAGATAGAAGGAAGATCAGTAGATATCATCTGGGTTTTGTTGGCCCAGAGCGCTTCGCTGTGGAAATCATCCTGGTTGTAACCACCCATTACGGTGAAGTTGTGGTTCCCGAATGATTTGTTATAGTTCGCGTATAAGTTCAGCGTACGACGGTCGTCCGACTGATTGGATTTGTAAAAAGCCGCGTTGTTAGCCGGCACCGTTGTTTTTACCACAAACTCGGAAATATCCGCATAGTTGAACGACTTATTATAGCTGGTCACTGTTTCCCGGAGATTTTCATAGAGGTATTCTCCTGTAACAGTGAGGCCTTTCACCGGTTTGGCAATTACTTTTCCCATTAACCGGATATCATCAAACCGGTCTTTTGTAGGTACGGAATTCAGCAACAGGTTTTTAGGGGTACCTGTTGGATACAGCACGCCACCGATCGTCATGGTATCAACTGTTGGTACATAAGAAGGGCTGTTGCTGGCAGTTCCCCACAACCATCCACTGTTTGGATCCGATTTAACCGAGTTGTAATAGCTCGCATCCAGTTGCGTGGTAAGCCATTTCGTAACATCAGTGGTAACAAAAGATTTTAAGTTATAACGTTTGTAGGAGTCGGCGTTAGACACCATGATACCATCTTCTTTTACTGTACCCAGGGAAACACGGTAAGCGGTTTTTTCTGAGCCACCGCTAATGGCAAAGTCGTGCATTTGCTGAATACCGGCGTTGTCGAATAACTGGCCTATCACATCTGATTGTGCCAGCTGATACCTCACACCTGCATCGGTAGCATATCCCAGCGGGAATTTGGATGGGTCGGCCTGGTAATCGTTCAGGAACTGCAGCCACTTATCCACATTCTGACCTGTCCAATAGGCGCCGTAGCCCATATCCTTATAGGCCTGTACGGTCGCCAGCGGACTGGCAGCTTTTGGAATAGAGCTGGGTGTGGAGAATGTAAAGTTGTTGCTGTAGTCGAATTTAACTTTGCTATTTTTGCTGCCTTTTTTGGTGGTAATCAATATAACCCCAAAGGCTGCACGGGCGCCGTAAATAGCAGCGGAGCCGGCATCTTTCAGTACAGTAACGGTTTCAATATCGTTGGGGTTCAGCATATTTACAGGGCCGCTGAAAGGAATATTGTCCACCAGGATCAAAGGCCCGCCACCGTTGATGCTGGTGGTACCGCGAATATTAAAGGAGAAGCCGCCACCGGGTTCACCGGTACCTGAGGTCACCTGCAAACCGGGCACAATACCCTGTAACAACGTTCCGGCCGTGCTGGCAGGGCGGTTTCCGGCCACTTCATCCATTTTAACGGTATTCACAGAGCTGGTAAGATTGGTTTTCTTCTGCGTACCAAATCCTACCACTACAATTTCATCTATCTTTTTGTCTGCCGGTTTCAACACGATATCGAGATTTCCGGATTTAGTTACCGGTACTTCCATCAGATCGTAGCCTACAAAGGAAAACACCAGCATACCGCCTTTTTCCGGGATGCGCAGCGTGAAAGCGCCGTTGGCATCAGCAGTAGTTCCCTTGCTGGTACCTTTGAGCGACACGGTAGCACCCGGAAGGGCCTGGCCTTTTTCATCTGTAACCCGGCCTTTGATAACGATATCAGCCAATACTTCGGCGGTGCCGGGCGGCGTTACCCGCTCCCTGATCACAATCGTTTTTTCGTAGATCCTGTAATCAAAAGGCTGCCCGATGAAACATAGGGCCAGCGCCTTTTCCACCGGCATGTCGCGGATGGTGAGATCCACTTTGTTGGCCCGCTCCAGGAGGTGGCTGTCGAACCAGAAATCGTAGCCTGTTTGCTTTGTAATAGACCGCAGGACTTTCTCCAGGGAAATTTTATCTGCAGTAATTGTCACATTCTGAGCGCTCGTTTTGGCCGACAATTGCAGGCAGACAGCTAATAGGAATAACACTGTCAGTTTCATAATCAATAGCTTCTTTAGTAAAGACCATTGGCTGAATTCCCTTTTTTGAGAGGAATGCAAGAAAATCATACTTTTGTTTTTAGGCGTGTCAAAAATTGGCTTCTTACCAGGAAGCCTTGTTTTACGATCAAATATTTGTGCATGCCTGAACCAGGCCGGAGGTCGTACCAGGACTTCCGGCTATTTTATTCATAGCAATATTGAGGCAGGACCTAAATCTATGGCAGCACTGTCAGTTTTTTACCTTCCAACCTGAAGCTCATGCCGTATAGCTCCATTATTTTTAATACGGCCGCCAGGCTTTTATCACGTGAAATTTTTACGGTAAAGAAGCGATTCGGTACCGACCCCTGATATACAACTTCCACGTCATACCATCTACCCAGTTGCTGCATAATGGATTTCAGGTCTTCATTCCTAAACTGAAATACATTTGTTTTCCAGGCGAGGGCTTCTTCCATATCCACATCCTGGCTAATCATTAACTGGCCATCTGGTGGTGAAATGGCTTGTTGTCCGGCAGTCAGCGTTTTCATTGTTCCGGTCTTATTTTGGCTGATCTGAATTTTTCCTTTTACTAATGTTGTTTTTATGGTTGACTCATCGTCGTATGACTTAATATTGAACGCTGTTCCCAATACTTTGATTTCCTGGCCTTTGCTTTTTACAATAAAAGGCTGCGAAGCAGCGCCTGCTACATCAAAGTAAGCCTCCCCCGAAACGCTGACAAGGCGCTCTTTTTCGGGAAACGGCACCTGGAACGAAATGGTGGAGGCTACGTTTACCCATACCTGGCTGCCATCCGGCAGGGCAATGAGCAAAGGCTTACTCCCCCTGGGAACGGTGATGGTATTGAGTTCCGGAGCGGCAGACCGCGAACTTCCTGCATATTCAATTTTATCCGGCGATAATTTCTGTGCCAGGTTGCTGCCGGGTATAATATCGGCGCCATTCTGCAAACTGTCGATATACACTCTTCTGCCATTACTTAATGTTACGTAAGCCTTGTTGCTGGCCGGAGAAGGAACGTCCGACTGATTGTTCCGGGTAACGGCCACCTGGGTTGGTGTATGGGCACGCCAGCGATTGACAAAGTAAAGAGATGCCCCCGCTATTAATAAACAGGTACTGGCCGCATACAACGCTATTCTCCGGTAATTACGCACAGGACGCATGTTGCTGGCGGTATACTCCTGCAATTGTTGCCATACCCGTGTTTTGGTATGATAGATGTCCAGCAGCTCCTGCTTTACGGCAGCTTCATTGCGAAACTCGTCCATCAAAGCACGGTTTTTCGCATCGGCATTCAGCCATATGTCCAGTTGCTGCTGTTCTTCAACAGTGAGTTCCCCTGAAAGATATTTCAGGATGAGAGCTGTTATTTGTTCCTGTTCCCGCGGCATTAATGCGATTTAGTATTGGTTGTACTATATAAAACACCACCGCTTACCATTTGTCCCGAAGTTTTTTTAATTTTTTTACGAGAGAAGAATAATCAGGTTGAGCAACTCGTTCTTCAGCAATTTGGTGCGTAGTTGTTTGATAGCCTCCGTTTTGAGATTCCTGACGGTTTTTTCGCTGATCCCCGTCTGATCGGCTATTTCAGCATTTTTAAATCCTTTCAGGCTGAGCTGCAGTATATCAGACATTTTTCCCGGCAGCTTCCCGATTTCCAGGTAAAGATGCTGGTAAATTTCTTCCCTTGGGTCACTAAATGATTCCAGGGACACGTCTTCATTTGATTGTTGCCTGGCCAGCTCCTGGTGACGGCGGTTCATGCGGTCCTCATCCCGCAGATGATTCAGACAGGCATTTCTGGCAATAGTATATAGCAATGCGCTGATATTGGAACCCGCAGACAAACTGCTACGCTTATCCCATAGCTTTATAAACGTTTCTAACGTGATGTCTTCCGCTACCTGACGGTCTTCCACAAATTTGAGTGAAAAAGAGAACACCAGCAGAAAATAATAGTTATACACTGTTTCGAATGCCCTCCTGTCATTATTCGACAGCTGACGGAGCAATATTATTTCATCAAATGGTAGGTAGGCAGACATTAATAATCAATCCAGTATCGGTAGCTAATATAGTAAAAAGCGCATATTCGGGATAATTAATCTTTCCGTGAAACAAGCAATCCGGTTGCTTTTCTTCAGGAATAATATTGTCCCGGCCTGGTGGTGCAGAATTCTTTCCCGGCAATCTGTTTGATAAATATTTCCGGCGTAGTGCCTAAAAAATGTCGAAAGTCTTTGATCAGGTGGCTCTGGTCATGATAACCAAAATCGTGGATAAGATCATACCAGTCTATCTGGGTGGCCGGGTTTTCCATGAGGTAATTGATCACCTGCTTAAAACGCAGAAAGCGTAACAACTCCTTTGGGGAATATCCTACATACTTTTTAAATCTCAGCTGTATAGACCGCTCCGATAAATCTGCATCGGCCGCAATGGCTTTCGCCGGCTGAATCAACGGGTCGTTAAAGTATTCAGTACCCTGCAGTAGGGGAAGGGCCGCTTCTTCTGCCTCATGCATATACGTTAGTATATAATCACTCAGTAATCCGATCCTCTCTTCCGGTACATCACTTCTGTTTAATATCTCCCATAACTCCTCATAATCCTGTTGACGGATAAAAATATCCGGGTGATACACGACTTCACCGTTCAGCTCATCCACAGGCAGCTGGAATAACCGGTAGAAACCATCGAGATTAAATACTGTTACTATTATATCCGAGCCAGGTAAGGTTTCGTAATTCAGCATTTTTCTCAGCGGGCCTATCACACCTATACGCGCTACCTGCAAGGTATCGAACGGATCAGCGGCAAATGAAATGCGTACCGGCGCGCCAAAATTGAAGATGAGCATCATCTCATAACTTGGCGAAAGATGGTTGATAACGACAGGTTCATCTGCTGTTGATTGTATCACATAAAAATGCTTCACTATCCCGGATAGCGGAAACTGCACATCGAAATGTTTACCCGTCAGCGCCATAACGAAAATTTAACACTCATCATCATGCAGATCTTCTGCCTTAAAACCCCATTCATCCAGTAAGGTATTATACTGCGCATCCGGCAAACCCTGCTTTGCATAATGACCGGCAATCGTCTTCTGCCGCATGGCTTCGTATATACTCACCGCACAGGCCACGGAAATATTCAGGGAGCGGATGATGCCCATTTGCGGGATAATAAAATTACCATCGGCCATATTCCTCACTTCCTCGCTTACGCCATTTTGTTCATTGCCAAATACCAAAGCCACTGATCCGCTGAAATCAATATCATATAAACTAACCGCATCTGTAGCCAGGTGGGTGGTAAGGATTTTATCGTATTTTTTTCTCAACGCCGTCATACAGGCTGTTGCGTCATCAAACTGATAGGTGGTGAGCCAGCGCTCAGCACTGCTGCTGCTGCGATGACCCCATTTTTTTACACGGGGCGCCCTTGTTGTAATCACATAAATATCCTGTATGCCCACAGCATCGCATGTACGCATCACCGCCGCTACATTATGCGGATCCTGTACATCCTCCAGTACCACCGTTAAATTAGCCTGCCGCTTCTTTAATACAGACAGTAACCGTTCCTTTCTTTCTGGTGTCATGGTCCAAAAATAGCAAAAAGCTTATCTTCACCCCTAAATTAAAATTAACCTATGCTCAAAAAGATCCTGAAAATTGTGGGTATCACAATCGTGGTCTTGATTCTGGCCGCTATTGCCATACCCTATTTCTTTAAAGACAAGATAATAGCTAAAGTAAAAACAGAACTGAACAACCGGCTTACCGCCAAAGTGGATTTTAAAGATGTAGATATCAGTATCTTCCGTCATTTTCCACGACTGGCCGTTGGACTGGAAGACTTACAGGTAGTAGGCACCGGCGAATTTTCCGCCGATACCCTCCTCGCTGTAAAACAGGTGGATGTAGCCCTTAACCTGATGAGTGTAATAAAGGGAGATAAGATGGATATCTATAACATCGCCCTTATACAACCACGGATACACGCTATCGTAAACAAAGATGGCGCCGTAAACTGGAATATTACCAAACCCGATACTACTGTCGCCAATCCTGCAGATACCAGCAAAAGTAAATTTGCCCTTAGTCTGCAGCAATATAAAATAGAAGATGCCTGGATCAGCTATGACGACAGGCAGGGCAATATGGCCTTACTCATCACCGGTTTAACCCACCAGGGTAAAGGCGATTTCACCCAGGATCAGTTCCTGCTGCAAACCAGCACCGTAGCCGATGGCATCACCTTCAGGTATGGACTGATCCCGTATTTATCACAGGTCAAAACCAAACTGGATGCAGCTATCCAGATAGATAACAATACCAGCACCTACAGCTTCAAAGACGGTAAAGCATCGCTTAACAACCTGGAACTGGCCCTGCAAGGTCTTTTTAAAATCGTTAACGACTCTACCTATGGTATGGATATGAGCTTTAAAGCGCCTTCCACTAATTTTAAAGACCTGTTGTCATTAGTACCTGCGGTATATAAAACAGATTTCGATAAGATAAAAACCAGCGGTACTGCTGCTTTTAACGGGTTTGTAAAAGGAAACTACTCCCCTGTACAAATGCCTTCCTTTGGACTGGATCTCTCCGTAAAAGATGGCTTCTTCCAATATCCTGATCTGCCCAAGCCTGTAAAAAATATACAGATCGCTATGAAGATCAGCAATCCCGATGGCGTACCGGATCATACCATCATTGATATGCCTACCGGCCACCTCGAAATGGATAACACCCCGCTGGATCTGCGCCTGTTAGTTAAAACACCCGTATCTGATATGTATGTGGATGCAGCCGCTAAGGGAAAACTGGACCTGTCTAAAATCACACAGTTTGTAAAACTGGAATCCGGTACTAACTTATCCGGTTTGCTCGATGCCGATATCAGCGCCAAAGGCAATATGAGCGCTATCGAGAAACAACAGTATGATCGCTTCTATGCCGCCGGCACCCTGCAATTGAGCAATATGCTTTATAAAAGCAAAGACTATCCCGATGGCGTAAAAGTAAATAACCTCTCTTTGCAGTTCAACCCAAAAAATGTAACTGTAAAAGATCTGAACGGTCAATACCTCGGTACCAACTTTGAAGCAAACGGAGAAGTAAATAACCTGCTCGCCTATACGTTTAAAAACGCCCCACTGGATGGTAAGCTTAACTTCAAGGCAGATGAAATAAATCTCGATAAATGGATGGGCACCACCCCTGCAGCTTCCGATCCGGCTACCGCCAGAAAAGATTCCGCCGCTGCCGTACCTTTTGCCGTGCCAGCCAACCTGAATATAGGATTACAGGCCAACGTCAATAAAATTCATTACGACAAAGCGGACCTGACCAACGTTGCCGGCAACCTGCTGGTAAAAGATGAAACCGTAACAATGCAACAGCTCAAAGCCAACGCATTGCAGGGCACAATGGAAATCAACGGCAGCTACAGTACCAAAGCCAGCAAAACCAACCCTGACATTAACCTTGCCTATAACGTACAAAACCTGGATGTACAACAAACGTTCAATACCTTCAACACTGTACAAAAGTTAATGCCGATCGGTAAATTCCTTTCCGGTAAAATCACATCGCAGCTAACCATGCATGGTAAATTAGGCAAGGACATGTCGCCCGATCTGAGCACACTCACCGGCGACGGCAGCCTGCTGCTGATCCAGGGCTTCCTGAAACAGTTTGCCCCTGTTGACCAGCTGGCCAACAGCCTGAATGTGGCGCAACTGAAAGACATATCCCTGCGCGATATTAAAAACTACTTCTCTTTTGAAAACGGCCGGGTAAAAATCAGTCCGTTCAACGTAACAGTGGCCGGTATAAAAATGAATATCGGTGGTTCACATGGCTTTGACCAATCGCTCGACTACACCCTGCAGCTGGCATTGCCCCGCAGTTTGATGGGTTCCGCCGGTAATACGCTGGTCAACAACCTGGCCTCACAGGCGCAAAGCAAGGGCATCCCGGTAAACCTGGGCGACAGCGTTCACCTGCAGGTATTAATGGCAGGTAATATCCTCAAGCCCAGCGTAAAAACCGATTTGCGCGAAACCGCCAACAACCTGAAAGCACAGGCCGCTGAACTGGTGAAAAATAAAATCGATACCGTAAAAAATACTGTGAAAGACAGTCTTAACCAGATCAAAAATACCGCGGTAAACTCGCTGAAAAATGAATTAAAAAATCAACTCAGCGGGAAAAAAGATTCTACCTCAACCGGCGGTAAACCGCTGGAAAATGTAGGTAAACAGGCAGGTGAATCCGTAAAGAATACCCTGAATGGCCTGTTTAAAAAGAAGAATAACGATACCACTAAACATTAAAAAAACTAAGAATTAGGAATTACGAATTCGTAATTCCTAATTCTTTTCGTAACTTATGGTAACCAAACCCCCGGGCCATGTTGTTGCGTTTCCTCCATTCTACGTTTTGCAATGCTGCGATCTTTGCCGGTGTACTATTTTTTGTGATGGGATATGTTATCCACATCTTTCCGCCCAAAAGCACCAAATCCTGGTATGGTTACCGCAGTTTTCTATCTACCAAAACACCTGAAATGTGGCGCTCCGCCAATGAATACGCCGCCTATATTTCCCGGCGGATTGGCGTGATATTGCTGGCTACCGGTGTGGCCTGTGCACTGATATTTAACAGTCAAACAGACTGGTTTCTTTACATCACGGTGGGCGCGGTAGTGGCCGGCACCATGTATATGGTGGGCGACACCGAATGGCAACTGACCCGGCATTTTGATAAAGATGGTAACCGTATCCTTCCTGAATAAAAACAAAGAAGGCGTTGCTTGTGCAACGCCTCTTTGTTATGTACAATTATAAACCCTTCTGCTTTATTCTTCGCCCATCACACACATCACAATTACAGTTTTCCCTGTATATCATGCTCAGGTACTGACTGATAATTTTCCTTCATCTTACGGAGTTTCTCCTTACCATAAGCCAGGCGGGTGATCACCACGTACAATACCGGCACTATAAATATCGCCAGGAAGGTAGCTGTAAACATACCACCCAATACGGTCCATCCCATCGTTTTACGCGCTTCCGCACCTGCACCGGAAGAAAATACCAGCGGCAGGATACCCAACAGGAAGGCCAGCGAAGTCATGATGATAGGGCGTAAACGCAGCTTTGCTGCCTCTACGGCCGCCGTTACCACATCCATACCTCTATCCACACGCTCTTTTGCAAATTCCACGATCAGGATGGCGTTTTTGGCCGATAAACCGATCAATGTGATCAACCCGATCTGCGCATATACGTTGTTGCTCAGCTTCGGCAGGAAGGTAAGCACCGTAATGGCCCCAAAGGCGCCAATAGGCACTGCCAGCAGCACCGAGAAGGGTACCGACCAGCTTTCATATAAAGCTGCCAGGAACAGGAACACAAAGATGATAGACAAGGCAAAAATGTACACGGTTTTGGAGCCGGACAATAATTCCTCGCGGCTCAAACCCGAGAACTCGTATCCATATCCATCCGGTAATGTTTCCGCTGCCACCTCTTTCAACGCATTGATGGCATCCCCACTACTGTAACCCGGAGCAGGGTTACCATTGATTTCCGCAGAACGGAACAGGTTATAGTGGGAAATAACCGGCGCACTTTCAATTACCTTATAAGAAGTAAGCGTACTCAGAGGCACCATAGATCCGGCCGAGTTACGCACAAACAGCTGGTTCAGGTTCTTGATGTCGCCACGATAGGTAGAATCAGCCTGTGTCACCACACGGAAATTACGGCCGTAAATGGTAAAGTCATTGATATAGGCACTACCCATATACGTTTGCAGGGCAGATGCAATATCAGATATTTTCACTCCCATCTTCTTCGCCTTTTCACGATCTATATCCAGCTGGTAGCCGGGGGTACGGGCGGTGAAAAAGGAGAAAGCCTTCGCTATTTCCGGGCGACTGTTAGCCGCCTGCAGGAACTTCTGCAACACGCCTTCAAAAGCTTTTACCTCACCACTTCCCTTCTGTTCCAATACAAACGAGAAACCAGCCGTAGAACCCAAACCAGGGATGGCCGGGGGCGGAATAACCACTACGTTTGCCTCTTTATATTTCGACAGCTTCTTCTGCAATGCCGCCACGAGGCCAAAAACCTGCAGGGAATCCGGTTTACGTTCATTCCACGGTTTCAGCTGACAGAAGATAGTAGCACTGTTGGATTTTGTAGCAAAGTTTACCACATTCAAACCTCCCAATGCGGCATAGTGGGCAATGCCTTCCGTATTGTCGAGGTCCTTCATCATTTGCTGCATCACCGCCAGGGTGCGTTCTGTAGAAGATGATTCCGGCAAATCAAAAGTGATGTAGATACGGCCATCATCTTCTGTAGGAATAAAGCCGGTAGGCTTGGCTTTGAACAACATCATTGTGCCCACAAAAATGCAGATCAGGATCACCACCACAAACCGGAAGTAACGGATACTCTTTTTCACGCCCATAGAATAGCGCGAAGTAGTATGCCCGAACCAGCGGTTGAATTTAAAGAAGAACTTGTTCAGCCCTTTCGAATCCTTATCCAGGTGCATCGGCTTCAGCAACAGGATACACAACGCCGGTGTTAATGACAGCGCCACAAAGGCGGAAATCATCACGGAGATGGCGATAGTGATCGCAAACTGCTGGTATAAACGGCCTACTATACCGGGTATAAATCCTACCGGTACAAACACCGCCGCCAGGATCAGCGCAATCGCAATTACAGGTCCGGAAATTTCTTTCATAGCCTGTGCGGTCGCATCTCTTGGCGTCATTTTTTCATGATCAATATTATGCTGCACGGCTTCTACCACCACAATGGCATCATCCACCACAATACCAATGGCCAGTACGAAACCGAACAATGTTAACGTATTGATGGTAAATCCAAGGGGTATAAAGAAGATAAAGGTGGCGATGATCGACACCGGGATAGCGAGTACAGGTATCAATGTGGCACGCCAGCTCTGCAGGAACAGGAATACCACGATCACTACCAGTATGAGTGCTTCCACCAGGGTGTGTAATACTTCTTCTATAGACACTTTTACTACCGACACAGATTCAAATGGCACCACATAGGCCACATCGTTGGGGAACTGTTTCTTCAGTTCTTCCATCGCAGCCGTTACGTTCTTCGCGGTTTCAATAGCATTGCTGCCCGGGGCCTGGTATACCAGCAGGTATGCGGCACGCTTTCCATCTACGAAGTTGTTACCGGCGTAGTTGAATTTACCCAGTTGTACACGGGCTACATCTTTCAGGTATACCAGCGTACCATCTGATGGACGGGTTTTAATAATGATATTTCCAAACTCCTCCGGTGTAGACAAACGGCCTTTGGTGAAAATGTTGTATTCAAAGGTTTGTCCTGTTTGCTGTGGTGGCGCACCTACAGAGCCAGCGGTGATCTGCGCGTTCTGCTCTGCCAGCGCAGCGCGGATATCGTCAGCAGTCACGCCCATTTCTGCCAGCTTATCGGGTTTCAGCCAGATACGCATACTGAAATCATCGGCGCGCGTGAAAATATCACCCACCCCCTTTGCTCTCAGCAAGGCATCTTTCACGTATACGTTGGTGTAGTTATCCAGGAAGGTAATATCATGGGTACCTTTTGGTGAATACAAGGCCACCAGCATGAGGATACTGGGATTACGTTTTCTAACGGTCAAGCCCAAACGCTGTACTTCCTGTGGCAGTGTAGGTTGTGCAATACCAACACGGTTCTGTACATCCAGGGCGGCAATATTGATGTCGGTACCTACTTCAAAGTTTACCGTCATACTCATTTGTCCGCTGCTGGTGTTGTTAGTGTTGATATAGGTCATACCCGGCGTACCATTCACCTGCACTTCCACGGGGGTAGCCACTGTTTGCTCCACCGTTTGTGCATCCGCGCCGGTATAGGTACCTGTTACCTGTACGGTGGGAGGCGAAATCTCCGGGTACTGCCCAATGGCCAGGTTCATCATCGCCAGTATGCCCACCAGCACCAGTACAATAGATATCACTATTGCTGTTACGGGTCGTTTTATAAAAGTATCTGCAATCATGGTCTTTCGCTGTTGATTCTACTGATAAACTATTTCTTCCCAGGCGCGCCTTGCGGTGCCGCCGGTATTCCTATCTGTATTTTGCCGCCGTCGCGTAAACGCTGGAAGCCTTCCGTAATGATCTTGTCACCAGCCTGTACACCATCCATGATCACTACTTTATCGGCAAGGCGCGGGCCGAGATGTACTTTCTGCTGGGCAGCTACAGAGTCTTTTGCCACAAACACAAAGTATTCTCCCATCTGTTCTGTAATCGCTTTGTAGGGAATGATCACCCGGTCGCCCGACTGTGCGTTCAGCACGCGTAACACGCAGCTCATGCCGTCTTTCAGCTTATCGTCGGGGTTACTGAATTCGATACGTACGCGGATGGTGCCGGTTTGATTATCCACTCCGCGGTCGATCGCCAGGATCTTACCGGCGTGTACATATTGCGTACCATCAGATAACTGCAAACGAAACGTTGTATCGTTACCGTTACCCCTGCCCTGCATTTCGGCAAAGCGTGGAATATCATTTTCTGTTACCACAAAATCCACTGCAATAGGATTTTCACTGGAGATGGTATTCAGCAACGTTGTTCCGGGGCTCACCTGTGCGCCCAGTTTCACCTGGGAAATACCAATACGTCCGGTAAACGGCGCTTTGATCAGGGAATAATCAAGATCGGTGCGCACCGCTGCCATGTTGGCTTCGGCCGCCGCCAGCTGGCTGCGGGAAGTTTCCAGGGTTGCTTTGGCATTATCCAGTATCTGGCGGGCTACCGCATCCTGGTCGGCCAGGCGCTGATAACGGTCGTCGTCTTTCTTTGCTCTTTCAAAAGTAGCCCTGGCACTGGCAACATTGGCCTGTGCCTGTAAATAAGCCGCCTCGTATTTACGACGGTCTATTTCATACAGGGTTTTTCCTTTCTGCACCACTTCTCCTTCTTTAAAAAAGATACCGGTAATAAAACCTGATACCTGGGAACGCAGTTCCACCTGGTTCAGGGCAACTACCGTAGCGGGATATTTATCGTAATAAACGGCCGGTGCTACGGATGCCTCCGCGATATTTACCGGCGTAGGGGGCATTACAGGCGCCGTTTTTTTAGCAGAACTGCTGCAGGCAGCAAGGCCCAGGATACTGGCAGCGCTGATTAAGACAATGTTGTTCATTTTTTTCATATCCGTTCCGGTTACCATTTAATAATTAGCGGTTAAGGTTCCTAATGCTTTTTGCAGATCTATCCTGCTGGACAGTACCTGGTACATGGAATTGTAGAAGTTCAGTTGCGCGGAGCGCAGCTCTGTTTCAGATACCAGTACATCGAGATACGTTTTAATACCTTCTTTATACTGCAGCTGTAACATATCATATACATCTTTTGCCATCTGCACATTTTCCTTTAATGTGAGATAGTCGTTGTAGTTACTCTTATACATTGCCATTGCCTGCGCATACTGCGAATTGATCTGGCTTCTCAGCGCAGCATAATCCCACTGTGTACGCTGCAGCTGCAATTCCGCCATCCTGATATTATGTACCCGTTTTCCTCCCTGGAAAATAGGCAGCGATAATTTCAATCCCAGTAAAGAGTTGGGGAAATCCTGGCTGTATAATTTGCCGAAATCAGCGCTCTGGTAAGCAAAAGCGTAGTTGATAAAGGCCGATACGGTAGGCAGATAGCTCCATTTGTTATACCTCACATTAGCACGCTGCAGGCTTTCCTGTGTTTGGAGTAACTGGTACTCTATCCTGCTTTTATAGTCGGCCACCAGCAAGGTATCTGCACCGGTTACCTGCGCCGCTACTGAGGAAGAATCCTGCACTAAAGGCACATCGCCGGCATTGGCAGGATACCCCATCAATTCCTTGAGATAGGCCTGTTTAGCAGTAACCAGTTCCCTGGCCGCTTTTTGCTGGGCGCGTGCATTGTTCAGGGAAATAGTGGCGCGCTTCGCATCCGTTTTATCTACCAATCCGCTGGCGTACTGGTTATTCGCATCTTTCAAACTGCGCTCCAGGCGGGTAATATCTTCACTCAGCACTTTAATCTGTTCTGCGGTGAGCAGCACATCATAATATGCCTTGCTTACATTGGCTACCAGGTCGATTTGGTTACGCGCGGTGGTTTGCTGCCCCTGTTTTCGTACATCCCTTGCCGTATTTGTGGCCAGCAACAGATCGCGGGTAAAGAGGTTTTGATTGAGTGCGAACTGCGCGGTAGAAGTGTTGGCCACACCCACTTTGGTAGGATTACCACCAAATATGGAAGTGGGCAGCTCAAGATAATGCTGGATATTATAATCCAGGTTAATCTGCGGATACCAATCAGCGAGTTTACTTTTCACTGTTCTGTCGGTAATGGCTTCATCAATAAGCGACTGGCGTATGACCGGCTGGTGTGCGATAGCATAGCGGATACATTCCTGCAGGGTAGCACTGGTTAACAGGGAGTCCGTAGATTGCTGTGCAAATAACTGCGGGGGAATCAATAACCCGCAGGTCACAGCTAACAAATAAAATGCTCTTTTCATAAAAGGCTTTTGACATTCAGTTCATCATTGTACCAATCGAAAGAAAATAATACCTGCAGGAAAAGTACTTCTTCGCTGCATTTACCAACAGCTGAAAGTTGAGCGCTAATGGCTCTTTTTACCGCATGGCATCATGTTCTTTATTTGTTATATAGACGTCTTCTATATAGCATTATTATTACCGCAAAAACATGCTTAAGCTGTAATCACTACAGCAAACAGGCAGGTTGATTAGAGAGTTGCTTATTCAAAATCATCTGAAACCGGGCATCACGGTTTCCAGGTGTGGTTCCAGGTATCTGAATACAACGTATAACAGAGAAGTAGGTTAGACAACAATCATTTTGTTGCTTAGGTAAAATCAATTCGGGCGCTAAGATACTGCTATGAAAACAAAAATCCACCCTTTTGGGTGGATTTTAACAATTACGTGAAAATCAATTCCGGTCATCCTTTATTCCGACCGCTAACAATATGTTTCTCCGCGTGATAAGAGGATCTTACTAACGGTCCGGACTCTACGTAGTCCAGTCCCATGTTGTAACCTATCTCGCGCAATTCTGCAAATTCATCGGGGTGTACAAAGCGTGCCACCGGCAAATGTTTGGGAGTAGGCTGCAGGTACTGACCTAAAGTCACCACATCACAACCATTGTCGTACAGATCCTGCATGGCTTGTACCACTTCTTCCTTGGTTTCGCCCAGGCCCAGCATAATACCGCTCTTGGTACGCATGCCGCCTTCTTTCAAACGACGGATCACTTCCAGGCTGCGGTGATATTTTGCCTGTATCCTTACCTGTTTGGTTAAACGCTCTACCGTTTCCAGGTTATGAGATACGATTTCAGGCGCCACATCAATAATACGCTGGAGGTTTTCCCACTGACCGCGGAAATCCGGGATCAGGGTTTCCATGGTGGTATTTGGATTTAAAGCCCTTACTGCATTGATGGTATTGGCCCAGATGATAGAACCGCCGTCTTTCAGTTCATCCCTGTCTACAGAGGTGATAACGGCATGTTTTACTTTCATCAGGTAAATGGCTTCTGCCACGCGTTGAGGTTCATCGAAATCCACAGCCTCCGGGCGACCGGTAGCTACGGCACAAAAGCCGCAACTGCGGGTACAGATATTTCCCAGGATCATGAAAGTAGCAGTGCCGGCTCCCCAGCACTCGCCCATGTTAGGGCAGTTACCGCTTTCACAGATGGTATGTAATTTATGGGTATCTACCAGGCTTCTCACCTGTTTGTAGTTCTCGCCTATGGGTAATTTAACGCGCAGCCAGTCTGGCTTTTTCACTCTTGTTGTAGCCGGTTCGGCGGCTATTACGGGTAGTTCTTGCATCGCTTATTCCTTTCTTTAGAAAAGCAAAGTTAACACTTATCTCTTATTCCAGCGCTTCCCGAATTGGATGCTTACATATCCATTGAAAAAGAACTGTTTATTATGGTCCACCCCATTTGCCACCACCATAATTGGAATCTTTTTGCTATACATCTCCGCATTTACCCCTACTTCCAGGGCGCTTACCACCTCGTTGAAGTGGGCCCAGTCGAAGCGCATACCCAATTTGGCATGTAAACCGGGTACTACGGAAAGGTCACTCCAGCCCTTTCCAAAACCTCCGGCGCCGTTGATATTCTGCATAGCCAGGAAGGCATCGGGATTGGCAGGATCAAATTTCACATCTTTATTGCTGCCGTCTTCGGTGATCATATTCAGGTAATAGGGCTTCAATAGTCCCAGGGAGATGCCTCCATAGTAGATGGCATCCACCTCTACCCCGTTTTTATTCCCCTTGCCACCGATCAGGTAGCGCTGCCCCACGCCCAGCTTGGCCTGGTAGAAGTTATTCTGTTTACCGAAAATATAAGGACGCTGGGTAAATGAGTTGCCACTGCTCTTCTTTACTTCCTTGTTGCTTTTCTTTTCCCCGAATTCAAACTGGAAGTAATTGACCTTTTTCCTGCTTTTTCTATATCCCATCTCCACAAAACCGCCCCAGCCATCGGTATTCAAGCGGCCTCCCACGGAAAAGTCGCGCTGAAACACGTTCTCTCCTTCTTCCTGTTCCCGGAAAATGGCGATCTTTTTCAACTTACGCTGCTCCTTATCGCTTTTCTTTTGTTGTGGCGAAGTGCTGGTGGTATTGGTAGTTTGCGCAAACAAACCGCCGGATAATGTTGCTAAAAACAGGATTACGTATATTTTTTTCACAGTGGGCTATTATTATAGTAAATAAACGCTTGAACAAAGGTATTGTTATGTATATATTACAAACGTAGCTAATTTTTTTTTAGTTTAACAACGCCGGCCCTTTTCCATCTTGCAGTTATACTGAAAATACATTTAATTTTACGGCTTGATCATTAAAAAACAGACTATGCAAACCGCATCTATCATCTATAACGGGGAATTGCGTACTACCGCCACCCATTTGAAATCAGGAACTGTTATAGAAACAGACGCACCTGTGGATAACAATGGCAAAGGAGAAAGGTTTTCTCCAACCGACCTCGTAGCTGCCGCACTGGGCTCCTGTATGCTCACCATCATGGGCATCAAGGCCAGGGAAAGCAACTGGGCTATCGACGGCACCAAAGTAAGCGTGCTGAAGATCATGGGTACAGAACCCCGTCGTATCACCGGCGTTAACGTAGTATTTGATTTCCCGGCCGGCCATAACTTAGGCGAGAAAGAAAGAACCATCCTGGAAAGAGCCGCGCTCAACTGCCCGGTGGCAAAAAGCGTGCATCCGGAACTGGTGCAGGACGTAACGTTTAATTGGTAACGGGTTCTTTGCTGGGATTTTTTTTGCCCAGGATTAGACTGATTTTAATGATTTATATGATTTTTTCCTTTTTTGATTTTAAATGATTTTGGAAGATATAAGTACATATGCCTATATCTCCTAAAATCTTTTAAAATCGTCCAATATCAAATAAAAAAAATCATATAAATCATTAAAATCAGTCTAATCCTGGGCAAAAAAAATCCAAGCAAAGAAAACTCCGCATCATGTTCCGCTGAGGATCTTTACCCCTACTGCACAATGCAGGCATCTTTTTTCATCACAGTAGTACTGCTTTAACTGCAGTAATGCCTGCGACTCCATGGCGCTTTCCTGCGTTATCCCCAATTGTACCCAGCTGTTGGTTATGCTGTTTTTTTCCGCCGGCAGCTGTTGCAGGAAATGCAACGCCTTCTCCTGGTAGTATTTAAGATTTTTTTCCAGACCATACAGGAACAGCAAAGGTAATACGGTGTTGATCAAAATGCCATGCACGGCCTGTTTACCGGGGCGGTGGGTACCGGGTACGGGTTGCCCGAAGCGGTAATGCGTATGCCAGTACGCTGATGGCTGTACGAAAAACAGCTGTTCCAGTTCCGTCAACTGAGTGGCCTCCAGTATGTTGGAAAACAGGTGGGTGGTTTGCTGTAACAGGGCCGCAAAGGCGGCCAGCCGCATGGTAGGGAAGGCTGCAGGGCGCATGCGGAGCCAGTTCCAGCTGTGCGATGCCATGGGGCAAAGGCGGTACTTATGCCGCAGATGACAAAAGATGTCCTGCAACTGCAGGGCATACGCGTCTATATGTGGCACATCCAGCATACCGGCCTGCCCAAACACCAGGGCTTCCATCTGCAGGGCATGATGCCGGTGCCGCATCAGCAGGGTGCGGGGCAGCGACTGGGCCAGCTGTAGCAATGGGAGCGCGTTTACAGGGGTACCATAACTCTGTGCCACGGCCCAGTAACAAACTTCTTCCCAGTTCCGGTGATTGCTTTGCAGCCAGGCACGGAAGCTATTCATTTTACGCTCCCAGCGTTCGGCCAGCAGCCGCTCCTTCCAGCTGAGCCAGGTCAGTGAAGGTACCGACGCAGCATGCGGGGCACAGGGCACAAAGGGCGCCAGCTGCCGCAGCTGTTCATAACGCTGCAGCAACAGCTTGGGAATGTGTTGCTGCAATTCCAGGCAGGGCACACCGGGAATACGGTCGGCCGGCATATCATGTACAAATACCACATGCAGAATAATCCGCCCGTATTGCTGGTTGTGCTGATGACCATGCCGGAACCAGTCGGATGTACGGAGGTGCAACTCCACCTGCCCCATCCACAAAGTATTGCCTATCCTGATTTTTGCCGCCGAAAAATCAGGCCCGCCATGATGATTATGCAGGCCGGGATATAAGATCTGAAGGGGCTCCCCACCCGTAGTGGTGAGGTGATCCTGCCTGAATAGCCGGAAAGCCCAGATGTGCTGGAATAGCTCTTCCGAGAGCAACGGGTTAACAAACATAAGATATGGTTGGGCATTAAAATAATATCATGCAAAGGTAATAAAACATCAATTAATAAATAAATTGCAGATTCAATTTGGAAATCTGATGAAAGTGATATTACCTTTGCGCCAGTTCTTACACATCACTTATCCAGAAAGGCGGAGGGACTTGGCCCTGCGATGCCTTAGCAACCTTTCCTGATTTATAATCAGGAAAAAGGTGCTAATTCCTGCCCCGGTGCAAATCGGGGAAAGATAAGTTGGCAGAGATAATACTTCACAGATATATATAACTTTCTAAAGGAGCTCTTCCAACATATGGAAGAGCTTTTTTTATGCCCGCTCCCCACCCTTTCATGGATTTGTTGTTGTTTAAGTTGATCTTTAATGATAAAGTTGCAGCAGATAATTGTGACATTGAACATCATTAAAAATAATTTATAACATGAAAACAGCTACACAACTGATTCATAGCATTCCGGTAGACGAACTGACAGGCGCCATTTCAGTGCCTATCTATCAAACATCCACCTTTGTGCAGGAATCACCCGGCATCAATAAAGGCTTTGAATTTTCGAGGGCAAACAATCCCACGAGAAAAGTGCTGGAAGACCTGATCTGCAACCTGGAAGAAGGCTTTGCCGGCTTCGCGTTTGCCAGCGGTATGTCGGCCATAGATGCGGTACTGAAGCTGTTAAAAACCGGCGATGAAATCATGGCGGTAGAAGATACCTACGGCGGCATCTTCCAGATATTTAACCACATGTTTGAACGCTTTGGTATCAAAGTTAATTTCGTAGATACCAGCAACATCGATAAAGTACTGGCGTCCATTACCCCCAATACAAAGATCATCTGGCTGGAATCACCCACCAATCCGACATTGCGCATCTCTGATATAAAATCTATCAGCAAAATTGCCAAACAACATAATATCCTGCTGGTGGTAGACAATACCTTCAGTACCCCCTTACTGCAACAACCACTTACACTGGGCGCCGATATCGTTATCCACAGCGCCTCCAAATACCTGGCCGGCCACTGTGATGTTATCGCCGGACTGGTAGTGGTAAACAGTAAAGTACTGGCCGACCAGATCCGATATAACCAGAATATTTCCGGTAGTATACTCAGTCCCTTTGAAGCATGGCTGACCATACGCGGGGTGGAAACACTTTACCTGCGGCTGGAAAAACAATGCAGCAACGCCGGCGCCATCGCCAACTGGCTGGCCACCCACCCGGCCATCGACAAAGTATATTATCCCGGTTTGGCTACGCATAAAAACCACCACATCGCCCGTAAACAACAGAAAAACTACGGCGCACTGGTGAGCTTTTCCCTGAAAAGCGACAATATCAAAAACGCGATCCGTATCGTAAACGCCACCAAACTGTTTAAACTGGCAGAAAGCTTCGGCGGCGTGAAGAGCATGCTGGCCCATCCGGCCACCATGACGCATCGTAACATACCGGAGGATTTCCGGAAAAAATCAGGTCTGCAGGATTCCTGTATCCGTTTATCAGTAGGTATCGAAGATGCCGATGACCTGATCAACGACCTGAAACAGGCGCTGGATAAATTAAACCATCCGGCAGGCAAGCAAATTACTGTTTTACAATAAAGCCGTTAGTGGGTAGTTCACCACTTTGGCCATCCGGAAACTGATCATCTCCGGGTAACCAAAGACTATTGCTAAAGGCCCGCAAGCTCAAAAAAAGTATGGAAAACAAGACCATCAATTTAGGTATTTTCGGATTTGGCGTCGTAGGACAAGGACTCTACGAGGTTTTGAACAGAACAAAAGGTATTAATGCAAGGATCAAAAAAATCTGTATTAAAGACCCTAACAAATCAAGACCTATCGATAGCAGCTATTTTACGACCGATAAAAATGAAATTCTCGAAGATCCTACCATTGACGTAGTAGTAGAACTGATCAATGACACCGAAGCAGCCTTTGAAATCGTAAGCACCGCACTACGCAACGGCAAAGCCGTGGTAAGCGCCAGCAAACGCATGATCGCTGAAAACCTGCCCGCACTGTACCAACTGCAGGCAGAAAATAAAGTACCGTTCCTGTACGAAGCCTCCAGCTGCGCCAGCATTCCCATTATCCGCAACCTGGAAGAATATTACGACAATGACCTGCTCAATGCTGTAGAAGGTATCTGTAACGGCTCTACGAATTATATTCTGACAAAAATATTTGAAGAAAACCTCAGCTTCGCCACCGCCCTGCAACAAGCGCAGGACCTGGGTTTTGCCGAAACTGACCCTACTCTCGACATCGAAGGATATGATCCCAAATTCAAAATTGTGATCCTCCTCCTCCATGCCTTTGGTACATTCGTAAAACCGGAAGAAGTATTCAATTTTGGTATCCATCACCTCAATGACTTCGACATACAGTTTGCCAAACAAAGAAATTGTACCATCAAACTGATCGCTCAGTGTCGCCGTCAGAACGGACACGTATTCTCGTATGTATTACCACACCTCATCAAAGAACATAACCTGCTCTATGATGTATATAACGAATACAATGGTATCCTGCTGGAAAGCGCATTCACCGACAAACAATTCTTTGTGGGTAAAGGCGCCGGTGGCACCGCTACCGGCAGCGCCGTACTGTCGGATATCTCCGCGCTGTTGTACAACTACCGCTACGAGTACAAAAAAATCAAACAAAACAACCAGCCCAGCTTTACCAACGATGTAAATCTGAAAGTATACCTGCGCTACAAAACACCCGACCAGGTAGACCTGGCAGAGTTTTTCAACATCTCTGAAAAATATGAATCTACAGAATGGCGTTATGTGGTAGGTACCATCAACTTACAGAAACTGAGAGAAGCAGGTTGGCTGAAAAATAAAGATGTGAATCTCCTGGTATTGGAATAAAATAACTAAATAAGCAAAAACCAATCGATTACCGCGCTGGTCCCAGCGCGGTTTTTTTGTCTTACCCAGGATTAAACTGATTTTGATGATTTTACTGATTTTTTATTTTTTTGATTAAACTGATTTGGGGTGATACAAGCGAATTATCCGCTCATATCTCCCAAAATCTTTTTAAATCAAAAAATAAAAAATCAGTAAAATCATCAAAATCAGTTTAATCCTGGGTAAGACAAAATCAGTTTAATCCCGGGCAAGACAAAATCCGCTGCATTCTGCTAAAAGCTAATGGCTAAAAGCTAAAAGCTCTTCCACCACCCTGCTTACCGGTAATCCCATTACATTGTAAAAGCAACCGTTGATACTATCAATGCCTACAGCGCCGATCCATTCCTGTATAGCATAGGCGCCTGCTTTATCAAAAGGTTTGTAATGATCCACATAATAAGTGATTTGCTCCAGTGTGAGCGGCTTGAAATGTACGGCCGTTGTTTTGGAAAAAGCCACTTCTTTTGCCGCCTGCCGGATAATAACGCCGGTGACTACACGATGTTCACGTCCGCTCAAACGGGAAAGGATGTCAATGGCATCGTTCCTGTCTTTCGGTTTACCGATGATGGTATCATCCAGCACTACCACCGTATCGGCAGCTACAATAACATCGGTAGCGGCGCAAAGTTCACGTACAGCCGCCGCTTTCTGACGGGCAATATGCACCGGGATATCCGGTATGGCCAGTTCCGCCGGAAATGTTTCTTCAGTTTCTACCACCTTCACCTGGAATGGAACACCCGCCTGCTCCAGCAGCTGCTTTCTACGGGGCGACTGCGACGCCAGGATAACCGGTTCACCTTTATACATCTCTATAAATAAATTTTAAAAAATATCATCGATAAAATACCCGTCAGCATCACCACTTTTACCAGGGTACTCACTTTATGATAATGCTCCGGTAAGGTGGCCTGTTTCAACCGCAAATAAACGTACAGGCATGGCAGTTGTACAAACAATAATAAATAGCCGATGGCAATATACCAGCCCAGTATCCATACCCTGATCTCTACCGCCAGGATGATGATGACCAGTGCCAGCAACAACATGTTACAAAAGCGTTTGGCCGCCAGTACGCCCCAGACAATGGGCAATGTACGGCAACCATCTTTGCTGTCGCCCATCATATCTTCCAGGTCTTTCACAATTTCCCGCACCATGGAAATGAGGAAAGCAAACAGCGCATACACCCCAATGATCTGTATCAGCTTTCTGCCGGTAGCCGACATAATCGCTTCAAAGCTATGATAGATCTGCTTCTCATAAAACCCTACTACTACCACCGCCAGCGCCGTTAACAGGGAAATAACCACATTACCGATCAGCACCTGTCTTTTAAAAGAAGTGGAATAAAACCACAGTAATAGTGAACAGATCACCTGTGTAAAGCCCAGGTAGAACTGTCCTGTTTTAAAAGCCACCATAAAGCCCAGGGATACCCCGGTCATGTTAAGCATGGTATGCCAGGCCATTGCCCAGCGACGGCTGATGATCTTGTCCAGCACCATTTTATCGGGCTTATTAACAATGTCGATGTTAATATCAAAGTAGTCATTGATGATATAACCGGCAGCAGCCACCAGTACGGTAGACAGGCTAAGTAAAATAAACTGGGGAACAGGCAGTGAGGGTTCTTCACCGGAGCTGCGCAGTACAGGTTCTACCACGCAATATTGCAGTAAAAACTGGGTAAGGCCAATATAGACCAGGTTTGGGTACCTGATCAGTTTAAAAAATGCAGCCCAAAGTTTCATAGTTTTCTCTTTTATTATTTCGATGCAATTCCTTCATCCATTAACCAATGTCCATTCAGTTTCAGCACTTTTTCCATGACTTCCCGCACACAACCCTGGCCACCGGGTAAAGGGGAAATATACTTTGAGATACTTTTTATTTCTGCCGCGGCATCGCCGGGGCAGGTGGGCAATCCTACGAGTTGCATAGGCAGATAATCCGGGATATCATCTCCCATATATAATATCTCATCCCAACGCAGCTCATTTTCAAATACATAATCCTGCAGCTTCTCCTGCTTATCATGTACACCGGTATAAATGTCTTTGATCCCAAGTCCCTGTAACCTGCTTACCACGCTTTCTGATTTTCCTCCGGAGATGACCACCACCCTGTAGCCTTTCTTCACCGCAAGCTGCAAGGCATAGCCATCCTTGATATTCATTCGGCGGGACATTTCTCCCCCCGGCAGCAATTGCAGGGTACCATCCGTGAGTACGCCATCTACATCGAGCACAAAAGTGGTAATAGATTTAAATAAAGCCAATACGTTCATGGGCCCAAAAGTAAAGAATTACGAGCAAGGAATTACGAATTAGAAATTACGAATCAGGGATTCAAGGTAAGAACCAGGCGTCCTCCCCCACAATCCGTCATTCGTAATTCCTAATTCGTAATGCTATTTATGGTGGAACTGGTAAATCGCGTCCGACATTACCTGGTATACCAACTGAAGGTATTCGTTACCGGCCAGCAGGTCCCGGTGCAGGCTCATGGTGGTTTCGTCCTGGCGGAGAGCCGGACCGGTTTGCACCGTTTCAGGCGGATACTTTTCCAACCGGTCGAATGTTTCCTTTATAATGGGCTGCAACAGGGTAAAATCAAGTCCCTCATTTTCACAATAGGCTTTAGCCTGGGCAATCAGGTGGTTGGTGAAATTATTGCAAAGCACCGCGGTGAGATGATATTTAAGCCGCTGGGCAGAGGTAGTAACGGTAACACTGCCCGAAATGCTCTGGGCCAGCGCTTGTAAACGCCGCAGCACTTCGTCATTGCTGGCCTCCAGCATCACCGGGATAGGTGGATAGCTTTTAATTTCCTTGCGGATAGATTGTAAAGGATATAATACACCTGTATTGGCAGAGATCTTCGAGATGGCGCCCAATGGCACCGCACCAGCAGTATGTGCCACGATGCGTTTCCCCAGGCGCAACTGGTCGTTTAACTCCGCAATGGCGGCATCACTTACAGCCAGCAGGTAAATGTCGGCCTCCATATTAATATCCAGTAAATCGGCGGTATAGGCGGCATTCAGCATTTCACCCAGCTCCCGTGCATGCGCCGGCTCCCGGCTCACTACCTGCTTGATCTGGTGACCGTGAATTTTTAAGAGTTGTCCAAAGCAATATGCAACATTACCAGTGCCAATGATTACTATATCCATTATAATTAATTTTAAAATAAAAAACAGGCGGTTTCCCGGTCACCTGGTAGCGTACGGGAGAGCAATATTTCCCATAGCATCCCCTCTCAACATACCCGGTTCGGGGTATGATACATGGTTTCTAATATACGTGTTTTAGCGGGTCCCCGTTTTTTTCATTACATTACAACCTATTTTAACGTTTAAAAGTGACCTTATTTTTTAATTTGAAGGTACTTTTATATTATTGCGGAATTCCTTGAAGTAATTATTTAACAGAATTTTGCGTATTTAGCAGCATATTAAAGAAGCATACATGGCAAAAAATTTAGTTATAGTTGAGTCCCCGGCGAAAGCCAAGACCATCGAAAAAATATTGGGCAAAGACTTCGAAGTCAAGTCCTGCTTCGGTCACATCCGTGACCTGGAGAAGGATGACATGGGGATTGACATTGAAAATAACTTTAAGCCTAAGTATGTGATACCGGAAGATAAGGAAAAGGTGGTAAAAGAGCTGAAGAAGCTGGCGAAAGATACCGACGAAGTATGGCTGGCAACGGATGAGGACCGTGAGGGAGAGGCCATATCCTGGCATCTGTGTGAGGTGTTGCACCTGGATCCGAAAACAACCAAGCGTATCGTTTTTCATGAAATCACCAAACCAGCCATAGAAAATGCAGTACAGCATCCGCGTAAGCTGGATATGGACCGCGTAAATGCGCAACAGGCCCGTCGTATACTGGACCGTATTGTGGGTTTTGAAATTTCCCCGGTATTATGGCGCAAAATGAGCATGCGCAATTCCCTCTCTGCAGGTCGTGTACAGTCCGTGGCGGTACGACTGATCGTAGAACGGGAAAGAGAAATCAACCACTTCCAGTCTGTCAGCACCTTTAAAGTAGAAGCATATTTTACAGGAAAAGACATCAATGGTAAAAATATTTCCTTTAAGGCAGATGGCCCCGGCAAATTTAAAACAGCCGAAGATGCGGAGAAATTCCTCCAGCAGTGCGTGGCCGCCGCCTACACGGTAAAAGACATACAGGTAAAACCTGGTAAAAAGTCGCCCGCAGCGCCATTTACCACCTCTACCCTGCAACAGGAAGCCAGCCGTAAATTAGGCTACAGCGTTTCCAAAACCATGTTGCTGGCGCAGAAGCTGTATGAAAGCGGTAATATCACCTATATGCGTACGGACTCCGTAAACCTGTCTGATACCGCCATAGGTGAAATTGAAAAAGCGATTAAAACGAGTTTCGGTGACAAATACCATCAGCACCGTAAATTCAAAAATAAAAATGAGTCCGCACAGGAAGCGCATGAGGCCATCCGTCCTACCTACATGGAAAACACCACAGTAGACGATAGCGATACCCGCAAACTGTACGAACTGATCTGGAAACGTACTATCGCCAGCCAGATGGCCGACGCGGAACTGGAAAAGACCATCGCTAAAATCGATATCTCTACCAACCACGAAGAGCTGACAGCCAGCGGAGAAGTACTGAAATTTGACGGCTTCCTCAAAGTATATATGGAAAGCCACGACGACGAGGAAGAACAGGAAGATGAGCAGGAAGGTTCATTACCACCGCTGGCGGTAAAACAATCGCTCGATCTGAAAGAAATGAAGGCCACTGAAAGATTCTCCCGCCCGGCGCCACGCTATACAGAGGCCAGCCTGGTAAAGAAACTGGAAGAACTGGGCATCGGCCGCCCTTCTACCTATGCTCCTACTATTACCACTATACAGAAGCGTAACTATGTAGAAAAAAGAGATAAAGAAGGTATTAAGAGAGATTTCCGCATCCTGGTGCTGAAAGCAGATAAGATCAGCAAACAGACCGAATCCGAAAATACCGGCGCTGAGAAATCAAAATTGTTTCCAACCGATCTGGGGATGATCGTTACCGACTTCCTCAACCAATACTTTAACAACGTAATGGACTACGGCTTTACCGCCAAAATTGAAGAAGAGTTTGATGAAATTGCCAGCGGTAAAAAGGTGTGGAACCACATGCTGAAGGAATTTTATTTCCCTTTCCACAAAGATGTGGAAAACACGCTCGAAAATGCGGAGCGGGTAAAAGGAGAACGTCCGCTGGGAACAGATGCCGCCTCCGGAAAACCCATTGTAGCACGTATGGGCCGCTATGGCCCTATGATCCAGATAGGCAGCGTGGAAGATGAGGAAAAGCCCCGTTTTGCAAAATTAAAGGCCACACAAAGTATTGAAACCATCTCGCTGGAAGAAGCCATGGAATTGTTTAAATTGCCTCGTAACCTGGGGCTGTTTGAAGGTACCGATGTAGTGGTAAATATTGGTCGCTTTGGCCCGTATGCCCAGCATGATAAAAAGTTCTATTCTCTGAAAAAGGAAATGGATCCGTACACCGTAGAACTGGATGAAGTAGCGCCGCTGATTGCAGAAAAACGTACCGCGAAAGACGAACGCACCATTAAAATATTTGAAAAAGAGAAAATACAGATCCTGAAAGGCCCTTATGGCCCTTATATTAAACAGGGTTTGAAGAACTTTAAAATACCAAAGGAGAAAATAGATACGGCAGCCGATTTAACAGTAGAAGAAGCCAAGGCCATCATTGAAGAAGCCAAAGCGAATCCGCCTAAAAAGAAAGCGCCACCCAGGAAGAAGAAAGCTGAATAACGCAGTGGTAAGAACAAAATGGAAAATGGAGGCAAGGATAATAACTGCAGTGTGAGTGATATGCTTATTATTTAATTTGCCAACAGGATCACCTTATTTGATGATTACCACATGATCATAATAATGGTATGAACGAAAACAGAGAAATAAACGCTTTGTTCCACCTGTTGGATGATCCGGATCTGGAGGTATTTGATACTGTAGCCAGTAAAATATTACTATACGGTAAAGACATTATCCCCAACCTGGAGAATTTGTGGGAGAATACAATTGACGAGGCTATTCAGGAACGGATAGAGCTGCTGATCCACCGGGTGCATTACCAGGATTTGCAGGCTGCGTTACGTGCATGGGGATTTTCGGATACGCATGACCTGATGCAGGGCGCCATACTGGCCGCCAGGTACCAGTTCCCCGACCTGATCGATTCACAGATTATAACAGAAATAGACCGGATTAAACGTAATATCTGGCTCGAACTGAATAATTACCTTACGCCACTTGAACAGATCAATGTGCTGAACAGCATGATCTATAACTATTTTGGCCTCAAAGGAGAAGAAGTTTCCTACCAACGCAAAAACCAGTTTTTTATAAACCAGGTGATCGAATCCAAAAAAGGAAATCCTGTCACCAATGGCATCATTTACCAGAGCCTTTGCAGTATGCTGGATCTACCGGTGTATGCGGTAAATATACCACGACAGTTTATCCTCGCATATTTCGATAGTTACATCGATTTTTCAACACCTGTAGAACCTACCGACCACCGGATCTTATTTTTTATTGATCCTATACAAGGTCAGATCTATACACAACAGGATGTGGATACCTACCTCAAAAGGGTTTCCGTGCCATCTGTGCCTTCCTACTTCAAACCGCAATCCAATAAACAGATCATCCAATTCCTGCTGGAAGAACTGGCCAAATGCTTCCGGGACGACAAAGATGCCTATAAACAGGATGAACTGATGAATTTGGCGAGCATCCTCGAAGATTAACAGGGATTTTGTCTTACCCAGGATTTTGTCTTACCCAGGATTAAACTGATTTTGATGATTTTACTGATTTTTTATTTCTGATTTTTTTGATTTAAAATGATTTTGGGAGATATGAGCGGATAAGATTTGCTTATATCTCCCAAAATCATTTTAAATCAAAAAGTAAAAATCAGTAAAATCATCAAAATCAGTTTAATCCTGGGTAAGACAAAATCCTGGGTAAGACAAAACCTCAATTAAAAAGCCCACCGCATAAGCGATGGGCTTCTTAATTTCTTGCAAGAAAGATATATTATGTGATATAATAATCTCTTACTTAGCTGGAGTTGCAGCAGCAGCAGCAGAATCAACTGGAGCTACAGTAGCAGCAGAATCAACGTGAGCAGCAGAATCAACTGGAGCAGTTGCAGCTGGAGCAGCGTTCATTGTGTCAACAGCAGGAGTTGTAGTAGAATCAGCAGCTGGAGTGCTACCACCGTTACAAGCTACAAAGAACATACCTGCAGCAACAGCGAATACGAATACTTTTTTCATTTTTTGTTTGTTTTATTTTTAAAACCGCCGCAAAGGTAGACAAATTTTACAAATTACAAAATCCTGTCATCTCTTTTTAAGCAAAAACGGCTATTTTTTCCTGAAAAATATCTTTAACGGTACCCCGGTGAAGTTGAAGTTCGAACGGATCTGGTTCTCCAGGTAGTTACGATACGGCGTTTTCACATCGTCGGGCAGGTTACAGAAAAAGGCAAATGCCGGCGTATGCGTAGGCAGCTGCGTCACATATTTAATACGGATAGGAATACCTCTTACTACCGGCGGGTGATAAGCTTCAATCGCCTTCAGCAGTATTTCATTCAGCACGGAAGTCTGGATTCTGCGTTTACGGTTGTCATACACCTCCAGCGCGGTTTCAATGGCTTTGAAAATACGCTGCTTTTCAATTACAGAAGTAAAGATCACCGGCACATCAGAGAATGGCGCCAGGCGGTTCTTCAGTTCCTTTTCGTAATCTCTTGCTGTGTTGGTACCCTTTTCAACGGTATCCCATTTGTTTACCAGTACAACAATGCCCTTACCTTTGCGGGTAGCGAGACTAAAAATGCTCAGATCCTGTGCCGTTACGCCCTTTTCGGCGTCCAGCAGCAACATCACCACATCAGATTCATCGACCGCTTTGATGGCACGGATCACGGAATAAAACTCCAGGTCCTCGTTCACCTTGGTTTTACGCCTGATACCTGCGGTATCGATCAGCATAAAATCCTTCTGGAACATATTGTAATGGGTGTGAATGGTATCACGGGTGGTACCGGCGATATCAGAAACGATATTACGTTCTGCACCTACCAATGCATTCAGCAGGGATGACTTACCCACATTCGGTTGCCCGATGATGGCAATTTTCGGCAGGTCTGTGTCCAGGCTGGCCTCTCCCATTTCGGGCGTGATATTACTCACCAGCTCATCCAGCAATTCGCCGGTGCCGCTGCCGCTCATGGAAGAAAGGAAGAATATATGCTCAAAACCAAGGCTGTAAAACTCTGTGGCTTCCAGCTGTCGTTGATGATTGTCTACTTTATTTACCACTAAGTAAACCGGTTTGGAAGCACGGCGCAGGATATTAGCCACATCTGAATCCAGGTCGGTAATACCGGTGGTTACATCACACATAAAAATGATCAGGTTGGCCTCTTCTATGGCTACTTTTGCCTGTTTGCGGATTTCCCGCTCAAATACATCATCGCTGCCTGCCACAAATCCGCCGGTGTCTACCACGTTGAATGTTTTACCATTCCAGTCGGCAATACCATATTGACGATCACGGGTTACACCGCTCTGGTCGTCCACGATAGCCTTACGTTGCTCCAGTAAACGATTGAACAACGTTGATTTGCCTACGTTGGGGCGACCCACTATAGCTACTGTAAATCCTGCCATTTTCTATTAAATTTTGTCGTACTAACCCGGATAATATATCCGGGAATTTTTTATTATTAATATCCGTATTCCTTCAGGAAGGTATCATTATCACGCCATTTGCCGCGTACTTTTACAAACAGTTCCAGGAATACTTTTCTTTCTATGAATTTCTCTATGTCCTGACGGGCCAGTGTGCCTATTTCACGGATCGATTTCCCTCTTTCGCCCAGGATAATACCTTTCTGGGTGTCGCGGGTAACGATGATTTCCGCGGTAATCTTCGTCAGTGTTTCCTTTTCCTGGAATTGCGTAACAATTACCGTAGTGTGATAAGGAATTTCCTCCTCGAATAACTGGAATATCTTTTCACGGATCATTTCAGCCACGAAAAATCGTGTAGACTTATCCGTTAGTGTGTCGTCAGGATAAAAAGCGTTGGCTTGCGGCAACAGGGCCACAATTTCTGCCAGCAATTCTTTAATACCCTTTTTCTGCATGGCCGACACCGGTACAACAGCCGCTGCTTTGCCCCAGGCTTTTGCACGGTCAATTAATACCGCCATTTCCTCTTTCAGGATATTATCCATTTTATTGATGATGAGGATAATGGGCACTTTCAGTTTCAGCGAGTCAAACATTTCCAGGTTTTCTTCCAGGGAATCTTTGGCATCCATGATCAGCAAAGCCACATCAGCGTCTTCCAGTGCGGATTTCACCGCCCCCATCATTTTCTCGTGCAGCTTGTATTTAGGATCAATAATACCCGGCGTATCGGAAAACACGATCTGGTAAGCAGGGTCTGTTAATACCCCGGTAATACGATGCCGCGTGGTTTGCACCTTGGGAGATATAATAGCCAGCTTCTCACCGATAATGGCGTTCAGCAATGTGCTTTTTCCCGCATTGGGCTTACCGAAAATATTTACAAAACCTGCTTTGTGCATGATGACAATTAAAGACTTGCTTTCACAACTTAAACTTACAGAAATAAAAAAAGCCGAATTTCTTCGGCTCTTAATCTTTTAGACGCTCTTCAGCTCTATTTTGTAGCGAGGAGCGGATTCGAACCACTGACCTTCGGGTTATGAGCCCGACGAGCTACCTCTGCTCTACCTCGCAATGAGGGTGCAAAGATAGGATTATTTTAATTCACACCAAATCTTTTTGAAAAAAACACAAAAAGCCAATCGTAAACGATTGGCTTTCATATTGGAATGCTTGATACACTTTTAGAATGGAAGATCGTCAGCGGGCTGTTCCTGAACAGGTTCTGCCTCTGGAACAGGGGTTTCGGTTAAGGTCGCCAGTCGTTTTTCCTCATCCCTGCGGCTGAGTAACTGTAACGAAAAAACCCTCAATCTTAAAGCGCCCGACAATGCACCGGTGCTGTTGCTTACATAAGCCTCCACTTTGGGAGTGCCCTCTACATAAACCATCACACCCTGCATTAAATAAGGAGCTACGTTGCTTTTTTCCCACAGGGAACAATCTACCCACGTGGTTCTTTCCTCCAGTACGCCCAGTGCGTTTTTAAAACGCTCATTAACAGCTACCGGGAAATTAAATACGGATGCCCCGTTGACTTCTTTTTTCACTACATCGCGGCCAAGGTGCCCGATCAACTGAAGTTTGATCATCAGAAATAAAGATTTAAATGATTAAAAATTTATAAAAGATGATTGAGAGAAGTATCCACGGAAATTACACAATTTTCCTTCGCCCAAAAAATAATTTCTGCTTTTTACTCCATACAAGTATACCTTTGTACTAACACAACACATGGGGTGCCTTACTTTCAGGCTGAGATCACACCCAATGAACCTGGACCAGGTAATGCTGGTTAGGAAATGACAAACAGAAAACAGACACATTTACATGAAACAGCTAATGTTATTAGTGCTGCTGTCGATAGCAGGCACTTTACATGCACAATCGCTGGTAACCGGTACCGTTACCAACAAAACCAGTGGCCGTCCGCTGGAAGGAGTGACCATTTCTATCAACCAAACCGGGGCATTAACCGACAGCAAAGGCCGCTATAGCATTCATCTTCCAAAAAAAGGAAGCTATACCTTAACCGCCAGCTTCATTGGTTTTAAATCATTTACCACTACGGTAAATGCCAATAACAGTACACAACAGGAGGACATTACCTTAGAAGTATCTCCCCTGTTTGTAAAACCGGTAGAAATCAGCAGTCTGCGTGCAGGTAAAAACTCGCCCTTCGTAAATACCACCATTTCTGCGGCGGATATTAAGAAAGGAAACCTCGGTCAGGACCTGCCCATTTTACTGGATCAGCAACCGGGTGTAGTCACTAACTCAGACGCCGGCGCCGGTATCGGCTACACCGGCATGCGGGTACGCGGTTCCGATATTACCCGCATCAACGTTACGGTAAACGGTATCCCGGTAAATGATGCCGAATCACAGGGAACATTTTTTGTGAACATGCCGGATTTTGCTTCGTCTGTGAGCAGTATACAGCTGCAACGCGGCGTAGGTACGTCTACCAACGGCGCTTCCGCTTTCGGCGCTACCCTGAACCTCAGCACCAACGAATTCAACGAAAAAGCATACGGTGAAATCAGTAACAGCTACGGTTCTTTCAACAGCTGGAAACATACGGTGAAAGCGGGCTCCGGGCTTATCAACGATCACTTTACCATTGATGCACGCCTCTCTAAAATTTCATCCGACGGGTATATAGATCGCGCTACTTCCGACCTGCGTTCCTTTTATACCTCCGCTGCCTATATCTCTAAAAAAACAGCTATCCGGCTGAATGTTTTCTCCGGAAAAGAAAAAACGTACCAGGCCTGGTATGGTGTGCCACAAGCACTCCTGGCAACCGACAGAACCTATAACATGGCCGGTACGGAGAAACCAGGTACACCTTACGATAATCAAACAGATAATTATCAGCAGGATCATTACCAGTTATTCCTCAACCAGGAAATCAATTCCCATCTTAATTTCAACGTAGCCTTCCACCTCACCCGCGGACGCGGCTATTACGAAAACTACAATGGGTTTAAGCCGGTAGCCGACTATGGTATCCCCGTTCAAATCATCAACGGCGTTAAAAAAGATACAGTAGATATTATCAACCAGCTCTGGTTAGACAACTATTTCTATGGCAGCGTATTTTCTGTAAACCGTACCGGCGAAAAATTCAACTGGAGCCTTGGCGGCGGCTGGAACAGGTATACCGGCGACCACTTTGGAAAAGTGATCTGGGCGGATACCCAATTTGAGAAAGCTCATGAATATTATCGCTACCCCGCGGCTAAAAACGACTTCAACATCTACTGGAAAGGAGAATATAAAATCACCTCCGCACTCAGCATTTTTGCAGATATGCAGTACCGCAACATCATGTACAACATGGATGGCTTTGAAGCGGCGCCCACATACATTGCGCATGTGAATTATAATTTCTTCAATCCCAAAGCAGGCATCTCCTATAACATCAATCCTAACAACCGTGTATTCGCGTCCTTTGCGATTGCACACAAAGAACCTAACAGGGCCGACTTTGAAAATAACTACGGCGTAGCTGCCCCCAAACCGGAACTGCTCCGCGATGTGGAAGCCGGTTATTCCTGGAGCAACAGCATTGCTGCCATACAGGCCAATGTGTATTACATGAACTACAAAAACCAACTCGTACAAACTGGTATGCTCACCGATGTAGGCGCATATATGCGTACCAACATTCCTAAAAGCTACCGCATGGGTATTGAAATAAACGGAAATGTAAAACTGGGCAACATCGTAAGCCTCGCTGCCAACGCAGCTATCAGCCAGAATAAAGTACTCGATTATAATGCTGTTACATACGATTCCCTGTATGCTCCGCATACACAAACATTTAGCAAAACAGATATTTCTTTTTCTCCCTCTTTCGTAGGTGGGTTTACGTTATCTGTGAAACCGGCCAGGAACCTGAACGTGGATCTGCTGGGTAAATATGTAAGCCGCCAGTATATGGATAACACCTCCAGCAAAGCCGGTAGTCTTGATCCTTACTTTGTCAGCAACCTGCGTATTAACTACGTAGTGCCGCAACCGTTATTCCGTGAACTGGGTTTGCAATTTATGCTCAACAATATTTTCGATACAAAATATACGCCTAATGGCAGCACTTATCCGGGTTACGACCTGAAAAGCGGCGCTGTTACTTATGACAGCTATTATTATCCGATGGCAGGAATTAATTTCTTCGCAGGGGTAACGATTGGCTTTTAGAGAGATAAATAAAAAAGGGGAGTTGATCAGCTTTGATCAACTCCCCTTTTTTTATTTACCTGCTTTATTTTTTTACAGGAATCAACCGTATACTCCGCAGGTTCATTACACCTAAGCCTGGTTTGCTCAGCGCTTTCACCAACACTTTATCCACTCCTTTCTTTGATAATACCACTGTACCCAGATCCCAGTCTTTATACGCACCCCAGCTGTCGTCAGTGCCTTTCACCACACCGGTCAACGTAGTCTTCCCGGCGCTGACTGCAATCTTTGAACCGGCCGAAGCATCCGTGCAGGCAAAGCTCAATATCATCTTATACTTACCCGGCTGCTTCACCTGGATATTCCAGCTGGCCGTACCATCTGTAGTCATCCAGTTGTATATAGTTGCCTGTTCCCCCACTGATAAACCCACGCCATTGGTAAGTATGGCGTCGCCAGCCACTAACTGATAGCTGCTGTCTGTTTCCGGGAACACGCCCTGTGCAATCAGCGAAGTCCCGGTAACATCCAGTTCCACTACGGTAGCTGCATTATTTTTAAATGCTTTGTTGCTCACATCTATAAACAATCCGCGTTCATCTGTTTCCACTTTCAGCGGCGTATGCGCAGCATCTGCCAGGAAGAAAGCCTGTGGCGTTACACCCGCATCCGGCATCAACGGCACATGCAAACGGTTATCTGCCGGCCAGTTGAAAATATGCAGGAAAAATTTTCCGGGTTTAGTAGTGATACGGCCCCAGTTTACCTTCCCGATGGAATTGGCCCGTGAACCATAAATAGCCTCCCCGTTTGCACGCATCCAGTCGCCGATACCATGCATCAGCGTAATGCTCTTTTCCGGGATGGTACCATCGCCCATAGGGCCCACGTTCAGCAGGTAGTTACCTCCTTTCGAAACAATGTCTATCATGTTATGTACCAGCTCTTCTTCCGTATGCCATTTCTGGTTATTCCTGCTGTATCCCCAGGTACCGTTCATGGTCATACAGGATTCCCAGTCCATACCTTTAAAACCGGTTTCCGGAATGAATTGCTCCGGTGTTACCAGGTCGCCGTTGGCGCGGGTATATTCGCTGTTATGATCAAAAGCATATAACCTGTTGTTCATAATAATGTTGGGATGATGTTTTTTCACCATCGCCACAAGGGCATTAGCGCCCCATTTTTCGCCCTGGATCTCTTTGGAGCTATAATCCCACCAAACCACATCGATAGGCCCGTAATTGGAAAATATTTCCTCCGCCTGCTGATGCATGTAAGCCACATACTTCGCGTTATCGCGGCCTTCATTTTTTACACCGCCGGGGGCAGGCATGCCGTGTTCCACATACGCATCGGGATGATGCCAGTCCACCAGGGAAAAGTAAACCCCTACCCGCAGTCCCTGTTCGTGCAGGGCATTGACTATTTCGCGGAACAGGTCCCTGCCCGTTACATCCATCCCATCAAAAGTGGTGGTTTTGCTATCGTGTAATGCAAATCCTTCATGATGCCTGCTGGTAAAGATCACATAACGGCAGCCGGCGTCTTTGGCGGTTTTAGCCCACTCACGTGCAAAATCTTTTTTGGGTTTGAACAGCGGCGTTAACTTCGCCGCGTATGTTGCTGATGGTACATTAGCCATATTCTGTATCCACTCCACACAGCCATCATAATCCTTTCCGTTCCATTCGCCCGCGGCCACGCTGTATAGCCCCCAATGCACAAACATACCAAAGTGTGCATCCCGGAACCAGCGCATACGCGCGTCGCGCAGCGCCTCCGGTTCACGGGCGTTAGCCATCAATCCTGAATCCTGTTGTGCGCAGGCAGTGGTGACCGGCAACAGCAACGCGCCGGAAAGACAAACCTGTAAAAACCTTTTTTTCATTTGTTCAAACTGTTTATGTTGATATCGATTTACCAGTTGGGGTTTTGTACCATGTTGGGATTGGTGTTTATTTCAATCAGCGGAATAGGCCATACATAATCACGCTGGGCATTGAACTTACGCTGTTCAATAATAACGGCTTTACCAGTGGCAGGATCTATGGCGCCTTTGGCGGCCTGGTTCAGTACTACCTCCGCGGTTTTCCATCTCCTGATATCAAATAATCGCTGTCCTTCAAATGCCAGCTCCACCTGCCGCTCCCGGCGTATCAATGCACGGAGTGTGGCTTGTGAATTGTACCGGCTTACATCTACATCCGGCATACCTGCACGGCGTCTTATTTTATTCAGATAAAGAATGACATCAGGATTTTGCCAGTCGTTTTTTTCTACCAGCGCTTCTACATAATCCAGTAATATTTCTGCGTAGCGGATAATCATAAAGTTGAGCGAACCACTCCACGGCGAGCCCGCATCCTGGGTATCCAGGTATTTTCTTGTCCAGAAACCGGTTTGGGTAGACTGGGTAAGCCCGATCTGATCGGCGCTGCCCGCCTTGAATGGCTCCAGCTTGCGGTTCACGAAGGTTTCACCAGGCACAATAACGCTGGCGGCTAAACGGGGATCGCGGTTGTCTTTGTACCTGGGATCGGCCTGGTAAATAGCCAGACTGTCCGGCCCCAGCTCTTCCAGCGTTTTTCCCTGCAAGGTTTCATAGGCATTTACCATCGCAGCAGTGGGGTTGGTAGTGGCCTGTCCTCCCAGGCTTTTAGGCGCATTACGGAAGAAAGCTTCATTTTCCCCACCCCTGCGGAACAGGATACATTCTTTGTTGATCATACCACTGTATGAAAACAGCGACGCATAGTTGGATACGTTGGGTTGTGAACTGTAATACAGTTCATACACATTAAGGTCAATTACTTTTTTGGCTGCCTCCGCGCATTTGGTATAGTCACCCGCATTCAGGAAAAGCACTGTTTGCAGCGCATAACAGGTGCCTTTGCTCATGCGGTAAATATCGCTTTCAGGGTAAGTGGCTGGCAACTCTGTGGCAGCAGAATCGAGCTGCGTGGCTATGAAATTGACCACTTCTTCCCTGGTATTGCGTTTTATAAACTGTTCTGCCGGTTGCAGGGAGTGATTAACAATAGGAATAGCGCCATACAACAGGAAAAGATCCAGGTGATACCATGCGCGCAGGGCGCGTGCTTCACCGGCATAACGTGCTTTACGGGCAGCATCTTCCACATATGCGCGGTTATAATTTTCCAGGAAACGGCTGGCACTGCGGATATAGAGATAATTTTTTGTGTATATTTCTGTTACCGAGTTGGTTTGACTGGTAGCCAGTCCTACAGGAAAGGTTTGCCAGTCGCCATAATTTCCACGGAAAACTGCCTCATCACTGGTACCTCCGAGGTGCATTCTGCAATTAGACATAAATCCATAATTACTCAGCGTACCGGATGGCAAACCACTATAAATGTCTCCCAGGGCGCTTTGCAGATCGGACTCCAGGTTCCACCATTTCTCATCGGTGGTGGCAGTAGGATTATCGCGTACCAGGAAATTCTTCTTACAGGAGCTAAAGCCCAGCAAGAGGCCCGCCGCAATGATATATACTTGAATGAAAGAATACTTCTTCATAATAAAAAATTTTAGGATCAGAACCTGATGTTTAAGCCGGCGGTATACATTTTCATGATCGGGTAACTTGTTTCATTTCCCCTGGTTTCCGGGTCACTGATTTTCATATCCGTTATGGTAAACGGATTCTGCGCATTTACATACACCCGCACACCTTTCAGCTTTATGCGTCCGGTTTGTGATACCGGCAGATTATAACCGATCTGGATATATTTGACGCGGGTATAGGCGCCGTTAACACTCCAGAAATCAGACACTTTTTCATTAGGTCCCGGCGATGGTAACAGGCGCGGGAAACGGGCTCCCGGGTTTTCCGGCGTCCAGTAATCCATGTGCCAGGTAAGCGGTGTACCGCCTTCACTCGCAGCATTGAATGGAATCGCCATCCGCCCGTTGTAGAAATTGATCACATGACCAATACCGGTTATCATTGTTTCAAAATCGAAACGTTTCCATTTAACAGCGATACTGCCGAAGTAAGAACTGTAGGGATCAGTAGCGCCCAGCTTTACTTTATCATTGTCGTCAATTACGCCGTTCTTATCTGTATCTGCATAACGGATATCACCGGCTGCCTGTCCGGGAATAATCGCAATTCCTTTTTCTATATCTCCCTGTTGTATCAGTCCTAAACTTTTATATCCGTAGTACTCGCCGAAAGCGCCGCCTACCTGGCGGATAGTGTTACCTTCTATCAGCGGCAACTTCTGGGCAAGCTTCAGCAATGTGGAATGATTGCGGGAATAGCCAACATTAAAAGCGATGCTCACCTCTTTACCCACATTGGCATTGTAGGATAATTTTACTTCCCAGCCTACATTCTTCATCGTACCGATATTGATGGGCGTAAGACCTATGCCGGAAGTAAGCGTTGGTTGTGGTCTGAGTATCAGGTCGCTGGTTCTTTTGTTATACCAGTCGAATGTAACATCCACCTTATTTTTAAAGAAGCTCATATCGGTACCGATATCCAGGATGGAGACTTTTTCCCAGGTGATATTGGGATTCCCAAAAGTGCTTTCTTTACCATTACCGGCATCTACGGTCGACTGATACATGTACGGATCAATCGCATTGTTGCCCAGTTGTCCGTAGGAACCACGGAGTTTCAGCTGATCGAGGAAAGTAAGCGTTTTCATAAACGTTTCATTTCCCAGGTTCCAGCCTGCAGCGATGGAAGGAAAATTTCCCCATTTTCTGCCCGGCGCAAAAATGGAAGAGCCATCACGCCGCATACCGGCTTCCAGCAGGTATTTGTCGGCATAGCTATAATAAACTTTTCCAAAAACCGATGCGAGCGTAATCTCTTTCCAGGCATCAGGACTGTTCATTTCCTTTGAATAACCCAGTACGGCATTCACCCGGTGTTTTCCGAGTGATTTGGTGTAGTCGAGGTTTCCACCGGTATAATAATAGCTGGAGCGGTTGCTGGGACCAGCAGATTTTATATCGGTGAAGTCGCGCCCGGTTTTCTGGTTAGTAAAATAATCGAAGAAGATATAGGCGTCACGGTTAGTTTTGTCTGCACCGGATGATACACGGTAGCTAAACTGTCCTTTCAGTGTGAGACCGGGAATAATTTCCCATTTAGGGCGAAGGTTAATCAGTATTTCATCCCTGACCCTGTTCGAGACGCCTCCTTTTTCCGTATTGGCCACCGGGTTCCAGCTTTCGCCATAGGTGCCATAATAAGTGTATCCGGGCCTTTCCGGTTTATCAGGATATTTGGCAGCGATATTAGGCGGTGCAGTGTACACCCATCCTAATATGCCGGCGGCTCCCCTGCCCAATGCATAGGGTTGATTTTGTTCCTCCCGGGAAGCAAAAAGATCCATGAATACTACTATATTTTTACTGAGATCCACACTGGTATTAGCTCTTACATTTCCTTTATTGAAAGAAGAATTTTTTACCATGCCTTGCTGGCTCAGATAACTGGCAGTTAATGCAAAACGCGCTGCGCTGTTACCGCCGGATACTGACATAGAATGTTGCTGAATCTGTGATTGCTGGTGCATTACCTCATCTTTCCAGTTAGTGGAGGGATACTTAACGGGGTCTGATTTATCGGCGGTTTGTTTGATAGCATCAGCTGAATACAGCGGATCGCCGCCATTATTTTTTATCGCTTCATTGGTCATGCGCATATAGGTAGCCGCATCTACAAACTTTGGTGAATATACCGGTGTTTGCGTACCTGCGTAACCGTTATACTGCACGTTTACCAATCCCGGCACACCTCTTTTAGTGGTGATAATGATAACACCGTTACCTGCGCGGGCGCCGTACAACGAAGCGGCAGCGGCATCTTTCAGCACAGAAATACTTTCTATGGTATTAGGATCCAATTTATCCATTTCAAAAGGCACGCCGTCTACCAATACCAATGGATCGGTGCTGAGAAAAGTGCCTACGCCCCTGATCTTAATAGCCGCGGCATCGCCACCTGGTAAGCCTGAGCCCTGATTTACGTTAATCCCCGTTACGCCACCCTGCAATGCCTGCGACAGCTGCGTGATTGGTTTATTATTCAGGTTCGACAAGTTCACCGTAGCTACTGAACTCGCCATATGTTTTACCTTCTGCTCAGAAAAACCTGTTACCACCAGTTCATTCAAACCGCTTACATTTTCCTGCAGCGATATCACCAGGTTACGTTGATTGCGTTGCACGGTATATTCTTTCGGTTTATAACCGATGATGCTGAATACCAGCACTTCATTGGCTTCTGCTCTCACTTCGAAGAACCCATCCGAATCGGTGATCACCCCTTTGGTAGTGTTTTTCACGGCCACGGTTGTGCCAGGAATGGGTTGCGGCGGCTCTCCCTGTGTAAGCACCCTGCCTCTCAGCACAAAGGAGTCGATTACTGCCATCGCGCCCGCTGAAATCATGATGTTATTACCTCTTTCTTTCCATGCGTAGCTTCGCTGCACCAACAGGGTGTTAAGCACTTCCTCCATAGAAGTGTTGTTGAAAGATACATTCACCAGCTGATCACCGTTTACCTGCGTGGCGTTGTAGGCAAAACGCAGTGGTGTAGCCTGCTCAATTTTACGCAATACCTGTATGAGCGACTCGTTCTTCGCCTGCATGGTAAGCTTTAGCTCCTTCAACCGCTGGGCGGCAACCTCTTCCGCTTTCAACGTAGACACGGCAGCGGTCAGTAACGTCAATAATAGAGATGAAATTCGCATGACGGCAACTAAATTTTGGTTGATAACACGGCGCACCGGTGCGTTCGGACCATAAGGCGGCTGTGCTATTTCTTTTACGTGAAATTGCATAGATTTGTGGTGGGTTTTATGTTACGCAAATAGAACTCTGAATAAGCCGCCCTGTCTGATCACAGGACGGCTTTTTTTGTTGCTTGTTTTATTCTTCTGTTGTTCGCTGTTTATTTAGAATTTGATTGATATCGTTTTACTTACGGGTCAGTACAATCCGCCTGTTGCCCTTATCTACCTGGTAGTTGATGTTGTTTACTTCACAAAGTATTGTCAGCAGTTCTTCCAGCGTTTCATTGCGGTTAAAGCTGCCGGTATAGCGCTCCTCCAGGATACTGGCATCGCTCGCCCGGAAAGAGTAACCATACCATTGCCCCAGCACCGTCATTATCTCCTGCAATGTTTGATTATCGCATTGTATTTCGTTATAGATTGTTTGGTTACCAGTGATATGGTATTGCGCTACTGCGCCTGTTTTGATGCGGTATACCAGGATGTCGGCCGCCCCCAGCGTTCCTATTACCTGTTGTTGCTTTGTTACCTGCACCTTACCCTGCGAAACGGAAACGCTGATACTATCGGTACCCGGATAACCCTGGATATTAAAAACGGTGCCTAATACACGGGTAGAAAGCTGCCCGCTGTTTACTATAAAAGGACCGGCATTTGCCGCAACATCAAATTGCGCCCCCCCCTCCAGGGTTATTTCCCGGCTATCGTCATTAAATTTCTTTTTATAGCGGATACTACTACCGGCCTGCAACCACGCTACAGAACCGTCGGGCAAAGCAACTACCCTGGATCTGGCGCCTGCCATCACGGTTTCCATTGCTCTTGCCGGCGCGCGCAGCAAATACATCAGCGCACTGCTTCCCAGCAACAAGGTAATAGCAGCAGCCCATACCAGGCGACGCTTCCGCTTTAGCAAAAACACCTGTTTGTTTACCGACCTTACCTGTGCCATCCCTGCCAGTTTACCACGCAGCGACTGTTTTAATTCCGCCGTTACTTCCCCCGCCTCTGCAGTACCCTCTCGGAGCCAGCCGGCACTGCTATCAAAAGAAGCATACCAGTTCTCCAGCCACTTCTTCTCCGTTGCACTGGCTTCGCCATTCAAGTACTTTTCAATGAGGATCAGTAAATGATCATTATCCATATAACAGCCCTTTATTTAATTAACGAATAACTGATCAGCTACCGCCATCCTATTTTAAAATTGTTAATATTCACCCATTCTGTGAAAAAATAATATTACCGGGTAGCACTTTAAATACTTAAGTTTGAGTACTTTAAAACTTCCGCTATCAGCAAACAACCACCATATGATGAGGCCACCCTTTTCAGCTTGCTGCTGGAAGGCAGGGAAGAAGCATTTGATGCTATTTACGACGAATATGCCATTCCGTTACTGAATGCAGCCTATAAACGGCTCAAATCAAAGGAGGAAGCAAAGGAAGTGGTACAGGAGGTTTTCATTAGCCTGTACCTGAAAAAAAATGAAATCAGGCATGCAGGCAACCTGGGTGGGTATCTTTTCACGGCATTAAGAAACCGTATACTGGATATTATCAGAACAGATCTTATCCATACTACCCATCATCATCAGCTGGGCTTATTACAGGAGAAACATACCAACATCGAAAACCAACTCGAACAAAAAGAGTTGGAAATCATGTTGCATAAAGCAATCGGAGAATTACCCGATAAATGCCGCGAAGCATTTTTGCTTAATCGCTATGAAGGTTTATCTTACAAAGAGGTAGCCCAACAACTTAACATCTCTGTTAATACTGTGGAAAAACATATCGGGAAAGCTTTACGGCTGCTGCGCCTGCAGTTAGGCGGGAACGGGATGCTGTTATTGTTACTGTTATTAAGTATTCGTCAGGGGCTATGATTCAGGTGATTAATATAGTCATATTAATCACCTGAATCATAATCATAATCATCAATCAGTAGTCAGCAATTGCTGCAGCGCTTTATCCACCGATTCAAAAGGAAACCCCTTCACCACTGCATCCATCTGGGCAGCAATTTGTTCGGTGCATAAATTGCCGATGCTACCGGCATGGGTATGTGCCACGGCTTTCTCAGGTGCGAAAGTACCCTGCTCTATATCCATCCCTACTTTCTTATATGCCTCGCGGAATGGCATGCCTTGTAACACCAGGTTATTCACCACTTCCACGCTGAACAGGTACTGATACTTATTGTCGTCCAGTACATTTTCCCTGATGCGGATATTCTCCAGCATCAGGCGGCTCATGCGGATACAATCTTTCAGCGTACCGAAGGCAGGAAACAGGTTTTCCTTCAGCAACTGCAGATCACGGTGGTAACCGGATGGCAGATTGGTGATCATCATGGCAATTTCATTAGGCAATGCCTGCAGTTTATTACCATGTGAGCGGATCAGTTCCCATACATCGGGGTTTTTCTTATGGGGCATAATGCTGGAACCAGTGGTCAGTTCGTCAGGGAAACTGATAAAGCCGAAGTTCTGGTTCATGAACAGGCATGCATCCATGGCCATTTTAGCGATGGTGGCGGCAATACCCGCGAGCGCAAAGGCAACAATTTTTTCAGTTTTGCCCCTGCCCATTTGAGCATATACCACGTTATAATTGAGCGAATCAAAACCCAGCAACGCCGTGGTTAACTCACGGTCAAGGGGGAACGAAGAACCATAACCGGCGGCAGAGCCCAGGGGATTTTTATTCACCACCTTATAAGCGCCCTGGAGCATGGTCAGGTCGTCGACCAGGCTTTCTGCATAAGCGCCAAACCATAACCCGAAAGAAGATGGCATCGCTATCTGCAGGTGTGTATAACCCGGAATGAGATGTGCCTTATATTTTTCGCTTTGCTGCTGTAACAGGTGAAACAGCGCCAGCACCTCTTCCACCATAGTTTGCAGCTCATGACGCAGGAACAGTTTCAGGTCTACCAGTACCTGGTCGTTGCGCGAACGGCCGCTGTGGATCTTCTTACCTACTTCACCCAAACGACGGGTCAGCAACAGCTCTACCTGTGAGTGGATATCTTCCACACCTTCCTCCAGTTTAAAGTCGCCCGCCTGGATTTCCTGGTAGATATTACGCAGTTCTTTTTTGAGCACTGTTAATTCCTCCGCTTCCAGCAGCCCTATGCTTTGCAGCATGGTAATATGCGCCATAGAGCCCAGCACGTCAAACGGCGCCAGGAAAGCATCCATTTCACGGTCTTTTCCAACGGTAAACTGCTCTACCGCTGCTAAGGAAGCTTTATCTTTTTGCCACAATTTCATAATAATATAGTTTTTCCATGCTGCCGGGCAGCCTGAAATTAAAAATCATATTTACCAAAAACACGCTGCTTTATTTCCGGCCATTCTTCTTTAAGCATGCTGAAATATACAGTATTACGCACTCTACCCGTGCTCGTGATCATATGGCGGCGGAAAACCCCTTCCTGCGTGCAACCCAGGCTCAGGATCGCATTGCGCGACTGAGTATTCAGTTCATCCGTTTTAAACTCTACCCTGTTCAGCTCCATCACCTCAAAGGCATGTTGCAGCATAGCATACTTCATGGCTTTATTTAGCCCTGAACCATGCAATGCAGGAGTGATCCAGGTAGAGCCAATCTCGGTTCGCTTATGCGGCAACGATAAGCCCATATAACGTGTGCAACCCACTATCCTGTTTTCTTTTTTGTCGATGATCACAAAAGGAATGGATTCCTTTGCTGCTCTTTCCGCCAGTCCTTTCTGAATATATTTTTCCAGGTCCTGCCCGGTCTCTATTTTATTCAGTTGTATCGCCCACAGGGATGCATCGGATGCTATCTTCCAGAGATCCGCCAAATGCGTTGCCTGCAATGGTTGCAGCAACACGCGCTTATTTTCTAAAACAGGTTCGAAGTTCATATTACTGGATCATTTCAAGTAACCTGATATAACTGTCTATTCCCTCTTTGATTTCATGCAGGTGAATATATTCATCTGCAGTATGCGAGCGGGCTGAGTCGCCCGGACCCATTTTTACTGAAGTAGCAGGAATCAGCGCCTGATCTGATGTTGTAGGCGATCCGTAGCAGGTTTTACCGATCGAAAGGCCCGCCTGCACAAACGGATGATCCATTGGTATAAACGAAGGCCGCATACGGGTAGACCTTGGCTTTATCTCGCAGGAAACATTGGCGCGGATGATCTCCAGCAGTTCTTCAAGCGTATATTGATCAGTAGCGCGTACGTCTACTACAAAGGAGCAGTCGGCCGGTACTACGTTATGTGCTTTGTTGGAGGTATTGATCACCGTTACACTCATCTTCACAGGCCCCAATGTTTCTGACACTTTCGGGAAACGGTAGTCTTTAAACCAGTTCAGATCAGGCAACGCTTTATACAAGGCATTTTCGCCCTCTTCCCGTGCTGCGTGCCCTGCTTTGCCCACGCTGTTACAGTCCAGTACCATGAGGCCTTTCTCAGCGATGGCCAGCTGCGTTAAAGTCGGTTCTCCTACAATCGCAAATTCGATGGCAGGAAGTTGAGATAAAATGCTTTCAATACCGTTTGCTCCACTGATTTCTTCTTCTGCGGTAGCGGTAAGTATGATATTATAGCTAAGATCGCTGCGGTGATAAAAATGCAGGAACGTGGCGATCAGGCTCACCAGGCAACCTCCGGCATCATTACTGCCAAGACCGTACAGCTTTCCGTCTTCCACATCCGGACTAAAAGGGTCGCGGGTATATTGAGGATTGGGCTTTACCGTATCATGATGGGAGTTCAGTAGTATATTACGTTTGGAGGGATCGTAATGTTTATTGAGGGCCCAGATATTATTGAGATGCCGCTCATGCGGAATATCCATGGCTGTCAGGAAATCACTGATCAGTTGCGCGGTGCCGTCTTCTTCGCGGCTTAATGATGGCGTGGCGATCATCTGTTTTAACAGCGCCACTGCCACATCATATAGTTTTTCGTTCCACATAGGTTAGCATATTAGGGTGCCTGCCACTTTTGCTGTTGTATTACTCAGCACATCGTCTGCGTGTCCTATCAGCACTTCTTTTACCCCATTGTCAATGGCATCGAAAGCGTTTTGCAGTTTAGGCAATATGCCTTCTGTCAATATTTTCTCTGCCAGCAGTTGCTGATAAATTTCTTTGTTGATCAAATTGATCACGGCGTCATCATCTGCGGGATCTCGTAACACGCCTTTCTTTTCAAAACAGTAGATCAGCCGTACACTATAAGAAGCCGATAAGGCAATCGCCAGGGAAGAGGCAATAGTGTCTGCATTGGTATTCAGGATCTGCCCGTTACCATCGTGGGTAAGCGGCGCAAACACTGGCGTAATACCTGCTTCCAGCAATGCTTTCAGAGGAGCAGTATGTAATGCTGCTGTAGTCACATCTCCCACAAAACCGTAGTCGATATCTTTTACCGGTCTTTTCACAGCAGGGATAATATTGCCGTCGGCGCCTGTTAAGCCCATGGCATTACAGCCATTGGCCTGCAGTTTTGCCACCAGCTGCTTATTCACCAGGCCGCCATATACCATGGTCACCAGGTCAATGGTGGCTGCATCCGTGATCCGGCGCCCATCTACGTAATTAGATTTAATACCCAGCTGATCCCCGATACGGGTGGCAATTTTTCCGCCGCCGTGTATCAGGATCTTTTTACCAGGCACCGCTGCAAATTTTTCGAGAAAACTTTGCAACAGCACCGGGTTATCTATAACGTTTCCGCCTACTTTGATGATAAATAAATCGATCATAATTATCCTTTCAGTATTTCGCTCAATACAGCCTGGGCAGCCCATACACGGTTACCCGCTTCCGGGATTACGAGGGCATTCGGTCCGTCCAGCACTTCATCAGCAATGACTACATTCCTTCTTACAGGTAAACAGTGCATTACTTTTGCATCGTTGGTGAGTTTCAGTTTTTCGTTGGTAAACATCCAGCCGGGATCTGTACAGGTAATCTTACCATAGTCTTTGTAAGAAGACCAGTTCTTTACATACACGAAATCCGCATCCTGTAACGCTTTGTCCTGGTTGTATTCTATGCGTGCATCACCGGAAAACTTTTCATCCAGTTCATATCCTTCAGGATGGGTGATCACAAAATCTGTTTCTCCCCAGGCATTCATCCATTGTGCAAAAGAGTTAGGAACAGCCTGTGGCAGAGCTTTTACATGCGGCGCCCAGGTCAGTACCACTTTCGGTTTACGGGCATGCGGCCAGTTTTCCTTAATAGTGATAACATCTGTCAAACTCTGCAAAGGGTGGAGGGTAGCGCTTTCCAGGCTAACGACCGGCACACCGGCGTATTTAATGAACTGGTTGATGTACTTCTCCGTATAATCTTCTTCCTTATTCTTCAAACCAGGAAAGGTGCGGATGGCCAGTATATCAAAGTACTGCCCCATTACTGCTGCCGCTTCCTTTACGTGTTCGGTGGTGTTACCATTCATGACAGCCCCGTCATTCATTTCCAGCGCCCAGCCTTCCTTATCGATATTAAACACAATAGCTTCCATGCCCAGGTTTTTAGCTGCCACCTGTGTACTTAGCCGTGTTCGCAAACTGGGATTCAGGAATATCATTCCCACTGTTTTATTCTTACCTAATTCCTTGTCCCTGAAAGGATCTTTCTTGTAGTTCAACGCAATGTCCACTAACCGCGGGACACTGGGAACATCTGCTGTAGAAATAAATTGTTTCATTTCGCTTATAGGCTTTAAACAGATAGTGGAAAGATATAAAGGCACACTATCTGTCATTCATGGTTGTTTGTCTTTTATTTACTTAATTCTTTTGCAAAAGCTTCGAGGAACTGATCTGCATGAGCCTGTGTTAATGCCAGTGAAGGCAGTAACCTGATCACATTGGGCTTCGCTTCGCCGGTAAAGATCTTATGCGTTTGCAGCAATTCCTTTCTCACATATGCCAGCTCCTCCGGCAATTCAATACCAATCATCAAACCACGGCCTCTTACTTCTTTTACTTTATCGAAGGTCCGCAGTTGTTCCATGAGATAATTACCAACAGTAGCTGCATTTTCTACCAGCTTTTCTTCCCGAATTGTTTCCAGTACTGCCAGTGCTGCTGCACAAGCCAGGTGATTACCGCCAAAAGTGGTACCCAACATACCATAAGCAGGCTTCATCTTTGGCGAAATGATAATGGCGCCTATCGGGAAACCATTACCCATACCTTTTGCCATGCTGTAGATATCTGCGTTCACACCGGCATAATCATGCGAGTAAAACTTACCACTGCGGCCATAACCACATTGAACGGAATCTGCTATAAATACAGCGTTATGCTCATCACATAAAGTCCTGATCTTGCGCAGGAAAGATTCGCTGGCTACATTGATACCGCCTACACCCTGTATACCTTCAATGATCACGGAAGATACCTCGTGGTCCCGGAAAGCCTGTTCCAGTGCGGCTTCATCTTCCCATGGTAAAAACACCACATTATCCGTTTCATTTACCGGTGCTACAATTTTGGGATTATCTGTTGCCGCCACAGCCAGCGATGTTCTGCCATGAAATGCTTTTCTGAAGGCGATCACTTTCTTTTTACCATTGTAAAAAGAAGCCAGCTTTAAAGCATTTTCATTTGCTTCTGCACCAGAGTTACATAAAAACAACTGGTAATCTTCTTTGCCGGATATTTTGCCCAGCAAATCGGCCAGTTCTTCCTGTAAAGGCATCTTTACGGAGTTGGAATAGAAACCAACTTTATGCAACTGATCAGTAAGACGTTTTACATAATGCGGATGTGTGTGACCGATAGAGATCACGGCATGTCCGCCATACAGATCCAGGTATTGAGTGCCTTTGTCGTCCCATACATGGGAGCCGAGGGCTTTTTCTATAATGATATCGTTAACGGGATATACGTCAAATAATTTCATGCTGGCAATAAGATTGAAAATGATAAAAACAGTTAGAATACGATGGACTTCAGTTTCAGTCCCGCCGTTTCATCCAGTCCGCACATCAGGTTCATGTTCTGCACCGCCTGACCGGAAGCGCCTTTCAGCAGGTTGTCTTCAATGGAATGAATCACCAGCTTATCGCCGTTCTTTTCCAGTTGAATCAAACACTTGTTGGTATTTACCACCTGCTTCAGATCGATCTGTTTGTCGCTCACATGCGTAAACGGATGACCGGCGTAAAAGTCTTTATACAGCTTTACTGCCTCTTCCAGTGATAAGTCGCTTTGCAGGTAAGAAGTTACCCAGATCCCCCTGGGATAGTCGCCTCTTACCGGAACAAAATTCACATCACCATTGAAGCCTGGCTGCAAAAGCTGCAGGCTTCGTCGTATTTCTTTGAGGTGCTGATGATTCAGCACTTTATAGGTAGAAATGTTATTGGCTCTCCAGGTAAAGTGGGAAGTTGACTGTAAACTTTGTCCTGCGCCGGTAGAACCGGTAATACCGGTAGTATGCACTTCTTTGAGCAAACCGGCCTTGGCCAGCGGCAGCAAACCCAATTGGATCCCGGTGGCAAAACAACCGGGATTAGCAATGTTCTGCGCAGATTTTATCAGATCACGCTGCATTTCAGGCAGGCCATATACAAACGTGCGGCCGTTAACGGTTTCACCTAAACGAAAATCTTGGCTCAGGTCAATCACTTTCACATGTGGTGCTACCTCAGTAGCTTCCAGGAACTTTTTGGATTCTCCATGACCCAGGCAAAGAAACATCACATCGATATCGTTGCTCAGCTCGCCGGTAAACAATTGTTCTGTTTCACCCAGCAGATCCGCATGCACAGCGTATAACGGGTTGCCCGCGTTACTACGGCTATGTACAAACGAAATGGTAACATCCGGGTGATTTAATAAAAGCCGGATCATTTCACCGCCTGTATAACCTGCTCCGCCTACAATCCCTGCCCTTATCTTTTTATCATTTGCCATTACCTGCTGATTTAGATAGAATTTTTAACCTGATGCCAGATCATTGTCTGGTTACCGAAAATTTTGCTGAAACCTCTTACGTCTTCACCACTCCAGCCGGTGTTCATTTCACCGTACTTACCAAACTTGCTGCTCATCAGATCGTAAGGGGAACTGATACCGGTTACCTGGAAACGATAAGGCATGAGTGTTACAAATACTTCACCGGAAACATTTTCCTGTGTGTTCTGCAGGAAGGCTTCGATATCGCGCATTACCGGGTCCATGATCTGGCCTTCGTGCATATAGTTGCCGTAGAACTGTGCCAGCTGATCTTTCCAGCTCAACTGCCATTTTGTTAACACATGCTTTTCCAGTGCATGATGTGCTTTGATGATCACCATCGGTGCAGCAGCCTCAAAACCTACGCGGCCTTTGATACCGATAATGGTATCACCTACGTGGATATCGCGGCCAATGGCAAACGGCCCCGCGATGGTTTGCAAATATTGTATGGCTTCAGACGGATGACCAAATTTCTTGTCATTCACACCTGTCAGCTCTCCTTTTTCAAAAGTTAACTTCACCTGCTCTTCACCCTGCTTTGTGAGCTGGGTAGGCCAGGCCGCTTCAGGCAGCATACCATTGGAAGTAAGTGTTTCTTTACCGCCAACGGAAGTACCCCACATACCCTTGTTGATAGAATACATCGCTTTTTCAAAATTCACTTCCACGCCTTTTGATTTCAGGTAGGAAATTTCTTCTTCACGGCTCAGCTTCAAATCACGGATGGGGGTGATGATTTCCACACCCGGAATCATAATATGAAATACCATGTCGAAACGCACCTGGTCATTACCGGCACCGGTACTGCCATGTGCCACCGCGTCAGCGCCTACTTCCTTCACATAAGAAGCGATGGCCAGTGCCTGGCTCATACGCTCTGCACTCACACTCAGCGGATAGGTATTATTTTTCAGTACATTACCGAAGATGAGGTATTTGATAACCCCGTCATAATAAGAACGTATTGCATTAACAGTTTTATGACTTTTAACGCCCAGGCTGTATGCGCGCTTTTCAATTTCCTGCAGCTCTTCTTCAGAAAAGCCACCAGTGTTTACAATCACTGAATGCACTTCATATCCCTTTTCTTCGGTCAGATATTTAACGCAATAGGAAGTATCAAGTCCTCCGCTAAATCCCAGTACTACTTTTTTCATTATGACATCTTTTTTTATAATTCCAGTAACAATATTGACAGCTCCTGTACTTAGAACAGGAAGAATTTCTTTTTAGATCCGGTAGCGCCACCTTCTTTCCTGCTCTTCAGCAAAACAAATCTTTTAAAACGCAACCATCGCTCATACAACTTTATATTTCCTTTAAATCTCCGCTGCCGTCTGGCATGGTGCATGTGACCGCTGGCGCTTACAGAAAACTGTGGCTGTGGCGCAGGCTCCGGTTGAGCCGGCGCTGCTTTGTCGGCCATCGCTTTCTCTTCTGCTTCTTTCAACTTTTCCAGCGGGTTGTACAGCATGGCGGTACATAAACAGTTCTTCCTGTTTTTGGCGGTGAGGATATCAAAATTCACACAGCTTCTGCAACCTTTCCAGAACTCTTCGTCATCCGTAAGTTCAGAATAGGTCACCGGCTCATATCCCAGCTCAGAGTTGATTTTCATTACTGCCAGCCCGGTGGTTAAACCGAAGATCTTGGCATCAGGATATTTCTCCCTCGATAATTCGAATATTCTCTTTTTAATCGATTTAGCCACACCATGGCCTCTGAATGCCGGGTTAACGATCAGCCCTGAATTCGCTACAAATTTGTCATGCCCCCAGGCTTCAATATAGCAGAAACCCACCCATTCGCCCTTATCGGTAACAGCAATAACCGCCTTACCTTCTTTCATTTTAAGCTCCACATAGTCAGGGGAACGCTTGGCTATGCCTGTTCCTCTTGCTTTTGCAGACGATTCCATCTCATCAGTGATGGTATTTGAATAGTGAATATCGTCAGGAGTGGCTACCCTAACGATGATATGTTGATTTTCCAACTTTTTAAATTGAAATCGTGAATCAATAAACTAACTTGAAATCCCATTAAAGGAAAAGCTCACCGGAGGATTGGGGAATCACGGTGCGATAGCGGTTATAGTAAGACAAGCGCTATCAAATTCTAGGTCGTCGGGAAAGGAATCTAAAGACATTGAACCCAACAGAATATACCCCTTTGTTTAAAGCGGGATGATATGCAGAAATGTTGGTATGAGTTGCGGTTTTTTCCAACTTCAGTTCAGCGTTAAATTGTTATAAATATTGTCTTTAGTTTAGAATATCCGCAAAGTTATAACAATATCTTTTTAAATAGTCGAATTTTTTTTCGTAGCGGAACAATTTTAACAAAGGCTGACATTGCGTTGCCCGGGATCGGGCCAGTGAGCTCAGGAAGCAGGATTATATATTACAAATTTTTACATTTATTATAAAAAAATTAGCGGAGATGAAGGCCGTCAGATGGACACTTATCTCCGCTAATCTTCTTATTATCAGTTAAATAAATGATTTACCTGGTAATCACACCCAGCTCGGCCACCGCCGCCTGCGTATCCGGTTCGCTGGCCGGACTTATTGCTACAAAGCGGATATACCGGCCCTGTACCGTCTTAAACGGCACAGATTGCAATACCGGGTTGTTCTTAATATTGGCAAATTGCCCCTGCGCTACCGGGCTGCCCCAGTTTTTACCATCAGGGCTCACATAGTACTCGTAGCCATACACCACGCCTTTAGCCCCCTCACCGGTAGGTGGCAGGTAGGTAAATCCTTTGAGAGGTAGCGTTTCACCCAGATCTATCTGCCATTCATGCGGGTATTGCTTACCCTCAGCAATATATACTGTGGTTTCAATGCCATCTATCACTTTGGCTGCTTCGGCAACAGCGGCAGCTCCATCAACTGCTATCACAGCCCATTTAGCGGGTGATACATCGAAAGATGCCTTTACAGTTTCACTGCTGTTCCCATTTTTCAGGAAAGCCTTTGCCTTTACCACGCCGCCACGAGGCAGATCTACCAGGATACTTTGTCCGGCTGTAACGCCCTTCTTCGCAGATTCCGGTACGTTGGCAATCACCGGTGGATTGAAACCCGGCCTGGTTGGAGATTTTAAAGTAGGCGTGGTACCATCGAGCGTATAATGAATTTCCACATCGGGAGAAGCGCAACTAATAATTACCTGGCCATTTCCCGCACGCACGATTTCCGGCGTAGCCGGTAAATCCGGTGCTTTGTACAGCTGCACTTCGCTGATCACCGGCGCGGCCTTGGCATCCAGTATATTAATACGTACCTGCGTAGTGGTATAATCCGGTAAACGCAGGATACGCTTGTGTCCTATCGTGCTTTCATTGGCGATCTCCTTCATCTGCCCATTCTCCAGGATTTCTACGGAGAAGTTTTTTACGCGCTGCCCCAACGCAATATACTCCTGCAATACCACCCGGTTAAAGGTAACCGGCTTTTTGTAGGTCAGCGTAATCACGGAATTGTTCGCTGCGTCGGTGGTGGCCCAATAGGTAGTATTGGTGCCGTCATTCAGGTGAGCAACCTTTACCGCTGCATTATTTGTACGTGTATTCGTTGCCGTTATTACCGCCTTTTTTGCCAGGTTATTTTTGAAGGAAGCATCCAGCACTTTCCGCAACTCCATCAGGCGGGTGGAATCGTTTGGATGGATCACGCCGTCACGGTCTACCGGTACGTTCAGGATCAGGTTACCATTGCGGCCTACGGAACCATAATAAATATCGAGCAGGCTGGAAACAGATTTCACTTTATCATCGGTATCGGGGCTATAGAACCATCCCGGGCGGATAGATACATCACACTCAGCAGGAATCCATTGTTCGCCATCCTCATTACCTTCATTCAGTGATTTGGTCGGAGGGCCGCCTGCCCCGGGAGAAAAACCCTTTACATTCAACGTACTCCAATTGGTAGTGCCGGCGATACCATTTTCATTTCCTACCCAGCGGCAACCAGGACCTACGTCGCTGAAAATAACCGCGTTGGGCTGATGTTTATATACAACACTGTGGAACAGGTTCCAGTCGTATGGTTGCTTGATATTACCGCCATTGGCGCCATCAAACCATTGCTCAAATACGGGTCCGTAATTAGATAATACTTCGGTGAGCGTATTGGCAAACACCTGGTTGTAAGTAGCAGTACCATATTCCGGATGATTACGATCCCAGGGCGACAGGTATACCCCGAACTTCAGCCCATACTCTTTACACGCAGCGGATAATTCCTTGAGGATATCGCCCTTTCCGTCTTTCCAGGCGCTTTCCCGTACGGTATGTGTACTGTATTTGCTGGGCCACAAACAAAATCCGTCGTGGTGTTTGGCGGTGAGTACAATCCCTTTCATCCCCGCCAGCTTGGCGGTACGGGCCCATTGACGGGCATCCACATGTGTAGGATTAAATACTTTCGGGTCCTCGTCTCCATGTCCCCATTCCTTATTGGTAAAGGTATTGGGACCAAAATGGATAAACATATAATATTCAAGATCGTTCCAGGCTGCCTGTGCTTTGGAAGGAAGCGCGCCATAAGGCTTGATCTCCTGGGCCATTACTATATTAAAACCTAGCAGGCCTGCGAGGAGTAACGTGTTTTTCTTCATTGCCGGAAATAAAAGTTACGAATGATGGATCTGAGCGAAGATATAGCAGTTAATCAAAAGGATTCGATCTCAAATTCCCTATTCATAATTCAATTTTCACCTTGATTAACCGTTTATTGACCGATATTTGAGGTCATCCCTTCACCGTTTATCACAAAAATGTAAGATTATTCCACATTAGATTGGATTTGATAAAGCAAATTTTATAAATTTAGTCCCTCCTTACCGTATAAATGTATACGCAAATAAACTTTGAACAATGAACAAACAACCACTGCATCGCAGAAGTTTTCTGAAAAACACGGTAGCGGCTGGCGTAGGAATTTCTATGCTCGGCTCTTCTGCCAAACTATTTGCTAACGAGAAGAAACCTAAAGTTAGAATCGGTGTTATCGGTGTAGGTGCCCGCGGTTTGGGTCACCTGAACTTTTTCCTTCACAGGGAAGATGCGGAAGTAATTGCTTTCGCTGATCCTGATACCGCGTTTACCGTTCCTAAGGCGAAAGCCATGATTGAAAAAGCATATGGCGGCAAGAAAAAAGTAGCAGAATACACCAATGGTCCGGAAGATTTCCGCAACCTGTTGAAACGTGACGATATTGACGCGGTTGTAATTGCTACACCGTGGGAATGGCATACTATCATGGCCGTTGCTGCGATGAAGGCAGGTAAAACACCAGCAGTAGAAGTATGTGGCGCATCCGATATCCAGGAGTGCTGGGAGCTGGTAAACACCAGCGAACAAACCGGTATCCCGGTATTTGGTATGGAAAACGTGTGTTACCGCAGAGATGTAATGGCCGTACTGAACATGGTTCGCCAGGGTTTATTCGGCGAGCTGACTCACCTGCAGGGTGGCTACCAGCACGATCTGCGTGGTGTTAAATTCAACAACGGTAAGCAATACTACGGTGGTGGTGTGGAATTTGGTGAGAAAGGTTTGTCCGAAGCTAAATGGAGAACAGCCCACTCTGTTCACCGCAATGCTGATCTGTACCCTTCCCATGGTCTGGGTCCGATCAACAATATGATCAACATCAATCGCGGTAACCGCTTGCTGTCGCTGACCTCAGTGGCTACCAAATCCCGTGGTCTGCACAAATATATCGTAGACAATGGTGGTGAAAGCCATCCAAATGCCAAAGTGGAATTCAAACTGGGTGATATCGTTTCTACCCTGATCAGAACCAACAACGGCGAAACCATCATGCTGTCGCACGATACCAACTCCCCACGCCCTTACTCGCTGAACTTCCGCGTTCAGGGTACCAACGGCCTGTGGATGGATGACCAGAAATCAATTTACGTAGAAAAGAAAAGTAAGTACGACGAATGGGAACCAACCGGCGATCCCAAAGATGCCGGCAGCTACTTCGGTAAATACGATCACCCGCTGTGGAAAAAGTATGCTAACGATGCAGCAGGCGCGGGGCATGGTGGTATGGACTGGTTCGTACTAAACTCCTTCCTGGAGTGTATCAAACGTAATGCACCATATCCGCTGGATGTATACGACATGGCTACCTGGTATGCCATCACCCCTCTGAGCGAACAGTCTGTAGCAGAAAGCGGCAGCGTACAATTCATCCCTGACTTCACCCGTGGTCGCTGGATGAACAGAACGCCGATCTTTGCGCTCGACGATCAATATTGAGAAAGCTTTTAGCATTTTGGTAAATGCAGCGGAGACAAAAGCGGAGGTAGTAGATACGTCCGCTGATGTCTCCGCTGCATTTTTTATTTGAAGCTGTTAGTTGCTTACGGCTACCGGCTGCACCGAAACCCCGTCTTCTATGGTAGTTACGTACACTTCGGGGGTTTTACCATATTGATCCTGGTAGCGTGATTGTATATAAGCCACGTAGTCTGCTACTTTTTCTGCTTTTACCAGGTTGATGGTACAACCGCCAAAACCTCCTCCCATAACCCGGGCGCCGGCTACCTCTTCCCGCTCACGGGCAAGGGATACCAGGAAGTCCAGCTCCGGACAACTTACTTCATAGAGTTTGCTCAAACCTTCATGCGTGGCATACATGAGCGCTCCGAACTCCTGCAGGTTACCTTGCTTCAGTAGCACGGTGGCATCCTGTACACGCTTTATTTCCGCGATTACATAGTTACAGCGGTCGTATACCTTGGCGGGAAGCTGTGCGCGTACTTCATGGAGCATATCCATGCTGGCGTCGCGCAATGATTTTACGGCCGGGTGATTAACCTGTATAGCTTTCACGCCTTCTTCACATTGCTGCCGGCGTACATTGTACTCGGAAGACGCCAGGGAGTGATGTACCATGGAATTACACAGCACCACTTTATAATCAGGAAAGCTGAAAGGGAAATATTCAAATTCCAGGCTGCGGCAATCCAGGCGCATTACCTGGTCCTTTTTACCGTGGAGATTGGCAAACTGGTCCATGATACCACATTTTACGCCCGGAAATGTATGCTCCGCCTTCTGGCCAATCAGTGCCATCTCCATCCTGCTGAGGCCATATCCGAAAAGATGATCCAGCGCTGCCACCAGTCCGCCTTCTACGGCAGCGGAAGATGACATGCCCGCTCCTACGGGGATATCGCCTGCTATTACGCAGTCGAAACCCTGTATCGGCAAACCACGCTCCTGCAGCTGGTTTACCACGCCCAACAGGTAATTGATCCATCCTGGTGTAGGTTTCACCTCACTCAGTGAAAAGGAAACGGTTTCGTTGGTAAAAACAGCATGCACATTACATACCTGTGTATTGTTTAGCGCTACGGCATATACGATCTTTTTATCGATAGCGGCAGGCAATACAAAACCATCATTATAATCTGTATGTTCACCAATAAGATTGATTCTTCCTGGGGAAACGACCATCAGTGGCTCTTTCTCAAATAAGTGGATAAACTGCTCCCTGGTTTTTTGTATCATTAAAAGAAAATTAAACGTAAAATTTACACCTAAAAATATAAAAATGATTGAGAAATAAAAAAAAGGTTGCCCTGAAAATTCAGGACAACCTTTTTTTATAATATAAACCAGGAATTATTTCTTTCCGATCTTATCTCCTGCCAGTGCATAAAACAGGATATACAGGTAGCAGGGTACCATACAGTACAGGAATGCGTGTCTGAAGTCGATGCTGCTGCTGTACAGGAAGTTAAACATACTGTGTTCATTAAACATACCGGCATATATCTGTGGCAATACGCCACCGCCCACAATACCCATTACCAGCAAGGCAGAGCCGATCTTGGTAAAACGACCCAGGCCATCAATTGCCATTGGGAAAATGGCAGGCCACATCAGCGCGTTTGCCAGTCCGAGTAAAGCAATGAAAGTTACCGCAGAAGCGCCGGTGTTAAAATAGGCTGCTATGGTAAATACCACACCCAGCACAGCGGAGATCTGTAAACCTTTTTTACCACTGATGTATTTCGGAATGGTGGCAATACCTATTACATATCCTACCAGCATGGCTACCAGGGTGAAAGAGGTAAAATATTTGGAGTCATCTACACTCATACCCAATGAAGTACCATATTGTCCGATTACATCCCCTGCCATTACTTCTACCCCAACGTACATAAATATACAAATTACACCCAGCACCAGCTGAGGGAACTGGAATACGCTTGTTTTACCATGGGTGGCTGCTGCAGTGGAAGCATCTTCCGCATTTGTATCTATTTCAGGTAAAGAAGAACGTTTCAGCAGGAATGCCAGGATAGTTAATACAATGGCAATGACCAGGTAAGGACCTATTACGCGGGAAGCCAGGCTATCCAGCAAAGCATTTTTCTGCGTAGCATCTACTGCGGCGGCAATATCTGCCTCCAGCTTTTCCGCACCCTTCAATACAATAGAGCTCAGGATCAACGGCGCCAGGGCTCCGGCGCTTTTGTTACAGATCCCCAGGATGCTGATACGCTTGGCAGCACTTTCTTTCGGACCAATAATACTCGCATACGGATTAGAAGCCGTTTGCAGCAATGCCAGTCCCGCTCCCTGTACAAATAAGCCCGTCAGGAATATGCCAAAGCTACGTGCATTGGCCGCAGGAATAAAGATCAGGGACCCAACAGCTATGATCAGGAGTCCTAAGGCCATCCCATTTTTGAATCCTGTTTTATTCAGGATAAAGGAAGAAGGAATGGAAAGGAAAAAATAAGCCATGAAAAAGGCCATGGTCACCAGCAGTGCCTGTGCCACATTCAGCTCACACACAATTCTGAAAAACTGGATCAACGTTCCATTGAGCCAGGTAACAAAGCCGAATACGAAGAACAACATACCAATAATGGCCATGGATTGTGCGTACCCCGCTTGCTTGGTAGGGACATTCATTGTTACTGTTTGGTTAGACATAAGCTGTCAGAATTATTTTTTTGATAAGCACGAACATAATTAAACTTCTCCTATATTTCGTGTATATTTCGCAAATATTTTTGCTAAAACGTTTTATCTATTCATTAAATTGCAAGAATAATTTTACTTTTTAAAAAAAATTAAAAATTTATTTATACATTTATCCGGCAAAATTTCACTGTAACTTAACACGTTTATGACTCAGCAATCAAAACAAAGCGCACAAAGTACCCATCCTTCGTTCTTTGTGCTTATTCTGGTTTTCTTTTTCTGGGGATTTCTGGCTGCGTCCAACAGTATCTTTATCCCTTTTTGCAAATCTCACTTTAACCTTACCCAGCTGGAGTCCCAGTTAATTGACTTCTCCTTCTACAGCGCCTATTTTATAGGGTCACTGATCCTGTACCTGGCATCTACTGCGAGGAAAGTAGATATACTTAACAAGATCGGGTATAAAAAAGGTATTATTTACGGTTTGCTGATTTCTGTACTGGGTTCTGTGATCATGATTCCATGCGTGAATAAAGAGAAGATTGTTCCCATTAAAGAAACGATTGCTGATATCAGCGGTTTCCAGGTAGAGCAGCAGTTGCAGACTTCCGACAGACAGGTAAAGATCCGTCGCGAGAAAGAGCATGACACTTATGCACTTCTGATCAACAACAACGAAGCTGCAGAAAAGTATACCACCAATCCTCAGCTGGCTGCCGCGGTTTCCGGAGGTTTTACAAAAGATGAGGAGCATCATCAGTATGCTGCCACCTTTACAAAAGCGAACCTGGAAAAAGTAGTAACAGTACTGGACACAGACTTTAAACAAACAGTTACATTCGGTTATTTTGCACTGATCCTGATGGCTTTATTTATTGTGGCATTAGGATTTTCACTACAACAAACTGCTGCCAACCCATTCGCCATTTTACTGGGAGACCCTGCCAAAGGCGCTCACCGTTTAAACCTGGCAGGCGGTGTCAACTCCTTCGGTACTACGATCGGTCCCATTATCGTTAGTATGTTACTGTTTGGTAATATCAAAGGTGGTGATGTAAGCACTGACATCAGTAAGATCAACACCTTATACTTCCTCCTCATTGCGCTGTTCCTCATCGCCGCTGCTATTTTTGCCTTTGTAAAGATGCCGGAAAGCCAGGACACAGAAGCATTCGAATCTTCTCCAAAAGCAACAAAATCGTTACTGGGTATCACTTTCATGTTCATCCTCATCCTGATGGGGCTGGTACTGAAATTTGAACTGCCTATGTTTATAGCTGGTATTGTAGGCATTATCGGGATCCTCTTCTACACTAAAATGGCTTCCGCCAATAACAGTGAAGGCTGGGGTGCGATGAGATATCCGCAGCTGATCCTCGGTATGCTGGCCATCTTTATATATGTAGGTGTGGAAGTATCTGTAGCCAGTAACCTCGGCGCCCTGCTGAAACACCCGGGCTTCCTGACACCAAAAGGCTTGGCTGAATCAGAACTGGATCCATATGTATCCCTGTTCTGGGGCAGTATGATGATCGGCCGCTGGACAGGCGCCATCAGCGTATTCAATGTATCTAAATCAGTACGTAATATCCTCTGCGTAATTGTTCCCTTTATCGCCTATGGTGTTATTCTCGGCGCCAACAGCATCAAAGGCAACGACGTTACGGTATTATTCCCATATGTGATCTGCATAGTGGTACAGATCATCGGCTTCTTTGCCGGACAGGATAAACCTGCCAAAACCCTGATGGTCTTTGGTCTGCTCGGGGTTGGTTCTATCCTGATCGGATTATTCTCCACTGGTCAGCTGGCAACATTCGCCTTCATCAGCGGTGGATTATTCTGCTCCGTAATGTGGCCCAGCATTTTCGCATTATCTATCGCAGGTCTGGGTAAATATACCGGTCAGGGCTCTGCGTTCCTGGTAATGATGATCCTCGGTGGATCTCTCATCCCGCCTGTACAGGGTGGTCTGGCAGATATTTCAAGCATTGGTATTCACGCCTCTTACATTATTCCGGCGCTGTGCTTTGCTTATCTCGCGTTCTTCGCATTTAGAGTTAAAACCATTTTAAAATCTCAAGGAATTGATTATGAGTCAGCAGTTAGCGGTGGGCATTGATATTGGAGGCACAAACACCAAATTCGGAATTGTAGATCGCAGAGGTAATATTTTATGTGATGGTCGTATGTTGACCAATCAGCATGAGGATGTAACTGGCTTTCTCGAAGAATTACATGGACACCTGGCCGCTCTTATTGAGCAGGCAGGCGGTATAGAAAACATAAAAGGTATTGGCGTAGGCGCCCCCAACGGCAACTTCTACACCGGTAATATTGAATATGCACCTAACCTGCGCTGGAAAGGGGTAGTACCCCTGGCCAGCCTGCTGGAGCAGAAATTTGGTTTGCCTACCGTGCTGACCAACGATGCAAATGCCGCTGCACTGGGAGAGCTGATTTACGGCGCCGCCCGTGGCATGAAAGATTTCATTGTAATCACCCTGGGAACAGGTGTGGGCAGTGGCATCGTGGCTAACGGCCAGCTGATATACGGTCACGATGGTTTTGCCGGTGAACTTGGCCACTGCATCGTGATCCCGGAAGGACGCTATCATCCCGGCACCGGCGCACACGGTTCACTGGAAGCCTACGCTTCCGCTACCGGTGTTACCAACACGGCCATAGAATTCCTGGCTACCCGCCCGGATACCGCCAGTCTGATGCGGGAACATACCAAAGAAGAAATCAATTCCAAACTCATCTACGAAGCCGCTATGGAAGGCGATCCCCTGGCCATGGAAGTATACGAGTTCACCGGTAAAATACTCGGTGCCGCCCTCGCCAATTTCGTGATGTTCTCCAGCCCGGAAGCCATTGTGCTGTTCGGCGGTTTAACAAAAGCCGGAGACCTGATCATGAAACCAGTACGGGAGCATATGGAAAAGAACCTTCTTCCCATATTCCAGAATAAAGTTAAATTGCTGTTCTCGGAACTCAAGGAAAGTGATGCGGCCATCCTGGGAGCCAGTGCATTGGCCTGGGAGATGAAGGACTGACCAGCTTTTAGCTGTTAGCTATCAGCGGTTAGTAATCATCAACGATGATCATGTTATGTTACTAAAAGCTAAAAGCCAGATCACCTTAAAAGTTATGTTACTTTATGAATAATAATAGAAGATCATTCCTGAAAACAGCGGCCCTTAGCGCCGCTGTTTTCTCTTTGGACGGAGTAACGGGAACGGCTGCACGTTCCCAGGGCAAACGCGGTCCTGTAAAAGGAAAGCCTATTGTGGTATCTACCTGGGACTTTGGCCGTGCCGCCAATGCCGCGGCCTGGGAAATACTGAAAAAAGGCGGTCGTGCCCTCGATGCTGTAGAAGCAGGCGTAAGAGTGCCGGAGGCCGACCCCAACAACCATACCGTAGGCTATTCCGGCTATCCCGACCGCGACGGCCGTGTTACCCTCGATGCCTGCATCATGGATGAACATGGCAACTGTGGATCTGTAGGTGCGCTCGAACATGTAACCCATGCTATATCCGTAGCCCGCCTGGTGATGGAACGCACCCCGCATGTGATGCTGGTAGGCGACGGCGCCCTCCAGTTTGCACTGGCAAACGGTTTTCAGAAAGAAAACCTGTTGACACCGGAGTCAGAAAAAGCATGGAAAGAATGGCTGAAAACGTCGGAATACAAACCGGTTATCAACATAGAAAATAAATCATACACGCCCACCAATGGCGCCACCGCGTTTAATCCACTGATGTTGCCGGGCAATGTGTATAACCACGATACCATTGGCATGGTAGCCATGGACGCCGAAGGAAATCTCTCCGGCGCCTGCACCACCAGCGGTATGGCGTTCAAATTACATGGCCGCCTGGGAGATTCTCCCATCATCGGCGCAGGTTTATATGTGGATAACGAAGCAGGTGCCGCCACCAGCACCGGTGTTGGAGAAGAAGTGATTAAAATAGTAGGCAGCCACCTGGTGGTGGAACTGATGCGTCAGGGATATCCACCGGAAAAAGCCTGCAAGGAAGCGGTAGACCGTATTGTGAAAAGAAGCCCTTCCAAAGCAAAAGAAATCCAGGTTGGCTTCCTTGCCCTCAATAAAAGAGGAGAGCATGGCGCTTACTGCCTGCAGAAAGGGTTTAGCTATGCCGTTTGCACCAGCGATACCAGTAACGTTTTGATAGATGGAAAGCACCACTTTTAGCGATTAGCTGTTAGCTGTTAGCTTTTAGTAAATGCAGCGGAGATAATGCTATCTCAATTAGCTTCACTTACTAAAAGTTAACAATTAACGGTGAACACTAAAAGCTAATTACTAAAAGCTAAAAGCTATTTTCTCATGCCCTTCACCCTCGAAATATGTGCTGCATCCGTAGCCTCCTGTATAGCCGCTGAACAAGGCGGCGCCAACAGGATAGAGCTCTGCGATAACCTGCTGGAAGGCGGTACCACACCAAGTTACGCCACTATTGCACTTGCCCGGGAAAAAGTAAAAATAGACCTCTACCCTATTATACGCCCGCGGGGCGGCGACTTCCTCTACTCCGACCTGGAGTTTGAAGTAATGAAAAAAGACATTGAGCTGTGCAAACAACTGGGCTGTAACGGCGTTGTGATCGGCATCCTCACCGCCGATGGCCGTGTGGATAAGGAGCGCTGTAAAATACTCACCTCGCTGGCCTGGCCAATGGGCGTTACTTTTCACCGTGCCTTTGATATGACAGATAATCCCTTTGAAGCACTGGAAGATATTATTGCTATAGGCTGCGAACGTATCCTTACCTCCGGCGCCCGTAACACGGCCCTGGAAGGAGCCTCGCTGTTAAAAGACCTGGTGGAAAGAGCCAATGACCGGATTGCTGTTATGGCCGGATCAGGGGTACGCGCCGCCAATATTGCGCAGTTGATAAAAACAACCGGTGTAACAGAATACCATACTTCCGCTAAAGCTTACGAAGAAAGTAAAATGGTTTATCGCAATCCCAATGTGAGTATGGGCGGTATTCCCGGCGTACCTGAATATGGAATCTCCGCCACACAGAAAAAAGAAGTCGAATTAATCCGTGAAATTGGCGAAAAAACATTACTATCTTAGCCTGGCATTTAAGCACTAGCGTTTAGCTATTTCGATACGATCCATTATATTTAAAAATTCGCCGGCGAACTGCTAGCAGCTAATTAGCCGGCTCAGTGAACATCAAATGAAAAAACTGATCATTGCAACAAGCTTGTTGCTTGGCGGAATCTTCGCGCAGGCACAGGTCAAAGGGGTGAAGCACGTTATCCTGATAGGCATGGATGGCTTCGGCGCATACTGTTTCCCGAAAGTGGATAACCCCAACATGAAACAAATGATGCAGGACGGCGCATGGACCTTACAGGCACGCAGCGTATTGCCCTCTTCCAGCGCGGTTAACTGGGCTTCCATGGTGATGGGCGCAGGCCCCGAAATACACGGATACACAGAGTGGGATAGCAGGAAACCGGAACTGCCCTCACGCGAACTCGACCAGTACGGCATGTTCCCCTCTATCTATACCCTGCTCCGCGAACAAAAACCAACCGCCGAAATAGGCGTGATCTATAGCTGGGACGGTATCGGTTACCTGTTTCCAAAAGCTGCAGTCAATAAAGAGCTGGCCTGCCATGATAATGACAGTCTCGCTACTGCCGCCTCGGTAAACTATATCAAAGAAAAAAAACCGGACTTCCTCTTCATCCATTTCGATGAACCGGATGGAACGGGCCATAATATCGGTCATAATATCCAGCCATACTTTGACCAGGTGCATAAGAATGATGTGTTGCTGGGAAAAATATTACAGGCAGTGAAAGACGCCGGCATGTGGGAGAATACCATTATACTGCTCACCGCAGACCACGGCGGTATAAAGAAAGGCCATGGTGGCAAAACCATGGAAGAGATGCAGATTCCATGGATCATCCGTGGTCCGGGCATTGCCAAAAACAGGGAAATCAAAAGCAGTGTAATGACGTATGACACCGCCGCTACCCTGGCATGGATCTTTGGTTTAAAAACACCACAGGTCTGGATCGGAAGACCCGTAAAAGAAGCGTTTAATAAATAACGATACTATGAAAAAAATGCTGCTGATTACCGTTGTATGTTTTACAGGCTTTTCACTTTTTGCGCAAACACAAAAAGTAAAAATACTAACCTATAACATCCATCACGGGGAAAATATGAAACAGGTAATGGACCTTCAGGCGATCGCCAATGTCATACTGGCCACCAATCCCGACCTGGTAGCACTGCAGGAGGTCGATAGTGCTACTTCCCGCACCAGCCAGTCAGATCAGTTAAAAGAACTGGCATCAATTACCGGCATGTATACCTACTTCGTAAAAGCGATGGATTTCGACGGCGGCGGTTATGGTACCGGCATCCTTTCCCGGTATCCTATCAACGATGGTATCACCTTTCCGTTACCTTCTACCAAAGGAAATGAACCAAGAGCAGCAGGTATTGTGACAATAAAACTGCCGGGAGACAGTACCCTCCGCTTTGTGACAACGCACCTCGATGCCGGTAAACACGCCACCGACCGCATCGCACAGGCCAATGCACTGGCCGATTATTTCAGGGAAACAGCTACACCGGTGATTATGGCAGGCGACTTCAACGCCCTGCCGGCAACAAAGGAAATCACCGTCCTGAAACAGGTATTCACCGACGCTACCAGCCAGATGGGCCCTACCTTCCCGTCCGATTCTCCCAGGATAAAAATCGACTATATTATGGTGGCTCCCAAACACAAATGGACCGTTACCGGCGCCCGTATCATCGAAGAAACAATAGCATCAGACCACCGGCCTGTGCTGTGCGAACTGGAAATGAAATAAATACTTAGCCGTTAACTGTTACAGATAACTAACAGTTAAAAAGCTAATTGCTAAAAGCTAAAAAAACAATCCATTATATGACAATGAAAAACGTAGTTCACCTGTGCTTACTGGCAGTAGCGGCAGGATTGTGGAGTTGCTCCGGCACGCAGCAAACAGCCGCGCCCAAAGGCAAGGTGAGCATTATTCCCATGCCGGCGAGCATCAGCGAAAAAGCAGATTCTTTTCTGCTGGATAAACAAACCGTCATCGTTGCTACCAACGAAAGTGATAAAAAAACAGCCGCACTATTCAATGCCTGGCTCAAAGAATTAACCGGTTACGAACTGTCAATAGCAGACAAAGGCGATAAAAACGCAATCGTCCTTCATACCGGTAATGACACTACTAACGCAGAAGGCTATACGTTAACAGCAGACCACAATGGTGTAGCCATTAATGGTAACAGCAGCAGCGGTACCTTTTATGGCGTACAGTCGCTGATACAGTTGCTGCCGGTGGAAAAAGCACGCGCCATGTATATACCCGGCGTAAGCATCACCGATGCGCCCCGCTTTGCTTACCGCGGACTGCACCTGGATGTGAGCCGTCACTTCTTTTCTGTTGATTTTGTAAAGAAGTATATCGATCTGCTGGCGATGCATAAGATGAATACCTTTCACTGGCATCTTACAGACGACCAGGGCTGGCGTATTGAAATAAAAAAGTATCCCCGCCTACAGGAAGTAGCCTCCAAAAGAAAAGAAACCATGGCTGGCCGGTATGCCGACAATAAATATGATGGTAAACCTTACGGCGGCTATTATACGCAGGAACAGGTAAAAGAAGTAGTGCAGTATGCTGCCGACCACTTCGTAACCGTGATTCCTGAAATTGAAATGCCAGGGCACGCACTCGCAGCACTCGCGGCTTTCCCCAACCTGGGCTGCACCGGCGGACCATACGAAGTAGGCACCCATTGGGGTGTATACGACGACGTATTCTGCGCGGGTAACGACAGCGTATTTCTTTTCCTGCAGAATGTACTGGATGAGGTAATCCCGCTGTTTCCCGCCAAATATATCCACATTGGTGGCGATGAATGCCCGAAAGTACGCTGGGAAAAATGCCCCAAATGCCAGGCCCGCATGAAACAGGAAGGACTGAAAGATGAACATGCACTGCAAAGCTATTTCATACAGCGCATGGAGAAATACCTGAACAGTAAAGGCAAACAGATCATCGGCTGGGATGAAATCCTGGAAGGCGGTTTGGCTCCCAACGCTACGGTAATGAGCTGGAGAGGAATAGAAGGCGGCATCACCGCAGCGCAGCAAAAACATGATGTGATCATGACGCCCGGCGAATTCTGCTACTTCGATCACTACCAGTCAAAAGGACCTAATGAACCACTGGCTATCGGCGGATTTCTGCCGGTAAATAAAGTATATTCCTACGAGCCCGTACCAACAGAGCTGAACAGCGATGAAGCGAAATACATCAAAGGTGCACAGGCAAACCTCTGGTCAGAATATATCAACAACAACGACTACATGGAGTACATGGTGTATCCCCGTGCCTCTGCGTTGTCGGAAGTATTATGGTCGCCAAAGGATAAGCGTAATTACGACAACTTTATCGACAGGCTGAAAGTACATGTAAAACGCCTGGAACTGAAAAAAGTAAATTATGCCAAACATGTATTTGAAGTAACCGGCAAAGTAACCGATAACGGCAAAGGCGGCGAACAGGTAGTACTGGACAGCAAACTGGATGGCGGTAAAATATTTTTCACCACAGATAGTACTGCCCCTACCCCTCAGGCGACTCCTTATACACAACCGGTGCAGGTAAGCCAGTCAGGCACCATCCGCGCACAGGTATTCCTCGATGGAAAACCTTTTGGCAACGAGTTTAGCCAAACGTTTCTCTATCATAAAGGAATTGGAAAGAAGGTGACCCTGGCAACGGCAGCTGATAAAAGCCATAGCCCTGCCAGCACGCTGACGCTGGTAAACGGTATAGAAGGCAATGCCGCCTATAACGATAATGAGTGGTTTGGCTTTAAAGGCAGTAACATGGAGGCGATCGTGGAACTCGACAGTATCCAGGACATCCACCAGGTAGGCATCAATACCATCAATGTTAAAGGAGACTGGATCTATCCTCCCAAACAGGTGGTATTTTCTGTATCTGAAGATGGCAAAACCTATAAGGAAGTTTATAAACAAACCGCCTTTGCGCAGGAAGGTATTAATAAAGTACGCGGCAAGCTGCAACAGGTACGTGGCCGCTTTGTAAAAGTGCAGATGCAAAACTTTGGTAAGATCCCTGCTGGTGCAGCAGGAGCAGGCAATCCCGCATGGTTGTTTGCTGACGAGTTCATAATCGAATAAAAACAGCAAAACCGTCCGTGCAATTGCACGAACGGTTTTCATTTATGACTCCTACACCAAAATATGTGATACGGCCTTCAACCGCTGTGTGCTAAACATATTAACGAGATCAAATATTAAATGGTTCACTACAAGCTAAAGAAATATAATTTAAATATTGCTAAATAATAATGCGCATTAGCAGTAATTTCTTTAATTTTCCGGCTCGTTTTTAAACCGCATCTAATCAAAAACGTTTACAAATGACGATTAATCATCAGGAAATCGAACTGATCGACAGCTTTGAACAAATTGCTGTGGAAATTCATCCTTCTGCCAAAGAGGGTTCCAAAGCAGTGGCGCAGGAAATTGCCGCGTTAATACGTGAAAAAGAGGCTGCCGGTCAAAAATGTATCTTAGGTCTGGCAACAGGATCCACTCCTAAGTATCTCTATGCAGAACTGGTACGTTTGCACAAGGAAGAAGGGTTGAGCTTCAAAAATGTAATTACATTTAACCTGGACGAATATTATCCGATAGAATCAGATGCTTTACAGAGCTATAACCGCTTTATGAAAGAGCACCTCTTCAATCACATCGATATACCGGAAGGTCAATACTTCATTCCGGATGGAACGATTCCGAAAGATCAGATCAAAAAATATTGCGAAGATTACGATAAACGCATTGAAACACTGGGTGGTATTGATATCCAGGTACTGGGTATCGGTAACAACGGCCATATTGGCTTCAACGAACCAGGCGCCAATATCAACTCCCACACCCGTCTCGTTACACTGGACAATAGCACCCGCCTGGCTAACGCCTACGAGTTTCCAAACATGAGCCAGGTGCCTCGTTTGGCTATCACTATGGGTCTCAGCACCATCTTCAAAGCAAAACGCATTTTGCTGATGGCCTGGGGTTCTCACAAAGCCAAAATCGTTCGCCGTTCTGTAGAAGGCCAGAGTACCGACCAGGTGCCTGCTTCCCTGCTGCAACAACACCCAAGCTGCAAATTCATTATTGATGAACAGGCAGCCGCTGACCTTACCCGTTTCAACGAACCATGGCTTACCGGCGATTGCGAATGGACTCCGGGTCTGATCCGTAAAGCAGTAACCAGCCTGGCGCTGAAACTGAATAAGCCTATCCTGATGCTCACCGACAAGGACTACAACGAAAATGGTTTGAACGACCTGATCGTACAATATGGTTCTGCCTATGAGCTCAATATCGAAGAGTTCAACAGCATCCGCGATACCATTACCGGCTGGCCCGGTGGCAAGCCCGGTCCGCAAATGCCGCATCATCCGGAGCGTTCAGAGCCTGCTAAAAAGCGTGTGCTCATCTTCTCTCCGCACCCTGACGACGATATCATTTCCATGGGTGGTACCTTTATCCGCCTGCACGAACAGGGCCATGATGTACATGTAGCCTACCAAACTTCCGGCAACATCGCCGTAACAGACGAATTCCTCCTGCGCTTTATCGACTTCGCAGTAGGGTTTGAAGGTATGTTCGACATCGATAAGAGCAAAAGCTCCTTGATCCTCGATGAAGCCAAAGCATTCATCAGCACCAAGAAGCCAAGCCAGAAAGATACACCTGAGATCCGTGCTATTAAAGGCCTGATCCGCCGTTGCGAAGCTAAAGCTACCTGCCGTTATGTAGGTATTGCGGAAGAAAACGCGCATTTCATGAACCTGCCTTTCTATGAAACCGGTTTGGTGGAAAAGAAACCAATGGGTCCTGAAGACGTGGCATTGACCGTAGAACTGCTCCGCAAACTGAAACCGCAGCAGATATTCTGCGCCGGTGACCTCGCCGATCCGCATGGAACACATAAGGTGTGCCTGGACGTGATCTTCGCCGCACTCGAAATCGTGAAAACAGAAGACTGGGCAAAAGATTGCTGGGTATGGCTGTATAAAGGTGCATGGCAGGAGTGGGATATCCACGAAATTGAAATGGCAGTGCCAATGAGCCCTGACCAGATCATGCAGAAACGCCTCGGTATCTTCATCCACCAGAGTCAGAAAGACGTAGTGCCTTTCCAGGGTACCGATCTTCGTGAATTCTGGCAACGTGCGGAAGACCGTAACGCCAACACCGCCGACCTGTACGATCGCTTAGGTTTACAGAAATATGCAGCGATGGAAGCGTTTGTACGTTATCACTTCATGTAACCATGATACTTATGATTTTAATGATTATCCTGATCAGCGGAGATCTCAGATAAGATCCTGTCTTATAAATTTTGATATCTTCGGTCATCAGGATAATCATCAAAATCATAAAAATCAATGTCATGAATCTCAGCAGAGCCATAGAAATTGCGACCACAGCCCACAAGGACCAGGTCGACAAATACGGACAGCCCTATATAGGCCATGTTTTCCGCGTAATGCAGATGGGCCGCACCGAAGAAGAGAAAATTGTAGGCGTGCTGCATGATGTAGTAGAAGATACCGACTGGACCTTTGAAGCACTGGAAAAGGAAGGTTTACCATCACACCTGCTGGCGGCCCTGTATTGTGTTACAAAACTGTATGAAGACGAAGACTATCAGCACTTTGTCGAACGTACCCTCCAGAACCGCCTGGCCTGTATCGTAAAACTCAACGATCTGACTGACAATATGGATATCAGGCGCATGACCAGCGTTCAGGAAAAAGATATCGCCCGCCTTAACAAGTACCTGTATGCTTACCGTAGAATAGCAGCAGCCATTATCCAGTAGAAGTTTTTTGCAACTCCTTCCGATTAAACTATTAAATTACAGCTGAAAACAGAATAGCCATCAATGGAAAACGATATCCTCATTGACTTTAGGTTTGCTAAAGAGAAGCCAAGATTCGGTGAATTATTCTTAATTACAGGAGAAGAGCATCCTAAATTTCCGCCGCGGAACAAACTTTTTGCACAACTGGCGCCGTTAGGGTTTGAACAACTCGACGATTTTTTTGGTATCCTCAACAGTGAAGATACCGGGGATGATGTGCTGGTTTGGCTTTTTCCAATGCTGAATGGGGAAGAAGTATTTCATAACAGCGGACCGTTTGATGCTATCCGGCTGTCGTACAGCGCACTCCGGAATGCGCCGGTCAACATTTCCCTCCTGCAGGATTGCTTTAACACCATCAAAGGCATGCCGGATGTGGAAATTACCTTTGAGGGCAGCAACATCAGCGAGTTTACCCCCGTACAACAGAAAGCCGATGAAATAGTGGCTTACTGGCGGGAAAATAATATAGAACCAGGCTCCGAACAAAGCCTGCTGGTTGAAGAAGAAGAAGAGGATGACTGGGACGACGGAGACGAAGACTGGGAAGATAATGACGAATGGGAGGAAAAAACCAACTGATCATACTGTACCTGACCTAACCTGACTTACGCCAACGGATTATGAAAAAACAAGCCAACAAAAAAGGCATTGCCGCGCTATTGCTGGTAGTCGCTTTAATACTGGTATTGCTCGTTTCCGGTATTCCATCCGCTCGAAAGGCCAACAAAAAAGACTGTATCCCCAACCGGGGCATTGTTCAGCAAATCAAAAATGGCCCGCCCGGCATCATGATCCATCTGAAAGATGATCCAAAAATTTATTACATCTCCCGTAAAAACAGTGCCGGCATTACGCTGACCACACTCGAAAAACAACTGCGCGGCAAAGCCGTGCAACTGTACACCGCCCGCGACTGGTCGCCCCTGGATCCATTTTCCAGTATGAAACAGATTCATCGTCTTCAAATAGCCGACAGCGTTATATACGCCGAATTCTAGGCCCAATCTTTGCGCAGATGCAGCATGGATGGAAGCCGAGTCACTTCCATCCCATAAAACAGTAATTTTACCATATGCATCTCAACAAACACTTGTCCTGCCTGGCATTGGCAGCATTACTAGTATCCTGCAATCTGAAAAATAAACCTGGCAAATACGATAACGAAGAGGGCATCACGGCCAACAGCGACGGTAAAACCAATAAAAAAACAACCAATACACCTAAAATAGCAGGCTCCCTTGCTCCCATCATCGGCGAAAGGATCAGCGGCGGCGCTACCATTTTCATGAGTCCCGGCAGCGAGCCCGTAGCTTCCCTGGTCGATTACATTCCCCTCCGCTGTGCCCCCGTAAAAAAAGACTGGTACCCGGTGAGCGTGGATTTCGATATCACCAGGGAAGAATTCAGCAAACCGCTTTTTCATAAGGGTCGTAAAATAAAAGTGAATGGCGTGGCTGCAGGCACATTACAGCGCGATATTAAACTGCCCGTTTCTACCAACGGAGAAAAAATGTGGGCTACCATTAACGGCTATACGGAGAAGAAAAACATCCGTAACGGCTCTATTATAGAAACAGCCCTCAACAGCTATCTAAAGCAACATACCGGCCGCAGCACCGACGATATGCAGCCATTTATACGCAACTTTAAACTGGAAGAAGAAACCACCCTGAAACCTTATATACTGTACTTCAACTATGAAAGCGGTATCGACGATCCCAGCCCCCTCTACCGGCTGGCCCTTGTTTTCCAGGGCAAACAACTGATAGGCGTACTCCACTCCAGGCCATTGCAACTCGATGGCAGCAGTACGCGCCGCCTGCAACGCGGCTTCACCATCAGCTATCTCAATGGCATTGATAAAACATTGAAAGAAGATTTTGCGATGAAGTTTAACAAGTTTATTGTCTCTGTTGACTAACAGCCCTCACCCATTCCGAATGCCCATAACTTTTAGTTATCACCCATCACTTATCAACATTTGACTTCAGCCCTGCAGTAACGGACCTTTGTGTTTCATTACAAACGTTCCGTGTATGCAGCAAGAGAAAACAACGCCGGTTTGGTTACCCGACAACGCTTCTAAAATAATATTCCTTACGGCCGCAGCCATCACACTGCTACCGGTAGTACAGCCGCCGGTGGCGTTGCTCCTGGGCTTTGCCCTTGCCCAGACTTCCGGTAACCCGTTTCAAACAGTTACGCCGCGCATTACCCACTGGCTACTGCAACTCTCCATTATAGGAATGGGATTTGGCATGAATGTGCACAGCGCCCTGAAAGCCGGCCGGGAAGGCTTTGTATTTACTATTGCCGCCATTACCGCCACCCTGCTCACCGGCGCTGTATTGGGCAAACTGCTCGGCGTTGATAAAAAAACGGCCCACCTTATTTCCTGTGGCACCGCCATTTGCGGCGGCAGCGCCATTGCTGCCATCGCCCCGGTGATGAAGGCCGGCGAAAAACAAATTTCCGTAGCCCTTGGTATCATCTTCCTGCTCAATGCCCTGGCCCTTTTCATATTCCCGGTGGCTGGCCATATGCTGCACCTCTCACAACAACAATTCGGATTATGGTGCGCCATCGCTATTCATGATACCAGCTCCGTAATCGGCGCCGCCAACAAATACGGGGAAGAAGCCCTGCAAATAGCCACCACAGTGAAGCTATCACGCGCGCTCTGGATCATCCCCGTTGCATTTATTACCACCCTGTTGTTTAAAACAGATGCCGGTAAAATCAAAATACCCTGGTTCATTGCCGTCTTCGTAGCAGCCATGCTGCTCAATACCTGGGTGCCCTTATTCCAACAGGCAGGTCCCCTGCTGGTAAAAAGCGCCAAAACCGCTTTATCGCTTACCCTCTTCCTCATAGGTACCAACCTCAGCAGGGAAGCATTACAGGGTATTGGCCGCAAACCCCTGCTGCAGGGAGTGCTGCTCTGGGTGCTGATCAGCACCGGTACCTTGATAGCTATCTGCGCACTGGTATAGCCTGCCGGGGAAAATCCCATGATAATCCAATTCTCATTTTTACATATATTTGATTATATGTTCCCGTGAAGACACGACCAAAATAGCCAGGGTAAATATATCCAATCACGTATATGACTACACGTAATTCATGAGCCGGTCACCCGCCAACAAATCGGGTACCTATATGGCTGCATTCCGTGCCATCGAAAGTACCAAACCGGAAAAAGAACGCCTGTTTCACGATCCGTTTGCGGCAGTGTTTCTATCCGGGTTTTACCAGTTTTTATTGGTTTGCTGCAGCTACCGTTTTATAAGAAATATTGTTACCAGCTGTATACAATTCCGCTGGCCCGGTACTTTCACGGCCGCAGTGGCCAGAACAAAACTGATCGACGACATGATCATCGATGCAGTCCGGTACGATGGCATCAACCAGGTCATTATTCTCAACGCTACCTATGATACCAGGGCGCATCGTCTTAATACCGGCTTACCACTGCATTATGTGGAAATGGATCACCCGGCGTTACAACACCGCAAACGTAAATTGCTGGCCTCCCTGGATGAGCAGCCCACCATACCCGTTGACTATGTACAACTGGATATGAACACGCAACAGATTTCAGATGTAATTCCCCGGCTGTTTTATCGTCAGCATTATAAAACATTATTTCTCTGGGAGGGCCTTACCTCTCATATGGAAGCCGAACAAGGCGAAACCATCTTTCACCATGTAAGAAAATTTAACCCCGGTACACAAATCATTTTTACCTATGTTGAAAAAGCCGCGCTGGAAAACCCGAAAGCGTTTTACGGCTTTGAACGGATAGACAGGCTCCTCCGCCGCGCAGGTGAAAACTGGGACTTTGGTATGTGTCCCTCCGAATTACACGCCTACCTCGAAACGCACAACATGACAGTACGCTACGATGGCGGAGCCGCCGATTACCGCGCTCAGTATTTCGGTAAAAAAAGCAGGCAGATGAAAGGCTACGAATATTTCAGGATAGTAAGAGCAGAAGTGAAATAGCAGGCGTATCTTCGGTGAATCACTTTTTACCGTTGCACATATGCATATTCACTACTTTCAACATGTGCCTTTTGAAGGATTAAGCTGCATTGAAGACTGGGCCAACAAAGGAAACCATGAAGTAACCCATACCCGCTGGTATGAAAGTACAGACGCTTCCGCACTCGACACTGCCGAATGGCTGATTATCATGGGAGGTCCCATGGCAGTGTATGAACAGGATCAGTATGCCTGGATGCCCACTGAAATAGCCCTTATCCGAGAGGCGATTACGCAAAATAAAAAAGTGCTGGGTATATGTCTCGGAGCACAACTAATTGCCGCCGCGCTGGATGCTAACGTATACCCACATACGCAAACAGAAATTGGCTGGTTTCCGCTGGACCTTAGCTTCCAGGAGCAGGCAGCACCCATGCAAACGGTGTTCCCGCAGCATTTCAGTACGTTTCACTTTCATGGCGATACCTTCGATGTGCCTGCCGACGCCACCCGCTTTGCTGCCTCCGCGGCATGCAGCCACCAGGCATTCATCTACGGCGACCGTGTGATCGGACTCCAGTTTCATATGGAGTTTACGCCGGAAAGCTTAACGGATATACTCAATGCCTGCGCCGCTTCCATTACTGCCGGCGGCCCCTTCATTCAAAGCAGGGAAAAAATACAGCAACACAATTCCCTGCTGAAACAAAATAACGACATCATGTATCGCCTGTTGGACTACCTGGCGGCGCTGTAAATAAAATCTGTTTGTATGAATGCTGCATTTGATGTATTGATTATAGGCGGAGGCCCCATTGGTCTCGCCTGCGCGCTGGAAGCCAGGAAAGCAGGACTTACCTATATTATCATAGAAAAGGGTTGCCTGGTAAATTCTCTCTACAACTACCCCTTGTACATGACATTTTTTTCTACCTCCGAAAGACTGGAAATCGGGAATGTGCCATTCGTATCCATCAATCCAAAACCTACCCGGCCGGAAGCACTGGAATACTATCGCAGGGTAGCTACTTCCAACGGGATTAACATAAAACTGTTTGAAGAAGTACAGCAGGTAACACCTAACGCCGGCGAATATACGATTACCACCAGCAAGAACATCTATCATGCCCGCCACGTGGTAATTGCCACCGGCTTTTATGATATTCCCAACCTGATGCAGATTCCCGGTGAAAACCTGCCAAAGGTTACCCACTATTATAAAGATCCGCACTTCTATGCCACCCAGGATGTGGTGGTGATCGGCGCCCATAACTCCGCCGTAGATGCCGCGCTGGAAACCTATCGCAAAGGCGCCAGGGTTACCATGGTCATCAGGCAATCGGAGATAGGTTCCCGCGTAAAATATTGGGTAAGGCCGGATATCGAAAACCGTATTAAAGAAGGTTCCATCAAAGCATATTTTCATTCCTCCCTGCAGGCCATCCGGGAGCGCGAAGTAGATATTTCCACACCAAATGGTAACATCACCATCCCAAACGATTTTGTAATTGCCATGACCGGCTACCAGCCCAACTTTGAGCTGTTGCAAAAAGCAGGCATCGAATTATCCGACGACGGTATCAAAATGCCTTCTTATAATCCATTAACCATGGAAACAAATATGCCGCGCATATACCTTGCCGGTGTTGTTTGCGGAGGTATGAACACGCATGTGTGGTTTATTGAAAACTCCAGGGATCATGCGGAGAAAATTATGGCACATGTAAGAAGTAATGGCTAGGGGATTCTTCGCCCGGTTTTTGTCTTGCCCAGGATTAGACTGATTTTGTCTTACCCAGGATTAAACTGATTTTGATGATTTTACTGATTTTTTATTTTTTGATTTAAAATGATTTTGGGAGATATGAGCGGATAAGATTCGCTTATATCTCCCAAAATCATTTTAAATCAAAAAAATCAGAAATAAAAAATCAGTAAAATCATCAAAATCAGTTTAATCCT
>Ga0207426_1000342_pt1 | contig 87421 bp, 76 predicted proteins | sample AraplaMF_Cvi_mMS_FD_184265 | JGI IMG/M metagenome (GOLD analysis project Ga0207426, IMG submission 184265) | Arabidopsis root microbial communities from the University of North Carolina, USA - plate scrape MF_Cvi_mMS (SPAdes) (version 2) | ecosystem: Host-associated > Plants > Roots > Endosphere...
TTGACACCAGTTTCATTAATATAAATCAATTTGCCGCTCTCCAGTTCTCTTACGGCAACAAGGCCGGGAACGCGTTCCAGTATCGCAGCAAAAATACTCAGCTGAAAGTTGATGTCCAGGTCGCCAATTGATAAACTCATAGTATCAGTCTGTAATGGTTACATTACAATAATAAAGTTTTCTATTCTCCCAGCAGCGCAAAACGACGAAATTCCTTTCTGCGTTGCTCATGATATTGCGCCCGGTAATATAACGAATCTATAAAAATATTTGAACATCAATACCTTACGAACAAAGAAATATTTGCAATTAAATTGAAGATCCAGGTACTTATTGGCCATTTGCTCCGTGGGCAAACTGATATTACATCCCACCGACCTACCTCCGGCCTCTTTTGCTCCGCGGTTAGCGGCTTCCATAATGCCAGGGCCGCCGCCTGTCATCACGGCAAAACCAAGTTTGGCAATTGCAGCACCGGTTTTTCGCCCCATCTCATAATAGTCAGATCCTGGTTTTACTCTTGCTGACCCAAATACAGCTATACAGGGGCCCACAAAATGTAGTACCCTGAATCCGCGGATAAACTCAATCAGCACCTTCAATGAGAAAAAAAATTCCTTTGCCCTGGAACGGGAGCCTTCCAGGAAATATTTTTCTTCATGGCCTGGCTGGTCCGGCAAAGTGGCAGCCGGCAGCCGGTTGATATTTACTACTGACATAACGAAATATTGAGCGATCAATTTCCTACTATCTTTTCCAGGGACATATGACTGTTATCATATAACAGGCTGATTGTGCTCATTCTCATATCATATCCATGGATATAATTTTCGATGGCAGCAGCTTTATGATCTGAATCAGGAAATGGTGTGAGCGCCATCATTTTTCCGGGACAGGAGCAGGGGTACTTTAGCAGCAGGATTCCAATTGAATTTACCTGAAGGAAGAAGCTTTAAAAGATAACAGGTGTAGTCGGTTAGCCGCGGAATCAAGGTTCTTGTAAAAGCTAAAATATTTTTATGGAAAAGATATTATTTATATCAGATGCAGTTGCCATGAGCAGGCAATGTCTCGATTTTTCCTGCTATCTCGGTAACCTGACGCATTCAAAAGTGACGGGAGTATTTCTTGAAAACCAGGAAATGGAACTCAGATCCGGTGAAACGCTTGAGGAAATGGCTGTTTGCGCACCGGTTCCGGGTGTTCCGTTTAACATACAAAAACAATTGTACAGGGACGGGAACATCTCATTATTTAAAAATATCTGCGAATCCAATGGTGTCAACTGTGAAATACACAAGAATCTGGGTATGCCCGTAGCGGAGGTATTAATGGAAAGCAGGTATGCCGATTTGCTGGTGGTTGATGCCGCCACCAGTTTCTCATGGAGGTCGGAAGGTGTTCCCACTGCTTTTGTAAAAGAAGTATTGGAGAAAGCGGAATGCCCGGTTATTATCGCTCCATCTGCCTTTGATGGAATCGATGAGGTAGTATTCACCTATAACGGAAGCAGCTCCTCTATGTTTGCGATGAAGCAATTTGCTCATTTATTTCCTGCCTTAAGCCAAATTAAAGTTACCGTGTTGAGTATCACGGAAAATGGAAAACAGATTAAAGGAAGTAAAGCACGGCTGGAAGAATGGCTGGCGGTACACTATGAAAACGCTGAAATTTTAGTGATTGAGGATTCCAATGTACGCGGACGCCTGATGGAATACATGTTTGGTAAAGAAAATGTATTTATTGTAATGGGTGCATATGGCCGAAGCCTGCTATCGAAAGTGGTTATCCCTAATCCGGCAGAGCCATTAATAAAACTGGTAAGTCAGCCTATTTTTATCGCGCACTATTAATCAACTATTTTATGAAAAAGATTATTGCCGCTATTGATGCGCTGCATTTTTTTGATGATCAGGTAGAAGGTTTCAAATACTTTGCCCGTGAGGCTAATAGCGGGCTTACTGTTGTGTGCCTTGATAATCTTACTACCGGTGTTATTCCCGTAGCGGGTTTGTATCCGGAATCGCAGGATGTTCGCTATGAGCAAATCAGCATTGAAGGAAGAGCTGCGCTCCAATATCAGCGGAACAAAAATATAAAACAATTGCATCAGATTTGCGATGACAATAATGTTGATATTGTTACAAAAGAATCAGTTAGTTTCCCTGTAGAAGAAGTCGTGGCCGCCAGCCGCTTTGCAGACCTGTTAATGATTAGCAACAGCACCTCCTTTACTGCGCTATCAAATAATAATCCGCCGAGGTTTGTGAAGGATGTATTGACACAAGCACAATGCCCGGTCATGGTATTACCGGACGTGCTTTCGCCGGTTAAAGAAATAGTTTTTTCTTATAACGGTAACTATTCTTCGATATACGCCATCAGGCAATTTACGGCGTTATTCCCAGGTTTTGCAGATCTGCCGGTGAAGGTGGTGTTCGTAGCGGAAGATAGCCAGACAACAATACCATTTAAGGGTAAGTTGAGAGATTACCTGGAAGCGCACTATTCTAAAATAACATATGTTATCATGAATGGTGATCCGGCCACCGCGTTCCTTGCACTGCTGACAGGCAGAAAAGATTGTATTGTTACCTATGGCGCTTTTGGCAGAAGTAGTATGTCACGTTTTTTTCATCATAGCAATGAAGAAAATATCCTCCGTACTACTAACATACCCATATTTATCACCCATCCGTAAAGTAGTTTTTTATGAAAGGTATTATCATTTACAAAGGCAAATATGGCGCCACCAGCCAGTATGCCATCTGGCTCGGTGCAGCCTTGCGTATTCCGGCAATAATGGCGGGTACAGAAACACTACAGCAGCTGAATGATGCTGACTATATAATTATGGGAACCAGTGTTTATATTGGAAAATTACAGTTACGCACATGGATGAACCGGTACCGGGATTTGCTGGTAACAAAAAAACTGTTTCTGTTCCTGGTAGCAGGCACACCTGTTGCTGAAAAAGAAAAGTTGCAGGGATACATTACCTCCAATGTATGCGCTGAAATCAAAACCAGGTGTAGCTGCTTTTTCCTTCCTGGAAAACTGAATTTCAAAAAGTTGTCACTTCCGGATAAGATCCTGCTGACAATGGGCGCCAGGTTAGCAAAAGGTCGTGGTGAAAACATAGCAGTCAAGGATTACAACGAGGTGAAAAAAGAGCATCTTTCTGCGATTGTAGATGCGGTAAGCCAACTAAACGAGGTAGTCCTTAAATGAAAGCCTTGTTCTTTATACTATTGTCGCTACCGGGTCTTTGCTCATATGCACAGTCTGCTCATGATAACCAACAGCCGTGGGTTCGGGTTTTTTATCAGAAAACTGCCGGGCAGCCCGTCTGGATTACAGCGGAGGGAAGGCATAATCTTAATTTGTTGACCCATTTTTTTAGCGGGGCTGTTTACCTGGGATTGGATGCAAATGACTATGAGCCGTTGCTCCTGCGAACGCTGACGAACAATAGCTATATCATGCCGGCTGCAGCGGATACAATGGATGCAGATCGGCGCATCACTGCCGCGGCAATACAATTTTTTAGAGATATAGCCTATGGACGTCTGGAAAATCCTCCTGTAAAGTATAATGGCCTTCCCTTGTTACCTGGTGGGGGAGAAGATATTGCTTCCCGGTTGGCTGAATGCCTGCTGAAAGACCAGTTCTCCCGTTTTTTGCTGTCTGTAGAACCCGTAGATACAGGCTATATAGCTGTTAAGAACAGGCTGGCAGCTACTTATACAATTATTATGGATACTGCTTTTAAGGAGATACCTGTTACCTCGCTAACAGCCGACAGCTCGAACCTCCCCTTATTGCGGAGGCTTCGGCAGGTGGAAGTTACAGATACCGTTTTCTGTTCATTGCAGGACAGGATAAGAAGAGCACAGCATCTCTTCAATACCCTCGACGATGGGATATTAAGAAGCCGGTTCCTGCAGGCGTTGAATGTTCCGCTGTTGTACCGGCTGCAAGAGCTGAAAAATGCGTTGAACCAACTTCGCTGGCTGCGTTATTACAAGGCAAATGGGGCATTGGTGTTGGTAAATATACCGTCTACCGAACTCACATTATACATGGATAGCAAGCCAGTATTGTATTCAAGGGTAATAACCGGAAAGAAAAGCACACCTACACCAACCCTTGGCAGTCGTATTACAGAGGTGGTCCTTTTTCCATACTGGACAGTGCCCAATAAAATTGCGGTCCGGGAATTATTGCCGCATATAAAAAGAGACCGGCAATATCTTGTGGAGAACCAATTTGAAATATTAGACAGGAAGGGGCATATTGTAGATCCTTCACAGGTCAACTGGAGCCAGCTCGGTATTGGTAATTTCCCTTATGTTATCAGGCAGAATACCGGTTGTGATAATTCATTGGGTATAGTGAAATTGAATTTTTACAGTCCATTTGGTGTTTATCTCCATGATACTCCCGGCAAAAACCTGTTTATGTTACAGCAGCGGTTTTTCAGTCATGGATGTGTGAGAGTGGAAGAAGCGGTTCTCCTGGCTCATTTACTTTTAAAGGAGCAGGCGGGGGCCATGGAAACACTTGAAGCGAAGGGTAGCCAGCCCGATCAGCACCCTGTTATTTTTCCCGTTCCAGGAATGGCCTATGTACTTATATTGTACAACACTGCCTGGCCCGATGCTGCCGGCCAGGTCAGATTTTATGAGAACGTTTATAACAGGAACTAAATAGCGGACCGTTTATTCTCTTTAAATTTTTCAATTTCTTCCCAGGTACCGGTGTTAAGGATGTCTGTCTTCCCGCAACCGCGCCCCTTCTTGCTACCCAGATTCCCAGCTGCATATAATCGAATTGGGGCAATGTATGCGCATCTGTATTGATCACCAGCTTTACGCCCCGGGCAATCGCTTTCCCTGCTAATGTATCATTCAAATCCAGCCTGTTGGGACGGGCATTTATTTCCATGGCGGTGCCGGTAACTGCCGCTTTTTCAAATAACTGATCCCAGTTAACAGGGTAAGGATTCCTGGAGCCTATGAGGCGGCCACTGGGATGGCCAATGCAATGCACATGTGGATTTTCGCAGGCTTTCATTAGCCTGTCAGTATTATCTTTTGTGAAATGACTATGGATAGAGGCAATTACCCAATCGAACTGTTTCAGCGATTCATCCGGTAGGGAAAGCCGCCCGTTGTCGAGGATATCAACTTCAACACCCATTTTCACATAGTTGTAGCCCATACTGTCGTTAATACGTTTTATCTCAGCGGCCTGGCGTGAAATGTCACCATGTTGCAACACATGTCCTGAGCGTTCATTTGATGCATGATCGGTAATTACGATATATTGGTAGTGAGGGAATGTGTTAAATACGTAACGCGCAATATGTTCGATGTTTTCACCTCCATCGCTCCAGTCGCTGTGTATCTGCATATCTCCCTTCAACTGATTAAATGTAACAAGCGAAGGCAGCTTATGTTTGGCGGCTGCGGCGATAATATCCTGTGCTTCCCGGAGTTCGGGTGGTACATAGTCGAGCAACATGTACCGGAATATTTCTTCTTCTTCCGTTGCCAGGTACAGGTGACTTTTAAGATCATATAAACCATTGGAATTAAGCCGGTAGCCTTTGTTGACGGCCAGGTTTTCCATCATGGTGTTATAGCTTTGAGGACCGGTGTAGTGCAGCAGGTTTGCCCCGTAATGTTTTTCATCCGTGAGATAAAGATATACCAGGAATTGATTGCGTAATACCAGGCATATCCGGTGTTTACCGGCAGCAATAATGCATTCTGTCATTGGCATACGGTCGATTTTGTACAGCAGCTTTTTTTTATCTGGTCCGCTTACCTGTACAACTATATCAATGTCCCCGATAGTGTCCTTGCCTCTGCGAAGGCTACCAGCCAGGGATGCTTTTTTTACTTCAGGAAACTGCCGGATGGTTTGGAGTATTTCTTTCCCCTGTAGCATGGCGTCCCAGAATTGAATACGGCTATCTGCGTCTTTGTAAAGTTTTAGGGCCCGCCTGATGTCCTTTCTGTTTTGCGGTGTTAATGTCTGGACGCTTTCTAATTGCTCCATCGCTACGGCAGTGGTAAATTCACGGAGATTTTTTACACCCAGCGTTGTACAGATGGTGTTTACCTTACTGGTACCAATTCCCCTGATTTCAAGAAGCGTTGCCAGTGAACCAGGGATTGTTTTGATGTTTGTATGCGTTTTCATTTTTGTTGTTTTTTGCTGAAGTATTATCAGACCCATTCCAGTTTTGTAATATGCTCACATAGCTGACGGGCTTCTGTAACGGCCAAATCATGCCTGGGACCGGTAATGTTAACAGCTGTAAGAACATCGGGTTTACTAATCAGTGTGCGGCATAACACCACACCTTTTTCCAGCAACATATATTTTTCACGATGACTTAAGGTAGAAAGACAGGTTACAGGATAGAGACCGGTTTTATCAACAATGTCTTTTAGTCCCTTGCCGGTGGGATAATCCCATGACAGCATATTTAATCCCATACATGCTGCATATTGTGTAGCATCCGTTGTGATACGTGTATTAGTGATTAGCCATCCCTGGTACTCCTGCTGACTGCCAGGGTTCCTATCCTTCATTTTCCACTCAATATCTTTGAAGCGGGACTGGATATACAACGGAATTTTTACATCACAGTGCGTGCCCTGGAGTTGATGATATTTACACTCGATAATATAGGTGCGTTTGCTTTTGATCGCATAAATATCCACTTCATGTGTGACGCAATGGCCCGTCATCATTTCGTTGGTGGTGACAGAATAGCCGGCTTGCCTGAAAAGCTCCGCGACGTATTGCTCAAACGGAAAACCGGAGGGCCCTAGCTCAAAGATGGCCTGCTTTAGCCGGTATCGGCCGGCAACCTGCCCGCCATACTTCTTCAGCAGATCATAAGCAATTTTATAGATCGTGCGTGTTGACATATTAGGATATACCCGTTGATAAAGGTCATCGAGTATTTTCTCTGTTAACTCAGGCGTAGCGCCTGATCGCTTCAGTGACTGTCTCACCTTTTCTGATGAAAAAGGTACGGTGATGCCACTGGATTTTGTAACAAGAATTGATGGTTGCCTGATTTCCATAATGAGCAATATTTCTGCTGCTAATGTATGCTTAAGCGGATACCCATTATCTGATGTTAATTAACCTTTTGAATGATTGTTATCAGGTATTAATATATGACCCTGGAACCCTGATGATAATCATTTATACCGGTGAGCGATATCATTCTTTGCGAAGGCCTGACTATCTAATTTAGTGGATAGATCCATTGACTTTTCAAAATTTCCGTATATGAAAATGGTGTTTAGATTTATTAATGGGGTGCTTATTGCCGTCGTTATTTTATGGATTGGAATTTTGATGCTATACTTTTTTACGGCTGTTGATTTCCTGTCAATAGGGCAAATGGAAGACAGAAAGCAGGTAGGGCATCTGCATAAAGTAACGATATCCCAGGCGAATGTTGATATCACCCCGGAAAGTAGCCGGGAGGAAAATACCGATAGCAGCCGGTATAATAATATTCTGCTCCACCTGGTACATAACAAGCCATCTGCAAAATGGCCGGTAAAAACGGGTTATCCTTTGCCGGGGGCGCTGTTGCCCTATAACCGGGTTGTTGCTTTTTATGGCAATCTGTATTCCACCAAAATGGGTATACTGGGTGAATTACCCGGAGATGAGATGGTGAAACAGCTGGCAGAAGAAGCGGCTAAATGGAAACAGGCGGACACTTGTTTGCCGGTCATTCCTGCTTTACATTACATCGCCGTTACTGCCCAGTCACAACCGGGGAAAGACAGGAAGTACCGGTTGCATATGCCGTCCGCTGAAATTGATAAAGTATTTGACCTGGCAAAAAAGGCGCATGCCATTATTTTTTTAGATATTCAGCCAGGCTGGAGCTCACTTCAGGAAGAGCTTCCGCTACTGGAAAAGTATCTTGCGCGGCCCGATGTACACCTGGGTATTGATCCGGAGTACTCGATGAAAAACAAGGAAGTACCCTGTACATCTATAGGCACTTTTGATGCGGATGATGTCAACTATGCCATTTCCTGGCTGGCGGCATTGGTACGGCAATATCACCTGCCGCCTAAAATCCTTGTCGTACATCGTTTCACCCAGGGAATGGTCACAAACTATAAAAGCATCCGCATACAACCTGAAGTACAACTTGTGATGAATATGGATGGCTTTGGCGGCGTAGCGAAAAAGATAGACAGTTACAGGTGCTGGATCTCAGGTGAACCGGTACAGTTTACGGGGTTCAAATTATTTTATAAGAATGATGTAGTGACGGGTGGTCATCTGATGCAACCTGCAGAGGTATTAGAGCTGTATCCACAGCCTGTTTATATACAATATCAGTAGATTTTATTGTCACCACCTTTCCTGGATGGTTTATCGCCGGAGGGATGACCGTCCTTCTTTGATTTCCCTGATAAAGATCATCATAATAACTAATTCAAGTCATTGCCGCCGGAGAAGGCAACAGGTATCTTTGATCTGTTTATAAGAAAAATAGTCTGATCTCATTAATAAATTTCACTGCTATGTCCGCAATTGTCACCATTACATTGAATCCCGCAATAGATAAAAGTACATCCGTACCTATGTTGGTGCCGGAAAGAAAGTTACAATGCAGTACACCTGTTTTTGAACCGGGTGGGGGTGGTGTTAATGTAGCCAGGGCTATTATACGGCTTGGTGGTAGCGCAACGGCAGTATACCTTGGAGGCGGCTATAGTGGGAAATTTTTTGATTCCCTGCTAAACTCAGAACGAGTTCCTGCTGTGCGTGTCCCTATTGCAGGCCATACCAGGGAAAACCTGATTGTAACAGATAATACTACCCATGCACAATACCGTTTAGATATGCCGGGGCCGGTAGTGGATAAGTGTGAATGGCAGCGTTTACTGGAGGTGATCCGGGGAATAGATGACATAGATTATCTGGTTGCCAGCGGTAGTTTGGCGCCCGGTGTGCCCGCAGATATATTTGCCTCTTTCGGCGCCATAGCGGCTATTAAGGGGGCCCGTTTTATTGTTGACTCTTCGGGGCCCGCTTTAAAAGAGGCCCTGCGTGAAGGGGTTTACCTGATCAAGCCAAATATCAGGGAGCTCGCCGGTTTTGCGGGTGTAAATACGCTTAATGAAATGGAAATTGCCGAAGTGGCAAAACAGATCATTGAAAGGAAGCGCTGTGAAGTAATAGTCGTATCAATGGGAGGGGCCGGGGCAATGCTGGTAACGGCTGATCTTTCGGTTAAAATACCGGCGCCAGGCGTTCAACGGGTGAGCACCGTGGGCGCGGGCGACAGCATGTTGGCCGGTATTATTTATAGTTTGGTTGCCGGCAAAGATATCCTGGAGGCAACGCAGTTTGGCGTAGCCTGCGGCACCGCTGCAACATTGAATCCCGGGACAGCCTTGTGCAAAAAAGAAGATACATTAATGCTTTTTGAAGATATATGCAAAAGACAATCGTTAAATACAGGCGTTCAGCAATAATACCAGCAGGAGTAAGAAAGGTATTTAAAACATTGGGCCCGGGTCTTATTACCGGTGCAAGCGACGATGATCCATCAGGAATTGCTACCTATTCCCAGGCGGGCGCCCAGTTTGGGCTTTCCACATTGTTTACCTCGGTGCTAACTTTTCCACTGATGGCAGGTATGCAGGAAATGTGTGCCAGGATAGGACTGGTAACATCGCAGGGGTTGACCGCCACGCTTAAGCAACATTACCCCAAACCTTTTTTGTATGTGATGTTGCTTTTCAGTTTCCCGGCTATCACACTGAATATCGGCGCAAACATCCAGGCAATAGGCGCAGTTTGCCATATGATAATCCCAGCTGTTCCTGTGGCCGTTTTCTGTACTGGCGCCACGTTTTTGCTGATGGTGGTTATTATCCGTTATCCTTATCAGAAAATTGCCGTGATCCTGAAGTGGCTTTGTGCTTCCCTCTTGTTATATATTATTGTTCCCTTTATGGTGGATCAGGATTGGAAGAAGGTTGCCGGAGATGCTATTATCCCGGTAATTCATTATGACAAAAATTTCCTTTCAATTATTGTAGCGATCCTGGGAACTACCATTTCTCCTTATCTTTTTTACTGGCAGGCTACTATGGAGGCGGAAGAACGTCTGCACAACAATATCCTCGTAATCGATAAACAGATATTACATAATATGAGGACAGATGTTGGTACCGGTATGTTTTTTTCCAATGTTGTAATGTTTTTCATCATTCTCACTACCGGTACCGTACTTTACCAGGCCGGCATCCGGCAGATTGATACCGTAGACCAGGCGGCAAAAGCACTGGAACCGCTGGCTGGTAAATTGACATACATTGTTTTTGCTTCAGGCATACTTGGAACCGGTTTGCTGGCTATCCCCGTGCTCACCGGGGCCCAATCTTATATGCTTGCTGAAACGCTGGGGTGGACAGAAGGACTCGACAAAAAATTTACACAGGCAAAGCCCTTTTATATATCTATTGTTATTTCCCTGACCGCGGGCCTGCTCCTTCAGTTCTCCGGCATCAGTCCCTTCAGGGCATTGTTGTATACCGCCATTGTATATGGGTTAACAGCACCGGTATTAATCGCCATTGTTTTACATATCGGTAACAACAAAAAGATCATGAAGGAGAATACTAATACATGGTTTGCCAACCTTTTAGGTATTATCACCCTGGTTATAATGACTGCGGCAGCAATTGCGCTGATCTGGTCCCTGTTATAATACAAACCGAAATCCCCGGACGGTTGTTTATGAAGAATGATCGTCCGGGGATTGTTATGATGTGTCTTCAGGAAAAACATCCACATGATGGGGCAGTTCCTACACCGTATACTCAGCGGCACTGCTGGAATAGCTCAACCCATCCAGCAGTGCAATTATCTTCTTCATAATTTATAATTAAAAAAGATGACGTAAATCGAATCGTAATGGGTGTGCTGAAAGATACTTTTCCTTGAAGAGCAAGATGATCGCTGCTACTGCCAGCAACACTGTGGATGGAAAGGCCGATCCGGCGCCAAGAGGAGCAATGGCGATCAGGAAAGTAGTGGCCGCGATCAGGCCCAACTTCAACAGCGGGCCTCTGGCAGTAATAAATACGCCTGCCGCCAGCTGGCATACTGAAATAGACACGACAATCGCCGTGATATTGTCACGAAATGCGCCGTAAATAAACTGTTCATAGGCGGGTGAAACGGTCATCGCACCATAGACCATAAACAGTTCCGGTTCCCGGATTGCTATAAAGGCATTAAAGAAGCCGGCCCCGATGAATATCAATGCTAAGAGAACCCGGGCAATAAGCGGCTGGAACACAGCTGTTATTAAGACTATCAGGCTAATGGCATTAGCTATCATATAGGTGAGTGAAAAAATATTAGCATGCATGATATCTTGTTTTGAAATATGAATGACAGGGGATGATTTCCCATTTTCTGATAATAAAGTTAGCGGAGTATTAAGAGTGGATGAATGATACCGGTCATATCAATGTTTGATTCAGGTCATACCCCCAATACCAATTACCTCTTTCCCGGATATGACGGCAGTCATGCCAGAGCGTGACTATACTCATTGGCTGCTGATAATAACAATGCTAGACTTGTATTAGTTAAAATACTTTTTTATGCAGATATATATTAGCGAAGAGGCACTGGTAAAGGATCTACAGGAAAAGTTTCAAATGATATATCCATATCTGAAACTGGAGTTTTACAGGAAGCCACATATGAAAGGAGAATACTCTTCTGAAGAAGAAAAAGTGTCTCCGGAAACTCCCATTGAAACAATAAGAATTCGGAATGGTTTGGGCTGGCTGGATATCAGCTATTACAGAACAGCTGCTGCGGTGGAACATGACCTTAGCTATCTTTTTGGATTAAGTGCACAGGTACTCCGTAAAGCAGGAACATTATGGCTGGAAACTACCAGCACCGATAATTGGACATTGGAGGAATTGAATAATGCTGGAAGACCGTCAACAAGCCATATTTTCCAGTTGCCGGAGCGCCCGGATAATGATTAAGAGAGGGCACACCGTAATGCCATGATCAGCGCCGGCCATGTTCACAACGTCGGTGTACCCTGCTAAGATTGACCGCTATCATACAGCGGGCTGACTGATCTCATTTTTGGGGAACCCAGGGTCGACTAATATTGTAGTAACATAAACTTTTTATCATGGATATCTATATAAGTGAAGAAGCAATGGTAGCGGATATACAGGAAAGATTCAGGGAGTTTTATCCCAACCTTAAACTGGCGTTTTACCGTAATCCGCACCATAAAGGAGAATGCTCTCCAAAAGAGGAAGTGGTGTCCCCGGAAACGCCTATCGACAAAATCAGGATGGTACATAATTTCGGCTGGCTGGATGTTAGCAGTTACCGTATAGCAGATGCAGTGGAACATGATTTTAGTCACGAGTATGGTTTAAATGTACAGATTCTGCGAAGGTCTGGTGATTTGTGGCTGGAAACAACCAGCACAGATACCTGGACCCTGGAGGAATTGAATGCTGCCGGCAGGCCGGTAAAACGTCAACAGTTCCAGATACCCAATGAAATGGAAGAGGAATAATTAATAAATCCAAAGTTATGAATAACATTATCAGGAATTTCTCCAACATCAGGATTACGGACACAAAAATTGTGGGTGGTAAAAACGCTTCTCTCGGAGAAATGACCGTTGCCCTTACTGAGAAGGGGATTAAAGTACCGGAGGGGTTTGCTACCACGGCGACGGCTTTTTGGATGTACCTGGATTTTAATGGTATAAAAGAATCTTTATCACAGTTGATGCAGCAACTGGATCGGGAAACATTTGCAAATCTCGGAGAAACCGGCGCGGCCTGTCGTAAATTAATACTGGAAGGTAAGATACCAGGTGAGGTAGCGAAGGAAATTTTATCGGCTTATAACATATTAGGAAAGGGCGCTCCTGTTGCAGTAGCCGTGAGAAGTAGCGCCACGGCAGAAGATATGCCTGAAGCCAGTTTTGCAGGACAGCATGAATCATACCTTAATATCCGCGGTGAGCAAGCCATGTTAAACGCAATACGCCGCTGTTTTGCTTCCCTTTATACCGACCGGGCCATTAAGTACCGGGAAGACAATGGTTTTGAACATAGCAAGGTGGCCCTTTCAGTAGGTATTCAACTAATGGTGCGCACAAATGGTTCCTGTTCAGGGGTTGGATTCACCCTGGAGCCGGAATCGGGTTTCCGGGACCTGGTGCTGATATCCGGTATATGGGGACTGGGAGAAAACATCGTGCAGGGAACAGTGGCGCCAGATGAATTCTATGTTTTCAAACCAACTTTATTGGAAGGGAAACAGGCAATTATACAAAGAAAGCTGGGAGACAAGGCTAAAACGCTTTGCCTGGCTGATGATCCCAATGCAGAAAATAGTACAGTAAATGTGGATACATCGCTGGAAGACAGGCAGCGTTACGTATTGTCAGACCCGGAAATATTGCAGCTTGCCAGATGGGCAATAGAAATAGAACAGCATTATAATTGCCCGATGGACATAGAATGGGCCAGGGATGCAGTTACGGGAGAATTATTCATATTACAGGCACGTCCGGAAACCATTCATACAGCAAAGAAACCGCAGCCACTGAAAATCTATACACTACTGGAAAAAGGAACCTGCCTGGTAACAGGGGAAGCCATTGGTGAAAAAATGGCCACCGGTATTGCCAGGGTATTGCAGTCTCCGGCTGAAGCCGGAAAGCTCCGCCCTGGTGATATTGTAGTTACTGACAACACCAGTCCCGACTGGGACCCGGTGCTGAAAAAGGTAGCGGCAATTATCACCAATACCGGCGGCAGAACCAGTCATGCATCAATTGTAGCAAGGGAGCTGGGAGTACCAGCTATCGTAGGGGCGATGGATGCCACACAAAAAATCAGTGACGGCGCTGAAATTACGGTGTCTTGCAGTGAAGGAAAGCTTGGTCGTGTGTATGAAGGGGCCCTGCCATTTGAAGTAACAGAAGCAGATCCGGGTAACATTATGTTACCACAAAGTACAGAGGCCTGTTTGATCGTCAGCGATCCGGATAAAGCCTTTCAGTTGTCGTTTTATCCAAATGACGGGGTGGGGCTGCTGAGAATGGAATTTATTATTACACATGCAATAGGGATTCATCCGATGGCGCTGGTGAAGTATGATGAACTGAAAGACAAGGAAGCCTGGTCGGCCATTGCTGCAAAGACTATACTGTATCAGGATAAGAAGAAATTTTTTGTTGATAAGCTTTCGCAGGGTATTGCCACTACTGCCGCTGCTTTTTATCCTAAAGATGTAATTGTGCGGATGAGTGATTTTAAGACCAATGAATATGCCCAACTACTGGGAGGAAAGGAATTTGAACCGATCGAAGAAAATCCTATGCTTGGATTCCGCGGCGCCTCCAGGTATTACCATCCTTTGTACAGAGAAGGATTTGGACTTGAATGCGCTGCTATAAAAGTAGTAAGGGAGGATATGGGACTGGCGAATGTAAAGGTGATGATACCTTTTTGCCGTACGGTGGAAGAAGGTCGTAAAGTACTGGAGGTGATGGAATCGTTTGGGTTAATACAGGGTGAAAACAGCCTGGAAGTTTATGTGATGGCAGAAATACCTTCCAATGTAATACAGGCTAAAGCGTTTGCTGGTATCTTTGACGGATTTTCTATCGGCTCCAATGATCTGACACAGCTTACCCTGGGCATTGACAGGGATTCGGCACTGGTATCAGCTCTTTTTAATGAAGAGGATACCGCTGTACAGGAGATGATCAGCATGATGATAGAAGCTGCAAAAAAAGCCGGTGTTCGTATCGGGCTTTGCGGCCAGGCGCCCAGTGATTTACCGGATTTTGCAGCTTTTCTGGTGGCGCAGGGTATAAACAGCATATCTTTTAACCCTGATGCATTACTAAAGGGCATTGCCAATATTTGTAAAGCTGAAGACGAGTATGGTATCAATAATAAAAATGCATTACCGGTATTAATCTGAAATAATCTACCGGCAGGCAGATCAGGTAGTTTCGAACCTGCCGGTTTTTTCATTGATTCTTATCCTGTAAACGATAGGGCGGACAATATGCTCCGCTGTTTTTTCCGCTGCCATTTCTTCATGCATCTCGGATACTCCTGCCGTTTCACTCACCCGCAGATGAGCCAGCCGGCTTACGAGGAATTTCATGGCATAAAATCTTTCCTTTGGATCTGTTATTTCTTCATAATCTCCCCATAAAACTACGCTTTGCCAGTTTGCCTGATCAATAATTTCATCTACCTGGAAACAAATATGCGGATGCTTTCGCATCATATCTATTTTCATCCCTTCTTTCGAATGTATAACGAGATATGCGTTATTGAAGGCATAACTGACGGGCACTATATATACTTTTTGACCATCGGTACACCCAATGCGACCTGTTACGTTATTGGCCAGTACATGATCAATCTGATCCAGGTTTAATTTGCCTAACATAAAATCAATTTTTTATAATGACTAATCCGGTGTGAATAATTAACATACATCCAAAAGTATCAGTGCGGAGCATGTTTATTCATGATCATGATTAGGCGGTGATATGATTGTTGTCAACCTTCCGCTTATTTTGATCAGCGTCATCTGCAAGGGTGACGAAGATCATTACAGGGATCTGGCAGGTACATTAGTTTTAAGCTCAAAAGATTTGCATGAAAAAGGAGTCCCTGTTTTTTGTCTTGTTTTTATTCTGCTACTTATACCCAGGTATTTGTATGGGCCAGGAAAGGCCCATGGTTATTACTTCTCCCGGAATGCCATTTGTTTCACTGGAAGAGAAGCAGCGGACCCCAAATGAACCAGCTGCTCTTAATTTGCCCAGGCCAGGTATCAATACCAGTTTCCGGTATGCTGCTGCTAAAGCTGTCCCCGCTGTAGTACATATTATTACGGCATATGAACCGGGATTTAATGGATTGGAGGAGTATGGTCTACGGCAGCGGATAAATCACCCGGGGCAGTCGCCTGCTGTTCTTGAACCGGCTGCGATAACAGGCAGCGCGTCAGGCGTAATAATCACCCCCGACGGCTATGTGGTAACCAATTACCATGTGGCGATGCACGCGGAAAAAATGGAGGTAGTGCTGGAAAACGGTCTTTCCTTCAAGGCGCGGGTAATAGGAATGGATTCCCTTACAGATCTTGCGTTGTTGAAAATAAATGGACAACCATTGCCTTTTATACGTTTTGGCAGTATAGATTCTATAGCAGTCGGAGATTGGGTACTGGCGATAGGGAGCCCCCTGGGGATGAATTCTACTGTTACAGCCGGAATAGTAAGCGCCAAATCCAGGTTGTTTGCCAGCCAGGAAGAACAGGGAAAGTTGTCTTCTTTTATACAAACCGATGCGGTCATGAACAATGGCAATAGTGGTGGAGCATTGGTAGATATAAATGGTAAGCTCATTGGTGTCAATATTGGGATACTTACGTCAACAGGTAATTTCGCGGGTTATTCATTTGCTATACCGGTAGAAGTGGTGAAGAAGGTATGTAATGACCTGTTGCGGGAAGGCAGCGCGGTACGTGCTTCGCTGGGGGTATATATTACAAACGTGCCTGGCATGCAGGGAGTGCTGATATATAATCTGGTGAACAAAGGTGCCGCTGTAAATGGCGGGTTGCAGATACAGGATATCATAAAGGAAATTGATAACAGGGAAGTACGGAGCCTGGGAGATATTCAACAGACAATGGTACTGCATCATCCAGGTGACAAAATACAATTGAAAGTGCTGCGGAACGGAAACCTGGTTACTCGTGAAATAATATTGAGCAATCCATAGGAAATAGGAAAGGCAGGGCTTGATGAACGCCCTGCCTTAATATTGATACCGGACAAAAATTTCATACAGCAACTCCATAAAATAGATAAACAGCTTGATAAACAGCGAATATGCTGTAACCGACACTAACAGGGCTGCTACCCAGGACAAGATTTTCTCCCCATAAGAAAATACATGATGTATTGATGGTAATTGACGTACGTGTTGCATAAATTAATTTTTAGCGATCTTAATAATAATATTTTCCAGTACTGGTCCGCTAATATATTTTGCAGATGCAGGTACTCCCTTTTCATCACAGGTTTCTTCGAAAAACCGCATGTAATCTTCTGTTTTTCCTGTTTTACCGGGCAGATCACGGGAAGTAACGCTTTCAATATAAGGCATACCGCAGGTAACACGCAAAATTTATTGCACTGATCGTGGGTGTGCGCCACATCCTACCAATAGTATTTTTTCCATAGTTTTTTTTCTAAAATTAACAGGAGATAGTACTTCTAACTATGACAGTGGTCAGCGGGAAAGATGATTATGGACACGGCGCGCCGGCATGATCACAATCAGGGTTATTATTGAGAAGGGTCATTTTTTTATGCCCCGTTATATAATAGTTTAGCATAAAATTATTAGCCAAAAAACAAGGAGGTACTTATGTCATCCCAAACACTAACGAAACGCAGTACAATCTTTCCTGCTTTATTTGGTGATTTCTTCAAACCCTGGCGGGAGTGGACAGGTGATTCCAACGGCGGCTGGGTTTGTACCCGAAAAATAATATTCTTAACCCCGTGGTACTGGTTATGAAGCAGGTAACACATACTCTTCTATTATTCATTACTAATTGTTATAAAATTATAGTACTATGAAAAAGATCATTGCCGCCGTTGATGCGCTTCAGTTTTCCGGTGAACAGGTGGAAGCCTTTAAATACATAGCTAAAGAAGCAGAAAGCCCGTTAACGGTGGTATGCCTGGATGATATTGTTAGTGAGTTGATGCCAGTGGGCAGTATGTTCCCGGAAGGCTATGCTTACAACTACGGTCAGATTACCGCTGAAAGCAAGGCAGCACTGGAATTGCAGCGGGATAATAACCTAAAACGGCTGCATAAGATATGTGATAGCAGCAACGCTGCAATTAAGGTCCGCGAAACGGGGGGGATACCGGCAGAGAGAATAATAGAAGAAAGCAGGTTTGCTGACCTTTTACTGATTAATAGCAGTACGTCATTTGCTGCGCTCTTTGATACAAACCCTCCCAGGTTTGTAAAGGATCTGTTGGCGGAAGCAGAATGCCCGGTAATGGTTTTGCCGGAAATTATATCACCTGTCAGGGAAATTATATTTTCCTACAATGGCACATTTTCTTCTATGTATGCTATCAAACAGTTCACCCAGCTTTTCCCGGGATATGCTGATATGCCTGTTAAATTGGTGTATGTGGCGGAGAAAAAGAGTAAAACAATACCATGGGAGCAAGAACTCCGTGAGTATCTTGATATGCACTATGATACCATAGAATATATTGTCCTTAATGGTGAACCGGCAACGGAGTTCCTTGCACTGCTGATTCACCGGAACGATTGTATCGTTACTTACGGAGCATATGGACGGAGCGGGGTTTCCCGGTTTTTCCACCACAGTAATGCAGATAATATTTTACGGACAGTGAATATACCCTTATTTATTACGCATCCCTGAATTATTCAATGATTAAAAAAATAGATATGGAAAAGATATTTGAGAACAAAGTAGCCATTGTAACGGGTGGCAGTTTTGGGATTGGCCAGGCTACAGCCCTGGCCTTTGCCAGGAGAGGTGCAAAGGTGGTTATTGCCGACTGGATAGAAGACAAAGAACAGGCAACAATAAAACAGATTGAGGCAGCAGGAGGAGAAGCCTTGTTTGTGAAATGCGATGTTTCCAAAGTCGGGGATATAACGGCAATGCTTGATGCCACGTTTTCTGCCTATGGCAGGCTGGACTTCGCTTTCAATAATGCAGGTATCGAAGGAATATCTGCGCTGACACAGGAATGTACCCAGGATAACTGGGAGAGAACAATTGCTGTTAATCTCACCGGTATTTGGTTATGTATGAAACATGAGCTTCCTTATATGCTTAAACAGGGAAAAGGTGCTATCGTTAATTGCGCGTCCGTAGCAGGATTGATTGGATTTCCAGGTCTTCCCGCTTATGTGGCCAGTAAGCATGGAGTAATTGGTCTTACTAAAACCGCAGCACTGGAGAATGCGAAGCTGGGAGTGCGGATTAATGCCGTTTGTCCGGGAGTAATAAGAACGGCTATGATAGACAGAATCACAGGAAATGACAAGGTGGCGGAACAACAATTTGCCAATATGGAGCCGGTTGGCCGGTTTGGAGAACCTGCTGAAGTGGCGGAAGCCGTTGTTTGGTTATGCTCTGATGCGGCCTCTTTTGTGACAGGGCATGCGATGCCGGTTGACGGAGGTTGGATCGCATCCTGAAATTGCTTTTTTAAATACCGGATAATACGGATATTTCATCGGCTGCAGGAGATGATTTATCACTTTATCATATAATCCTTTACGTCTAATTCCGATAACCTGAAATATCCATAGGCAAAGTTTTCGAAATGGGTCTCATTGATAATATTTCCTCTCACCGAACCTGGTGTTGTTTGAAACGGGCCATTACCAGCGCCCGATGCTGCTAACAATTTTCGGAAATAATCATAATATCTCTTAGAAATTCCATACAGCCTGATGTTTATCATATCTCCGGTCTTCAGGTCTTTATCAGAAAAATATTCCTGCGTTAGCTTGCCTTGACTGTTTTTGTCATCCTGGGCTTTATAAGCCGGAAACGTTGATACAGGTGATAAAATACGGTGTAGATAGTAATTTTCCTTATTGCCATTGTCCTGGTACTCGTATTTTATTTCCACTTCATCACCGCCAAATCCGCCGCTATTATTCTGTTCAACATTATTTTCAATATCCGGTACTCCTATACAGGTTTCGGTGGCGGTATAAATTTCCCCGTTTAGAACTACTTTTAATGTATAAGTTTCGCCGATAGCAGGATGGAAGTTTGAACAGGTATATTCTCCTGTACCGGGTTTTTCTGTAAAATTAAAAACGGTATTTGCTGAATTTTTTATAACGATATCCGCACCTGAAACTGTTGGAAATATTGTACTGTAATATCCGGTTGTGGTGGAGAGTTTGATTTTTTGCTCATTGCCTGTTGTACCCTTAATCCAGTCAATCGATGCGTCAATGACCAATTTCGGCGCTGCTGTTTCCAGATCCACTTCCACTACTTTTGTACAGGACAGCATAAAAAAACAGCATGAAAAAGTCAGGTATTTAAATATATTTTTCATCTTTCTAGTATTAGAATTAAAATTTAAAGTTGTAAGTAACACCCGGTATGATACCGAAAATAGATATCCTCTTTGCCTCGCTGAAGCCCGATTCTTTGTTTTGCTCGAACATAATTGATGCGGCATTGTTTCTATTGTAAATATTGTAAATACTGAACACCCATTCACCTTTCCACCTTTTTTTACTATCAGGTTTTGGTGTATAGGTTGCAGATAAATCCAAATGATGATAAGCCGGAAGCGAATTAACATTTCGCTCTCCGTAATTTGCGATCGTAATTCCCTGGTACTGATATTTGCCGATAGGATAGGTGGCAGCTTTCCCTGTTTGGTAGGTGAAAATGCCTCCAAAGCTCCATTTTTTTGTGAGTTGATAGGCGGCTGTGAGTGAAAGGTTATGCGTTTTGTCGTAGTTGGCACGATACCATTTTCCGTTGTTGATGCCAGGTTCCGCTGCATTTCTTCCCGGCGTGCGCTGCTCTGCTTTAGAAAGTGTGTAAGAAAGCCAGCCTGTCAATTTTCCCGTATTTTTCTTTAACATCACCTCTAATCCGTATGCCCTTGCTTCCCCGTTTAGCAATACCTGTTCTATGGCTTTGTGGGCAATCAATTCGGCGCCGTCAATGTAATCTGCTTTGTTTTTAATTTTCTTGTAAAAAGCTTCTGTTTCCAAAGAATATTTTCCATTGCGGAAATTCCTGAAATAACCCAATGCAACCTGGTCAAGAATTTCGGGTTTCAAATATTGGTCGCTCGGCGCCCAGATATCGAGGGGGGAAACGGAAGCTGTGTTGGAAATTAAATGGATATACTGGCTCATCCGGTTATAGCTCGCTTTAATTGACTGGTCGTCATTTATAGTGTAAGAAACTGCCAGGCGGGGTTCTAAATTTCCAAAGCCAATAATTTTTTTGTTTTTGTTGTAATGTGTTATACCCGTAGGTGTTGCTTCTTCATAAATTTGTAACTGGGGGTTGAAAATTACTGCCTGACTATTGGCATAATTATTTACATGCTGTTCCCCCAATCGTTGGAAATTACTATATCGCAGCCCGTAATTCAATGATATGTTATCCGTGAGTTTTTGCTCGGCACTAATATACAACGCATTTTCCCAGGCATATTTTTTTTCAATCTGGTCAGCATTGATAGGAGATGTGCTATCCATAGGCTTTATGGTGCCGGGATTGAACTGGTAGTAGATGGAATTGACGCCATAATTCAAAACCAGCTTGTCAGACAAATGATGACTAAAATTGTACTTAAAATTATAGTTACGGATATCCGATACCCAATCAATGCCAACATATTTTATCTTCAGGCCATAATCGTACTTACTGTAAATGACCGATGCATTGGAAAAGAATTTATCGGAAAAGATATGATTCCAGCGAAGATTAAAGAATGAGTTCCCATAATTGTTGCTGAAAAAATTACTGAAATCCATTTTATCCTTACCGAAATATCCTGAAAGGAAAATCCTGTTATTGTCATTGATCTTGAAATTCAGTTTAGCATTCAAATCATAGAAAGAAACGGCATTGGGGTTGTCAGCCAGTTTCAGCAACAAATGAGCATAAGAAGTACGACCAGCAACCACGAACGAACTTTTATCTTTTACGATGGGGCCTTCTGCCAATAACCTGCTCGAAACCACCCCGATTCCACCCGTTATGTGATATGCTTCGTTGTTCCCTTCTTTTTGATAAATATCTAAAACAGAAGAAGTGCGTCCGCCGAAATTAGCAGGTATTCCACCCTTATACAATTTCAAGTCTTTAATCACATCGGCGTTAAAAACGGAGAGAAAGCCGAACAGGTGTGATGTATTGTATACAACGGCTTCATCTAACAATATCAGATTGCCGTCAACCGAACCGCCCCTGACGTTAAAACCTGTTGCCCCTTCCTGTGCACTGGAAACTCCCGGAAGCTGCAGAATAGATTTCAGAATATCAACCTCGCCCATAACTGCCGGCATCTTTTTGATGGTGGAAATAGAGAGCTTATTCACACTCATTTCCGGTTTTCGGATGTTGTTTGCTGCGCCATTGTATTTTATCACTACTTCATCTAAAGTTTTACTTTTTTCAATCATCGGGAAATTTTTCCTGGTGTTTGCTGTAAGACCGATATGTTCCTCAATCGTTTCAAATCCCACGCAGCTGATAACGATGGTATATTCTCCTTTGGGCAGGGTAACAGAATAAAAGCCATACGCATTGGTAACCGTTGAAACTTTTGCTTCAGGGATGAAAACACTTGCACCGGTTATTGTTTCGGTGTTTGTTTTTATGGTGATTACTCCACTCAATGTGACTTTCTCCTGTGAATAGGCCCTGAATGAAATGGTTATAAACAGCAGTATATAAATGATCTTGTATCTCATCGTTTAAAAATCGGTTTAACAGTTGCAATTGGGATACAAAACTATTCTTTTGGATAAGCGCCTTTTTGTAATTATACCAAACGCGGAATCTTTTATAGCAAAGTAGGCGGGGACGCTACGAAATATATTTCTTGTTTTATGGGTTTTGGTAATGTTTCCTGCTTTCGTATAAAAAGCACACACTTTCGTATAAAAGAAGAGCTAACCACAGCATTAAATGTTAAGTTTGTTCTATACAATTTGATAAATGAATGATTTTACCCGCCAGCAGCTAATTAGTGAGAATGCACTTTTTCGTTTCCTGGTTTCACCTGACCTCAGGATATTCCGGCATCTGCTGCTCATTATTTCTATAGGCACTGTGTTGTACAACAGCGCTGCCGTAATTGACAACCCAATAGCGGTATTTTTATATTTTATTATATTATTTTATGTAAATATGTATGTGCTGGTGCCAAAGCTTTTGTTCAGGAATAGAAATATCGCATATTGCTTATCTGTGATCGGCATCCTTGTGATAGTGGCTATTTGTGGTTATTTTGTCAATCCTTTCAATAAAGAAAATGGGCTGAATATCCCGCTTTTTTCCTTCCTTACCGTGCTGTTGTTAGCGGCCTCCTCTTCCATAAAACTGTTTCAGAAAGGAATGATGGACAAGCAACTGATCCACGAGCTGGAACAGTCGAAAGCTTATGCGGAATTAGAACAATTAAAAAACCAGATCAACCCGCATTTTTTGTTTAATATGCTAAACAATGCGAATGTTCTAACGAAGAAAGACCCTGAGAAAGCCTCGCTGGTTTTAATGAAGTTGAGCGATTTACTTCGCTACCAACTTTATGACAGTGCGAGAGACAAGGTGTTGTTGACTTCAGACATTCATTTCCTGGAAGATTTTTTAAATTTGGAGAAAGTAAGGAGGGATAGTTTTGATTTCCTGATTTCGAAAGAAGGAGAATTGAGCGGCGTCCAAATTCCTCCATTACTGTTCATTTCGTTTGTGGAAAATGCGGTAAAACACAACAATGACGCAACAAAATCGTCTTATGTGAACCTGTATTTCGATGTTAGAAACAATGAACTTTTCTTTAAATGCATCAACTCCAAGCCTATGCTTAAATCCGTTAACAATACGGGCGGATTGGGATTAACGAATATCAAACGAAGACTGGAACTTTTGTTCCCGGCGGCACATAGTTTAAATATCGAAGATGACTCAGATAGTTATTGCATAACCTTAATCATAAAGCTGTGATCTGCATAAGTTAAAATGTCAGAAACGATTATTTCACTATATAGTAAAGTATATAATTATGAACTGTATTATTATAGATGATGAACCATTGGCGAGAGAAGCCATAGAGATGCTGATTAATGAAACGGATGATCTGGATTTAATCGGCTCGTTCAACAGCCCTGAAACTGCAGCAAATTTCATGAAAAGCAATACAGTTGAGTTAATCTTTCTTGACATACAAATGCCGGCGATTAACGGAATCGATTTTGCCCGAAGCATTCCGAAAGAAACCTTTGTGATTTTTACGACAGCCTATTCTGAATTTGCTACGGACAGCTACGAAGTAGATGCGATTGACTACCTGATAAAGCCCTTGAAATTAGAGCGTTTTCAAAAGGCCGTTGAAAAAGCCCATACCTACTCCAAATTATTCAAGGCAGATTACGCCAGTAACAATATCGAACAGGTAGCCGACGATTTTTTCTTTGTGAAAGCAGACCGGAGAATTTTTAAAGTCTATTTCAACAGCATACTTTTTATTCAGGGTTTAAAAGATTATGTCGTGATGCACAACGAAAATCAGAAAGTAATTACGGCAATGAATATTAAAACTATCTACGATCAGCTGCCAAAAGATATGTTTGTGAGAGTAAGTAAATCCTATGTCATCAACGTAAAGCACATCGGGTCTGTGGATAACAACACGGTGTACGTTGGTACAAACGAAATCCCCATCGGGAATATTTACCGGGATTTCTTTTTCAACGAATTTGTAACAAAGAAGATGGTGGGCAGGTAATTATTAAAACAACATTCCCCTGCAACAAAAAAAAGAGGACCGTAGTCCTCTCTTATTAAACTTTATAGTACTGCTCCCAGCCTTTCCTTGGAGGAGGACCTACCAGCAATTCATTTGCATGTTTATTATTAGTAATGACTTTCTTTTCCCGATCGAATTGTAATTTCTCACCTGTCCACTGCGCCAGTACACCAAGACAGAATACCTGGCTGAGCGGACCAGCAATGGCGAATGGAGATCGTGTTTGCTCCTCACCTTTACAAGCCATCAGGAAGTTCTTGAAGTGGTTGGATGGACTTTCCGGTACTACGGGTAATTTCCCCTCCATTTCTTTTGCTTTTTCCTTAGGAATGATAGAGAGGGTACTACCATGGGAACCTCCTTTAAATGTAAGATCCTTACTGTAGATGATCTTACCGGGATTCAGTTTAGAAGGCGCGATAGGACCATTGCTTGGAGGAGGAATATTAGGATCGAGCCCGGATACACCGTATCCGGCAGGAATTGGTGGCAGGTTATCTACTCCGTCGTACCAGGTGATATCCAGCGCAGGCATGTTTCCTCTTTTAGGGAATCTGAATGCAAGCGTGGAAGACATTGGGTAGAAGAAGTTATTATGACCTGTGAGTTTGATAGGATCTACTTCGTATGGTAAGCCAAGATCGAGGAATTGGTGCGCCGTATCGATGATATGCGCGCCCCAGTCGCCCAGTGCACCCATACCGAAATCGAACCAGCAGCGCCACTGGCCGTTTACGAAATCTTTGTTATAAGAGTGCCCCTGTGTTGTCATCTGCCAGATATTCCAGTCGAGGGTAGCAGGCGCCTGTTCAGCAGCCGGGAATGAGGTTATATTTGGATTCCAGCCATGCCAGCGCCGCGGAGAGTTCATATGGGCAGTAATGGCCGTTACATCTTTGATGATACCGGCTTCTGTCCAGGCTTTAAACTGGAAGTAATTAGCTTCAGAATGTCCCTGGTTACCCATTTGCGTTACCACTTTCGGATGCTTCCGGGCAGCTTTCATCATCAGTTCCACTTCGTTGAAGGTCCGTGCCATTGGCTTTTCTACATATACATGTTTGCCCAGGCCTATTGCCATCATCGTGATCGCGAAATGCGAGAAGTCAGGTACACCGATGGACACAGCGTCAATCTGGTTGCCCATTTTATCGAACATCTGGCGGAAATCCTGGAAACGAGGTACGTTAGGGAACATTTTCATTACCTCCAGGGTATGCGGTGCGCCCATGTCTACGTCGCAGATTGCTACAACGTTTGCTAATCCTGTCTTGTAGAGTGCCTGGGCGATCTCTCCACCTCTGTTGCCTATGCCAATGAAGGCGATGTTTACTTTTTCGTTAGGCCCGATTCTTCGGGTATACGGCTTTGCTGCGGCCATCAGCAGGCCGGGAGTAGCGGTGGCCAGGGTGGCTAGCGCCGCCTGCTTCAGGAAGCCCCGTCTTGAGTTATTGTAATTCATTGCGTGGTTTGTTAATTGCTCGTTTCAAAAGTATAGAAATGAAATTGCAATCGAAAGCATTAACTAAAAAAATATGGAATTTTTATATGAATGGTAAAATAATACAAGTTTTCCGCTGGCAAAAAATCTGCGCCACGCCCAGGAATGTTATTGCTCCGCTGCCAGGAATAAATTTAATTGGGTTCAATGGTTAACCGGGCATATGATTGATTAGGGGAAAGGCGCCCGCGTTGGCGGAAACTAACGGTCATCCGCCAACGCTATACTCAACCACTCTTTTCTAATTATACAATTGCTGTATTTGGGCCAGCGCTATGCTATGCGCTGGTTTGAATTGAGCGCCGCTCATATATCTCTCGAGACTGTAACGCAATTGGCGCGCTTCCGGGCGCTTATCCTGGTCAGTAAGAAGATCTATGGCAGAAACAAGGAGTTTACCTTTTCCTACTTTACATTCAAAGATCAATCCCAGGGAGCGGGCGGTTACCCAATCATCAATAACCCTTACAATGGGAGGCAGGTCCTTCGCCAAAACATTCAGCTTAATTGCACTTGAATGACTCATAGCATCCCACCATTGCCAGTTGCTATGATATTGAGTAGGGAAATCCGCGAGTGCGGGGTGTTTAGGGTTACATAAAATACCCAGGGTAGTAGGAGGTTGTTTGTTTGTCCATGCTGTATTCCAGAATATGGATGAGAACCCGATTTTGATATCGCCACCCATTTTAGGTTTAACTGATCCTTGTTTTAATGTTAGCAGTACCTTTCCTCCCTGATTCAATCTTTCAATGGCATTGCCATCTAAGGTACTGGTTAAAAGAACTCCCTCAGGCGTTTCCGGTAACGTTTTTGGGTAAACGAATATATCCCATGTGTTTGTATGGGTTCCTATTTTTACTTTCAGAAGAAGTCGTTGTGCTTTTTTTACAGTTGCGAGCGCTTGCCTGATAGTACCCAGCTCAATGCCATTTCCTATTTCAATCGCTTCTTTTTTAAAACTGCCATTAAATAACGGCGCTCCGTTTTCAGATTCAACATTCCATGTAATGAATGCATTTTTTATTGGGGCGTTGCTGAAGTTGGCAACTTCCAATGGAACCACCAATTCTTCATTGTTGGTGTAAATCATTTTTGGTAACCTGGCTAAAGGGACTATCGGCGCACAAAACTGGCTAAACCCGGTGGCAGTAATATAAGGTTTCGGTTCCCAGAACGGATCTAAAACACCAATAAGCGCTGTTCCCTGGCCAGGGAAATCGCTTAAGCCCAGCAGCTGAAAACCACCGAATCCGGGTGTGCGCAGTGCGGCTTCAATATCCGCTTTATAGCAAAGCACCTGTAGCTTTCCGGAAGCCATCAAGAAACTGTCGGCTAACTGCCCCAGGCCATTTTCCTGTAACTTGTCTTTGAAGATGTCAAAGTTTTTCGGTTTTAAGATGCCATCATATTTTTTTATCTCCCTGAAATTAGGATATACGCACCACTGGCCAATTTCATGACTAACAACAGGACGTTTCCATTTTGAGATAATGTTTGTCCAGTCATAGTCTGTTTTGGGAGCCTCCTTGTTGATGATGCTTGACAAGCCCTGGCCCCATCCCTGGATTCTTGGATCCGGCGTGTTGTGATAATCACTGGCATCATTTATCGGCCAACCTGCTGCGGTAGTATAAACCCTTCTTGCATCTTTAGCTTTCCAGTAGTTGACAAAGCCAACGAGGTATTGAGTCTGATTTTTTCCCCCGGGTTCGTTTCCATAGGTCATCATCACAAAAGATGGATGATTTCCGTATGCTTTTACCATTTTGTCACTTTCTTCGTATACATATTTATCTATGGGAAGGCCATCTCCAATTACCGCAGTGTTAAAACCGCTTGCCCATGCGGAGCATTCAACCTGTAAAAATATACCGAGTTTGTCTGCCGCGGTAAATGCCGCTTCCGGAGGGCACCAGGAGTGAAATCTTATATGATTCAAACCATAAGCTTTTATCGTCTTGAAATGCTTTATCCAGGTGGCTACATCAGTTGGCGGATAGCCTGTTTTAGGAAAAGAAGCACAATCTAACGTGCCGCGTAAAAATGTAAGCGTATCATTTACGGCGAACTGGGTACCTTTTGCTTTGAAGTCGCGCATCCCAAAAGATATGTCCTGACGGTCTGTATTGTCCTGTTTTTGCCCCTTCAGGATGAGCTGCATTTTATACAGGTTGGGATGAAATTCACTCCATAACAGCGGGTTACTCCCCATAGGATAGGCAATCTCTATGGTAGTATCTTTTTCAGAGAGCGTTATTTCCCGGGTCAAAGATTTCAGTTTTGTTACACCTGGTTTATCGGGAGCAGCCATCAGGGCTAATGAAATTACCTGCTGCCTGCCCGGTGTGTTCTTAATCAGGATCTTTGTAAGTACCAGTTTGTTTTTAATATCGGGGTAAAGCTTTACATCAGCAATAAAAATTGCTGGCCTGGCCCTCAGGCTGAGTTCTCCCACCATCCCGTTCCAGTTGGTTTGTGTATGATCAGATACACTATGCGCATCATTTCCAACCTCTATGTTTTTTATCCTGTTGTCGACCCTGACTGTTAAACGATGTATACCCGGTGGCAGTTTATTTCCTATCTCAAACAGCTGTGGTGTTCCGAGGCTGTTTTCCATACCTATCTTCACGTCATCTATCCATACAGTAGTTTCCCAATGGCTTCTTTCAATAAACAGCTGGATATATTTGTTGTTCCAGGAACCGGGAATATTGATTGTTTTTTGATACCAGGCGGCGCCTTTGTAATACTTTTCAGGTTGCAGCCAGAAAGGGATCTTGATATTTCCGGGTTGCTTGTACCGGGCATATTCGTCATTTACAAACCAGGATTTGTCAATAATGTTACCAACCCAGGGGGTACTTACGGTAACTTCGTCGCCCTTTCCATTCGTAGTCATTGACCCGGGAAGTTGGATACGATCTTTTAACGGATGATTAAACCACTTATCGGCAACTCCCTTATCAAGTGAATCTACCTGGAAATTCCAACCGCCTGAAAGATCGATCCGCAGGTCATTTTTTTGCTGTGCAACGGCTGTAGAAAGTAAGGAGGATACTGATAAAAGCAATAGCATTAACGGGAAAGTTCTTGTCATGTGCGGGTAGTAAAAATATGATGATTGTTTATTTTGGCAGCATATAGTGGGTAAAGTTAATTTTAATAAATTTTGCGTTGATGGATTATCTGCGGAAAAAAATGGACAATCTGACCCTTTGTAAAGTATGTGTGGTTGTGTAAGTTCTTATATGAACAAAAATAGATAAATTGTCCTTAAATTAGAAAGACCATAAAAAGTGGGTTAACCCTGGATCTTACTATTAAAACCTCTAAAACATTTCAATGGAACCCTTGATCATCAGGAAAGCTACCGGGAATTTATACGCTTTGATAGCACTATCGGTATTGTTGTTGCTGCTTTTTGTCTATATCTTTTATAAACATGCAACACTCGTCACTATTCTCATTTTTATTGTCTTGAGTATAATTCCCGCATCACTTTTTATTTATGCGCTTCGCGAGCTTATTAGGAAAACACCTCAGATTACTTTTACGCAGGAAGGATTGGTCACAAAGGATAGTAATTTTTACGCCTGGGAAAACATGGAGGCTTATACATTCAGCAGAGAAGAGGTAGGAAGTGATAATGCAGGGCGTATTTACAAAAATTATATCACGCTGGATTTAAAAGAGGGGACCTCCGCGAAAATTCCGGTATCCCACCTGGACAGGAACGCAGAAGAGATCATATCCTTACTTGAAGGGTATAAGCGTAGAGCAGATGAGCTCAGGAGCCAGGCATGACGAAGGTGCTGTTAAGGTTTAATAAACCTACCGGCCTTTCTGAATTCCAGCGGTGAAATATTGGTCCTGGTCTTAAACAATTTGGAAAAAGATTGCGGATATTCAAACCCCAGTTCAAAAGCAATCTCGTTTACAGACAAATCTGTTGTCATCAATCTTTCCTTTGCCTTCATGATGATCTTCTCCTGTATGTGTTGTTGGGTACTATTGCCTGTAAGGGTTTTAAGCAAGCTGCTCAGATAGTTAGGTGAAATATTCAACTGACCGGATATATCCTTTACCGTAGGCACCCCGTTCTCTTCCAGCATTTCCGGGGAAAAGGCCTTTTCCAGCAGCGTATCCAATTGACGCACGATACCATGATGGGTGATTTTACGGGTAATGAACTGTCGCTGGTAAAAGCGTGCTGAATATCCGAGCAGGGATTCAATAAGGGAAATAATAATCTCCTGGCTGAATTTATCAATGTGAGTACTATATTCCTGTTCAATATTTCTGAATAAGCCGGTAATCGTCTGCTCTTCCTCGTGAGAGAGGAACAAGGATTCATTTACTGCGTAATCAAAGAATTCATATTGCTTTATCTTCAACGCAAGAGGGTGGTTCCATAGAAAATCCGGATGGAGCAGCAGCAACCATCCGGACCGATTCATTTCTTCCTCCTGGTCGCCAATGAAATTAAACACCTGTCCGGGCGCTATAAAATTCATCACCCCTTTATCAAAATCATATTCCTGCTGCCCGTACTTCATTTTCAAACAAAACTGCGTGAACCTGCTCATGCCTATAAAATAAAAATTAGTGGTCGCCACTATATCTGCATCCTTCCTGGCGAGTTTCTTTAACCCGGCAATATCGAGCACGCTGATAAGCGGGTGCCTTGTATCAGGCAGGCCTCTCAGCTGCAATAGCTCATGGATACTTTTTATTTTCAGGGGAAGGTTTCCTGCCATAATATTTAGTTTTGATGGTACCAGGTAGCATATTCTTTGGCAAAGTCCCGCAGTTTTCGTTTTCCTGATACCGGTTTGTTAAGGTAGTAGTCCTGCTGCGCTTTCCCGTTATGCATGTTTTCCTGCATTTCTACCAGTAACCCGGCCACTTCCGGTGATACGCCGTTGGCTTCGAGGGCCTGTTTTACCTGTTCTCCCGGAAATACTATCCATTGAAGGTCCGGTATTCCGATGGCTTCTCCTATAATCTGTGCTGCTTGCGCGCAGGTAAGTTCCTCGCTGGCCACATACATCACTTTCAAACCCGTCATTGCAGGAGTATTGATCTCTTCCGCAATAGCTGCAGCAATGTCTTCAGGAGCTGCAAAAGCTACCAGGTCATCTCCGCCATAGTTGGATATAATCATGCCCTGCTGGCGGATCATATCTTTAAGGTGATAGAAATTGCTGTAAAAAGGTCCTGGCCGTACAAAGGTAACAGACACGTCTTCAAGTGCCTCAAATTTTTTCTCCGGCTTTACGGAATCCAGCAGGTGCGCTACCCAGCCGGTGAGGACGATAACGCGCTTTATCCCGGTTTCCCTGATAGCCTGGATATAATTATCCATATTGCGATCCCAGGCATCCAGGTCCCTTGCTGCAAAATTCAGCGGATTCATACAGTAAACAACATCGGCTCCCGTAAAGGTTTTAATGAGAAAGGGCAGGGCTCCGATACTGCCAATAGCGGGCTGAGCACCCATAGACCGGATCTGGTCCTGCTTATGCGGGTCTGTGCTGATAAGGGTCACCTGGTGTCCGGCCTCCACCAGTGTTTCGGTAAGCGGTTTACTGATGTTCCCGAGAGAGCCTGTAAGTACGATTTTCATTTTTAATAATTTACTCAAAGATCCGCTCGAATGCCGGCGAAAAAGTGTTCAGATCTCAGGAGATTGTATGAAAATGTATAAAGAAATATGTGAACCCAAGGCTCAAATAATTTAATTATATTAAAGCACCTAAAAAGCGTATCAGCTGTTAACGAATATGAATCCAATGAAAAGAAGTATTTATTGTTTTGCTTTAACAGTAGTGGGATGCTGTTATATCGCCACTTTACAGGCGCAGTCCATTAAAAGACATATGAAATGGAAGCAGACCTGGAGTGATGAGTTTAACTATGACGGATTACCGGACAGCACCAAATGGGGGTACCAAACCGGAAGGTCTGGCTGGGGGAATAATGAGTTACAGTTTTACACCGCTGCAGATATCAATAACGCAAAGGTGGAAAATGGTACGCTGTACATTACTGCCAGGAACACCGGCAGCGGGGACCACCAATATACGTCGGCCAGGATGATCACCAAACACAAAGGCGACTGGAAATACGGAAAACTGGAAGTAAGGGCAAAACTTCCCAAAGGCAGGGGCCTTTGGCCCGCTATATGGATGTTGTCTACCGATGACGAATACGGTGGCTGGCCGGAGAGCGGGGAAATTGATGTGATGGAACATGTGGGTTATATGAAAGACAGCATCTTTGGAAGTTTGCACAGCAAATCCTATAACCACATTATCGGAACACAGAAAACGAAAGGTGTTTATATTAATCAGCCTTACGACAAATTTCATGTGTATGCCGTAGAATGGACTCCTGACAACATCACCTTCCTGTTGGACGGGAAGGTGTATTACCAGGTGGCCAATGAACACAAAGGCCATGAGGGATGGCCGTTTGATAAAAAATTCTACCTGTTGCTGAACGTAGCTGTTGGCGGCAATTGGGGCGGAAAGGAAGGAGTGGATGAAGCCGTGTTCCCGGCAGCCATGCAGGTGGATTATGTAAGAATGTATGAATGGGTGAAGTAGTATTCCAGACGGATATGATCAATGATATTTAGCAAATTTCTTTAACGTTAAACTATGAAAAGGACAAAGGTTGCCATCTTAGGTGCAGGATTTATTGCCGACATCCACCTGGAAAGTTATACACGGTTTGTTCCCGAAGCGGAACTGGTGGCGGTTTATGCGAGAAATGCAGACAAAGCGAAAGCCTTTGCAGAAAGGCATCATATTGCGCAGCATTTTTCTTCCATTGATGAGCTGCTGAAAAACGCCGATGTGGATGTGGTGGATATTTGTCTCCCTAATTTTTTGCACAACGAAGCTACACTCAAAGCCGCAGCTGCCGGGAAGCATATTATTATAGAAAAGCCTTTGGCCGTTACATTGGAAGAAGCGGATGAAATGATTGCCGCCTGTGAAAAGGCCGGTGTAAAACTGATGTATGCAGAAGAACTTTGTTTTGCACCAAAATATGAGCGTGCCCGGCAACTGGTGGAAGAAGGTGCGGTAGGTGAGATGTATATGTTAAAGCAATCGGAGAAACATTCCGGTCCTCATTCAGATTGGTTTTATGATATTAACCAATCCGGCGGTGGGGTATTGATGGATATGGGTTGTCACGGTATTGCCTGGTTCAGGTGGATGTTGAAAAATAGCAAAGCCGTGAGCGTGACCGCATCTATGAAAACAGTGCTCCACAAGGGAAGAACCAAAGGAGAAGACAACTCTATTGTGATCATAGAATTTGAAAACGGCGTAACAGGTGTAGTTGAAAACTCCTGGGCAAAACAGGGTGGTATGGACGACCGCAGTGAAATTCATGGACTGGATGGCGTGGCCTATGCTGATTTGTTTACCGGGAATTCTGTCCTGGCTTATAGTAAAAAAGGCTACGGTTATGCCATGGAAAAAACAGATACAACCATAGGGTGGAGTTTTTGCATATTCGAAGAAGCCTTTAATCAGGGCTATCCGCAGGAGTTGAAACATTTTATAGACTGTGTACGGCACGACCGCGAACCACTGGTAACCGGCAAAGATGGAAGGGCGGTACTGGAAATTATTTATGCCGCTTACGCGTCTGCAGGGCAGGGCAGGAAGATAAGCCTTCCCTTTGATCAGAAAGTAGAGAAGCCGATTGATTTATGGCTGCAGCCAACTTTCAGTGCTAAATAATATTTGCGTGCCGGCATAGGGAATGAAAATGTTCAGGACAATCTATAAAATTTTTAGATATGGCTGATAGTATAGATGTTACTACGCAGTATGATGCTATTGTGATTGGCAGTGGTATCAGTGGTGGTTGGGCTGCGAAAGAGTTGTGTGAAAAGGGAATGAAAACACTGGTGTTGGAGCGGGGCAGAAATGTGGAGCATATAAAGGATTATCCAACGGCTAATATGGCGGTTTGGGAATTCCCATACAGGGGCGCGGTTTCCCGGAAGGAGTTGGATGCGAACCCTTATATCAGCAGGGCTGCGGGTTATGACGACAGCACGAAACATTTTTTTATAAAGGATAGCGACCATCCATATATACAGGAAAAACCCTTTGAATGGATACGTGGATACCAGGTTGGTGGAAAGTCGCTGATATGGGGACGGGCCTGTGCGCGTTGGAGTGAAATGGATTTTACCGCTCCGCACCGCTATGGGTATGGAATTGAGTGGCCCATAGGGTACCAGGATATTGCGCCCTGGTACAGTCATGTAGAAAAATTTATCGGGGTTTGCGGAAATAAGGAAGGCATCGCTACGATGCCGGATGGAGAATTTCTGCCCGCATTTGAATTGAATTGTGTAGAGCAGCATTTAAAAGATGTGTTGGCAGATAAATTTAATCGTCATTATGTATCCGGCAGGTGGGCTCAGGTAACACAGCCGCAGGAGATCCATAAAGAGCAGCATCGCCGGTGTTTGAGCCGTAATCTTTGTATGCGTGGCTGTCCGTTTGGAGGGTACTTTAGTTCAAATGCATCTACGCTTCCCTGGGCGGAGAAAACGGGCAACCTCACCATAAGGCCGTTTTCCGTTGTACATTCTGTTATTTATGACGATCAATCCGGGAAGGCAACGGGCGTAAAAGTAATTGATGCTAAAACAAAAGAAACAATGGTGTTTCATGCAAAAATTATTTTTCTTAATGCATCAGCTTTAAATACCAATCTCATTTTGCTGAACTCCACCTCCAAACGCTTTCCGAATGGGTTGGGGAATGACAATGGATTGTTGGGAAAGTATATTGGCTTTCATAATTACAGGGCCGGAATGAGCGGGGAATTTGATGGTTTTGAAGATAAGTATTATAAAGTATCGAAACCTGCAGAATGTATTATTCCCAACTTCAGGAATGTATATGAGAAAGATACTGATTTTGTAGGCGGCTATGTGATTTTCAGCGGAGCCTATCGTGAAAAGCTAAGCGATAAAAACATGCCCGCTGCATTGGGCGCTGCCTTTAAGGAGGCTATCAGTAAACCCGGTAAATGGGGCGCCTATATGTATATGCAGGGAGAAACCATTCCAAAGGAAAGCAATCATGTAAGACTGAGTAAAGATAAAAAAGATGAGTGGGGAATTCCTTTGCTGATTACATCTGTAGATTATGATGATAACGACGAACGGATGGTAAAGGATTTTATTGAACAGGGAAAGGCCATGCTTACTGCCGCCGGGGCTAAGAATATTGTGGTGACGGATAATCGCCAGCCTCCGGGATTGGACATACATGAAATGGGAGGGGTGCGCATGGGGAAAGATCCTGCCAGTTCCTTACTGAATGAATGGAACCAGTTGCATCATTGTAAAAATGTGTTTGTTACTGATGGCGCCTGTATGACCAGTACAGGCAACCAGAGTCCGTCTATTCTTTATATGTCGTTAACCGCCAGAGCTGCTAACTACGCAGTAGAGCAGTTAAAAAAAGAAGCTGAGGGGGGCCGGTTCGAGCCCGGTTCCTCGCTCTAAAATTGATCTGGCGTGGCGTTCACGCTGGATTAGGACCTATTTCAACAATCGTTATTCTTTTAATTGTATACGATTTATCTTTGAAGCGCCCTGCTGGCTGATGTTTGGCGGAGTTGAAAAAATGGCGGAAATATATTCTTTGACTTTATTTATATACAGGTCGAGAGGTACCTTTCCCTCCGTTGGCCTCCATCCGGACAACTCGCCTATATTGTTAAAAATGTAATCATTAACGGCATCTTTTAGAATATCGTGCACTTTACAGCGTTCCACCAGGTCAGATAATTGTGAATGAAGAAGATGAGGTTTAAGAACGGCATACAGGTCCCGGTTCATCAGGGAAATCATCGAATCACGGCAGGTATGCCCCAGATTCCATCCGGAAGGCAGGTCTCCTGTTTGAAATTTCCGATATATTTCAAGCGACAATTTTGTTAGTTCACCGGTAGCGTATTTTTTTAATTTGTCTCTATTCGATTCCAGAAAAAAAATGATATTTCCTAATGTATCCTTGGGGTAAATTTCCGCCCTAAGTCCCCAGCTGCTTCTGATAAAAGACTTGTATTGTCCAGGGATATCAAAGTGAGCCACCATGCTGTCTTTATACGAACGCCATAAATTGGCTTCTGCCAGCATTGCGACCAATTCCCTATAGCGGGTAAGAGAGCCATACCGGTATATCAGCATATCCTGAAGGATACTGAATTCCTGATTATCTGCCCTGAATTTTAATTGGCCATCCGGATAAATGACTAGGAGGTTGTTCCGCAGATGCTTCTCTCTTTCGAGAAAATAGCAAAGAAATATTCGCCCTGAAAGTATATCCGGTGGAGCTGTGACCATATTTACCAGCTCCTGGGCGTAAGGGTATCCGCTACAAGCTAACCCTGGGGTATAAACATAAGCTTTTAGAAAGGGATATGCAATGGCACAGGTTTCTGAGGAGTCATCGAAAAATATTCTCTCATTAATTACCCTTTCTCCAAGGATAACAGGTTCAACTTTGAGTACGGCAATAGCCTTTATAGAATCAATCTTCTGATTTGGATACCTTATGTCTCCTGCGTAGTAGGGCCTCTGTATATGTTCATTCTCCCATGCCTCAATGCATGGAAGGAAGCTGTCGATCATTTTGCGGGCACTGTTCTCCGCTCTGATCAATATAGAATCGTTAAATCCTTTACTGTATTGTTTTTGAGCGGATGAGTGAACGCTGGCCAGCAGCCCAAATATTAATATAAATATGCGAAACCTGTTAATGAATCTCATGGTCGATTTGCTAACCTTGCAATTTTTTTCAATTGAGTATTTAGGCCAAAAAAATAGTCATAAACGATTCGGTTATCAGACCAGGGTTGCACAAAATCAATATAAGGTCGCGGGAAACAATACTGGTATCAGGCATCAAGGTAGCTATGAAATGCGATTTGGAACAACCAATATTTTGATAAGGATTGGTGCTATTTTGATTCCAGGTGCTAATATTCGATCTTGAAAATTTGATCACAGTTTCCGCGCAGAAAAATGAAGTAAACAAAATCATATTTTAGAATCTCGTTCCGTATTTCATAACACCTATTTTATTAAATACCATCATTTTTGTAAAATCAGTATTACAAATTGTAAGATCATGGCTGGTTAGCAGGTCCCGGATAGATTGAGCCGCGATTTTTGTCTGAATTAAAAATGAATTACGTCGATCTATTACTAAATAAATTTCTAAAGCGTTAAAATGCTGCTCGATATGCTTGTTCACCTGGCTCTCATTATAATCATCGCCTACTCCAATATAGTTCCATTCGTTACCTTTTGTCATCAGCCATTTGATGCGGCCTGCATGTCGGTTACACGCGATGAAGATGTTTTTTGCGTCCATTTTTAATATCTGGATTTAAAAATACGGCAGAAATTTGAGATTAGAGAGGTATTAGAAGGATGGTTACCACATATCTCAGTTTTTAATTGAGCTAACTTTTAGGGTGCCGAAAAATAAATGTATGAATGTTTGAACATATTAGCAATATGTAGTAATTTCCCTGACCAACAGCAGCGCAAATGAGTTCGTCAGCACATTTGGGGCGGACGCATCATTAGAAATATAATTTAGTATCCCAAATGTTTGGGCATTGTCAATAAAGGCGTGGTAGCCAAAATCTTAATAATGAATACATTCAAAAGCAGCCTTTTTGTAATGGCATTGTTGTGTTGCATGACAAGAACAACAATGGGACAAACTCCACGGCAACAGAAAAAGAATATCGGCGATTTCCCGGCAAACACGCAGGTAAAAGAGATCGTAGTTGTTTTCAAAACGCATTTCGACATCGGTTATACACACCGGGTAAAAGACATTGTGCAGTACTACCGGACAGAGATGATTGACCGGGCGCTCAAAACGATGGACGCATCAAAGTCAGTTCCGGCCGACCAGCAGTTTAAATGGACCTGCCCCGGATGGGTAATGTCGAAGGTAATGGAACCCTGGGAGGGACAAACACCCGAGCGCAGAAAACAGCTGGATGAGGCTTTCAGTAAAGGAAAATTTATTACCCATGCAATGCCTTTTACGATAGAAACAGATGTGTGTGAACCGGAAGTGATAACAAGAGGACTTGGTTTTGCATCAAGACTTACCAGGCAATACAAGCTTCCGTTACCACAGTCGGCCAAGGTAACAGATATGCCTTCGCATTCGGGGGAGTTGGCAACGGTCCTGGCTAACGCAGGAGTGAAGTTTTTGCACATCGGCTGTAACTGGCCAAGTGGCTTTGTGCAAACACCGGGTCTCTTCTGGTGGGAGGGACCGGATGGATCCCGTGTGCTCACCTTTTACTCGAGTATTTATGGCACCGCTACCGGGCTTAGCTGGCCTCATGAGTGGGGTAAAGGCGAACATTTTGTGGGCCATGGATTGTTGCCGCCGGCAGATTGGCCATATAGCGTATGGCCGGCGATTTTTGTAACAATGGATAACAGCGGTCCGCCTAAAGAAGAAGACGTGAAGGCGCTGTTTGATGAAGCACGGAAAAAGATGCCGGGAGTAAAAATACGCGTGGGGACGATGGATGATTTCGCCCGCATCATCCTGGCTGAACATCCCAAATTACCGGTAGTAAAAAAAGAAATGCCCGATACCTGGGTGCATGGCGTTATGTGTGATCCGGATGGAGCAAAATTGTCGAGGGAATCAGTGCCGCTGCTGGCGGCAGATGAAGCCTTGAATACACAATTGAAGATATGGGGCTTACCAGCAGCTTCTATTGCTGATTCGATCGCCAGGGCTTATGAAGTCATGGCGTTGTATGCAGAACATACCTGGGGAGGTGCGGCTTCGGTTAATCAGTATGGGGATGCATTTAAAAAACTGCCTGCTTCAAAATATGCCGACCTGGAAGCCTCCTGGGATGATAAAACCGGTTATATCCGTGAAGCATCAGGAATTTCCAATCGCCTCAAACAGGAAAACCTGGCATGGCTGGCGCAATCAGTAAAATGTGCGCCCGGTAGCGTTATCGTCTATAATCCGTTGCCCTGGCGACGGAACGGAGTAATCTCTGTGAAAGGACAACCGTTGATGGTAAGAAACATTCCAGCCGGAGGGTATACAACTATTACCGCTCCGGACAAGTCTGCCACGAAATCTTTACCCGGTAATGTTATCGAAAATCAGTACTATAAAATAACATTTGAAACCAGTAGCGGCACTATACTATCGCTGGTCGACAAACGAACCGGGCATGATTGGGCGGCCGGTATAGCTGGTTGTCAAACAGGGCAGTACTGTAATGAAAGATTCACCTATGAGCAAACAGCCAGGTTTACAGCAGCGTATCAGCAACACCGCGCGTGGAAAGTATTTGGTGAAAAAGGAGATTGGCTGCATCCGGGTATACAGAAACCAGGCATGATTTCAGAAAAGGAAGTGCCGTATCGTATGGCATCTCCCGAAGGGGGAAAAATAAGTATACATGCTGCCGGGTTACAACAAACGGCATTACTGGAAATGCCGGCCGATACAGCGAGGCACCTGCCGGCATCGCAGTTGGCTGTAACGTTGACGGATGGCCAGCCCTATGTAGACATGGAGATCACGATTCTTAACAAGGCTAAAGATAACTGGCCGGAAGCCGACTGGCTGGCACTCCCGTTCAATATCAGGAATCCTGTGTTTAAAGTATATCGCCCTTTAGGAATAATGGATCCTGCAAATGGTATTCTAAAAGGCGCCAACAAACATTTGTATTCGGTTGGTACAGGTGTTACCCTTACAGATGCCGATGGCAGAGGAATAGCGGTTTGTCCCATTGACCACCCGCTAATTAGTTTAGATACACCGGGCTGCTGGAAATTTTCACACGATTTTGTTCCTAAAAAACCTGTGGTATATGTCAATTTATATAATAACCAATGGAATACAAATTACCGTTACTGGTACCCGGGCAGCTGGAGTTCACGTGTGAGGATCTGGACGTTTGATCGCAACACACCGAAAGATGAAATGATGACTGTTCCTGCATTGGAAGCCCGGTATCCATTACAGGTGGTAGCTGCGGAGAACAGCACCAACCGTTTGCCGGCGGAACAAAGCGGAGTAGAACTTTCCAGGAAAGGGGTAGTGGTTACAGCATTTGGCGAGGATCCGGATGGAAATAAGGGCACGTTGCTCCGCATATGGGAAATGACCGGAACTTCTGGTGAAATAACGATTTCGCTGCCAGAGCATCAGCATTTCACCAAAGCAAAACCGGTAACGCTCAGGGGCGAAGCAGGCGGCCAGGTGGTGCCCATCGTAAACGGAAAATTCAAATATCGGCTGAAAGGGTTTGGACCGGCAGGTTTTATCCTGGAATAGTGATAACATACTAATAGATCATCGATGACACTGCACCTCTTTGTTACATTTTTGATACTGATATTGTTCCTGCTTATTCAAAAAAAGATGCTGAAAGATCCGGGAAATAGGCAGTTCCCCAGTTTCCTGAATATTGGGATCATCTGTTTGCTGTTGCCACTATCTGTTCCGCTTATGGCAGTAATCGCAGACTTTTTCTTTGAAGGATTTACTGATAATCTTGCCTGGTACAGCCTTATTTTTATCCCGCTCTGGATCATCAGCATGTACCTGATGTTCAGGAATATGCCACTACAAAAAGGCAGGGGCTGGGTTGGAAAGGTATGGCTGGCAGGTATGAACACACTGCTGTTGATAGCCTATATCTGCGCCATTTTTACCAGTCACCATGAGAATGGTCCTACGCCTTCTGTTACGGATTCCGTGTATTTGACGGGATATTTTACGGGTATTCAGGTAGCTATTGTTTTTTCTTTGGTAGTGCAGGTGTGGCTGTTGGTGAAAAGCGACTGGCGGGCTTATTTTACCTGGATAACAGCGTCGTTGACACTTGCTGCTGCTGCTATTTATGTAACCATATTATCAGGCCTTACTACACAAGTCAATTTTTGACAGCCGTAATAGATCGGGAATTGATTTTACTATCATAAATGTTAATTCAAATTATAGCTATGTATACCCAAAAAACAGATAAACAAGACGCTGTTTAGCGACCCTGTATTTGCGTTTTGGGTACGGATGGCTTAGTTTCAGGATGTAAATCCTCCGGAAAACACGAAGGGACAAATCTGGATAAGCTTCGATTTGTCCTTTCGTGTGCCGGGTTATTCACGGTAGTTATTCTGCAAAATCATCATAATTTTAATCTCTCCGCGATGTAAAGAATAATTGCTCATGCTAATGTCCCGTATTAATATACCTGTTTTTTTGAGAATAAAAATGGACAAACCGAAGGTATTCCCGATTTATCCATTTTCATGCGTGAAGGTACTTTTATCGAACCACTTTTTCCAAGTTTACATGTTTTAAGTGTCCCAACCAAAACATAGAAACTATTGGGAGCTTGCCCCATTTTTTATGCTTTATTCAGCTATGTAGCCGGACAATACTGAAAAATAAATATTATTTTTTCGGCATCGACGGTGGCGGCATTTTAGGCTGCTGCTGTGCGTACTGATACATCAGGTTAATTTTCCCATTTTCATCAAACCGCCATGTTTCCTGCAGTTCATTGACGGTGATTTTTCCTTTGGCATCTGTGCAAATTTCCCGGGTCCATACGGTTACCCAATCTTCTTTTCTATCTTTGCTTCTGAGCGGTATCCAGGCATGGACGGAGTCAACCACATTGCCCATCATTGCTCTCTTCTTTTTAGCCACCACAAAGAGGCTGTCCCGGCTACCAGCAAACATAGCGCCATCGGCAAAAATCATGGTGTCATTGTCCGCGAAAGAACTCCTTGAATTGTCAAGTGTGTTCTTGTCCCAGTTTTGATACAATTCAAGAATTACCAGTGCTTTTTTCGGATCGCCGATCTCAAAATCGGACGAATACTCCGCCATGTAGGGATAGGTGATACTTTCCTGTTTTGGCGAAACGGAATCGGCTGTCTTTACAGCCTCCGTTGCAGATTTGTTGGTGTTGGAAGCGCAGGCTGCTAAAAAAGCAACCCCTGCGAGAAGATAAATCTTTTTCATAACAAGTGTTTCTAAAATTTAAATAATAGATCAAGTATAAGGCGACGACTCAAAAAGTGGAGCGATGGGGACAATACCTTCTTCTAAGGTAAGATTTTTTATGTATAAAATAATAAAATTAATTACCCATCTCATTGGGTATCAATATTTTTGATGTATACCAGGGATTCAGTTGTTTGTATACTTATCAATCGCAGGATTCGGAAATGCCCTATCTTTAATTTGCGTGTTTAGGATTCATTCCGGATATGGTTACTATCTTCCAGAAATATCTTTTCCTATGTATACAAGATGGACATGGCTGGCTACAGCCATCGTTTTTATTCGTTTTATATCCATTGCTCATAGTCAATCAGTTGTTATCCCCAAGGGAGTTAATTTCAGGAATAGTCATTTGATTATCTTTACTATTGACTTAAATCAAACAAACATGAGAAAATTAGTTGCAGGAATCAACATGACACTTGATGGGGTTTGCGATCACACCGCAGTATCTGCCGACGAAGAATTGCATCAACATTATGCCGACCTGTTATATGGTGCAGACGCCATTCTATACGGAAGGATCACCTATCAATTGATGGAATATTGGAAACCCCTTGTGAAAAACCCTACGGGCAACAAAGTAGCAGACGATTTTGCCGTGGTGATGGACAAGATTACCAAAATTGTTTTTTCCCATACACTGAAAAGCCTGGATTGGGAAAGTGCGAGATTGGCGAACCGGGATATTGAGGAAGAAGTCCGGGATCTCAAACAACAGCCAGGTAGAGATATTTTAGTGGGCAGCCCGAGTTTGATCATAGCGTTAATGAACCTTGATTTAGTGGATGAATGCCAATTCTGCGTTCACCCGGTAATAGCGGGAAGCGGTTTGCCATTGTTTGAAAAAATAAGCAAAAGAATTAGTCTTAAACTCCTAAAGACAAAAACTTTGGGAGGCGGTGCAGTGGTGCTTTACTATGAGCCCACAAAAAGGGAGGCCTGAGACAGCACACATTATTTTTGTGGTAAGACTTTCTCGTAGGCTTTTCTCAGAGCACCCGCCAGCACTACTTCGCCGCAATAGGCGTAACCCACTTTGTCAAACAGGTGAAGCATTCCCTTATTATCGAAATTTGTATCCACCCGCACGCTGCTGATATGATGGTTCAACGCATAGTTCTCAATCTGCCTCATCATTTCCTGCGCCATCCCTTTTGTTAAATACGCTTCAGCAATGGCGACCCGGTGGTAGACCATGAAATCGCCATCTGTTAGCCGCTGGCCTTTTATATCAGCATATGCAGGCCCGTCGTTGATCATCACCGCACAATAGCCAATCATGGTTTCGCCATCAGCTAATATATAGCCATAGCCCTTATTGATATCAAATTCAACTATTTCCGGGATGGAAATCCCAGTACATAGAAATTTTCTCTGAATTTTTGTTGCAGATAATATCCCAGTGATACTTTTTCTAATGGTCATAACTTTTGATTTGTCCGAGATCTTCAAATATTTTAAAAGTTCCATGGTTAGATGCAGGCGGATACTTATTCGATAAAAATATCCTGACAAGAAGAAAAGCAATTTAACTAATCATTAAGGAGAATCCCGGCGTTGCATATTGCCTTTAGGTATATATTTGGAAATAATCATCATTGCAAAAATGGAAACCCGCAGTGATTATGGCAATGAAAAATATTTATGTCATCACGGATGCTCTCATATATATGGGAATGGTCTGAAAATGCCCGCTGGCTGGTTCCCTAGAGGAGTGAGCCATTCTTCAACTTTATATTACAAGATTTCAAATCAACGATGTCCATGCAAGTAAAAACACTTCCCTTTTTTTTATCGTTTCAGATGGTAGGCTTTATGATTATTGCAAATGTGGTCTTTGCACAGCAAACTGCTGAGGTTTCCGGTAGCTTCGAAGGTGCGAACGATAATTCGAAAATTATTATCGTGTCTGACAGGGATTCGTTCAGATTTGATTCCTGCCGAACCACCGGGAGCAGGTTCAATTTCGCCCCGAAAGCAGGGAAGGAGTGGGCTGTCTATTTCATCAGTTGTCCATCCCTGTCCCGTGATTACATTTTTCCGCTGTTCCTGAAAGCCGGCTCAAAGATCAATGTAACAGTGAACAAGGAGTTAAACAAATTTACAATCTCAGGGGATAGCAGCGCTGAAGAACAAAACCTTTATTACAAAGGACTGGATTCGGTTTCCAGTGCTTTTGCACAAGCGGGGAATACCCTCCGTGAACGTACGACAAATTATAGTATACACTGGGTGAACGAGCATAGGAATTCTCCATTCAGCGCTGCTGTCATAAGGCTGTTTTTGTCTAGTGGCTCCAGGGATGTGGAGGATAAAGTTGCAGAAAACTGCTATGACTTGCTATCGGTGCGTGCGAAGAAAGATAATTATGAATGTGAACTATTAGAGAGTAGTTTTTCCCTCTTTAACGAAAAATACGAAGTTGTGAACCAGCCCGGATTTGTCAAGGATTTTTCGATCCGGGATACCTTGGGTAATGAAATCATGTTCAATGACTTTAAAGGCAGCTGGTTGTTGATAGATTTCTGGGCGAGCTGGTGTAGTCCATGCAGGGAAAGTATGCCGGAGCTTAGAGATATCTATGAGAAATTTAAAAGTAGGGGCTTGAAAGTATTGAGCATCTCAGTCGATACAGATGAAGAGAAATGGAAAAAAGCAATCGTGTCGCTTGGGATGGAATGGCTGCAAGGATCCGACTTAAAGGGGGAATTTTCTGGTGTAGCGCATAACTATGGTATATATGGCGTTCCCCGTTATTTCCTGTTTGCACCGGATGGGAAGGCCATGATCTGGCGTCAGACTGATAGGCTCGATGCCATTGCCGCTAAGTTGGATGGGGTGTTTCCATAATTGGTTTTAATGCTGAATTTTACATCTTTTGCGCTTACCTGTAATTCATACATTCCCTGTTCCCGGAATCCGCTTAAAAAATATAGCTGACCCATAAGCGATATTCCGCTGGGTCAGCTATTCATGACTATTTTTGATCATCTCTTTTATAAGAAAGAACCAGGTTATTTTTCGCGGGTATAGTTGACTTCCATACTACCATTCATCACAGTGAGCGTAGAATCAGTTATCTGTTTAACGATTGTGGTGTCAATGCCGGGGCCTTCTGTTTTAACGCCTGTAGTATGATTCCACATCACCAGGGTGTCGCCTTTTAACTCCCATTTCTCATACAGGAGTGTGTGCATGTTGATTGAACTGGCCGTTCCATCAGGATTTAATTGAAACCCGAATTTATCAGGCTCCTGGCCGGGGATCGGTTGAACCCATTTACCTATCAATTTTTCACCTGTTGATTTTTCTGGTGTTGTTGAAGTTTCGGTTTTTGTTTCAGCTGAGTTCTCCTGTTGTTTTTGCCCGTTACACGCAACTAAGGTTAATGCGAATGTAATTGCTGAAAGGGCTGAAATTTGTGTTTTCATGGCTTCAGTTTAAATTTTTGCTACAGTGCTTTGATGCAAATTAAAAAGAACCACTCTCAAAGTGTCAGCTAAGCTCGTATGGTGTAACCAATTGTATCTTTATATTGAGCAATATTATGTTGTTATTTAGTTTTTTATACATTATTTTAAATTTTTATGATCAAAAAACAATTGGGATTGGTCAAAATAGAATAACTAATAGTTAACCGGAGTTGCTTTTCAAATTGATAAGGATGTAATGACGTTTTTTTTACCTGCATGGTGTATCTGCGTTTCGCAGGCAATATTCTGGTGCCATTTTACGCAAGCGTTTGCGTACGTCTAATTAAACTGGAATAGTTTACTTTCAAAGCTATCTGATGATACTATTATGAAGGTTGAAAGTGATGAACACTGCCTCGCCCTTCTCAAAGAAGGAAATGAGGACGTTTACCGTTACCTGATCCGCGTTTATGGACCGGTGCTCTGCAGCTATGCGGAGAAAATAGTATTTGACAGGGCCGCTGCAGAGGATATTGTGGAAGACATATTTGTAAAGCTATGGGAGAAGCATACGGTATTCGATAGCTTGCTTGGGGTACGGAAATTCCTTTACATGGCCGCCAGGAACGCCGGCCTGAATTTTAAGAGGGACAAAGAAAGAGAACAAACAAAACACGATACTTATAGCAGGTTAAGCGTAGAAAGTACTTCGATAGATGAAATCATCTATGCCGAGTTAATGGCTGATGTGCGTGGAGCAATAGATAGTCTTCCCCCTAAAATGAGGGAAATCTTTATCATGGGATACGTTAACCAGCTAAGTAATCACGAAATAGCCGCACAACTGAACCTATCCTACCAAACGGTACGCAATCAGAAAACAAAGGCGCTCACCATTATCAGGAGCCTATTGAAAGGATATCCGGACGACCATATACTCTATGTAATTCTGTTACTCGCCATCCGGGCGAAATGCTAACCTTCATCCATCATCCTCAGTCTCCTGGCGGCTTTCAGCTACCGGAAAAATTTTTTCAGAAATAATGAATTTTTAGGTGGTACAATACCACACATGAGGTGTTATATACTGGAAGGGGTACTCTATGGAAGAAAAAAGGACAAGTGAGGCACTATATATTGCCTTGTTGATAAAAAAACAAGTGAACAACGAGATTTCGCCGGAGGAGTTGGACGCCCTGCGCGCATGGATAGCCAATAGCAGCGAAAATGAAAAGATTTACCGGAAAGTTACCAGCCAGGAGCCGCTGAGGAGCGACTTGCTGAGGCTGGAGCACTATGATACAAACCGGTTAACCGAAAACATCTTTAGAAAAGCGGGTCTGTCCTTATCCCTTGAAGATCCGATGCCAGAGAACGATCACTTAAGCGAGCCAAACAATAAACGACTTTACTGGAAATGGGTGGCTGCCGCCGCCGTTGTCCTTTTTGCTATTGGCTTATGGCGTTTTAAAGCCATGGACACAAATGCAAGCCAGGAAAAGCTGTTCATAATAGGTGATAACAAGAAAAGAAGTCTTGCTCCGGGAACCAACAAAGCTATACTTACCCTGGCCGATGGTTCGCAGGTAGCATTGGATAACGGTTCAAATGATACGGTGGGCCAACAGGGAAGCAGCACCCTTATTCAACATCCAGGCGGGCTGCTCGCCTATAATAATGCATTTGATCAACACCCCACAACTGTTACCTACAATACGATTGTCACCCCAAGAGGCGGGCGATATGAAGTGGTGCTGTCTGATGGCACCCACGTTTACCTCAATTCCGCTTCCTCGTTAAAGTATCCTGCTTCTTTTTCAGATAGTAAAAGGGAAGTCATATTAACCGGGGAGGCCTATTTTGAAGTAGCGCATGTATTATCAAAAAATGGAAAGGAAAGACTCCCTTTTACCGTGAAAATAGCCCTTCCCAAAGGAGATGGAGGAGAAGTAAACGTGTTGGGAACACATTTTAATGTCATGGCTTACGCTGATGAAAACACGGTAAGAACTACCCTGGTCACCGGCTCGGTAGATGTTCACAAAGGAAATAACCACATATTGATTACGCCTGGTCAACAAGCCATTTTATCTGATAACTTAAATAAACTGAACGTCAGGGCAGCCGACCTCGAGGAAGAACTGGCCTGGAAAAGTGGAAAATTCATATTTAAATCCACAGACGTTAAACAGATCATGCGCCAGATTGCCAGGTGGTACAACGTAGATATAATATACCAGGGAGACGTGTCTGGTATACGGTTTTCAGGAGATATCATGCAGAAAGAAAATGCAGCACAACTATTCGAAATCCTTGAAGCTGATGGGCGGCTTCACTTTACCGTCATGGATAATCGGGTAATCGTTTCCCGCAGATCAAAATAATGATTCCACATAAAATAGGTAACGATAAAATTGTATGCCAATGAATTTATAAAAAATATCATGTATGTAGAACCAACAAAAACCGGATACCGCTGGCAGGCGGCACCCGGGGATGTTCAGATCACGTTAAAAATCTTTTGCAAAAATTTATTGTAATTCTAAACTGTACAAATATATGAATCTACTTGTACATAGCAAGCCTGTTGCTATATGTAAAAGGGGAGGGCTATCCCCGTTATCAACCAAAAATCGGATAATAATCGTTATGAGATTAACAGCCATTCTATTATTTGCCGCCTGTATGCAGGTAAGTGCCAGCACTTACTCGCAGAGTGTGACTATTTCCGGCAAGCGTCTTACCGTTGAAAAGGTTTTTCAGGCGGTGAGAAGCCAAACGGGTTACCAGATTCTATTTAATCCCGATCTGCTGAAAGGTATTCCGGAGATAGATATTGACGTTAAGAATGCTCCGCTGGAGGAAGTGTTTAACGACTGTTTTAAAAGGCTTCCGCTAACCTATGAGATCAAATACAATACTATTATCATTAAAAGTCGTAGTCAAACCCCGGCCGCCGATCCGGTGGAAGAGCTGGCGCCGCCACTGCAAATCCGCGGAAGAGTAACCAATGATAAAGGAGAGCCGCTGGAAAGAGTGAGCATCAAGGAAAAGGGCACCGTAAACGGCACCTATACCAATGCAGCCGGGGAGTTTACGATCACCGTAAAAAGCGACCATGCCATCCTGCAGTTCGCTTACCTGGGATATAAAATTAAAGAGAAGGCAGTAACAGCGTCCAGTTTTATGGAGGTGCTGATGGAGTCTTCTGCGGTGAGTATAGATTCGATTGTTGTAACAGGATTTAATACCAGGCAAAAGAAGATAAGTGTAGTAGGCGCGGTGACTTCTATTTCTCCTGCAGAGCTGAAAACCCCTTCCAGTACGCTTAGTTCCTCCTTTGCAGGCCGGTTGGCAGGCGTTATTTCCCGGCAATCTTCCGGAGAACCGGGCAGCGGAGCGCAATTCTGGATCAGGGGCGTGTCAACCTATGGTGGCACGGGCGCGCTGATTTTCCTCAATGGAATAGAAATTTCTGGCGGCGACCTTAACAGCATTGACCCGGCTAACATCGAAAACTTCTCTATTTTAAAAGATGCTGCCTCCACGGCGCTATATGGTGCAAGAGGCGCCAATGGTGTAATATTAATTGAAACAAAGCATGGTAAATTAATGGAGAAACCAAGGATTACCGCCTTGGTTGAAAATACGGTATCAACACCTACGAAAATTGTGAAGTTTACCGATGCCGTTTCCTACATGAAGCTATATAATGAGGCGTTGAAGAATGATAATCCCTACAATGCCGACAGGTACTCCGCCGATAAAATTGCGGGTACTGCCAAAGGGCTCGATCCGTACGCTTATCCCAATACCGATTGGTATAAGTTACTGTTCAAGGATTATGGACTTAGTCAGCATGCTAACCTGAACGTACAGGGAGGCAGCAAAATTGCCCGTTATTACATGGGCCTCGCCTACTATAAAGACCAGGGAGTACTCAAAAATAGCCTGGTAAGCGGATTTAAAAATAATATTAATAACAACCGCTATAATTTTGTCAATAACGTTAACGTAAATGTTACCAAAACAACAGAGCTGGAGCTGAATATCAATGCCGACTTTTATCAGAATACAGGTCCCGCAAACTCTGCATCTTCACTGTTTGGCAGTGTAATGAATGCTAACGCGGTTGACTTCCCGGCCTTTTATCCTGTCCCCGACGGCGCAGCAAATGATCATATTTATTTTGGTAATAAAACAGACGGGCGGTTTGTGGCTAATACCCGTGATAATCCATACGCGGATATGGTACAGGGTTATAACCAAAATGCTGCATCTACCATTCTTTCTACCCTGCGCGCCTCCCAAAAACTGGATGTTATTACACCAGGTCTGAGTTTTAACGCCATGATTTCTTTCAAAAACTGGTCCAGCAGTGGTATTACCCGTAGGTATACGCCCTATTACTATACATTAGGTAGCTACCATGCAGATCCGGGTAAAGCCCCTGTCTATAATTTAAACTGGATTAGCGCTGCAGGCGGATCTACCGCGTTAGCCCAGTCGGGAAGTAATTCCGGTGACCGGACACTCTACATGCAAACCACACTGAATTACACACGCATGTTTAATGATAAACATGATGTATCCGGTATGCTGGTTTTTTTAAGAAGTGAATACAATACCAATAATCCGGGTGATAATATCATCAGCACACTTCCATCCCGTAAACAGGGCTGGGCGGGCCGTTTAGCCTATGGTTACGATTCACGCTATTATGTGGAAGGAAACCTGGGGTACACAGGTTCCGAAAATTTTGCCGAAGGCCATCGTTACGGTCTTTTCCCGGCGGTAGGTGTTTCTTACGTAGTTTCGAATGAACACTTTTTTGAACACACTAAAGCGTCCGGCCTGATTACACTCTTAAAGCTGCGCGCGTCCTACGGTTTGGCAGGTAATGACCAGATCGGCGGCAGCCGCTTTCCCTATCTCAGCGTAGTGAATATGAATAGCGGTGATAATAGTTTTACTACAGGCATCAACTTCGACAATTCAAGAAGTGGTATACAGATCACCAGGTATCCCAATAATAATATACAATGGGAGATCAGTAAAAAAATGAACATAGGACTGGATCTGGGGCTGCTTAATGAACTAACATTAAATGTAGACTGGTTCCGTGAAATAAGAAGTAATATTTATCAGCAAAGAGCTACCATACCGGCAACGGCCGGCGTATTGAGTGCTTTACCTTATTCCAATATAGGGAAGGTACTGAACAGAGGTATTGATGCCACGCTGGCGTATAGCCACAGCGTGAATCATGACCTGAATATTTCCCTGAGAGGTACCTTCACCTATGCGCATAATACTGTATTGTATTATGATCAGCCGGATTATGCTGCCGTGGGGCTTGATAACCTGTCTTTTATGGGGCATCCGCTGAATAGCAACCGTGGATTGGTAGCGGAACGGTTGTTTATTGATGACAATGAAGCGGCGCATAGCCCGGTATTTACTACTTCTCACGCCGGCGATATCAAGTATAAGGATCTTAACGGCGACGGCAGTATTAATAATAACGACCGCATTGCGATGGGGTATCCATCCGTTCCTGAAATTATTTACGGCGCCGGATTTACAATCGCATATAAAAAATTTGACCTGGGCGCATTTTTCCAGGGTACTTCACACGTGTCTGCTTTTATTGGTGGATTCCGCCCGTTTGGGGACTTGCAGAATAACGTACTGGCGGCTATTGCGCAGGATCACTGGTCAGTTGATAACCAAAACCTGCACGCCTTTTATCCCCGGCTCACATCCTTGACAACTGCTCCCAACAACGAGCAGAATTCTTCCTGGTGGTTGCAGGATTTCTCGTTTTTACGCTTGAAACAACTCGAATTGGGGTACACGCCATCAAAACTGGTAAGAATTTACCTCAGAGGTCTTAACCTGCTTACGTTCTCCAAATTTAAATTGTGGGACCCTGAACAAGGCGGTGGTAATGGATTAGGTTACCCCCCACAGATCAATTTTAACGTGGGCGCCCAGTTTAACCTGTAAGCAGACAGTTGTTATTAATCAGAAAAAAGATCATTATGAATTTCATCAAACATAAAATATTATTAATAAGCGGGGTGTTGGTGTTAAGCCTGACAGGATTATTTTCCTGTAAAAAATACCTGGATATTGTACCTCCCAATACAGCGACCATAGATGCGGCATTTCAGAATTACAATACCGCAATGCAGTTTCTTTACTCGCTTTATTCCTATATGCCAAAGGAAAATGATGCGAGCTACGGTACCATCAGCGCCTGTGCTACGGATCAGGCGATAGTAGTTTGGCAGGGAAATGTAATCTCCAGCCTGTTGCGTGGCGAACAAAATTCGTCTAACCCCTTATTCAATTACTGGGAAGGGAAAAACTGTTTACCTGCTATCAGCGCATTTGAAGGGATCAGGCAATGCTATATTTTTTTAGACAATGTAGATAAGGTACCAGGCGTAACAAATGCCGATAAAACCCGGTGGAAAGGAGAGGCTACATTCCTGGCAGCTTACTATCATTATATTTTGCTTCGTCAGTACGGTCCTATTCCTTTAATTGATCACCAGATAGATTTTAATGCCAACACGGGTGCTGATATCTTTCCTGCCAGACAACCATACGATGTCTGCGTTAATTATATTGCGGGCAAATTTGATGAGGCTGTCGCCCAGTTGCCTGTAACAATAACAGCGCAAAATGAAATGGGGCGTATCACTTCAGTGGCAGTAAAAGCTATAAAAGCACGTATGCTGCTAACCGCCGCATCACCACTGTTCAATGGTAACACGGAATATTACAGCAATTTTAAAAGTAAGGAAGGGGCCTCTTTGATGAACCTCAGTTACGACAAAGAAAAATGGAAGCGTGCTATAGATGCCATTAAAGTTGCTATGGATGCCGCTTTGCAGGCCAACAGGCACCTGTACCAGTTTGGGGATTACAAAGGACCTAAGGACTTGTTTTCTACCACCAGCCGCGACAGCGGTATCATTGCTTATCGTTTTGCCATGGTTGATCCCTGGAATTCAGAACTGATCTGGGGATATTCCCCGCCGGAAGGCTGGTATCAATGGCAGCAAAACTGTGCGCCATTAACCGGTAATACATACAATGGTATCGGACCAAGTATGAGAACGGTGGAATCATTTTACACGGAAAATGGATTGCCGATCGATAAAGATCCTACCTGGGATTACCAGGGCAGATATAATGTTGACGGAACCGCGCATACGATGAACGTAAACCTTCACAGGGAACCACGTTACTATGCTTCAATAGCATATGATCAGGGGCTGTACTATGTGAACGGCGAGGCGGAGAAAATGGACTTCAAAGCCGGTGGCCAGCAGGGCTGGAGCTCCGGATCAACCAACTTCTCTCTGACCGGGTTCCTTGTACAGAAAGTAGTACATCCGCAAACGGTGGGAACAGACAATGACTTTACGTTGGTGAAGTATCCCTGGCCGATTATGCGGTTATCGGAATTATATCTTTCCTATGCAGAGGCGTTGAATGAATATTATGGAACAGATCAACAACAAACAGTGCTGGATAATCTGAACGCGATCAGGCTGAGATCTAAACTGCCCACTGTACAGGCTTCCTGGGCCATTGCTGGTCATCCACCGGTTTTTACACAGGATGAAATGAGAAACATTATCAGGCAGGAAAGAAATATTGAACTCGTTTTCGAAGGACAATACTTCTGGGACATCCGCAGGTGGAAACTGGGAAATCAATACTTTAATCAAACCATCTACGGTATGAACTACCAGGGAGCAGATGAAAGTAGCTTCAACAGGGTGATACCAGTAATGAAACAGATTTTCAAAACACCGGCAAATTACCTTTTCCCTATTAGTGTGGATGAGCTGAGCAAAAACACCAATCTCGTTCAAAACCCGGGCTGGTAATATTTCATTCAGTAAAATCATTTAAACCAGATTTTCATGCGCAATAAATTTGTATCTTCTATAGCCTTATTAGGCAGCCTGCTGTTTATTTTGATCAGCTGTAAGAAGCAGGAGGATAAGGGTGTTCCCCCGGTACTGATTAAGAATGTAAAAGGAGTGGCAGGTTACGGGGAAGCGGTTTTTACCTGGGATCCTGTTTCAAATAGCCCGGCAGATTCTGCCAGCTTTCTATATACTTCGATCAGTTATACCGATAGTACCGGTAAAGAGCACGAGCAAAAGTATAGCCGCTATACCGATAGCGTGGCCATCAGCGGGCTGAGTAACAGGCCTTATACATTTTCTATCAAAACAGTGGGGCCTAAGGGAGCAGTAACCAGTGTAACTTCTATTACCCTGACACCCAATCAGCCGGTTTATATTATCATCGCTAAAACACTGCTGATTGAGCCCAGCATTGGCGGAGCAAGGGTTTCATGGTTAAATAACACCGGTAAAACCATCGTGGTGAATGTATCCTGGAAGGATGCCTCCGGTAACACGCAGAGCCAGTCATTTACCTCTTCGAAAGTGAATGGGGTAGGGTATGTATCCGGGCTCGCCGGTGGCTCACCAGTGGCGGTTTCGGCAACGGTAACGGATATATCTCAAATCAGGTCCGCACCGGTTACCGCTACCATTACACCGCAGGTAGAGGTGCAACTGTCCAGGACAGGATGGGCTATCGCCGGCTTCAGCGATCAGGAAGCTGGTGGCGAAGGTCCGGTGAATGGTTATGCTACCGCAGCTATTGACGGTAACGTTAGTACCTTCTGGCACACCGCGTGGAATGATTCACAACCGGATTATCCGCATTGGATCGCTATCAATATCGGACAGCCAGCCACCATATCCAGGTTTGGACTGGTAAACCGGCAAAATAATACCGGCGGTCAAACTGAAATCCAGCTCATGGGCAGTATGGACAACACCAGCTGGACCGACCTGGGAACATTTCCTTTCCAGCAGAAAAATCCGGAACAGTTTTTTTCAGTACCTCCCCAAAAATGGCAATACGTAAAAGTAGTGCTAACAAAAGGACCTAACTTCTTCGGCTTTTTAGGCGAAATAAATTTATACGGAGCGCAGTAACATCAGGTATCCCTGATGACCCTGTTTTTCGCCATTCTAAATGCGTGGTACCATCCGAAAGGTGGTACCACGTTTTTTTATAGATCAGTTTACTTAAATAAACTATTGAAATCGATTTCCTACGAAATATAAATCTATACCCGGGGAAGCTGTACGAAAACCACCCGGCTATACAAATTGTACAACGATGTTTGCAAATTCCGATGCTTTTTTGATCAACACGCACCGCCCGACAGCCTGTCCTAAAATATTTTCATAAGAACTTATTTAGCCGGAATACTGATTGGTATTGCTTTTGAGCTTTAATTAATGCTTCGCCAAAGATGAACCACCGTTCCGCAAACCCCAGGTACACATATCTGCACCACTCCCTGTGAAAACAAATAATCCTTACTTTTAGCAGGATCACGTTTTTTACGGCAATTTTCCACTTAATATGATTACTTCAAACTCACTGTCCGTTTGTAGCGCCCAGCTTTTGCAGGAAGTGGCGGATGGAAATGAAACTGCTTTCCGGCAGTTGTTTGATATCTATGCCGATAGAATCTATGGCGTGGCCTACACCTATACAAAATCCCCTCACCTGTCAGAAGAGATCGTGCAGGATGTATTTGTGAAAGTATGGCTTAAAAGAACTACCCTGCCTGCCGTCAGGAATATCGCAGACTATATCTTTATCATCGCACGAAACAGGATTTTGAATGAACTGCGTCGACTCCGCCTGGAGAAGAATTATCTCCGGCAGTTGTTGATGGAGGGAGGGGAACAGCTTCAGTCGCCGGAAAGCGAATATGTATTAAAAGAATCCCGCGATCTTATTGTCAATGCCATTAACAGCCTGCCACCCCAGCAAAAGGTGGTATACCAGCTTAACCAGCTGCAGGGACTAAGATTAGGAGAGGTAGCCTTACAACTGGGCTTGTCCAGGAATACGGTCAGAAATCATCTGGCGAGGGCTACTCAATCCATACGGGAGTATCTTCATGAACACTCCGATGAATCAACCATTCTCTTCGTAATAATTTTTTTTTCATTACAGTAGTATCCCACTGGTACATTTCTTTAAGTCGCGTGTCTTTATATTCTGAATCAGCTACAACAACACTGGTAACGAAACCAATATGCAACGATTTCGCAGTATCATAAAAGCATACCTGGAAGGCCGGGTGTCAAAGGAGGAGTTGTCCGAACAACTATCTGCGCACGATGATGAGCTGCAGGAGACCATTCACGGGCAGCTGGCATCCGGCGCCTTTGACGGCTTTACTGATGCGGCCGGCAGGGAAGAAATGTACAGCCGTGTGATGGCAGCGGTGAAACAACAGGATAAAGGTCTGCGTATTTCCTATCGCAAATGGTTTCGGGCTGCTGTCATATTACTTCCGCTGATGGCTGTTGCCGGATGGTGGTATTATTCGCAACAACCGCTTCCTGCGAAACTGGCGCAGCGTCAAATCATAAGGGCGCCTAAGAATAAAGTCGTCCTTACCCTGTCGGACGGTACCGCTATTGAATTGGACAGTTCGGGGAAAGGAGTGGTCGCCAGACAAGGGAATACGCTGGTATTAAAAAAGGACAACGGACAACTGGTTTATAATTCGTCGCTCAGCAAAGGTGGTGACGTACTCTATAATAAAATATCGACACCAAAAGGAGAAACGTTCCGGATAACGCTGCCGGATGGCAGCAGCGCATTGCTGAATGCAGCTTCTTCTATACGTTTTCCGGTAGTGTTTGCAAAAGATTGCAGGCAGGTAGAAGTAACCGGGGAAGCCTATTTTGAAATAGAGAAAGCCACTGCGCCGTTCCGTGTTAAAACCAGGGGGGCGGAGATACAGGTATTGGGTACTAAGTTTAACGTAAACGGCTACACGGACGAAAGCGCGCTCAGGGTAACGTTGCTGGAAGGTGCGGTGAAGGTAGCCGGCAGCGCGGATAGTGTGATGCTGCGACCTGGCCAGCAGGCTGTTTTAACCGGCGGGGATGCAAGCGTACGCAAGGGGGTAGATATCGAGGAAGTAACAGCATGGAAAAATGGAAACTTTGTATTCAATAGTCTTACCCTGCCCGAAATCATGCGCCAGATTTGTCGCTGGTACGACGTAGAAGTTACCTATGAAGGACCGGTAAGTGAAAAACGTTTTACCGGGATAGTAGGCCGCAATGAAAGCATTTCAGAAGTGCTCGGCTTTATGCAGACCGCCGGCATCAAATATAAAATCAACGACCGGAAAATAATCATAACGCAGTAACAAATATCACCAAAATCCGCCCATAAAAAACCGTTCTGTGTGCGAGACAGAACGGCTGAATACGGGCAAACTATCCGGAAGATCATCCGGATAAGGAGTTCTATGCTCAGAAATCTCTAATCATTTACCCTAATCACTCATTAAAAAATGAGTAATCGACAAAACGAATGTATGAATTTAAGAGGACATTTCCTTGCCCATCCACGATGTGAAACAATCACAAAACTACTGTTGATGATGAAGTTTACTGCTTTTGCCCTGTTCTGTTTTTGCATGCAGACCAGCGCCACCGGCTTTAGCCAGAGCATTACATTATCAGAGAAGAACGTATCACTGAAAACCGTACTGAAAGAAATCAACCGGCAAACAGGATACAAATTTTTCTATGAAGATGAACTGGTAAACAATGCCACAGGTATCAACATCGAGGTTCGTAACGCACCATTATCAGATGCCTTGAAAACCTGTTTTAAAGATCTTCCATTAACTTATTCCATCTCGAAAAACCGGATCATTATCACGGCGGTAACACCCGTCGGAAAAGATTCCGCATCGGCCACCGCGCCACTGGCCATGGAAATAACCGGTGTGGTGTTGGGAGAAGATGGTACGCCATTGCCGGGAGCCACGGTAAAACTGAAAGGCACCGCCCAGGGTGTAACTACAGATGCTAACGGACATTTTAAGATCCAGGTGCCTCGCATAGGTGTACTGCTAACGGTAACGTTTATCGGATACGAACCGCTGGATGTAACCGTGCATGCTGCGGAACCAATGCGGATTGTACTGAAGCGCCAGCAATCAAAAGTAGAAGAAGTAGTGGTAGTAGCACAGGGAAGACAACGGAAAACAGAAGTCGTAGGTGCGGTCACCTCTATTAAACCCGCTGAACTGAAAATCCCCAGTAGCAACCTTACGAATGCGCTGGCCGGAAAGTTGGCAGGGATCATCGCCTACCAACGGAGCGGTGAACCAGGATTCGATAACGCCGATTTCTTTGTCAGAGGCGTCACTACCTTTGGCTACCGGAAATCTCCCCTGATCCTCATCGATAATATTGAAGCATCTACCACGGATCTTGCACGTCTGCAGGTGGATGATATCGCGAGCTTTTCTATCATGAAAGACGCCACCGCCACTGCATTGTACGGGTCTAAAGGCGCTAATGGCATCATCCTCATCACCACTAAGGAAGGTAAAGAAGGAACTGCCAATGTTTCTTTCAGGGCAGAAAATTCTATTTCCCGCTCTACCCGGGACGTTGAACTGGCTGATCCTGTAACCTATATGGAACTGGCCAATGAAGCAGTGATGACACGAAATCCCCTCGGCGGACTGCTGTACTCAAAAGATAAGATTGAGAATACCAGGAACGGAACGGACCCGGTGGTATACCCGGCAACAGACTGGCAAAAAATGTTGTTGCGCAATTCGGCGTTCAACCAGCGTTACAACCTGTCAGTAAATGGTGGTGGAAAAGTTGCCCGCTACTATGTTTCCGGCGCTATGAATATGGATAACGGCATATTGAAAGTGGATAAGAACAGTAACTTCAATAGTAATTCCAAGCTTAAATCATACTCCATCAGGAGTAATGTGAATGTCAATCTTAGCCCTTCCACGGAGATGATTGTACGCATATCAGGAAGCTTTGATGATTATGCCGGACCCATCAAGGGCGGCCAGGATATTTATGGTCAGATCATGCAATCCAATCCTGTATTATTCCCGGCCTATTATGAGCCTACAGAAGAAACAAAGTATGTACGGCATATTATGTTTGGTAATGCTGCCGACGGCAAATATAATAACCCTTATGCGGATCTGCAGAAAGGATATAAACAGTTTAACAGGTCTGCCATCAATGCACAGCTGGCGCTTAATCAGAAGCTGTCTTTTATAACAGAAGGTCTTTCTGCCCGGGGCTTAATCAATATTCAACGTAATGCTTATTTCTCTGTATCACGGGCTTATAATCCATTCTTTTACCTGGCCTACAATTACGATTATGTGAGCAAAGGGTATTCGCTGAATGCGATCAACCTGGAGGCAGGGCAATCGCAGGCCCCTCCCGGTACCGAATACCTTGATTACTCAGAAGGCGATAAAACATTGTCATCCGACTTTTATGGAGAGCTGGCATTAGACTATCGCAGAACATTTAATAAAGTTCATGGCCTGAGCGGTACGTTGGTGGGAATTGCAAAAAACAGTCTTACCGGGAACGCGGGCTCCCTCCAGAACTCCCTTCCATTCAGGAACGTAGGCTTGTCTGGTCGCGCCACCTATTTGTATGATAACAGGTATGCGGCCGAGTTTAACTTCGGCTACAACGGATCGGAAAGATTTTACAAAACCCATCGTTTTGGTTTCTTCCCTTCAGCGGGTGTCGCGTATACGGTATCCAATGAAAACTATTGGGAGAAGTTAAAGAATGTGGTGACGAAACTTAAATTAAGGGCCACGTATGGCCTGGTGGGTAACGATGCTATCGGTAGCCCGACTGACCGCTTCTTTTACCTGTCCAATGTAGATATGAGTAGTGCGAACAGAAGTATGGTATTTGGAACGCTGAAAAATTACACCCTTTCCGGTATCGATATAACCAGGTATGGCAACAATGATATCACCTGGGAGCAGGCAGCAAAAACCAATATAGGGTTCGAAGCTTCCTTCTTTGATCGCTTGAACCTTGAGGTGGACGTATATAACGAAAAAAGATCCAATATCCTGATGCCTCGTACGTCGATTCCTACCACCATGGGATTGTCGGCCGGCCTGAGTGCTAACGTAGGTAAGGCGGCTGCACATGGTATAGATGTGGCCATGGACTATTCTCAGCAGATTACCAGTAAATGGTGGGCCAAGGCAATGGCTAACTTTACCTATGCTACCAGTCGGTTTGAGGTATACGAAGAACCATCCTACCCGGAAAAAAATAAATCGCATGTGGGGCACTCGCTTTCCCAGCAGTGGGGATACATCGCAGAACGACTGTTTGTAGATGACCTGGATGCAAAAAATTCTCCCAAACAAAACTTTGGTGCTTATGGAGGCGGAGATATCAAATACCGGGACCTTAACGGAGACGGAAAGATCACTGAGCTGGACATGGCCCCGATCGGCTTCCCGACTACCCCGGAAATCGTATATGGTTTCGGGTTATCTTCTGGTTATGATCGTTTCGATTTCAATATCTTCTTCCAGGGACTGGCCAGGGAATCTTTCTGGATCGACGCCGAAAAAACCGCTCCGTTCATTGATGATCAGCGTCAGTTGCTGAAGGTATGGGCGGATAACCACTGGAGCGAAGACAACCAAAACATTTATGCACTGTGGCCCAGGCTGAGTACCAGTTTGATCGGTAACAACAATCAAACCAGCACCTGGTTTATGAGAAACGGAGCGCTGCTGCGAATCAAGTCCGTAGAAATTGGTTATACACTACCCACCCCGCTCATGAGAAGATTACGCCTTTCCAATGCAAGGTTTTATGTGAACGGAACCAACCTGTTTACCTTCAGCAAGTTTAACCTGTGGGATGTGGAAATGGGTGGCAACGGTTTGGGATACCCCATTCAGCGGGTGTTTAATGCAGGCGTGACCTGTTCATTTAAATAGTAAATAACTAACTGTGAAAAAAAGAAGTATGAAGACTATAAAGATAATGCTGCTGGGGATAATGATCACCTGCACCAGTGCCTGTAAGAAGTTCCTTGATATTATACCCGATAACGTGCCCACCCTGGATCAGGCCTTCCAGATGAGGGCTACCGCCAAGAAGTACCTGTTTACCTGTTACTCGTATCTGCCATCATTGGGCGATCCACGGCAAAATTATAGTTTCCTGGGATCAAGGGAAATAGCTACGCCGTATCCTGGTTCCCAGGCTCCCGGAATACCGGAGGGAATTATGCAGCTATCCTACGACTATCAGAATATTGTAAATCCCATTGCCAATTACTGGGATGGCGATAATGGCGGAGTGGCCATGTTCACCGCGATGCGTACCTGCAACATATTCCTGGAGAATATAGGCAGGGTGCCGGATATACAGGAAGTGGAAAGAAAAAGATGGATAGCCGAAGTAAAAGTATTGAAGGCGTATTACCATTTCCTGATGATGCGGATGTATGGCCCCATTCCCATGATGAAAAAGAATATCCCGGTATCGGCCGATGTAGAAGAGGTAAAAGTGAAACGTGACCCGGTAGATGATGTAGCCGCCTATATTGCCCAACTGGTGGACGAAGCTGTGCCCGATCTGCCGTCGGTGATCAATAACCAGCGGGAAGAGTTAGGTCGCGTTACCACACCCATTGCACTGGCTGTTAAGGCCTATGCACTGACCCTCGATGCGAGCCCTCTTTTTAATGGAAATGCAGATTATGCAGGACTGAAAAATAAGGATGGTCAGGCGCTGGTGAATACCGCATTCGACAGGGCAAAATGGCAAAAGGCTGCGGCAGCATGTAATGATGCCATCACAGCCGCTAATAACGCAGGATTTAAATTGAATTATTTCGAAAAGCCTTTTGATCTTACCAACATCAGTGATACTACCAAAAAATGTATGGACATCAGGAGCGCTATTACTGAAGACTGGAACCAGGAGTGCATATGGGGATTCCCTCAAAGCACTACAAGTGAACTGCAACGGGAATGCGCCCCGAGAAACGATGTTTATTCCTATACCTATTCCTTATGGGCAGCAAATATGAATGCCTGTGAAATATTCTATACCGGGAATGGTGTGCCTATCGAAGAGGATCTTGACTGGGACTACAACAACAGGTATACTAAATTAGTAACGATACCTGTTGCTATGCGCAGCATTTTAAAGCCTAATTATACCACATCTTCTTTTAACATGAACAGGGAATACCGTTTCTATGCCGATCTGGCATTTGATGGCTCTTCCTTTTTCATGAAACAACGCCCCAATGAAGACAACCTCCTGTATATAAATACCATGTGGGGATCTTCTTCTGCTAACTCGTTGTCGAGGTATTCGTTTACCGGTTACTGGCCTAAGAAACTGGTAAGCTGGAAAACATCCGGCGACGGAGGTTCATATACCCCGGATAGCTATTTATGGCCCGCCATTCGTTTAAGTGCGCTCTACCTGATGTATGCGGAAGCGCTCAATGAATCAGAAGGACCTACCCCAAAAGCTTATCAATATATTGATGAGGTGCGCCGCCGGGCAGGTTTGGATGGTGTGGTACAATCGTGGGCCGCACATTCCAGGAATGCAGCCAAACCTTCTTCCAGGGAAGGATTAAGAAGTATTATCCAGCAGGAAACCATGATCGAATTTATTTTCGAAGGAGAAAACTACTGGAACATGCGCAGGTGGAAAAGGTTGGATCTGATAAACAGACCCATTACCGGTTGGGATGTTACGCAAAATACCCCCGCAACATTTTACAGGGCAAGGTCCATTTACCAGCCACATAATACCTTTAAGGATTTCCTGGCGCCTATCAAGGAGTATAACCTCTACGTAAACCCAAATCTTGTTCAGAACCCGCTATGGTAACAGACCGGAGAGAGGTGCAGCAGACCAATTATCAATCAAATCACAAAGGAATGAAAAAACAATTATTGCTCAATATACTGGCGCTGACTTCGGTAACAGCTGCCATTGCCCTTTATTCCTGTCAGAAACAGACAGGAACCAACCTTGAACCGATATATAAAAGTGATAAGAAGCCACCCGTGGTAACAAATGTTCGCGTAAGCGATTTTCCCGGCGGCGCCCTTATCATGTATGATATTCCTTCAGATCCGGCAATACTCTATGTGCAGGCCGACTATATGATTAATCAAAACTCAAAGCAACAGGTAAAGGCTTCCTATTATACAGATACCTTGAAAGTGCTGGGTTTTGAAAAAGCAGCTGAATATAAAGTTACACTCTACGCTGTTAGCCGGAGTGAAGTAAAGTCCGATCCTGTTGAAGTAACCGTTAAGCCGCAAACGCCACCTTACCTGGCCGTTAAATCTTCCCTGCAAATCCTGGCAGATTTCGGTGGTGCCAACATTCAGTTCAAAAACGCTACGGAAAGCGATATTGCCGTGGTTACGCTGGTAGACACACTGGGAAAACCGGAGAACGTTTATACGAGCTATACAAAGGATTCGGCCGGTAATTTTTCCGTGAGAGGGTTTTCTCCGAAGGAAAGAAAGTTTGGCGCCTTTGTGCGCGACAGGTGGGGAAATGTATCTGATACGGTTTGGGCAACGGTTACCTCGATGATGGAACAGGAGCTTGACCGGACAAAAATGAAGGCGCTGGTGTTGCCTGGTGATCAGGTGGCATGTTGTGGCTCTGACCTTAACGTACCGTTGTCTAATTCCTACAAATCGGGTGACTGGGCTTTTTACGGAGGAACAGGCCCCAATGATTCCGTTCCTGCACGGGTGACCGTCGATTTCGGCCGGCCGGTAGTATTGAGCCGTTTCAGATATTGGATGCGACAAAACGGTGGCGCCGAATTCAGAAATGGCACACTGCGTTTCTTTAAAGTATACGGCAGTATGAATCCCAATCCAAATGGTGCACTCGACAATACATGGACACAGATAGGCGGCGTATATGAACTGGTGAAACCATCAGGGCTGCCTTACGGACAGCTAAACAGTGCTGACTACCAGGTGGTGAATAACGGATCGGAGTTTATATTTCCGCTGCCGGCAGTTACAATGCGTTATTTCCGGTTAGTGATCCTCCAAAACTATTCTGGTGGCGGTGGGCTGGAAATGTCGTCTATCAAGTTTATGGGAGATTATAAGTAATCATATCCGGTAGCAGTTAAAAAAAATATCATGAAGAATATTATCTATACAGTATTGCTGGCAACAGCAGGATTGACCGCGTGTACCAAAATGGATCATGAGTACACCCCTTACCTGACAAATGGTGAGATCTTTTATACCGGCGTTCCCACCAACCTGGAGGCGCATCCAGGGAAGGGTAGAGTAGAGCTACAGTTCACACGCTCTCAGGACCCCAATATAACGAGGTTTGTTATCTACTGGAATAACCGCACGAAACAGCTGGAACTGCCCGCTACCAGTAACGCGATACAGAAAGTAATGGTGCCCGGTCTTTCCGAGGGAGAGTATACTTTCGAGGTTGTTGCTTTTGATAAGGCCGGTAATCCATCCACCCCGGGATCGGCTGTTATCAGTGGCTCCAGCCTGGGGCAGGCATATGAAGGCAACTTGCAAACAAGGCGGGTGAATATCTCCAATAGTCAGGCAGGTATTCAGTTGGACTTTGTTTCCGCAGATACTACCTGTAAATATACAACGGTAGCCTATACCACTACATCCGGATCAGCCGGATCAGTGAAGTACACAGATGTCGACGCATTTATCGATACGTTGAAAAATGCCTCGCCGGCGCTTTCTTCCATCCGCCTGAAAACGGCCTATGTGCCACCCACCGGTATCGACACTTTCTATGCAGAGCAAGTTGTGCAGGTAAACCTCGCCGCGGGAAAATACACCTGTACCGGTCAGATGACAGATTATACCAACGCGGGATTGACAGGTGCATACCCCTGGAATGTTACACTCCGGCCTACGACCGCCACCCAACTGGAGCTGGTAGACAACGATCAGACAAACGATGTTTTTCATAAGATCCTGAGTGGTGGAAACGGTTCTTATTATGGATCATTTGGCGTGGTATTTAACCTGAACAACAATAACCAGGTGATTAGCGTCATCAACAAATATGGGCAGCCATCTTCCAATGGAAGATCTGCAGAATTAGACCCTTCGGGAGTAAACAAATTTGATCCGGTGACCCGGACATTAAAAGTAAAGTATTGGATGAATCAGCCCGGCGCAACCCATCGTACCTCATTTGATGAGACTTTTACGATGAAATAAAGGATGATAAAACCCCAGGATAAAACGGGAGCTGCTTGCGGCTCCTGTTTTATTTTGACGCTGGCTGACCTGCCCAGGGCAAATAAAACATAGGAAACGGATAATTTTGCACTGAAATCGGGGAGCTTTCTTTACTACTTTTATGGCCAGTTGGCTGTGTTTCAGTCATTTCGCATTATCACAACCATGAATATGATGTTTATTAAGAAAGTTACTATGCTATTTACAGCACTGGTGGTGACCTCCGGTGTTTATGCCCAATGTGATTTTAACACGGCATATTTTAAAATTCACATTAACAACAAGGGATGGATTACCAGTATGAAGAATACAACGGTGACGCCTCAACGGGAATTCAGCCCCACTGATAAGCCTTCACCGTTAATGTGCCTGTATAACAGCCAGAAAAAAGTATATTATCAACCCATCAAGGCTAAATACAACAAGGGCGATAAAACACTGCTGTTGAGTTACCCGAATGGCTCGGTAGCTAAAATTGCTATAGCTCCGCAAAAGAAATATTTCAAACTCACCCTGCAATCTCTCTCTCCGCGAAATGGTATTGACGCCATTCAATGGGGGGCTTATCACACCAGTATCACTAACCTGCTGGGAGAAATAATAGGCGTGAGCCGTGATACCAGCGCTGTAGTGAACTACGCCATCGGTATGTTTGCGTTAAACGACAATACCCTGGGTGGAACCGCCGAAACCATTGCCGACGCGGCGCCGTTTCAATATATCATTCACTCGCCCGATGCAAAACGTTTTCCCCTGCCTGACAGTTTACATGAAGGACAGGTGTTTTCGCTGGGTGGCGATGGTATCAGTGATGTAGCTTTTTACGCTCATAAAGAACCTTATTACAGGATCATGTACGGCGATGCCGCCAGTGTGGACAAGAAGGGAAGAATATCTATCACTTATCAGTCCAGGGACCGGACCATTGAAAGAGAAGTGAATTATTCACTGATCCCGCATATGGCGGCTAACATCCCCAATCATATACAGGTGCAGCCATTGGCAGGAGTAGACTATATCGGTTCTTCCATCGCTTTATGGGGCAGCCCGGACAGCACCGCCCTGTTGGATGTGGTACAAAACATCGTATTGTCGGAAGGTCTTCCTTATCCAACTATTAACGGGAGATGGGTAAAAGATCCGGCTGCTTTTGTTCCTGATGCGATTACCAGCGGCAACCTCTATGATAGTATCATTCCTTATACCGCGCGACTTGGTTTTAAAACCATCAGCTTATACGATCAGGGCTTTTTAAGACCCGATCGTGGAAATGGCGGCTACATAGACGGGAAAAATTTTGAGAAGAAGCCGATACATTTAACTGCCGGAAACAAATCGCACAAAGAGTTTGCTGACATGGCCGCAAAATACGGTCTTACCATTGGCAGAACGACCATCACCAATTCCCTGGCGCCGGGTACCCTGGATGCCAGTCCGGTTCCAAGTGACAGCCTCTGTTATCAGCAGCGTCGTATACTGATGAAAGATCTTTCTCCCACCGATACCATCATTGTAGTGGACGATCCAAAGTATCTCGAAGAAATTGCCAGCTGGGAAGGGCATTGTGCAAATTTAAATATGATAAAAATCGGCAAGGAGCTGATTCATTATCTCGGCGTTTCTGACCAGGCGCCTCACCGGTTGCTGCATGTAAAGCGGGGCTACTGGGGTACGCAGGCGGCCAGCCACCAGTTAAAAGATACGGTATACAAACTCCAGGTAACTGTTAATTATGGATACGATGGCATCATTCCAAACATGGAACTGCAGGACGAAATTGCCAGACATTATGGTGATGTAGCTTATCTCAATGGATTAAACTACTACGATTTTGATGGACAGGAATTCCTGTTCAACAACGGACATGGTTATTATTCTACCAAAAGGTTTTTCCGGAAAATGTTTGAAAGTGCTGCTAAACATGGTATGCAGCCGATCCGGTTTACCGGGGCTACCTTGTCGGAGGGTTCATGGCATTACCAGAGCATCTGGAATGTAGGTGGCGGAAAGAATTTATACGATGCAGATACCAGGGAATGGGGAAGCGCTACCAGCCAGGGTAAAGACTTGCGTGATGTAACCTATGGCAACTTTTTCCCGGTAGGCATGGGCGGAAATTTCCCTGTGAAAGCCAATTCTACGGTGGCGCAGTATGAGCATATACAGGCCATTTCCGTGGGTGTTGGCACTACCTACAGCCTGTATCTGAATCAGAAAGATGTGGAGAGCTGCCCGCAGAAGAACGAAATTTTCAGCACCATCAGAACCTGGGAAGATGCAAGAGCTGCCAACGCTTTCCCCCGCTGGGTAAAAACGTTGCTGTCCGATCCATCTTATTCTTTTCACCTGGAAGCAGTGGACGCCAACACCTGGAACCTGTATAAAGCGAACCGCGATGGTTCACAAAACAAGCTGTTTACACGGCTGGTACGGGCGCAAGGCTATTGATCCGTTATTTTGATCCTACAGAAGTATACTTAATGGCATTGCCGATCAACCGGTCCATTAAACGTGTATTCCTGGTAATAACAATTGCCTGTGCCTGCAAACCTGTTTTGTATGGCACAGGTAAATGATTATTAGTAACCAGCCCTTCATCGAGTCGCACGGTTGCCATAAACCCGCTGTCTGAGGCCATCTTTGATACGTAGTTAATCGTACCTTTTACAAAGCCCGCTTCCTGGTAAGGATAGGCTGCAAATCGCAGTTGTACCTGCAACCCGGTATCCACCTTTCCGAAATTAGCCTGTGGTAAACTTACTTCTGCGAAGTATTGACTAAACCCGGGATCAATATATCCTATTGTTTTTCCCTGGAGTAAAAACTGGTTTTCCTGTAAGGGCACGTTTAATACCACTTCCCCGGCAATGGGGGCTATGATCACGTATTTTCTTTTCCATTCATCCACCACATTTTTCAAAGACTGTATGGCCTGTTGGAAAAGGACTTTTTGTTGCAGGAAATCGTGCCGCAGCTGGTCTATCTCTTTTAGTTTATCTCTTTTTTGCGACTCATTGGAAAGGAGGGAAGCGGTTAGTTGGGGAATGCTCATTTTCTTGTTTACAAACTTACTTTTCTCACTCCTGAACGCTTCTTTGGCAATTACTTTCCCATCAAACAATTCCTTGTTCATATTATAGCTTTCTTCGGCAAGTTTTACATCCTGCTCCGTGAGCTCCAATTGTTGGCGGAGCGTGAGTTTTGCCTCGTCCATTGACGCAGCATCCTGCCGCAGTATTGCTGTTTTCCTGGTATAAAACCCATTCACTACGTAGTCATCAAATTGCTGCAGCGACTTAATAAAATCGCCGTAGGGTTGTTGTATTTCACCCAGGTTACTATAGTGCCGGGAGAAGTATTGCACCACCTTCTCAAACTGCCCGTGGTTGAGCAGGGTAATACAGCTATCTATCTGCATCGATAACTGCAGTACATCCTGGTGACTGGCGTTGCTTTCCATTAACCCCAACAGTTCATTTTTTGCTACTTTTTTCCGGTTATAGGTGAGCAGGTTCACGAGCCGGCCTTCCTGTCGTACTATGATCTCCTTGGGCGCATTGGTGGCGGTTAATACTGCTTTGGCTTCAATAATATCCGGGTATTTTATAAACCAGGTAATGGAAAACAACAATAGGAGGATGATTAAAAATAGGTACAAAGCCCATCTTTCCAGGAAACCGGGTTTACGGCTGATGATTTCCTGTACCATCTCTGCGCGCTGATGGATGCTATACACCATTTCTTCCGTTTCGGTGGAAAGCGGTGCTTCTTTATGGTCTTTTACAACTTCGTCTATCATTATTCATATTTTTTGTTACATACCGAGTTCCAACTGGTTTTTAACCAGTTCATAATATTTTCCCCTGCTGGCTGTTAAAGACGCATGGGTGCCTTCTTCGGCTATTTTGCCATTATGCATCACAATTATTTTATGCGCATTTTTCACAGTGCTCAGCCGGTGTGCCACCACTACCACCGTTCTTCCATGAAAGAACCGCTCTAAATTTTCTACAATCGTTTTTTCGTTGTTGGCGTCTAATGAATTGGTGGCTTCATCAAAGAAGAGGTATTGCGGATTTTTATAGACGGCCCTGGCTATGAGCAGCCGTTGGCGCTGACCCTGGCTTACGCCGGCGCCTTCTGCTCCCAGGATGGTATTAAACCCGTTGGGCAGCGTTTCTATGAAGGAGAAGATATTGGCAATTTTACAACTTCTTATTAAGCGGTCGTGATCAACATACTCCTCGCTCACGGCGATATTGCGGGCAATGGTATCGTTAAAAATATAGCCATCCTGTAATACTGCACCGCATTGCTTCCGCCAGAAAGAAGGACTGAGGTATTTAAAATTATTTTCGTTGATCTTTATTTCGCCCTGGTATTGTTCGTATACCTTCAGCAGCAATTTGATCAGGGTGGTTTTGCCGCTGCCGCTGGATCCTACAATGGCGGTGACTTTACCCTCCGGGATGGTCAGACAGATATCTTCCAGTACCGGGTCATTGCCGGCGGAGGGATAAGTGAACGACAGGTGATTGATTTTTATGTCGTGGTTTTCGGGTAGTTCTGTAATAAATGTTTTGTTAACCGGTTCTTCATCTTCCATATTATGTACTTCATTCAATCTTTCCATGCTTATTTAGCCATCCTGGATACTTTGGGATAAACCGATGAACTGCTGTACCGGCCCGCTTAGCTGGCCTATGATGTATTGAATGGCGATCATGGCGCCAAAGGTCAGCTGTCCCTGTACTACCAGCCCTGCCACTGTAAAGCTGATGATGATATCTTTTCCCTGGTTGATGAATAATGCGCCGGCCGATTGCCATTGGCTGTAGTTGAGACTTCTGAAATTGAGCTTAAAGATTTTTGCCTGTATATTTTCCCATTCCCATCTTTTAAGTTGCTCTGCATTGTTGAGTCTTATTTCCTGCATGCCCTGTACCAGTTGCAGGGTAGCATTGTTTTCCTTTGCGGATATATGAAAGGATTCATAGTTGATTTTCCTTCGGATCCGCATAAACAGCCGTATCCAGAGGAAATACAAGGTACTTCCTACCGAAAAGATCATGAACAGGGGCACGCTGTAAGTGATCAGGATAGCGGCATACAAGAAAAAATTAAGGATGGAGAAAATAGTCGTTAAAGCCTGACCGGTTAAAAAAGCCTGGATTTGTTTGTTGTCACCGATGCGTTGAATGGTATCGCCGGTGTGGTGGGCATCAAAATAGGCCAGGGGCAACCGGGTTAATTTTATCCAGAAATCGGAGAGAATTGAAATGTTAGCGGTATTGGATATCCGTAGTTGTAACCGGCTTCTGATAAACTCTATCACGGTGCCGCTAAAGGTGAGCGTGAGCTGGGCAATCAACACAATGGTGATATATTGCATGTTACGGGTATTGATGCCCGTATCCACCATGCTCTGGGTAAGGAAAGGAAGTATCAGCTGTAACAGGGAGCCGATCAGCAGGGCAACAAATACCTGTACAATAGACCACTTGCTGGGTCGCAGATAGCGGGTAATAATGTTCCAGTTGAGTTTATTCTCCTTTTCTCCTTCTGTTTCGTAAAATGAAGGAGCGGGCTCCAGGAGTAATACCGTGCCGGCTTGTTCTTCGCCGTTCTTTTTGTTGGAGATCCAGTAGGGTAGAAACTCTTTGGTACTATAGTGGATCATCCCCCTGGCGGGGTCGGCAATCTGCACCTTTCTTTTATTCATGGACACCAGTACCACAAAATGGTTCTGGTTCCAATGTAATATAGAAGGATGAGCGATGGTCAGCAGTTTATCATGCGTGATCTGAACGCCGCGCGTTCTGAAGCCCAGTTTTTCTGCTGTTTCACTGATACCCAGTAATGAAACACCTTGCTTGCTGAACCCTGCTTTTTGCCGGATGGTATCTGCATTATAATGCCTGCCGTAGTGCCTCGCCACCATTCGTAAACAAGTGGGGCCACAGTCCATTGCATTCAGCTGTTTATAAAAAGAGAAACTCATTATCTATTTAGTTATCGATATCAAAAAACAATTACAACAGGCATTCCTTTAAAACGTCTTTGTCGTTGGCGGCCATCCATAGGATGTTTAGCGGGTTTAGATCAGTCAGAAACCTTTTCTTTTGCTGCCTTACATATTTTATTCTTTTGGAGAATTCATTGTTCTGTATCATTTCTATCATAAGCCCCGCTGCTTCCAATGGTTCCTTTATATTAATCCTGACAAAAGCCCGCTCATCAATGAACCGTTCCAGGTCCGTACAGCCATCATAGAAACACAGGGTTTCGGTAATAAGCGGATCTACGATCTTTTCCGTAAAGTAGCCATTCTCAAATGAATTCTCACTGATAAAGTGATATTTGTAATTCCAGAGACCATCATATTTTTGCGGAATCTCTCCTTTGTATTTGCTGAGTCTTTCGAAATAATTGTTGCCGTAACTTTTCCCCCATATATCCAGTCCATTTTCAATCAGGTTGTCCAATACATCTACCATACGGAGGCGGTAAAAATGGCCTTCCATAAAATTCAGGTCGCTCGTGATACAGGAAAGCAGCTTGGTTTTCCGGACGTGTAAACCATTTCCACCGTTACTGGCGGCCCCGTGTATTTTCGCCGGCCAGAAGGGAAGTGGCAGGTACATTGTTTCTGTACGCGAGCATGGATTGTTATACCTGTTAGGGGAAGCTGGTGGCTCTGTCAGGAAAGTAATGGCTTTTTCGCTGTCGTATTCCGGGAAATCTTTATGAGGCCGGGTTAAGATAAACAGTTTGTCATAGCTGTCGTCTGTCACAAACTCCAGGTTTTTCCATGCCAGTTTCCCCCTGCCATACAATTTGAGTGTATGCAGGTATGTTTTTTCCTTCTCCCAAAAACAGGTAACCCTTACCTTTATTTTCATATGTAGTAGCTTATTTTTTCTGTCTATATATTACAGGGGGATATCGTGCTCATCGAATACCCTTCCTACAAATTCATTATGAATACGGGGTGTGGGAAAATCAACACCATCTCCAAATAGCTGGTAGCTGTCATGTACCGTGGCATAGTCTTTTATTTGCGGATAAATATGCTGTGCCAGGAAAAACTGGTCGGTGCCCTTGATGTGTTTATGCGGGTATTCGTCTATCAGCTCCCTGATACCGGCCATATTTCTGCAACCCCACATGCCGCCCATGATCAGCGCGGTATGCTGGGGATGATCCCGCATAATATGAAAGTGGCTGTCGCTTTGAAGCCAATGTTCAACCGCTGTAACCTCTCTTTCAGATAACCTTGAATCGGTATCCCTGCAAATCATGATGTCAGCATCGTCGGCGGCATAGAACCGCCAGAATAAACCGGCAAAGGAATCGGAAGGTTCCACCAGTTCTATTTCGCAGTCTTCGTCCCAAAGCATTTTTATTAATGCGGGGGAAGCATGACTATCTACATAAAAACGGCAAATCCATCCGGGATATAAAATCTTCGCCAGTTGAATGTTTTTTATGGCCCCCATCCAATACATGGCACTGTTGCCCCATAAAGAGAATGAAATAACTTTCTTCATGTCATAATTTTTTGTTCAGATATTGGTTGTATATGTGCTGGTATTTTTCCAGTCTTGCACCCGTGGTGCTGAAATATTCATTGATCAAACCTTTTTCATTGTTATTTCTGTTTGTAACATCAGAATAACCAAAATCTGTTTGTACAGATACAAAAGGATAGAGCGTCATTTTATGACTTGTTATTTCCGATAACATCCCATCGGCGGTATCGTTGCTCTGAAAATTTGCCTCAAGAATTTTTTTGAAGATTGGCCGGTATAAAACCAGGAATTGGCTACACCAGAAGGAATCTATCCAATACCGGTTCCCGGTGAGAGGTACTGCATGATTAAATCCGCCAATTCCTCCGCTCAGTATTTCTGCTCCCTGTTCGGCGGCCTCCAGTATATTTTTGAACAGGAAATCCCTGTTATAGAAAGAAGTAAAAGTATGGTCATCTTCACAAAGCAGGATTAAATCATCTTCCTGCTGCTCCGCCTGTGTTATTACCTTTACAATGCTGTTCCAGAGCCCAACACGGCTGTTTTCGCCGGTGCAGGCTTCCACGATACATACATCGAATTCCTCTTTTCCCCGGAATTGCTCCCGGATATGTTGGTACCTGTCTGTTCGTGTTTTCAGGTTAATCACATAAGTGGGTAAAACGATATTGTCGAATTCCATACGTTAATAACCTGTTTGGATGGATGAATAATATTTTTTTACCTGTTGAAGCAATGCCAGTTGCTCAGCAGGGTCTGTATAAAAAGGGGCTGATCCGGGTAGTGGATGTTGTTTGGGGATTTTTTCACTGACGTTAGACACAAAGGGATACAGCAATAATTTGGTGGCCGCGATACGTCCCAGCAACTGATCTGTGATGATACTATCCCTGTCTTCGCCGATATGTAGCAGCGTATCATAAAATCGCCGGAACAGCACTACGAACCGGAGTCCCCGGAATCCGTCGAGCCAGAACAGATGCTGGTCAATTTGTATGGCGGAGTCCATCCAGTTGACAGCGCCTAATAAAATATCTGCATGATGTTGTTCAGCCGCAGCTATCCCGGCTTCCAGGTAGGCGGCCGTATAGTGTTGCGGGAAGCAGTGACTCGCATTACAAAGTATCAACAAATCGTGGCCGGCGTTTTGGGCATGTAATACGGATGCCTGCAGATCGGCCAGTGTCAGGGGACCGGGATACCTGACACTGGCCGAATACTCAGGTTTGTCCGCAAACGGATCTTCTTCCGCGATATCAGTGTACCCGGGTTCGGAAGGATCAGTGAATAATATTATATGCCACTTTCTGCCATCAGGGTATGTAGCTGCTGACGCCATAATGTTTCAATTTTTTGTTTTCGCAGGATATTGTGCTGACGCATTTTTGCTGAAATACTTTCCAGGTCTGCCGATTGGAGTTTTTCTTCCAGGTCGGCAAAGGAATCGAAATAAGTGATATGCGGCATCCATTCGGAATCAAACCAGTCGTTATAGCTGATCCATCGTTCCAGTACCTCCGGGTTGTCGTAATTATTGGGATCATCATGCGCCGCTTGTAAGCCAGCATGTCCACTGATCCCCGAAACCTGCAGCCAGGAAAGTTCCGAGAATGCGCCCAGGTCAGGATATTGACGATATAATTCCAGGGAGCATTTTTTTGATGGAAAGAAAAGCGGAATACAGGCGGTATAATATTCGAACACCGACATCAGGGAGGCATTGTAAGGGATAACGATGATCCCGGCATATTTCGACAGGTCGGCCCAGCTGAAACGACCCAGGCTCTTCTTGGGTACCAGGTTAACATTTTTCAGGTGAATGGGAAAGCGTTTGCTGTCGACCAGGAAGCTGGGGAAAGCAGGCTGCCATTGTGTATTAACGTGGCGGCAATAACTGGGGATATGCGTCCAGGAAAGACCGGTAAACAGTTCGCAGTATTGTTGATCATATTTATTGTTGGCCACCCTGGATATAAGTCGCTGCTGGCTTAACTCCCGCATGCTGCTATTCAGCCAGTCCCAATTCTTTTTACTCATAGTAAAAGGAGCCTCATATCTTGTGGAAGCCACTGTTATAATTGGCTTGTTAAACTCCCGGTAAAGCAATGCAAAGGCGGGTGTATGTGTTACAATGAATCCATCGTACACACCCAGCTCATCTTTGTACCGGTTGTAAAACCGGCGGCACATATTTTCATTCAGGTGTTTCCAGGTAAACTGGTTCACCACATCTACGTCTTTCGAAGTCCAGCCATGCACCCAGCTATGGGCGGAAATAGACCAGTGATCGGTGGAATGGCCGAGGACCTCAAAGGTGTCTATGAGGTCTTTTATGACGGTGGCGTGTAAGTCGAGGTTGAAGAATTTCATATCAAATTTTGATACATCATAATCAATGAGTAAATATCACTATACCCGATTCCCATAGCGATCTCATAAACTCCATGCAATCGCCGGTATCATACGCTAACCCGGTAATGCCGGGTAATTCACTGATAGTATTTTTCCCGTTACATTGTTTAATCAGCATGGCTTCAGAGAGGCCAATCACTCCCAGTATTTTATTGGTATTTTTATTCCGTAGCCAGTATATCTGGTTCGATGGTTCTCCCATTTCATCCAGGATAACCGATGAAGACAATTTTGGACTTAGCTGCAGTATCCCGCTGTTATCAGCGATGATTTCCCCGAGCAGTTGCTGTTGCAGGAGTACCTGTTGTATAAGATGAAAGGTGTGCTCCGAACTGTACGTGGCTATACTGCTCAGATGGTCGCAGGAGAATTGCAGCAGCTGTGTTAGTTCTTCTGTGCCCGCTATGGAAACGACATAACTGATTTCCTGCAGTAGCAATGCGGGGGAAATCCGCTCCCCGGCATGCCCACCGGGCCGGCCGTTAAAAGAAGATCCAACAAAGGCCGGCAGGTTATTGGTTGTTACCAGTCCGCCAAAACCGCAGTTCCCGGCGACTATCACGGGTATGCCGGATAATAAGCCCTTTACCGCTGTGGCGCCGGAGGCTACCAATAAATCGCAGTCAGAAAAATGGGAGCGATCGTTTCCCATATATGTAATGAAAGAAATATTATCATTTGCTATTGGTCTGAGTGCAGTGATGACTGCATCGGGGGCAGCAATAAAGAATCTGTTTTGTAAAAGGCAATTGAATGCTTTTACAATTGAGAGGCTGATACTATAATCGCGATCATTTTCAATATCGTCCAGTATATACCAGGTTTTGCTGACCTGGGTGGGGAGGGATTTAACGGGCAGATGATCACATTTTTCATAAAAAGGCCAGCCCACCCTGGTGACCAGTTCTGCCGGAATGCCCCAGGCGGGCAAATCAACTTCTTTTCCGATGGCTATGAAGTGTATCGGTTGCTGCCGGTCAGCGGGAAATGGTAATGCCTGCGGGTGATACATAATACAGGTACACAAGCTGTCAGGATGTTGACCATGGGGTATCAGCAAATATCCATCCTCGCAGATGACATCATCACTAAGTTGCCTGATAGTTGAAATAAGTCGGGAAATGGCCAGATCCATATATTGATAATTGATTGGATTAATGATTGCTTTTTTGCTGTTCGTATCGTTCCCTGATATTCATCAGCCGGGTTTCTGCAAAGGGATCGCCAGCCGAAATAAAAGGGCAGAGTACCATTTTGTTGCTGCTGAACGCTGACAGGCTGTCTTCGCCGGTGGTGATGGGATCGTCGGCATAAGCCAATAGTTTGGAGAATGCCGGTTTGAAAACCACAATAAATTGCGGGGCTGTTACTGAACCTGTCCAGAACCGGTTTTCTGATACAGGCACCACGAGCCCGAAATCATTACCTCCTCCGAAAAGTACATCCGCGCCTTGTTCGTGGGCTTCGAGGATATTCCGGATAAGGTAGTGGCCTGAATAAGCGGGGGAGAACCGATGAAAATCATCGCAGATAATAATTACATCTTCTTCATTGCTTTCTGCCATTGCGATGATATCTTTTAGCACAGCACCGGATGAAAAGCTACGATGTGGCTGACTATCTTCCGGCTCAACAATTACAGGCGTCAGTTCCGGTTTGTCATAGAAATGGGTGTCAATATATTCTTCGATATCCCCATTTGTGGCGGGCACTACATAGGTAGTGATGCAAAATTCATGGGTGGCCGTTTCAGCCGCGGAAACCGCTGCTGTATTTTTTGAATAGTAATCGGTAACATTTTTTATCATGGGAACATTGGCATTACTTGCTTTAAATAGTTCATCCACTCTTCCGGAAACATTATTTTTAGGGGTTACATCAGAGTACCCGAATGCTTTCTGAACAGATATAAATGGGTATATGAAGAATTTATTTTCCGTGAGGGAGCATATTTTAAAATCTACCGCTTCGTTGTCGCTGAATTCAGCTGTCAATATCTTTGGATAGGCTTTTTTAAAGATAACGGTGAACTGCAGCCCGGAATATTTTTCCGTCCAGTAAATATGCGGACCCGCCTGCAGTGCGCAGTTGAACCAGCTGGGGCCTCCGCTCAGTATATCAGCATTATTGGCTAAAGCGTCTTGAATAGCGCTGGCTAACAGTTCCGGGGTATAATTGCTGGTAAACTGGTGGTCGTCTTCACAAATAATAATATACTCCTCCTGCTCACCATAGGTGCGTATAACACGTTGCAGCGTTTGCCAAAGCCCCCTGGCGCCAATGCTGTCTTCAATGGCTGCTGCAATGGTTACGCGAAACCCGGTACGGCCTTCAAATTCTTTTATAATATGGGCCTTACGGTCGGTTCGTTTTTTTAAGTTGACGACAATGGTTTGTATGGGTGCAGGTGTGTTCATAAGAAGGAGTGCATTATAGGGGTTTATTGTTTTTGATAATTTCCCCGATTTCTGTTATGGAAATATCTTTTGCAACAATATTCCTGGCACTGTCCAGCAGTATAGTGCAGGGTATGGCGGTAACCAGGTAGTATTTGGATGCCCAATCGGCTGTTGGCGTGATGAGATTGGGCCATTTCATTTGTTCCTCCGTTAATGCGTTTTTCCATTTACCGGTATCCTGGTCTATCGAAATGCTGATGATAGTTAAATGATCGTTTTTGTACCTGGCATATAGTTGTTTCAGTGCAGGTATCTGCTTTCTGCAGGGTGCACACCAGCTGGCCCAGAAATCTATCAGTACCCATTTGCTTTGGAAGGAGGATACTTCGTGCATCTTATGTAGTGAGTCGGGTAACGTGAAGTCCTGGAAACGGTGCCCGATAGATACATTTGGCTTCAGGTTAATGATGACCATTAGGTTTTGATAAGAAGGGCTGTTTTGCAGGTTGTGGAATTGTGTACTTAGTTCCGTTAATTCACCGAGGGTAAACAAAGAAGCGTTATCGAGCACCATATGTAGGGCTGCATAACTGCCGGTATATGATTTTACGGCGTTCCGGACATTGTCGCTGTGTTGTTTTTCGAGGTTTGTTAATTCAGTGCGCCATACGTTTACAGAATCTTCCGGTAATTGGCGGTTGTGTGTTTCAGCCTGGTAAAACAGGTTCCTGAGTATACTATACCGGGCAGGGTAGTTGGTGGCGGCTTCTATTTTTTTTCGTATTTCATCCTCTTTCGCGCCGCTAAGCTGAATATCGGCGCGGTGCCGGATATCGCCTTTTAAAGTGATTTCGCGGTTTTCCAGGTAGAACAGGTTGCAAAGCGGTTCCTTGTTCCCGGCAGAATTAGTGAAGAACAGCGTTACGATCCCCGGTTCTTTTACCTGGCCTTTTAATTCAAAGTGTTCGTCTTTTATCACTGCGGAGTCGATCCAGGTAAGGCCGCTGTCGGACCGCGCCTGGATATATATCCTGGACCCTTTTAGACCGCTGATGCTACCGGTGATTTTGTACTGATTGTCTTCGGTTTTGTGGGCGCAGGAAAACAGCAGCAGGGAAGAAACGATGTATAACACCGTTAAGAACCGATGCTTGCTGTGATATGCTGATGGACGAAATAGATGCATGGTATGATATGTTACAGGCAGGAAGGACCCCGCTAATACGAGGCCCTTCCCGAAAATCTAACTAACTAAAGGATCGAAGTTTAAAGATTGCAGGCGCTCCAGGTGTTTGGATCGGTTTGATAGTTTCCATTAACGCATGAACAGCGTATAGTACCACCCTCGTGGAAGTCAGTGCAAGTGCCGTCTACAGTAATGCCCAGATCCGATACAAACAGTTTACATGTTCCCGTTTTGCAATGCCCGTCGCCCGAACCTGCACTGCCGGTACCACCCAATACATTTTTTAATTGCTCTCTGCTAAGAACTTCTGTTGCACCTAAGTGAAGTGCTTTGAGTTTTAATTTTTTCATTGTAGATAGTAATTTTTGATAAATGATAGAGTTTTGTTGCTTTTCAGTTTATAGCCCGACGAGCATAGGCTTTTACCAAACCAATTACATTGTACACTGCAAAAGGTATATGGTTGTTTCAGGGGCTGTTACCGTAGTACTCCGGTAACAGTAGGCGTCCCCGGTTTTTCTCACAGTTGCCTGTACTGTAAGAAAGACTTTTATACATTTATTTCAGCAGCCGGTAAAAGGCTTCCTGTTGCTGTTTGATGAAAATATTGTTTACATACACGTCGTTCTTTTTATATAGTGCTATACTCTTATCAACCCATTCCTGTACTATTGATGTATGCTGTTTAAGCGAGTTGCTGAAATATTGGCGATAACCATAGATGATTTCAAATAGCTCCTCATTTATTAATCTTGTTTCATGAAGAAAACTTTTTTTGAAACCAGATAGTTCCTGCTCCGAAGGCTTATTGGTACGTTTGCCAAACTTTACTTTCAGCGCATCCCGGAAGGCCAGCTGATCGCAGGAGGTTAAAGTATCTTCGTTTATGTTGATGATATATTGATCTGCAAAGTCATGGGCTGTTTTTATAAAGTTTGCGCTGTCGTTTGCAGCGAGATAGTATCTGCAGCGCAGATATAGTTGCTCCCTGTTTTTAGAGAATGCAGAAGTGTTTAACCGGTCGCTTATGGCGATGATTTCGTGGAGCCAGGTAGTATCCTGTTGTTTTCCTGCGCTGTCGGTATATTCCAGGAGCCGGTTTTTAAGGATATTCCAGGGGCTCATCATTTCCCATGATTTTACGGGGTATTGAGTATAGGCATGTAACAGCACTTTGGCGGCTTTGCCCTGCAGTGGCATGCGTCCGAAATATCCTGTGGATACCAGCCTTAACATTTCCGGTGTATAGATGGAATCTTCCGGCAATACGTCCAGGTAAGCTTCAATCAAGGTTGCATTAGGTTGATTAAGTGCGCTTAATCTTTTGATGTAGTTTTTGATATCGGTTTTGCTATAGTTGTCGGCGGTTATTTTTTGCTGCATCGCCTGCAGGCTGATGCTATCCTTTATATTGGATAATGCCTGGCGGGTAATTTGTATCATGGAGGCAGCAGGAGTGGCGCCTATACCCGCCAATGCGAGGTCGCCACGGGTATTGAAAAAAAGAAAGGTAGGGAATCCATGCACATTGTTCCGGGCGGCAAATTCTTTTCCATAACCTTTTTCAGCATCTATTTTTACATTTATAAACTGGCTGTTAAGAAGGGTGGCTACACCCGCCTGGTTAAACACATTTTTATCCATCCACTTGCAGGGGCCGCACCAGGAAGTATAAACATCCACAAATATTGGTTTATGTAAATTTTGGGCTTTATTGAGCACTTCATTCCAGGTTTTACCGGTAGTATCGAAATTCACTGACTGACCAACAGCGCTTGCGGTAACCAGTAACATTCCAATGATCTTTTTTATCAATTTCATCGTTGAAGTGTTTTACTAAAAAGATAGCAGGCGTGCAGCAGCATACCTGCTATCCGGGTTATCTGTTATCCTTTACAAAGCGCTGCAACATAGTAGCCTGACGGGCAGGTTGCGCCACCCTGAACAGCGATATCCTGGCAGTTTTCATTGGAGGTGCAGCTGTCAACACCCGGCAGTGTGGTACCCGGACCGCAATTGTTGGAGCTGTCGCAGCAATAAACTACGCACCTGGTGCCGGAAGTATTGCTACCGTCGCCACCCAGTACATTTTTTAATTGATCCCTGGTAAGCACTTCTGTTGCGCCTAGCTGAAGCGCTTTCAATGTTAATTTTTTCATTTTGATCAGGTGTTTGTGGTGAAAAAATGGATTGTGTTTGTCTGCCGGAGAGTAGTCCGGAAGATTTTCCCTACCTGCTTTCGTTGTACACTTCAAACAGGTTTCAGGTAATCAAAAAAGGGGCTGTTACCGTAGTACTCCGGTAACAGTAGGCGTCCCCGCTTTTTCTTATGGCTGCCTACACCGTAAGAAAATATTTCAGATCCTCCACGGTATATATATCCGGCATCTGGTAGCCGTTTATAAAGAACGTGGGAGTGAAGCTAATCTCTGTTTCATCGCACCATTTGCGCATGGCCTCAATTTTATCCTCCTGTTGTTTCAACTCACCATTCATGGGATACTTGGCGGCAAACTGGTCATAATTTTTTTCTTTCGCCAGGTACCAGTCGTCCAGTCCCTGTTTTATAGCAGTGTCATCGTCTTTACTGGAGGCGGCTATTGCCAGCAGATGTTTCACCGGCGGCGCACTACGGTCTCCGTCTTTATTACTGGCGGTGAATATTATCTGGATCTGTACATCAGGATTGTTTTCCAGCAATGCCTCCATGGGGGCATGTGCCCTGGCACAGGGTCCACAGTAAGGATTACATACTTTAACGATTTTAAACGGAGCAGACGGATTGCCCAGCGTGATGCCCAGTCCGTTGGAAGGAACAGTGAGTTGTTTTTGTTTGCTTAACAACGCATCAAATATCTGGGTATTATGCTTTAACCGCTGTAACCGCGATATGTTGTCCCTGCTTTCCCTGGCCTTTTTGAAAACCGGCATTAATGCGGCGGCCAGTGCAAAAGGCAGGGCATAGGCGGTGACGATGGCCGGAAGCCATTCAACCTGGAAGGCAAGAGGAAACAAGGTTCCCAGCCGACCGGCCACTAAAAGCGTGGCCAGCTGCAATACCAGTATCGCCTGTACGAAAAGACAAAGCACACACCATTGCCGTGCAACCCGCCATTGATAATAAAGGGAAAAGAAGGTGTAAGGGAAAGCCAGCAGTGTTAGCACACCGGTGGTAAACAGCACCTGGGGACTGTTAAGACCAGTAAATAACATCAGCAGCAACCCGCCGGCAAAATAACTAAACCCGATAGCACTCCAGCTGATGCCCGCTATTTTGGCGGCGCCGGACTGAAGAATGGAACCACAACTTGTTTTTTTACCAGCGCTGCATATTTGTTGCAGTGCAGGGTTATGTTGATCAACTTCATACCATAACAACAGGAACCCTACCGATGTGCCGGCAAAACTTAACAAAGCATACAATATCGATGACCAGCTGCCGGCGCCATATTGCAGCCAGCTGATAACACCGGCAATACATAATATAGCCGGAAGCGTGATCACTCCTAACAATGACAGGGTGGATTTGCGCTTTTCTGCTTTAGCTTTCTTTTCAAATTCTTTTTCACCGGCATCTTCCCTGGCTTCTGCCAGCAATGCCACGCCCAGGTACCGTTTTAGAAAATCTTCTTTTTTACTATGCCGCCATTTAAACGACGCCGGATCATAATAATCAATGTTGTCACCGTCAATTTTTTTCACAATGGAAAAATAATCAGGCTCATTGTTAGCCCCTCTTATCTGGGTAATAAAAGGAGTAGGCATGGTAAGCAGCTTATCACTATCCAACCTGACAGCGAGATTATCTACTCCGAAACGGGTTAACACATCGCTGATACTTAACAGGCTATTGAAGTTAGGATGTTCTTCCAATTCTTTGTTAATGGTGCCGGCAGTTACAGGTACCTTGAGTGCTTCGAGGAATAACAGGGTAATATCCGGGCCGTTACTTTTGGGTTCAAAGAGTTTTTTTAGGAATGAATTCATCTTGAAGGGTTTTATATAATTCCGTCGTACGGCAGTCGCTCCGGCAAAGCATCTCCCCGGCAACTACCCGCGGGTAGTCGTCTACAGCAGCTTTGAAGGGTTTACTATCGATTTTTGATTGAATAAATGTTATCGGGCAATTACTTAAGACACTAAATTGGCAACATCATCAGTTTCGGGAATCCAGGTAAAATATTGTGGTATACATAGTTTTTTGAGTTTGACAAAATTAGGGTTTGTATTGTGATATCTATTATCGCGGCTTTAACGGTTCATTGTAGCGTTCTTACAAAACTATAGGAGTGATTTCTGCGAAACAACCACTATTTTGATTTGTTTCATTGTTATTTTGATTTTGAAAGAGATGTTAACATGAAAAGTTCTTTTGGGAATGTAGTCGATAACTGAGCCATGCAGACAAGTAAATTGAGCCATTAAGGAAAGTACTTATCATGTACAAAGGATGATCTTTGTGTTGTTCATTAATAAAAAAATACCAGCAATGACAAACATAACAAAGATAGCCCTGGGCAAAAACGGACCGCTTGTATCTAAACTCGGGTTAGGATGTATGCGCATGTCGCCGGTGTGGGGAAACACAGCAAAAGATGAAAATGAAAGTATCGCTACCATTCAGACGGCATTGGATAATGGTATCAACTTTTTAAATACGGGCGACTTTTACGGCAGCGGCCACAACGAGCTGCTGGTAGGCAAAGCCATTAAAGGCAGGAGGGATGACGCTTTCATCAGCGTAAAGTTTGGAGCGATCTTCTATGGTAACCAGTGGCTTGGCCTGGACCTTCGTCCTGTAGCTATTAAGAACTTCATCAATTATTCGCTGGTACGTTTGGGGATAGATACCATTGATCTTTATCAGCCGTGCCGGATCGATAACAGCGTGCCGATAGAAGATGTGATTGGCACTGTTGCCGACCTGATCAAAGAAGGAAAGGTACGGCACCTGGGTGTTTCTGAAATAACGGCGGATCAGCTGCGCAGGGCCAATAATGTTCACCCGGTAGCGGCCCTGGAAATAGGTTATTCGCTGGCAGATCGCCAGATAGAGCAGGATCTCCTTCCTACCGCCAGGGAACTGGGCATAGGCGTGGTGGCATTTGCCAATAGCGCCGAAGGGTTGCTGACCGGCGATATGAAAGCACCCCTGCCCGCCAATAGCTATCAGCACCATTTTTCGCGTTTTCAGGGCGATAACCTGGTAAAGAACCTGGAAAAAGTGGAAGCGCTGAAACAACTGGCAGAAGAGAAAGGATATACGCCAACGCAGCTGGCCATCGCCTGGGTGAATGCACAGGGAGATCACATTATGCCATTGGTAAGCATGAGCCGGAGGTCACGGCTGCCGGAAAATATGCAGGCCATGGAAATAGAATTTACTGCTGCCGAGATGAATATGCTGAACACGCATTTTTCTCAGGGAGCAATACTCGGAGGTACTTATCTGCAGAGATAGCAAGGCGGCAAATAAGCCCAACTGTTTTATATCTTTACATCATGACAGACCGAGCTGAAATAATCCCAGGGCTTATCTTCTCCACCTACCTAACGGCCAGGAGAAAGGAGAAGGTGGCATTCCTGGAAAATAACATCCTGGTTTTGCAGGTTTCCGGCCGTTTTGTAATGGAAACTGCAAACCAGACCTTTACGATGGGCCGCGGTGAAATGTTGCTGATACAAAAAAATCAGCTGGGAGAAATTACCAAGATACCCCTGGAAGGAGAGGAGTATCAAACCATTGTTATTAGTTTGCGGGAAGACGTACTCCGGAAGATAGCCCTTGAAGAACAAATAGAGATGAACGAAAAATACACAGGTCCTTCCGGTATGCTTATCCCGGTGAATGATTATCTGCGCGCTTTCTTCCAGTCCCTGCTGCCTTATATCCGTCACCAGGAAGAGAAAATCGCCGGTACCGTGGGTGTGCTCAAAGTAAGGGAGGCCGTATACCTGCTCCTGGATAGTATGCCGGAGCTGAAAAAATTCTTATTTGACTTTTCAGAACCCTACAAGATGGATCTGGAAAAATTTATGCGCAGGAATTTTCATTACAACGTTCCTGTTGAAAAATTTGCGCAGCTTACGGGAAGGAGTCTTGCCGGCTTTAAGCGCGACTTCCAGAAGATATTCGGGATGGCCCCCCGCCAGTGGCTATTAAAAAGACGACTGGAGGAGGCCCGGCATCTGATGGAGAAAAAGCATAAAAAGCCATCAGCAATTTATCTTGATCTGGGATTTGAAAGTCTCTCTCATTTCTCGCATTCCTTTAAAAAGGAATTTGGTAAGACGCCCACCGATTGGGTCGTGTAGCGCAGCGAAAGCCTTATCGCGGTTTTAAGATCAAAACGTCAGCCCTTATTTTACATACTCTTTGAAGATCCCGTTCAGCCAGCGCAGCATCAAAAATATCACCGCCGCCGCTGCTCCCAGCAACAGGAAGTTGACCAGGAAATAGTTCGCCTTGTTATCATACGTATCCCACAACGTTGCCAGGATACCGGAGAGCTTATTGCCGATTGAGGTTGCGAGGAACCAGCCTCCCATCATCAGCGACGTAATACGTGCAGGACTAAGTTTAGATACCAGCGATAAGCCCATCGGGCTCAGGAACAATTCACCGACCGTTATCACCCCGTAACATCCGGCCAGCCACCAGGGCGACGCTTTTACAGCGCCATTGCCACATACATATACCGCGCCCACCATCATGAGTGTCGACATCGCCGATATAAACAGCCCCCAGGCTATTTTCGACGGCGTAGAAGGCTCCTTGTTCCGCCGCCACAGTAATACAAAGAACACCACCAGCAACGGCGTTAGCGTGATCACAAAGAAGGGATTAATGGACTGGAACAATTCCGTGTTATATAAACTGATACTTTTTCCTTCGGCCGGCATCTTCTCCGGTGCCACATTCTTGAAGTAGGCCGGCTTACTCCATACCTTTTGCGGTTTACCCGCTGCATCACGCAGCACCCGGAACTCTTCATCGTAGGCGGTGACCGAATCCGTTTTATTCACCACCGATTCCGCGAGGTAAAGACGCTGTGCCGGTTGTTCAATAGCGGCGGGAATTTCCCTGTCCGTATAATATTGCGCCCAGGTAGTCAGCGCAGTACCATTTTGTTTGAACACCGCCCAGAACACAATTGATACCGCAAAAATAGCCAGCAGGGCGGATATCGGCCGGCGGTCCTTTGCATCTGCCTTCATCAGCAGGGATACAAAGAAGAATAGTATCGGGATACAGGCAAAGATGAATGCGTCGGTAGAATCGGAGCCGAAAATGTTGCCGGGAATAAACCATGCACCCAGTCCTACTGCTATTGCCGGGAGAAACACTACCGAGAAAATCCGGCTCAGCGGCATATCGTTTTCCTGCTCAGGTTTGCGTACATCCGCTTCACGGTAGTGTTTCATGCCTATCACGAAAATCAGTACACCCAGGAACATGCCTATACCGGCCGCAATAAATGCCGCACCCCATCCTATGGTATTCCGCAGGAAGGCCGCAAAAAAATTGCAGATAAACGCGCCGATGTTAATGCCCATGTAAAAAATATTATACCCGGTATCTTTACGGCTGCGGTACCTGTCATCGTTATACACGTTTCCCAGCAAAGTGGATATATTGGGTTTGAAAAATCCATTACCGATACAGATCAGCGCTAGCGATGCATAAAATACGGTAAGATGATGTACCGATAAACCTATATATCCTATCCCCATCAATATTCCGCCAATAATAATTGATTTACGATACCCCAGTTTGCGGTCGGCTATCAGTCCGCCGAGAAAAGGCGTCAGGTACACAAAAGCGATGAAGGTGCCAAAGATATCTGCAGCAGTAGCGCGATCCATACCCCAGCCGCCTTTGGTGGTATCCGTAAGATATAACTGGAAAATACCCAGGATTAAATAAAAACCAAATCGTTCCCACATCTCGGAAAGAAACAGGAAAGGCAATGCCGTCGGATGATTACGTGTTTTACTCATGCCTGGCAAGATACTACTTCTGCGACATAAGGCACGGATTATCCCGGCAATATTTGTGGTGGCTTTGTGCCATTGTGAGGGGAAAAAAGAAATGCTGCCCTATAGCCTCGCCAAAGTTGTATATATTAGGAGCACCGAATCAGACGCTATGGAACGATATGAATTTTTTAAAGGATTCCACGACATCAGTATGGCAGACTATCAACTGCTGACGGATAGCCTTAAACCCCGGTCGTTTAAGAAAAACGATTTCATTACCGTTCCCGGGCAAATTCAGCGTGACCTTTACTTTGTAAAAAGTGGTGTCCAGATGTCTTATTTTGATACCGGTGATAAAATTTATACGCTTGCGTTTACTCATTTTCCCTATCTCTGCGCTATCGCAGAGTCCTTCTCGTTCCAGGTACCTTCGAAGTATCATTTGGTTTGTTTGACCGACAGTGAACTGGAATACATCTCCTACAACGAGCTCCAGTTGCTGGTTAATCAGTCGCAACAAATAGAAAGGCTGTTCAGGCGTATGACCGAAGCCATGCTGGCAGGTATGATTGATCTGCATATAGAACTGCGGGCCATGACCATCGAAGACCGTTACAAAACATTTTGCCGGAAAAACCCCGACCTGCTTCGTTTGGTACCGCATAAGTATATTGCTTCCTACCTGGGTATAGACCCCACTAATTTCAGTAAGCTATTCAACAACGTGATGTTTTGATATTGGTGTACACCAACTTTTGTTTGCCTGCAAGTGTAGAACTTAGCCGGTAAATAAACAGATATGCACACAGATAACACCAATGCCGCATCCACGGGAAACTATGCCGTTGTGAACGGACTAAAAATGTATTATGAAGTGTACGGTGAAGGGAAACCCCTGTTACTTTTACCCGGTGCGCTT